>LNFM01001103.1_pt1 | contig 62992 bp, 57 predicted proteins | sample 596031 | NCBI WGS metagenome assembly LNFM01 (sample SAMN04254537, study PRJNA301005) | activated carbon metagenome | isolation source: dual media filters at the Ann Arbor, Michigan drinking water treatment plant | place: USA: Ann Arbor
GTTCGATTCCCCTCGGCTCCACCAACCCTCCTCGGCACCCTCTGATTTCCCGAGGCTTTCTCCGGCATTCCCAGACCAGCAGGCGAGGTTTGGGAATTCGATCCCGAAGTCCGGATTGCGAGACGGCCCATGGCGGCCTGCCGCCTTTCCTGAGCCCGTGCGTCACGCATTCTGTCGGGAGCTTGGTTTATCGATTTCCCAAATCTCGATGGCGTATTGAAGAAATACGTCAGCCGCCGCGGACGGATCGCGCTCCTTCAAGCACATCGCGAATGCCGGCCATGATGCGCTTGCGATCCGGGAAGACGTGATCCTCGAGTGGAGGACTGTAGGGGATCGGAACGTTGAGCGCGCAGACGCGCCGCACCGGCGATTTCATTCTGGCGAACGTCTCCGGGTCTTCGGTCGCCACTGCGGCCACCTCTGCCGAGAATCCGGCGGTCGGCCCGGCCTCATCGGCGACGACGAGGCGGCCCGTCTTGCGCACCGAGGCGCGGATCGTCTCGACGTCGAGCGGCACAAGCGTGCGCGGATCGATGACCTCCACAGAGATGCCCGACTTGGCGAGCTCTTCGGCCGCGGCCAAAGCCTCATGCACCAGCCAGGCGATCGCGACGATCGTTACGTCGGTCCCCTTACGCTTGATGTCGGCAACGCCGAGCGGGATCGTGTAGTCCTCCTCCGGTACGGGGCCTTTCGTCGTCAGAAGTCGGTTCGACTCGAAGGATATGACGGGGTTGTTGTCGCGAATGGCCGTCTTCAATAGGCCCTTCAGGTCGTAGGGTGTCGATGGCAAGAACATCTTCAGGCCCGACAGGTTCATGAACATCGAGTACGGGCACTGGCAATGCTGGGCGGCGAGGCGGGTGCCGCCGCCGACATTGGCGCGATAAAGGATCGGGAAGGTACGCTGGCCGCCGAACATGTAGTGAATTTTAGCCGCCTGATTGACGATCTGGTCCATGGCCACGAACGAGAACGTGACCTGTCGCCAATCCATGATCGGCCGGTAGCCCGAGCCCGCCGCGCCGATCGATATGCCGGTGAGGGCCGCCTCGGCGATCGGCGTCGCTCTCACCCGCTTGTCGCCGAACTCCTTGACGAGCGGCATGATCGGATCAGTCGACATATAGAAAATGCGCGGGTCCACACGCATCTCTTCGGCCACGGCCTCGACGCCGGCCTGGGCATAGGTGAGCTCTCTCATGTCATCCTCCTCAGGCCGCGTACATGTCTTCGAGCGCCTGCTCCGGCGTCGGGAACGGGCTCGCCTCGGCGAACGCGACGGAAGCCGCGATGGAGGCCAGCGCCTCCTGATCCAGCGCCTTCAAATCGGCCTCGCTCATCGACCCTTGCGCGATCAGCTGACCGGAAAGTCGCGCAATCGGGTCCTTTGTCTTCCACGCCTCGATTTCTTCGGCCGTACGGAAGTCCGGCTGCCCCGCGCGCTCGGTATGTGCGCGCCAGCGGTAGGTCTTGCATTCGATCAGCGTCGGCCCTTCTCCTGCACGAGCTCGAGCAACCGCACGCGCAGCAGCCTGATAGACGCCAAAGATGTCGTTGCCATCAACGACGACGCCGGGAATGCCGTAGCCCGCAGCCCTGCCCGCGACATCCGGCATGGCATGCGTCGCCGCTGCCGCCGTTTGCGCGGCGTACATGTTGTTCTCGCACACGTAGATCATGGGCAGCTTCCACGTTGCCGCGATGTTGAGGCATTCATGGAACGGGCCTGCGTTCGAGGCGCCGTCGCCGAAGAACGAGACCGCGACGCGCCCATTGCCATCCATCTGGGCGGCTAGCCCCGCGCCGGTCACGATGGAAATGCCGCCCGCGACGATGCCGTTGGCACCGAGCATGCCGATGCCAAAATCCGCAATGTGCATCGAGCCGCCCTTGCCCTTACAATATCCGCCCTGGCGTCCATAGAGCTCGGCCATCATGCGGTTGAGGTCAGCCCCCTTGGCGATGCAGTGGCCGTGCCCGCGATGGGTCGAGATGATCTGGTCGCCTGTCTCGAGCGCCGAGCACACGCCGACGGCAACCGCCTCCTCGCCGATGTAGCAATGCACGACGCCATAGATCTTGCCGGCGTGGTAGTCCGCGGATGCGCGCTCCTCGAAGTGGCGGATGGTGAGCATCTGTCGCAACATCTCGCGTTGCTTGTCGGGTGACAGGTTCATGGCGTTTCCTCGGCGGGCTTTGCTTTATGCTTGGTTCTGGGCCGGATCCTTCGAACTCGGGGCGGGAAGTCGCACCTTTCTGCGTGGAGCGCATTTCATGAACCGGCTCCCGAATGTGCTGCCATCATCGGGCAAGAGCAACTGTTGTCAGAGCGAAAAATGGCATCGCATTGACATCGAATAGCAGAAGACGATCGCTCGACACCCTGGTGGTGCAGCGCAACGACGCCAAATTCCGCAGCCCGTATCGCGGGCTGGTGCCATCGACAGCTGTTGCTGCCGAAGAGCAGGGTGGCGTAGTCTGACTGGGTGTTCTGCGCGCGCCGCGTATCGAGTTCAAGCGTGAGGCGACATGGCCAATCCCTATGAGACGTTGGGTGTGGCCCCCAACGCCAGCCAGGATGACATCCGCAAGGCCTACCGCAAGGTCGCCAAGGAAACGCATCCCGATCTCAATCCAGGCAAGCCCGAGGCGGAAGAGCGCTTCAAGGCGATCAATGCGGCCTATGACATTGTCGGCGACGCAGAGAAGCGTAAGCGCTTCGATGCCGGAGAGATCGACGAGACGGGGGCCGAGCGCCCGCCGGAGCGCCACTTCTATCGCGAATACGCCGAGGCCGATCCGGACATGCGCTATGGCCGGCGCGGCGCCTCTGCCGCCGGCCAGAGCGACCGCGCGGGTGATTTCGACTACGATATTTTCGCCGATCTTTTCCGAGGGCGCGGATCGAGCGGCGGTCAGTTCCGCATGCCGCCTCAGGACGTGCGCTACAGGCTCGAGATCGAATTTCTCGATGCGGTGAACGGCACGCACAAGGTGGTGGCCATGCCCGACGGCAAGACGCTCGACATCACGATCCCCGCCGGGATCAGCGAGGGGCAGGTGCTCCGTCTCAAGGGACAGGGATTGCCGGGCTCCGACGGCACGCCGGGCGACGCATTCGTCGAGATCTCCATTCGGCCGCATCCCGGCTTCAGTCGCGAGGGTCATGACATCATAAGCACGCTTCCCGTGTCGCTCGGCGAGGCGCTGAATGGCGCGAGCGTGCGCGTCGAGACCGTGGACGGGGCGGTCGACGTCAAGGTTCCGAAGGGCGCCAGGGACGGCACGAAGCTGCGCCTGCGCGGCAAGGGCGTGTCACGCGGCAAAGGGGCCGAACGCGGCGATCAATTGGTCGAGATCCATATCGTGCCGCCTGAAGGCGCCGACGAGGCACTGGCTCAATTCATGGCCGAATGGGAAACGACGCACCCACAGCATCCGCGCAGGAAGGGCGCAGCCTGACATGATCCGTGAAAACGATCTCATCGCGCAGTTTGCGGTTCTGGAGCATCAAGTTCTGATCACCTGGATCGAGGAGGGCGTGGTCGCACCGCACCGCGATGCCGAGGGTTATCTGTTCGATCGTCTCGACGAGGCGCGCATAGCATTGGCCTGCGACTTGCACTATCGCATGGGCCTCGACCATGCGAGCCTCCCCGTCATCCTGTCGTTGATCGATCAGCTCCACGATGCGCGGCATCATCTCCGGGCCCTGACGCGCGCGGTGGCAGAGCAACCGGAGACGGTACGGGAGGAGATCACCCGCAGGATCGCTGGTCATCGTAAGTCCCAGAGCAACTGACGCTCGGTCGTCGATATGTCGAGCGCTGCGGTCACGAGGCTGCGGGGGGGGGCCGCGCTCAGATTGCCGCCGTGAAGATGATCTCGCCGCGCTCGATGACATACAGCCGGTCAGCGAAAGACGCCACATGATGTACGTTCGATTCGACAATGAAGATCGAGTGGCCAAGCGCCCGGATCGAGGCCGAACGCCTGTTTCGCCCAACGCATAGCCGAGCACCAACCCGCTCACGACACACTAGCCACACCATCGCCCTTTGCGCGGGGCCATACTTCCGGCAGGAATGCGAATCGGCAATGTAACCGCCCTCGATTTTGGTAACGTGAAGGCCCTCATGGATAGAATCAATCAACGTATCGCAACGGAGCTTGGCGTCAGCGTCGCGCAGGTGGCTGCGACGGTGGAGTTGCTGGGCGAGGGCGCCACCGTGCCGTTCATTGCGCGCTATCGCAAAGAGAAGACCGGCAGCCTCGACGATACTCAGCTCAGGAAGCTAGAGGAGCGTCTCGGCTACCTGCGCGAGCTCGAAGATCGTCGCGCCAGTGTGCTCAAGAGCATTGAGGAACAGGGCAAGCTTACGGCGGATCTCGCACGCGCCATCAATGCTGCCGAGACTAAGGTGGCGCTGGAGGACCTGTATGCGCCCTATCGGCTCAAGCGCCGGACCAAGGCGCAGATTGCGCGCGAGGCGGGCCTCGAGCCTCTTGCTGACGCGTTGCTCGCCAACCCAACGCTCGACCCGCAGGCAGAAGCCGCGAAGTTCACCTCAGTGGACAAGGGTATTGCCGACGCCAAGGCTGCGCTCGAAGGCGCGCGGCACATCCTGATCGAACGCATGGCCGAGGAGCCGAAGCTCGTCGGCACATTGCGCGAACGGGAGTGGAGCGAAGGCGTGCTCACCTCCAAGGTTCTCAAGGGCAAAAATGAGGAAGGTGCGAAGTTCGCCGACTACTTCGACTTCGGCCAAAACATAAGGGACATCCCCTCCCACCGCGCGCTTGCCATGCTGCGCGGCCGCAACGAAGGGATTCTCGATCTGCACATCGATGTGCCGCACCAAGCCGACAGGCCTCACCCGGCGACCTTGAAAGTGATGGCCGCATTCAACATCGCCGAGCGCGGGCGCCCCGCCGACGCGTGGCTTGCCGACACAGCACGCGTTGCCTGGAAGGGCCGGATGGCCGCATCCATCGCCGCCGACCTGCTGACGCGCCTCAAGGAGCGAGCCGATGCCGAAGCCATCTCCGTCTTTTCGAAGAACCTGAAAGACCTGCTGCTGGCCGCGCCGGCTGGCCCGCGCGTCACCATGGGGCTCGATCCCGGCTTCCGTTCCGGAGTGAAAGTCGCGGTGGTGGATGCGACTGGTAAGCTGGTCGACACCGTCACCATCTATCCGCACGAGCCCAAGCGCGATTGGCAAGGTGCGTTGGCGACGCTGGCCGCGCTTTGCATGAAGCATAAGGTCGACCTTCTCAGTGTCGGCAACGGCACGGCAAGTCGCGAGACCGACAAGCTCGTTGCTGAACTCATCGCCAAGATACCGAACGTGACGCTTACCAAGGTCATGGTGTCGGAAGCCGGTGCGTCCGTCTATTCCGCCTCGGAACTGGCGGCGAAGGAGTTTCCCGATGTGGATGTGTCGTTGCGGGGCGCCGTCTCCATCGCGCGGCGCCTGCAGGACCCGCTAGCCGAGCTGGTGAAGATCGAGCCCAAAGCCATCGGCGTCGGCCAGTATCAGCACGACGTCGACCAGCGCGGTCTCGCCAAGTCTCTGGATGCGGTGGTCGAGGATTGCGTGAATTCCGTGGGCGTGGACGTGAATACGGCCTCCGCCCCGCTGCTTGCCCGTGTGTCCGGTCTCAACCAGACGCTCGCATCCAACATCGTTGCCTTCCGCGACGAGAATGGCGCCTTCAGAACGCGCACGGCGCTGAAGAAGGTGCCCCGGCTCGGGCCAAAGGCCTTCGAGCAGGCGGCCGGATTCCTGCGCATCATGAACGGCAAGAATCCCCTCGACGGCTCCGCCGTGCATCCGGAGGCCTATCCTGTGGTGGAGAAAATCTCCGCGGCGACCAGCCGCCCCCTCAAGTCCATCATTGGCGACCGGGCGTTCCTTAAGTCGCTCAAACCCGCGCAATTCGCCGACGAAACCTTCGGCATTCCGACGGTCTCCGACATCATCGCCGAACTCGAGAAACCGGGGCGCGACCCCCGGCCCGAGTTCAAGACCGCCATCTTCAAGGACGGTGTGGAGAAGATTGCCGACCTGAAGCCCGGCATGCAGCTCGAGGGAGTCGTGACGAATGTGGCGGCCTTCGGCGCATTCGTGGACATCGGTGTGCACCAGGATGGCCTCGTGCACATCTCGGAGCTGGCGGACCGCTTCGTCAAGGATCCACGCGAGGTGGTCAAAGCAGGCGATGTGGTGAAGGTGCGCGTGAAGGAGGTGGATGCCGGTCGCAAGCGCATTGCGCTCACCATGCGCTCCGACGCGATCGACCGTGCCCCGCCTCCGACTGGCGGCAACGCCCGCACGTCGGCTCCGGCCTCGAGCGCTCGCCATGGCGCGGCCTCACCGCAGGCCGCTCCTGCCGAGAGTGCGCTCGCTGCCGCTCTGCGCCGGGCGCAGGAGCGCAAATAGGTCTGCTGCCGCCCCCGGCCATTAGGAGATAGTAATATCGCTGAGCAAATGGATGGCCTTGGCCAACACCAGACACGGCCTTCTGTAGACTGGTTTCAGCCTTGCGGCGGCTTCCAGCCAGCCGAAGGTATGGTGTTGACCATCCACGGGACACCGAACTTGTCGATCAGAGAGCCGAAGCCGGGCGACCAGAAGGTCTCGCTGAACGGCATGCCTTGCTTGCCGCCTTCGGAAAGCTGATCGAACCAGCGCTGGCCCTGGGCCTTGTCCTCGGTATGCAGGGTAACATCGAAGCCGTTCTTGGGCTTGTCGATGTTCCTGGCCCAGCCGACGTCCATGTCGGCGCCCATAATCGCCTAGTCGCCGACATCGAGCCAGCAGTGCATCAGCCAGGTCTTGTATTTCGCGTCGGTGATCGGCATTCCCGGAGGCCCATCGCCGTAGGGGATAGCCGCGGTTATCGTTCCGCCCAGGACCTTGGCGTAGAACTCGAACGCCTCGCGGCACTGGCCCTGGAAACTCAGGCTGGTCACGATCTTCATGGTCGTCTCCTCATCTGTGGGAGCATCGATCTGCCTCCGCTCAGAGATCGCCGGTATGGTGGCAGGGGGACGGCAAGTCTCCGCCGTAATATGTGCGTGCCGAACTACAAGGAAACGGGAAGCTCGGAATTTGAGCCTCTAGGCTTCTCCTCTTCCGGCGGAACGTCTGCCCCGTATCATTGGTTCAACCCGTGTTTTCCCTACGGACACAGTCGGCCACGTGTGCTTCGAGCGCCTCGCGATCGAATTGCTCCGCCGGTCCGATGAAGACGATCTGGCTTGTGTCGGGCGGCGCCCCTTCTTCCAGCATTATCGCTTGCCGCTTGCCGACGAGTTGAAACACCACCCGTCGATCGGCGCCTTCAACGCTGACCTTGAGAACGCCCTTGGCGCGTAACAGCCAGGATGGCAGCGCGCTCAAGGCCGCGCGCGTGCGTTCCCAATCCAGAGGGGCCTCGTGCGACCAATGCCAGGAATCGAATATGCGCGTGTGATCGTGGTCATGCGCATGATCGTGATCCGGATGATCGCAGCCGGGCGCGCAATGATGCGCGTCGTGCGCCTCTTGCCCGACCGGCGACCGAGAAAGGCGCAGATCAGGCCCGAACAGAATGTCGCGCGGCACATCGGCCTGAATGGCACGAATACGGCGAATGGTGGGATTGGGGCCGAGCAGCGCCGCCTCCGTCGCGGCAATGTCGGCTTCGCTCGCCAGGTCGCATTTGTTGAAGACGAGGAGATCGGAGGACCCCGCCTGGTCAATGGCCAGCTCAGTCGCGCGGAAGTCGAGGGTACGGAACTGTTCCGCATCGACGAGACATATGGTGGCGTCTACGGCGATCCGGCCCGCGAAGGCCCCCTGTTCGACAGCGTCGAGAATGGCGAGCGGTCGCGACACGCCGCTCGCTTCGATGATCACGTGCTCCGGCGGCGTTTCCATGCCCATCAGGTTTTCCAGTGCAGCGACGAGATCGTCGCGCATGGAGCAGCAGATGCACCCGTTTGACAGCGCGACCTGATCGGCACTCGTCTCAGCCACCAATGCAGCATCGATATTTATGGCGCCGAAGTCGTTCACGACCACGCCGTAGCGCACACCTTGAGGATCTTCCAGCACGCGCTTCAGGAGCGTCGACTTACCAGCGCCAAGGAAGCCGCACAGTATCGTGACTGGCACGGGAGCTGTCTGCGATGCCGTCTCTGCCATGGCGCTACCTGCGGTAACGACGCTGCATGAGCAGATTGGCGGCCACCGTGAGAATGAGAGTCGTCAACATCAGCAGGAAGGCGACCGCCGCACCGAACGGCCAGTTGTTGAGCTGAAACTGCCCGAAGACGAGAGGCGCCATCATCTTGAATTTCGGTCCGCCAAGGAGAACTGGCGTGGCATAGGCATTCATGCCCAGGATGAAGGTCAGGATCGTGCCCGCGATGATGCCGGGCAACGCAAGCGGCCACAGAACGCGCCAGAACATGGACCACGGTCCCGCGCCCAAACTGAAAGCTGCCTCCTCGACAGCACGGTCAACGCCCTCGATGACGCTTTGCAGGGTCAGCACCATGAACGGCAGGTTCACGGCGATGATACCGACGATCACTGCGGTCTCGGTGAACATGATCTCGAGCGGCTCGTCGATGAAGCCAAACGAGATCAGCGTCGTATTCAGGAAGCCCTTGTTGCCGAACACCGTCATCCAGCCGGCCGCGCGCACCGCATTGCCGACGAAGAGTGGCAGGACGACGAGCATGATCAGGAGGTTCTTGAAGCGGGTCTCCGTGCGCGCCAGTTTGTAGGCGAGCGGAAATCCGAGGATCAGACAGATGATCGTGCACGTCAGTGCCACACGGATGGTCGTCGAGAAAATCGTCAGATAGTAGGGATCCGAGAAGAACTTGATGTAGTTCTCGAGCGTCAGCGCCTCGACCATCATCAAGCCCGGCTTGAACTGGTTGAGGCTGTAGCGGAACAAAATCGCCATCGGAATGATGATGCCGGCGGCGACGACAATCGTCGCAGGACCGATCAGCGTGGCGGCACTCAATCGTGAGCCGCCGCCCTCGTCGTCGATCCTGGCCGCTGTCGCCGCTTGTGTCATGCTTACATCCCGACACCACCGTCGGCCCCTCAGGGGGCCGGACGACGGCTCAGCCCTTGAACGACTTGTCCCACCACTCCTTCAGCGCGACATCGGCATCGGTCATATACTTGTAGTCCATGTCGACGAGCTTCTTTATGTCCTCGGGCGTAAAGCCGATGCGCTCATTGAGATCTGGCGCGACCTTCGCATTCGTGACCGTCGGGTTGTATCCCATGTCGATCGCGAAGTTCTCCTGGGCCGACGCCTCGAGCATGGCGTCGAGATAGGCGTAGCCACCCTCCTTGTTCGGCGCGTTCTTCGGCATCACGAAACCCGACACGTAGGAGAGTGCGCCCTCGGTCGGCGTCACGGCGACGACCGGAATATCGGCCTTCTGCCACTGCACGGCCCGCGCCTTCCACATGATTCCGACACCGATCTCGCCCGTCTTCATGCCTTGGGCGAAGGCTTCGTTGGTCGGGTAAATGCGAGCACCGGCCTTGCGCAGCTCGAGCAGGAGCTTCTGACCGGGATCGAGGTTGGAGGGAGTGCCGCCGGCGGCCAGGGCAGCAGCGACCAGCGTGTACTGATACTGGATGTCGATGATGCCGAGCTTATTGCCGTGCTTGGGATCGAACGCGTCCTTGTAGCTCTTCGGCGCATCCTTCACGACAGCCGGATTGTAGAGCACCACCTTGCCCGAATAGATGTGCCCGACGCCATAGGGATACTTCATCGACGGCAGCAGATTCTTGGCGTTCTTGAGCTTGGAATAGTCGATCTGCTCGACGACGCCGGCGACGTCCATCTGGTGCATGTTAAGCGCCGACAACCCCTGGACATCGGTCGTGCCGCGCGGCAGACGGCGCTCAGCGAGCATCTTCGATCGGCGTTGCGGATCGCCCGCCTGATCTTGAACGACCTCCCACCCGGCAGGGATCAGGATCGGCTGCTCGATGTTCTTGTTGAGGAGCCGCGCGTAGTCGCCGCCCCAGGTACCGACGACTACCTTGCCCTTGGCCTGCGCGCTTGCACTACGCGGCAGATTGACAACGCTTGCACCCGCCAGGGCGGCCGTGCCTTGGAGGAGATGACGGCGAGAAATCGACGGTGTCTTAATGTTCGACATGACGTGCCTCATCAACGCGGTTTCAGTTGCTCAACTTCACTTCACATCCATTTCACTCCTCGGCTTCGCCGGTCCCCGCAAATACCGATGCGGCAGCCGGTGCCCAGCCGACATGAACTTTCTCGCCCACGGACGGTGCATAAACACCCTCGCGGTTGGCTATCTGAGCGACAATACGCTCGCGGTCGTTGACGCGCACGTGCACATCGAGCAGCGCCCCGAGATAGGAGACGAATTCCACTTCTCCGGGAACGCTGTTCTCCGTCCCGTTAGCGGGCGCCGCCGCAACCGAAACTCGCTCAGGGCGCAGTGAAAGCGTGGCCGCACCTTTGATCGCCGTCTTGTTCTCGCACGCAATGGTCAGCCCGCCACGCGACTTGAACTTGCCATCGCCTGCGAGCTCGCCCGCGAGGAAGGTCGTGCGGCCAACAAAGCCCGCGACAAAGCGGTCGGCAGGATGCTCGTAAAGCTCGCGCTGGCTGCCCGCCTGCTTGACCTCGCCCTCGCTCATCACGACGAGGCGGTCAGCCATGGTGAGCGCCTCCTCCTGGTCGTGCGTAACCATGATCGCGGTGAGGCCGAGCTTGCGCTGCAATTCGCGGATCTCGACCCGGACCTCCTGCCGGAGCTTGGCATCGAGGTTCGATAGAGGCTCGTCGAGGAGCAGGACATCGGGGCGAAACACGAGTGCGCGTGCCAGCGCCACGCGCTGCTGCTGACCGCCCGAGAGTTGACGCGGCAGCCGGTCAGTGAGATGCCCGAGGCGTACGAGCCGCAAGGCCTCGGCGACTCTCGGCCCGATTTCGGCATTCGGCACTTTCCGCATCTCGAGCCCGAAGGCGACGTTCTGCTCGACCGTCAGATGCGGGAACAGGGCATAGTTCTGAAAAACGAGGCCCGTGTTCCGCTTCCAAGGTGGCAACGAGGTTATGTCGGCATTGCCGAGATGGATGCTGCCCGTGGTCGGCTCGATGAAGCCGGCGATCATCCGAAGCGTCGTCGTCTTCCCGCAACCCGAAGGCCCGAGGAGCACGAGGAACTCACCATCGGCCACGGTCAGCGTGAAATCGCGCACCGCGAAGAAATCGCCGTAGCGCTTCGAAATCCCTGCGAGCTTGACCTCTGCCATCTCCCCCTCAGACGACTCTCGCAATTTTCACATAGCGATCCGTAATCAGCATCGCGGCGGCAATGAGCCCAATCTGCACCACCGAGACGGCCGCGATGGTCGGATCGATCTTCCATTCGAGGTACTGCAGGATCGCGATCGGCAGCGTGGTGCGCCCCGGCCCGACGAGAAACAGGCTGAGCTCCAGATTGCCGAACGACGATACGAACGAGAACATTGCCGCGGCCACGATACCAGGGAGAATGCCCGGCAGCGTGATCCGCCGGAAGGTCGTCCAGCGATCGGCGCCGAGGTTCTGGGCGGCTTCCTCGAGCGTCCGGTTGAAACCGGCGAGGCTCGCCGTCACGAGGCGAACCGTCCACGGGATCACGATCAGTACATGACCGCTCACGAGGCCGAGGAGCGACCCGAGGATCGGCAGGCCCGTGTTGATCTCTGTCTCGACGTGAAAGACGTATAGCGCAATGCCGAGCACGATGCCGGGGATCACGAGCGGCAGCAGCAGCAGATTGTTCAGCGCTTCGCGGCCCCTGAAACGATAGCGCGCAATGCACAGCGCCGCGGGCACGCCGACGATCAGACCGATCGTGGACGAGATCAGCGCAAGCTGCAGGCTCAAGATGAAACCGGAGACGAAGCGATCGTTCTCGATGATCGCGGCATACCACTTGAGTGAGTAGCCTTCGGGCGGGAATGACGGGATCGTCTGGCTGAAGAAGGACAGCCACGTAACGAAGATCAAGGGCGTCAGGATGTAGAGCAGCGTGAAGCCGGCGACGCCATTGAGGAGATAACGTCCCAGGCGTCGCTTGTCTAAAATCGCTCTGCCCAGGTTCATGCTCCTTTGTCCTTCAGAGCGGGGTCGAGATGCGGTTCTTGTGGAAGGCACCACCCTTCATGATGGCCGCCAGGTGCTTGCCCTGGCCCTCCAGCAGCGTGATGTCCTTGAGCGGATCGCCGTCGACCAGAATGAGATCGGCCCATGCACCCGGCTCGATCACACCGAGCTTGCCCGGTCGGCGTACGACCTCGGCCCCGATGATCGTTGCCGAGCGGATGACGTCGATTGCCGGAACGACCGTGGTGCGGATCGAGAACTCGCGACTCTGATCCTCGGCAAGCGCCCCGAGCAGATCCGTGCCGTAAGCGACCTTCACGCCATTGCGCTTGCAGATCTCGAGCGACTTGAAGCCGCCCTCCAGAACCATCTCGTTCTTTTCGAGCATCTCCGCCGTCATGCCGAACTGGGCAGCGCGCTCTTTCATGGCGACGTAGGCAACGATATTGGCGACGACGAACGCACCCTTCTCGGCCATCAGCTTGGCCGTCGTATCGTCGATGAGGTTACCGTGTTCGATCGTGCGGACACCGTTCGCGACACCGCGCGTGATCGCCTCGGGCGAATAGGCGTGCGCCGAAACATAGCGGCCGAAAGCGTGCGCTTCTTCCACGGCGGCCTGTATTTCGGGGATCGAGAACTGGAGGCTTTCGAGCGGATCGTAGGGCGAGGCCACGCCGCCGGAGATCATGATCTTGATGGCGTCGACGCCGAGCCGCATCTGCTCGCGGGCCGCGCGGCGCACCTGATCCGGGCCGTCGACCTGCTCGCGGAGCCAGACCATGGCGTTGCAGCAGAAACAGGGTGCCTGGTCGCGCGTGCGAGCACGGTTGTCGTTGTGGCCACCGGTCGGCCCGAGCGAGCGACCTGCAATGAACAGGCGCGGACCGGGGAAGTATCCCTCGTCGATGGCCTGCTTGAAGCCATAGTCCGTACCGCCGGCGTCGCGCACCGTCGTGAAGCCACGATCGAGCATCTCGCGCACACGCCGCGCGGCGCGGGCCGTGTTCAGCGTCAGCGGAATGTCCTCCAGGCGCCGGATGTAGACTTCCGAGTGCATGCAATGCACGTGCGCGTCGATGAGTCCCGGCATCAACACACGGCCGGCGCAGTCGATCACCGTCGCATTCTCGGATTTGATCGGCTTGTCGGAGACCTCGCGAAAGCGGTCGCCTTCCACGAGAACTTCGTAGCCCCCGCGCACTTCATCGAAGCGAGGATCGAGCAGGCGCAGGTTCCGGAAGAGGATAGGTTGAGGCTTCGCCGTCGCCGTCCCAGTCATTCGAGCACCTCTCGCCGTCGGCTCAACAGCCATGCTCGCGAGAACCGGGCCCAGACTGCATGCTGTCTTCCGAGTACGATATTCTCAAGAAGGTCGAGAGATAGCAAGGTGCGTTCCCCAGGCGCCCCTTGCCGCATAAGTCGGCACTTTGGCGCGATATCTCAGGCGGCGATCCTGTTCTTGTGGAATTTGCCCCCTTTCATGATCGCCGCCAGATACTTGCCCTGCCCTTCGAGCACTGCGATGTCCTTGAGCGGATCACCGTCCACGACAATGAGGTCGGCCCACGCGCCCGCCTTGAGGCAACCGAGCTGCCCCTCGCGCCGCAGGACCTTTGCGGCGACCGTTGTTGCCGAGCGAATGACGTCGATCGGCTTGACGACCTGCGTGCGGAGCGAGAACTCCCGGCTTTGCTCGACCTGGAGCTGGCCGAGCAGGTCGGTCCCGAAGGCAACCGGCACCCCGGCCTCCTTGCAGATCTCGAGAGACTTCAGCGCCCCGTCGATCACGAGATCATTCTTTGCGAGCATGTCCGCGTTCATGCCGAACTCGGCCGCCCGCTCGCGCATGGCGAAGTACGTGACTAGATTGGCAATCAGAAACATGCCCTTTTCCGCCATGAGCTTGGCTGCCGGCGCATCGACGAGATTACCATGCTCGATCGTCCGCACGCCGGCCTTGGCCGCGCGCGTAATGGCTTCCGGTGAATAGGCATGGGCACACACGTAGCGCCCGAAGGCATTGGCCTCTTCGACGGCCGCCGCAACCTCGCCCGGAGAGAACTGCAGGCTCTCCAGCGGATCGTACGGGGATGCGACGCCACCCGACATCATGATCTTCACGTGATCGCAGCCCTGGCGCATCTCCTCGCGCACGGCGCGACGGACGTCGGCCTCGCCATCGGCCACACCCATCGTAAAGGCGAGCGCATTACAGCAATGGCAGCGCGTACCGGGATCCGTGCGTCGCCGGCCGTCGCTATGACCGCCCGTCGGGCCGATGGCTTTGCCGGCAATGAAGATGCGCGGCCCGGCCAGAAAGCCCTGCTCAACAGCGGCTTTAATGCCCCAGTCAGCGCCGCCGGTGTCACGCACCGTCGTAAAGCCCCGATCGAGCATATTTCGCATCAGAACAGCTGCTCGCGCGGTCATGAGCGTCAGCGGCATGTCCTCCAGGCGCCGGATCACCACTTCCGACAGGAACACATGGACGTGGCAGTCGATGAGGCCCGGCATGACCGTGCGCCCACCACAATCGATCGTCGCCGCACTTTGAGAGGAAATAGGGCGATCCGAAACCTCGCGGATCTTCTCGCCTTCGATCAGGATCTCGTAGCCGCCCCGTAGAGCGTCGTTGTCCGGATCGAGAAGCTGGAAGTTCTTCAGTCGCAGCAGCGTCATCGTTGCCCCCACGTGCATCTACCAATGACAGCCAACGACAGCGCCGCTCTCTCGTCAACCATGTAGCTGCACACGGGCACTACCATCCCAGAGCGCAGGACGCCCGACGAGGGTCGACGCAGGCGAACATGAGCCCGTTCTCGCCACGCGCGACGAGGTCGTCTCGATCGAAGCTCCCGCCTCGCTCGCGAAGTGCGAAGGATCGACTTAGCTCCTTCGATTCGCATAGGGTGGAGCGGGCCAATGTTGTACAGTGAAAGTACGGCCCTGAAGCTCGACTATAGCCTCAAACCGCGTGGAACTCATTGGCGTTGAGAATTGTTTAGACAGCGTCCCTGTCAGTTTGGTTTGCCGACGATGGCTCCGCAACTGCAACTAAATTACTTGAGGCCGGCGCTCTACACGCGATGCGAGGGCGGCGTCTGGCACACCTTTGGCCCCATGCCATTCTATGAGGCTGTGCTCTTAGCGGTGCGGAAATACAGACCAATTCACGAGTCCTGCGTCCTTGCCGACGAAATCAACCTGATCGGCATCGATGCCATTCTCGCAGTTCGGCAGCGATCGGACTTTCCTATCAACATGGCAATCGAAAGCGCCGTGCAGACGCGTTCCAATCGGTGACCGGGGCAGGCACTCCCGCTAGTCCGCAAGCTCTTCTCTCAGCACCCGCTTGAGGATTTTTCCTGACGGATTGCGCGGCAGCTGATCACGGATGATCAGATCTTTGGGCACCTTGAAGCCGGCGAGGTTCGCCCTGCAGTGTGCACTGAGGGTGGCCAGATCGAGCGTAGCGCCTTCGTTGAGCACGACGACGGCAACCGGTCGCTCGCCCCAGCGGTCATCGGGAAGCCCGATGACCGCTGCTTCGCGCACCTCGCCGAGTTGATAGATGACCCGCTCGACCTCCGAGGAAGCAATGTTTTCGCCGCCCGAGATGATCATGTCCTTCTTGCGGTCCGTCAGATAGAGGAAGCCATCGCCGTCGATGTGGCCGATGTCGCCGGTGCGGAACCAGTCGGCGAAGAACGAGGCGCGCGTCTTCTCTGGGTCCTTCCAGTAGCCGCGCGTGATCTTCGGGCCGCGCAGGCAGATCTCCCCGCTCTCTCCTGCGGGCAGCGTGCGTCCGATCGCATCGCGGATTTCGACCTCCACATGCGCGAGCGCACGGCCGACCGAGCCGATCTTCTCGATTTCGCGCCCCGCCTCCATCATCGTGTCGCCGCTGCAGGATTCAGTGAGGCCATAGGCATCGATATAGCGCGCCTGCGAGAAGTAGCCGGTGAAGGCACGAATGCGCGGCTCGGGCGTACGCTCGCCGCCGCCGACAACCCACTTGATGCTCGACACATCGTGCCGGCCGCGCTCGGGATGCGCAAGAATGGCGCTCAGCATGACCGGCGCGAACCACGCGCCCGTCAGCCGCTCCTCCTCGATGGAGCGGATCGCAGCAATCGGATCGAAGTCGCGATGAATACAGATCGAGCCGCCGACCCAAAGCACCGCCACGCCCGGCAGATCGAACGCACCGACATGATAAAGCGGACCGGTGACGAGCAGCCGATCCTGGGCCGTCAAGCCGAGCGCCAAAACGTGATCCGCGTTCTTCCAGTAGAAATTGCCATAGGTGTGCATCACGCCCTTGGGCCGATCCGTCGTGCCGGACGTGTACATTAGGCGGAAGAGGTCGTCGGGGCCGGCGATGTGCATGGGCGCTGAGGCAGCATCACCCGCGAGGCGCGTCGAATCCGATTGCGCAACCGTATCGACCAGGATGACGTTCTCGAGCGCGGCAACAAGCCCGGCAAGTTCCGCGTCGGCAAAAATGAGCTTCGCACCCGCGTGCCCGGTGATGTAGCTGACCTCCTCGGCGGCAAGGCGGTAGTTGACGGGCAGGAAGACCGCGCCGATGTGGCTCGTCGCAAAAGCCAGTTCGATGAATGCCGCGCTGTTCTTCATCACGACGGCGACGATGTCGCCTGGACCGATACCGCGCCCGGCGAGAAAGCCCGCTGTTTTCTCGATACGCGCCTGCAGCGCTGCATATCCGAGCCGCGTCTCACCGTAGATCACTGCGAGCGCATCGGGCGTGCGCCGCGCATGAAAGCGGATGAAACTCGTCAGGTTCAGCATCGCACCGGCTCCGTGCAGCTCAGTAAGATCGCGGCAGGCCCAGGTTCTGCCCGGCGATGAAATTCAGGATCATTTCTTCGGAGATGGGCGCAAAGCGGAACAAACGCGCATCCCGCCACAGGCGCTCGACGTGCATGTCCTTCGCAAAGCCCATGCCGCCCATGGTCTGCATGGCCTGCTCGATACCGGCAGACGCCGCCTGCGATGCAATGAGCTTACCGACGTTGGCCTCGGTGCCATAGGGCTTGCCGGCATCGAACTGCGCCGCCGCCTTGAGGTTCATGAGACGCGCACACTGCACCTCAGCCCAATGCTGCGCCAGCGGGAATTGCAGCCCCTGGTAACTGGCGATTGGCTTCCCTCCAAATACCCGGCGCTCCTTCGCGTAGTCGACGGCAAGCCGGAGCGCGAGATCAGCCGCGCCAACGAGACCCGCAGTCGTCACGATGCGCTCGGTATTCAGCACGTCGAGAAGCTCGTACCAGCCGCCGTCGAGCGTGCCGATGATCTCACTGCCGTCGATCTCGACATCGTCGAAGAAGACATTGCAGGCCGAGAGCGTGTTGGTGCCAACCTTCTCGATGGGCGCATACGTGAGACCCCTGCGCGCGACGTCGATCATGAACATCGTCAGGCCGTGCGTGCGCTTGGGCGACGCCTCGACCTTGGTCGTGCGCGCGATTACGAGCATCTTCTGCGCCGACTCGACGCCCGTGATCCAGATCTTCCGGCCGGAGAGCTTCCATCCATTGCCGGCGCGTGTCGCGAACGTCTTGATCTCCAGGCTATTTGAGCCGGCGTCGGGCTCGGTGAGCGCCATGCAGCAGTTGATCTCGCCGGAGATGATTTTGGGCAGCAGCTCGCGGCGCATGGCTTCACTGCCAAAGCGGGAAATGGAAACGCCGCCGAATATCGGGTTGATCATGAAGAGCTGGCCCACCGTGCTGCCGCCGCCAGCCGCGGCGAGCTGCTCGATGATGAGCGCCATCTCGATCATGCCGAGGCCGCTGCCGCCGTGCGCTTCAGGCAGCGCAACGCCGCAAAGGCCCGCCTCGCACACGGCGCGCCAAAATTCCTGCGGAAAGGCCTTCCGCGCATCGTGATCGCGCCAGTAGTCGAGACCGAAGTTCTCGCCGATCTTGCGCGCACTCTCCGCGATCATCTTCTGTTCGTCGGTCAGATCGAAGTCCATGGGTACATTCCGTTGTGCTCAGACGGCCAGCAGATGAAGAGGCTCTTCAAGCAGCGCCGCCATGCGGTCGAGCAACTGCGCAGCAAAAGAGTGATCGACGTCGGCAGTGTCATAGGCGAGCGCCAGCGTCATCTCGTGCGTTGCGTCCCCGGTGCGTGAAGCGCGAACGCCGCCGACACCGAGGGCCATGCGCCATCCCGTCGGGATAGTTGGTACGACTTGGCGGGCACGCCCATCGACCACGACAATCGCGATATCGCCACCGGCAGTATCCATTGACGCCTGCGCCAATCGCGCAGTTATGGCCGAGAGCGTATCGCGCGCGGTGCCCTCCATCGTGGCAAAAGCGCCCCCATTCGAAAGGCCTAGTCGCACAGGTGCCGCGGCATCATCACCTAGGGCTTTGATGCAGGCCATCGCGATGTACGCGCGGCGCTCGAAGGGACGGTCCCGCGTCGCGGCGAGTCGCGCACCCAAGGCACGCAGTGCGCTGACATCCACATCGACGGTAGCGAACGAATGAGCGGTCGTGGAAGCTGTGGCGGGAGCAACTCGCTGAACGGCGGTGACGGTTGTCGCGATCTGCCGACCTGAGCTTCGCTCCTCCTTCGCACGGAGCACATCGGCGCACTTGATGCGTCCACGCGGGCCGGAGCCGGTGATATCGGCGAGCTCCAGCGATGCCTCGCGTGCGAGGCGTCGAGCATAGGGTGTCGCGATGATGCGATCCGTCGGGTCGGGCGAGGGCTTGGGCATATCGCTGCGCGGCCGGGGTACTGCACTTTCCTCCGCACGAGGCGTACTTGCAGGCGCAGGCCGCGCCACAGGCGCAGCATCGTCCAACTTCCATTGCGCGATCGGTTGCCCGACGGGAACGACATCGCCTTCCGCGGAGAGCAACCTCATCAGCTCACCCGCGGCCGGCGCCTCGACATCGTTGGCGATCTTGTCGGTTTCGACCACGACAATGATGTCACCCGCGGCGAACCGCTGCCCCGGTGCCGCAAGCCAACGCGCGACCGTGCCCTCGGTCATGGTGAGACCGAGCTTCGGCATCAACAGGTCGGCGACGTGGTCCATGGCTCAGCGGCCGGTGAACTTCGGCGTGCGCTTCTCGAGAAATGCGCCGCACCCTTCCTTGGAATCCGCGGTGTCGAGCACGAGCCCGATCATGGCCTGCTCGTGTGCGAGCGCGGCCGATAGAGGCATCTCGCCGCCACTATTGAGCGTGCGCTTGAGGAGCTTCAACACGAGCGGCGACTTCGAGACCATCCTCGCAGCCATCTCGCGCGCAGCCGTCATGACCTCGGCTTTCGGCACGACCTTGTTGGCGAGCCCGATCGCGACGGCCTCTTGAGCCGAGATCTGCTCGCCGGTGAACATGATCTCCTTGGCACGGCAGAGCGGCACCTGACGGATGATGCGCTGCGTACCACCGGCGCCTGGAAAGAGACCGAGCGTGATCTCGGGCAGACCCAGGCGCGCGCTGTCCGCGAGAATGCGGATGTCGGTCGCGAGGATGAGCTCCGTGCCGCCGCCAAGGGCATAGCCGTTGACAGCCGCGATGGTCGGCTTGTCGCACAACTCGATCTTCCGGAAGACGCGGTGCACGATCTCCGCGAACTCCTCGTAGTGGCGAAGGCCGTCGCGCGCTTTAAGATCGGCGATGTCGCCGCCGGCGACGAATGCTCGATCGCCCGCGCCCGTGACGATGATCACCTGGACAGCCGGGTCTGCTTCGACCTTCGCCCAGGCTGATTCGAGCGACAGCAGCGTCGGTATGTCGAGCGCGTTGAGCGTCTTCGGTCGATTGATCGTGACGACGGCGACGCCGTCCGAGATCTCGGCGAGGATCACATCAGTGGTCATGGGCGTTCCTCGTTCTTCTTAGGCAAGCGTGCGGCGCACGCCCTCGACAATCCGCGCGGCATCCGGCCGATAGCGGGCCTCGAGTTCCTTCGCAAAGGGGACGGGCATGAACGGCGCGCCGACGCGCACGATCGGCCCATCCAGCTCATCGAAGCCGACATCCGCCATACGCGCGGCGATCTCGGCGCCGACGCCGAAGGCTTCGACGGCCTCATGCGCGATCACGAGCCGATGCGTGCGTGCAAGCGAAGCCAGTACCGCGCTTTCGTCCCACGGCTGAAGGGACCGGAGGTCAATGACTTCCGTCTCGACGCCATCTTTTGCGAGCATGTCAGCAGCCGCGAGCGCCATGCCACGCATCGCGCCGTATGTGACGATCGTGGCATCGCGTCCGGGCCGCGCTATGTCGGCCGTGCCGATCGCGACGCTCGGCAGTGGCTCGGGCAGCGCGCCCTTCACGGCATAGAGGCTCTTGTTCTCGACGAGAATGACCGGATCAGGATCGGCGATGGCCGCGCGCGTCAGCGCATAGGCATCGCTTACGGTTGCCGGACAAGCTACTTTGAGACCGGGCACATGCGTGAGCCACGCTTCGAGACACTGCGAGTGCTGCGGGCCGGCATTGATGCCGCCCCCATGCGGCAGGCGCACGACCATGGGCAGCGCATACTGGCCGCCGAACATGAAGCGCGCCTTTGCCGCCTGATTGACCAGCGCGTCCATGGAGAGCGTCACGAAGTCCATGAACATGATCTCGACGATGGGCTTGAGCCCACTCATGGCAGCGCCGACCGCCGCGCCGACGATCGCAGCTTCCGAAATAGGCGTGTCGCGCACGCGCTCGGCACCGAAGCGGTCGAGGAGACCACGCGTGACGCCGAAGGGGCCGCCAGGTGCGGCAACATCCTCACCGAAGATGACGATGTTCTCGTCGGCCGCCATGGCATCGGCGAGCGCGCGATTGATGGCTTGCCCGAAGCGAACTTCGCTCATGGCGCGGCCTCGCTCGGAGCATAGACATCCCGCAGCGCAGCATCGAAAGCCGGCGCCGTTCCAGAGCGCGCGCGCCGAACGGCTGCATCTACGCGACGTTTGGCCTCGCGCGTGGCAGCTTCAATGTCCGGCGCCGGCACGCCGTCCGCAGTGAGGCGCCGCTCCAGACGACCGATGGGATCGTCCTCGCTGCGTGCGGCATCGGCAGCTTCGCGATACTTCTGCGGATCGCCTTCGAAGTGACCTCGGACGCGCGTCGTGCGGCATTCGAGAAAGCGCGGTCCTCCTCCTTCGCGGATCTCATCAACCAGGACGAGCGCCATTTCGTGCACGGCAAGGACATCGTTGCCGTCGACGGAACGGGCGGCAATGCGGTGGCTCAAGGCGAGTGCGCAGGGATCGGCTGCGAGCTGCTTCGATGTCGGCGAGAACTCCGACCAGCCGTTGTTCTCGCAGACGAACAGCACGGGTAGCCGCCAGATCGACGCGAGATTGAAACTCTCGTGCATCACGCCTTCGGCAAGCGCACCATCGCCGAAGAAAACGGTCGCGATAGCGCCGCTCTTGCGCACCTGATGCGCGAGCGCGCTACCGACCGCGATCGGCAAGCCAGCGCCGACAATGCCGTTGGCGCCGAGCATCCCGACGGCTGCATCGGCGACATGCATAGAGCCGCCGCGGCCCTGGCACATGCCTTCCGCCTTGCCCATGATCTCGAGGAAGAAGCGCTCGAGGTCGAGGCCTTTGGCAAGCGCATGCCCGTGACCGCGATGGTTCGAGGCCAGTGTGTCAGTGGAGCTCAGAGCAGCGCACACGCCGGCGGCCACGCCCTCCTGCCCGACGGAGAGATGAATGAAACCCGGCACCTCGCCGTCGGCAAAGAGCTGGGCAAGGCGCAGCTCGGCCTCGCGGATCAGCGTCATCGTCCGCAGGAGATCGAGGGGGGAAGAGCTGTTCGCCGCGGTCAAACGGTGAATCCTCCAGCATGTCGGGGCGAAAGTCGGGCTATTCTCGGCCAGCGAAGCCCGAAGTCAAGATAAATGAATGATGAGCCATGATTCGTTTTTGTTTGACGGACTTGGCGTGATGGCCCTAGTTTGTCCACGCCTGCGAGGTTTGCGAATGCTCGACAAGAAGGTTTCTGATGGGCCAGATACGACGGTCGGCGAGGCAGTGCCTGGCCGGCGGCGACGTGCTGACCGCGCAATAGAGACCCGTCGGAAACTGATCGATGCTGCAGCCGAGGTCGTCGGCGCCGAGGGCTACGCGAACGCCTCGGTTGCCAAGATCACGGCGCGCGCCGAGATCGCCCAGGGCACGTTCTACAATTACTTCGCATCGCAGCAAGATCTCTTCGACCATCTCCTGCCGGAACTCGGCACCGAGCTGCTCGATTTCATCCGAGCGCGCATCGCGACCGAGGAAGGCAGCTTTGCCCGCGAAGAGATTGGCTTCAGGGCCTTCTTCGACTTCCTTGCCGAGCGCCCGGAATTCTATCGCATCCTGAACGAGGCCGAGACCTTCGCGCCGAAGGCCTATCACGATCACATGCGAAACATGGCCGATGGCTATATGCGCGCCCTGTCGCGCAGCCTCGCGAAAGGGGAGCTGCCGGGCTTCGAGAAACGCGAGCTCGAAGTGATCATCCACACCATGCTCGCCGCGCGCAATTACATCAGCTACCGCTATCTGTTCCGCGATGGCCGCGCGCGCCGCCTGCCCCCTTGGGTCGACCGGGCCTACATGAAGCTCATGACTGGCGGCATGATGTATGGCGGCTCGGCAGATCGTCCCCGTCGCTCCCGCCGCGGGGCATCATCTGCGCAGGCAGCCATCATCGGCGATGCCGCCCATTTCCGTACGGCTTCGGCCGGCGCGGGCGAGGCGCGCATCGAACTCGACGTGACCTCGGCCTGCCTCGGCCCGGACGGCGCCATCCGCCGGGGCATCGTGTTGAAGCTGATCGAGGCAGCAGCCACGGCTGCGGCTTCGGAACGCCTCCACGTGCAACCCCAGCTTCTGAGCCTGTCGACGGCCTTTCCCAATCCGCTGGGCGATGAAGATCTCGTGGCCGTGGCCCGAGCATCGATCAACGCCGGTTCCGTGCACGTGAGCGTTGAAGTTCACCCCATGAATGACGCCAAGCGCGAAATTGCCGTCGCGCAGGCGGTCTATGAGGCCAAACGCCGCTCTGATAAGGAAAATGAATCGTGACTCGCAAGTCATCTTGACGATGCATAACCGCTTGGAGCAGTTTCCAGGCCAACAACAAGACCGATCCGTACGGTCCCACGAAGTTGAAATCACTCAGGAGGAACACCCATGACCCGCAATCGTGCCGATCTCGACCGCCGTACAGTGCTGAAAGGCGCTGCGGCAGGAGCTGCGGCCACCATTTTCGCACCTAACATCGTCGCCGCGCAGTCGAAGGTTGTCCGCATTGGTATGCCGACGATCCTTTCGGGCCGCGTCGCGCAGCTCGGCACATCGTCGCGCAATGCGATCCAGATGGAGGTCGAGAAGATCAATGCGGCTGGCGGTCTCGCCGGCCGTCAGATCGAGATGGTCATCCGCGACTCCAAGGGTCAGCCGCAGGAAGCCGCGCGCGTCGCACGCGAGCTCGTGAATAGCGATGGCTGCGAGATTCTGCTCGATGCCGAGGCATCATCCGGCTCGTTCGCCGTTCAGGAAGTGGCCAAGGACCTCGGCGTGCTCGTCATGCACACGAACTCGGAGACGTCGTCGCTGACCGCCGATCCGAAGATCCGCATTCCGCTTGCCTTCCGCTCATGCCGCCAGGGCATTCATGACGCGGTGGTGAGCGGTGCCTACGCCGCCGAAATCGCCAAGGCCAAGAAGATCAATCGCTGGGGCACGTGCTCTCCCGATTATGCCTACGGCCGCGACAACACGCAGCTCTTCGTCGAGTATCTGAAGCACTTCTATCCGCAGGCCGAGGTCACGACCGAGGCATGGCCGAAGCTGTTCCAGCCCGACTACACGGAAGTCATCACGCGCGTTCTGCAGAGCAAGCCACAGGCGCTCTACTCGGCGCTATGGGGCGGCGATCTGACCTCGTGGGTCGATCAGGCCAACATCTACGCACTGTTCTCGCAAATGGAAGTCTTCGCCATCAACATGGCTGATTACACCGTGCTGACCGCCGTGAAGAATCTTCCGAAGGGCATTCACTCGGCAACGCGCTATATCAAGACGTATCCCAACACGAAGGCAAACGCTGCTTGGGGCGACGAATACCGCGCTCGCTTCAAGGAGTATCCGACGAACTGGTCGTGGGAGAATTGGGTCGGCATTCATTTCATTGCGGAAGGCGCCAAGAAGGCGAATTCCGCCGATGGCAAGAAGATCGCCGAGGCCATGCGCGGCCTCAAGATCGACTGCCCCTTCGGCGCCGACGGCACCGTCACCATGCGCGCCGAGGACCAGACCGTCATCAACTATGCCATCGGCTGGGGAGCGACGATCTCCGGCGAGCCCTATGTGCCGGAGGTAACCGGCGCGAACTGGGACACCATCCTCCAGCTCGAGGCCGAGTGGAAGAAGCGCAACAACTACACCTGAGTTCGCTCTGCTGAGTTCCGCCGCGGGATCTGGGCAGCACCCGGATCCTGCGGCAGTTTTTGGTCCGCCCACCATCCGAGGTGATGCTTGAATCTCGCCGCACTCACGGATTGCCTGACGTCCGCATCCTGTCTTGTCACGCAGACGACAAGTGGTCTCATCATCGGAATGCTACTGTTTCTGGTGGCCGCCGGTCTCACCCTGATTTTCGGGGTGCTCAAAGTCGTCAACTTCACGCACGGCTCGTTCTACATGCTCGGCGCGTACCTGGCGCTCACGGTCAACGGCCTGACGGGAAGCTACTTCCTGGCCGTTCTCGCGGCGGCTGCCGGCGTCGCGGCGTTCGCGTTCGTCTTCGAGCGCTTCTTCATGAGCAAGGTGTACGGCTCGAACGTGCTGATGCAGCTCCTGGTCTGCTACGCGTTCATCCTCATCCTGGATGATGCGGTGAAGATCATCTGGGGGCCTGAATTCAAATCCATGGGCATGGCCTCGGCGTTCCAGCAACCGCCGATCTTCATTGCGGGCGGAATCATACCTGTCTTCTATCTCTTCCTGATCATCGTCACGCTCATCATCTCGGTCGCTCTCTGGCTGATCATCACGCGGACGCGGTTCGGAACGGTGGTTCGAGCGGCAGCCGTAAATCCGAGCATGGTTTCTGCACTCGGTATCAACACCGGGCTCGTCTACAGCGGCGTATTCGTCCTCGGCGGCATGCTCGCGGGATTGGCTGGCGGACTCGCGGCGCCCGTTCGCTCGCTGACGGCAGGAATGGGCTTCTCGATCCTCATCGAGTCCTTCATCGTCACCGTCATCGGCGGCATGGGATCAATCGCCGGCGCACTGCTTGGCTCGGTCCTCATCGGCCTCGTGCGCTCCTTCGGCTCGATCGGCTTCCCGCTGTTCGTCGAGGGCCTGATGTTCCTGCTGATGGCGGTCATTCTCATCCTCAAGCCGAGCGGTCTGCTCGGCAAGGAGGGTTGAGCTCATGTTCGCAACCCGTCCCAATCTCACGCGCGATCTCATCATTGCCGCTGCGGCGCTGATCGTCCTGCTGTTGCTGCCGTACGTGTGGCCAAGCCGGATGATCAACGACCTCGTCATCCGCGTCTCGGCCTTCGCGCTATTCGCCACGTCGCTCAATCTGCTTGTCGGCTATACGGGCATGGTATCCTTCGGCCACGGCATGTTCTTTGGCTTTGGTGCCTATGCCTTCGGCCTCTCCATGCAGCGCCTCGGTGTTTCGATTCCGACGGCAATCCTGATCACGATCGTCTCGAGTGCGCTCCTCGGTCTCGTCGTCGGCGCCATCAGCATTCGACTGAAGGACATCTACTTCTCCTTCATCACGCTCGCATTCCAGATGCTGCTTTACAGCACTGTGATCGCCTGGGTACCGCTGACAGGCGGTGACCAGGGCCTGATGGGTGGCATTCCGCGTCCACCATTCCTCGGCATCGACCTCTCGATCGAATCCCATCGCTACGCCTTTGCCGTAACGCTGGTGGTGATCGGGCTGCTCGCCATGCGCCAGATCGTCGAATCGCCGTTTGGCTATACACTGCGCATGATCCGCGACAATACAGAGCGCGCGACCTTCCTCGGCATCAACGTGTTCCGTGCCAAGCTGACAGCGTTCGTGATCGCCGGCGTGTTTGGCGCGCTCGGCGGCATGGTCATGGCCCTGTTCGTCTCGGGCGCCTATCCCGAGTTCGTGAACTGGACCATGTCGGGCGAAGGCATCTTCATGATCATGCTCGGCGGCCTGTCGACCTTCATCGGTCCGGCAGCCGGCGCCGTGATCCTCTCGCTGCTCAATGACGTCATCACCCGCGGCACTGAGCACCACGGGCTGGTCCTCGGTGCGGTCATCCTTTTGTTCGCGCTTGGGCTCCGCAAGGGCGTGACGGACTTCATCGCCGACTGGTTCCGCGTGCGGCGCGAAGCCAGCAGCAGAAGTGGGGGCTGACATCATGCTTGAGGTCAAAGGTCTCCACAAATCATTCGGCGGCGTTGCGGCCATTTCGGACGTTACGATCGATTTCCCGTCGGGATCGCTCACTGCGATCATAGGCCCGAATGGCGCTGGCAAGAGCACGTTCTTCAATCTCATCAGCGGCGGACTCGTTCCGGATTCGGGTTCCGTCACCTTCAACGGCAACAGTCTGATTGGCCGCTCGCGCGCGCAGATCATCGATGCCGGCATCGGGCGCGCGTTCCAGGTCGCGCGCATTTTCCCGACATTGACGGTGGAGGAGAGCCTGCTCGGCGCGGTCACCGCTCATCGTCGGCGCGCGCAGAATATCTCGCACCGCTTCCCGCTGCCCGAGATGCGCGATCGCATGCTCGAAGTCGCTGACATGCTGGGCCTGACCGAGAAGCTCGGCGTCACGTCCGCCAACCTTTCGCATGGCGACCAGAAACTGCTCGATATCGCCCTCGCACTGGTGTTGGATCCCAAGGTTCTGCTGCTGGATGAGCCCACCGCCGGCATGGGGCCTGACGAGCGCTGGCGCATGATCGAGCGCGTGCACGAGCTTTGGGAGCGCGAGAAGCTCACGCTCATCTTCATCGAGCATGATATGGATATCGTCTTCAAGATCGCCCCGAAGATCTCGGTGCTCTGCTACGGGCGCCTACTCGCGGAGGGCACGCCCGACCAGATCCGCACAAATCCAGCGGTTATCGAGGCCTATCTTGGTACTGAGCACGGGGAGGCCGCGGTATGAGCGAGCGTCCGATCGTTCGGGTCGAGAACCTCGACGTCTTCTATGGCAAGAGCCAGATCCTGTTCGAAGTCGGTCTTGATCTGAAACAGGGCCGCACTCTCGCGCTCCTCGGCCGCAATGGCGCCGGCAAGAGCACGACGATGAAAGCCATCGCTGGCGTCGCAGCGCCGAAGCGCGGTGTTGTGGAAATCGCGGGCAAGAATGTCGCCGGGCGACCGCCGCATATCATCGCGCGCACCGGTATTGGCTACGTGCCGGAAGATCGGCAGGTCTTTCCCGAGCATACGGTCACCGAGAACCTCGAGATCGGCGCCAAGAAAGGTCCCGATGGTCAAGACGACTGGTCGATCAAGCGCGTCTTCGAGGTCTTTCCGCTCCTGGAGCCGCTGCGCAATCGGATGGCCGGCCGGCTTTCCGGCGGTGAGCAGCAGATGCTCGCGATCGCCCGCACGCTCATGGGCAATCCGGTCGTGCTCCTGCTCGACGAGCCGAGCGAAGGACTCGCTCCGATCGTCGTCGCGCGGATCGGCGATCTTTTGCGCACGCTGCGCTCGGCAGGCGCGACGACATTGATCGCCGAGCAGAACATGCACTTCTGCCTCGGTGTTGCGGACGACGCGGTCGTGATCGACAAGGGCTCGATCGTCTATCGTGACTCGATTGCCGGCCTGAAGGCCAATGAGGAGGTCCGCAGGCGCTATCTCGCCATGTGACGGCGAACGCCGGGGCCAAGAGCAGCCCACCAGCGAGGAGGACGACATGACGACGCTGGCCACGCACATTGCGCGCTTCATTTCCGTGCTCGACGCGAAGACCATGCCACCCGAGGTGGTCGAGAAGGCACGGGCCTGTCTGCTCAATGCCTATGGCATGGGCCTCGATTGCCACGACACCCCCTATGCTCCCGTCGCCCGTGCGGCAGCATTGGCCCTCGACGGCGAAGTTGCAAACGGCGCGACTATGCTCGCCGATGGACGCAGCACGACCGTCGGCGGCGCCTGCCTGGCCAATGCGGCCCTGTTCCACGGCCGCGCCCAGGAGGATTCATCCGGCGCCGCACACTTCGGCACCATCCTCGTGCCGCTGCTCACCGCGTTGATCGAGACACGCCGCGCGCCCCTGTCGGAGCTAATCCCAGCGCTCGTGGCCGGCTATGAGGCTGGCGGTCTGCTCGAGAAGGCCTTTGCGATCAACACGACGCCCGGAGGCTTCCGTTCGACGGCCACGTATGGCGTCGTCGCAGCCGCCGCAGCGATGAGCCGCCTGCTCCGCCTCGATGCAGAACGCACGGCAGCAGCGATCGGCAATGCCGTATCCTTCACCGGCGGCGTCTTGCAGTCATTCGTCGACGGCACGGACGAGTGGCGCTATCAACCGGGCCTCATCGGGCGCAACGGCCTTGCGGCCACTGAGCTTGCGCGTGCCGGCTCGGTATCGGCGCCCCACGCACTCGAAGGCAAGGCGGGGCTCGTGCGCGCATTCGGCCGCGTGGAGCCCGATGTTGCCGCTCTCGCCGGATCACTCGGCAAGGAGTGGTTCATCCATCGCGTGACGTTCAAGCCCTTCCCGGTGTGTGCGTTCAACCAGACACCCGTGACGGGCGCGCTGGAACTGCGCAAAGAGCTCGGCAGCACCGCGATCAAGGCTGTGAAGGTTCGAATGAACCCCTACGAGTGCGGCTATGCGGGCATGGACGCAGTGGGACCGTTCAGCACGATTTCCGGCACTCTCATGAGTATTCCGTTCTGCATTGCCGCAACGCTCCTGCACGGCATCCCAGACATGAAGCGCATGACGACGTACGACGATCCCGCAGTGAACGATCTTGTGGGGCGGATCGCGCTTGTCGCGGATGCGGGCGTGCCGATCCTAAGTGCCATTATCGAGATCGAGACGGAGGACGGGCGCCGTTTCGTGCGCGATCAGCGCATGACGACGGAGGACTACAACTACGATCGCGCGGGCGTCTCAAAGCTCGTGCGCCGTATTGGGGTCGAGCAGGGCGTCCCGCTGCAAGCTTTCGACATGCTGGAGCGGTTCGTCGATCGCCTGCCCGATGGCACGATCGAGGAGGTGCTCGGCGCCTTCCGCCTACTCGAGTTGCGGCGCAAGGCCGCCTGAGGCGCTGCGATCATCGAGAGGCGCCCGACCATGTCCGACATCAAGTGCGAGACCTTCACTCTCGGGGCGCTGTTGCGCGCTGCTGCGGAACGTCACGGCGCGCGCACGTTCCTGGAGTTTCCGGATGGCACGGTGACGTTCGCCGAAGCCAACCGGCGCGCCAACCGCACCGCCAACGGTCTCGCGGCACTCGATGCGGCCAAGGACAGCAAAATCGCGATCATGGCCATGAACGGGCTGGGCTTCATCGATGCCTGGCTCGGCGCGGCGCGGACCGGCGCGGTCTACGTTCCGATAAACACCGACTACAAGGGCGACATCCTCCGCTATCAGCTCGGCAAGGCGGACGTGTCGCATATGGTCATCGATCCCGCATTCCTGGAGCGGCTCGATGCGGTCGCGGCGGACCTGCCGCGGCTTCGGTATGTGATCCTGACCGCGCCCATGGCCGGCGCGCCGCCCACGCTCGGCAATGGCGTGGCCATCACCACACTCGCCGATGTCATGAGCGCGCCCGATCACGATCCCGGCATCGAGATCGCACCGTCCGATCCGCTGGCGATCAGCTTCACATCTGGGACAACCGGTCCCTCGAAGGGGGTGCTGGCAAGTCACGCCCACGTCATCACCTTTGCGCGCGACTGGATCATGTCGACCGACTATGGCGAGGGCCAGTCGATCTACACGTGCATGCCGCTGTTTCACGCGGTCGCTTCCTGGCTCGGTGTCGTGCCGGCGATCATCAATGGCGGCCGCATCGCGATCGTGCCCCGCTTCTCGGCTTCAGGATTCTGGGACGATGTGCGCAAATACAGGGCCGATGTCGCGCACGGCATCTTCTCGATGGTGCCGATCCTGCTGAAGCAACCGCCGCGCCCTGATGATGCCGATCAGCCGGCGCGCCGCTTCTACTTCGCCAAGGTCAACGAGGAGTTCGAGCGCCGCTTCAACTGCAGAATCGTGGAAGTGTATGGCGCCACGGAAACGGGCGTCGTCACGCTCACACCGCCGGGTGGGGAGCGGCGCAAGGACTCCTGCGGAAAGCCGAATACCGATACATTCGACGTCATGATCGCGAATGAGCGCGACGAGCCGGTCGCGCTCGGAGAGGTTGGCGAGATCCTGGTCCGCCCGAAGCGGCCATTTGCCATGCTCTCGGCCTACTACAACAGCCCGGAGGCCACGCTCGAAGCCTACCGGAACTTCTGGTTTCACACCGGCGATAACGCGCGCGCGGACGCTGACGGCTACTACTATTTCGTCGACCGCAAGAAGGACTCGATCCGCCGTCGCGGCGAGAACATCTCGTCCTCGGAGGTCGAGGCGACACTCAATCGCCATCCGGCCATTCTGGAATGTGCCGTCATCGCGGCGCCCTCGGAGCTTGGCGAGGATGAGGTCCAAGCGGTTGTGGTGCTGCGCGAAGGCGCGAAAGCCACGGCGGAGGAGCTATGGGCCTTCTGCGACGAGCACATGCCCCGCTTTTGGGTACCGCGCTTTATCGAGTTCCGGCGCGAGATGCCCAAGACGCCGAGCCAGAAAATACAGAAGTACCTGCTGCGCGCCGCCGAGGAGCAGGGCGAGGTCTTCGAGCGCGCAGTGAGCGGAAGGCGCACGACATGACGAAGCGATCGATCAAGGTCTACTCCGACTACAAGAGCCCTTATGCCTATCTCGCCAAGGATCTCGTTTATGATCTCGAGCGCGAAGCCGGCGTCGAGGTCGACTGGCTTCCCTACACGCTCGACATTCCGGCCTATCTCGGCAGTGCCAAGCTCGATGCCAGCGGCGGCGTCGCCGAGCAAAGTCGCAACGCGCATCAGTGGCGGCGCGTGAAATACAGCTACATGGACTGCCGCCGCGAAGCGAACCGGCGCGGCCTCACCATTCGCGGCACGCAGAAGATCTGGGATTCTTCGCTCGCCAATATCGGGATGCTCTACGCCAAGGAGCGCGGCGTGTTCCGCTGCTATCATGATCGCGTCTTCGAGCGCTTCTGGAAGCGGGAGCTGGACATCGAGAGCGTGCCCGTTCTGGCGGCGCTGCTCGCGGAGTGCGGCGCCGACGCTTCGGACTTTGCGTCGTATGCCGAGGGTGAAGGGCGCAAGCTGCTCGAAAGCGTGCAGACGGAAGCGGAAGCAGCCGGGGTGTTCGGCGTGACGAGCGTTCTACTGCCCGACGGCGATCTCTATTGGGGTCGTGAGCATTTCCCCGTGCTCACGGAAATGCTGCGCGCCAAGAGCTGACGCGCGCTGCACTCACACTCATTGCGCGTCGAGGCGTCCAAGCTCAGGGATGCTTGCCGTTGGCCTTTGCGTGGCAGCTCGCGGCGTTGACCTCAGGCGCGAGGTTGATGGTCGGATTGCCGTCGAAGAAACCGAACGGCATGAGCTTGAACCCGGTCATGACGCAAGGCTGCACGGGGAAATCCTCGACCCGAACGGGATGATGGAGGCCGAATACGTGCCAGAGCACGATGTCCGTATTCTCGATCGGGCGATCCTTGGCAACGAAAGAGCGAATGTCGCCCGAACCATCCGAATGATTGACGAAGTCACCCGAAGGATAGCGCTCCTCGCTGTCGAAGGCCGTCACCCAGACGTGGTTCTGCACGTAGGCAGCACGCTTACCTGAGGGCGAATCCGGGTGAACGAACGGCGTGACGCAATGCGGCGCGTGAAGCTTGTAGCCGACCGGCGAGCCGGCCCGGTTGGTCTTGTTCGGATTGACGACCTTCCAGTAGCGCATCGACGCGGGGTCAGAGCGTCGCCCCGCCTCGCTCTCGCGCTTGAGCACCGTCTCCTGCTCGTAGAAGGCATTGCCATAGGGATTGGAGGGCCCGAGCGGCTCGGCGTAGGTGTTGCACTCGACGAAGCTGTTGCGATCGCCGTCGACGGCCATGTCGAGGCGCGCGCAGAGTATGTGCTGGTGAATGTGCCCGATGAGGCCGGGCGCTACTTCGCGAGCATACTTGCCGGGCTGCCCCGGAATGCAGGCCGCCGTGTTGATGACGCCCGTCGCCTTCACCTCATGCTCGATGGTGCCGTCGAGATAGAGATACCAGTAGAAGCCGTACTCATAGTTGCCGACCGTGCAGATGGTCGAGATCACGAGGCGGCTGCCACGACGCGACTCCACACGCTCGGTGCGGAAGTCGGTATGCTTCCAAACGAGCCCCGCATCCTCCTCGTGCACGCAGATGGCATTCTCGATCGTCCAGGGCTCGCCGTCGATCTTATTGAGATGCGCGTCGAGATACTGAATGACGCCGAGGCAGTCACAACCGAGACGCAGGGAGTTGGCAAGTTTGCCGACGCCGTACTCGCCGACGTCAAAGACGTTCTTCCGGAAATGTCCGCCCTCCGGCGTGCCGTAGGGCACGGTCATCTCGACGATCGAAGCGCGGTGAACGACCGGGCGCCCGTCGAAACGAATATCGTGCAGCGTCAGCGCCTCGCGCGCATTGAAGCCGACGACGAGCGACCAGTTGCGCCATTTCAGGCACGGGCCATCGATGGAGAAATTAACGCCCTCGGGCTGCACCACGTTGATCGGCTTCGCTGGTGGCTGGAAGTCGGTCAGAAATTCGCGCTCGTAGTTGTATTCGGTCATCGGGATCGGCGTGATGCCATAGTCGTCGATGCGAATGACCTTCCCGCTGTTAAGGTCGATGACGGCATTGAGGCCCTCAATCGGGTGCGCATAGAAGGCCTCGTTCTTCCTCAGTCGCAGCCAGCAGAACACATGGCAGAGAAAGCGCCCCTCCTCGCCCGGTATATCGAACGAGCCGGCCGACCAGGGATCGACGCAGACTTTCTCCATATCCGTGATGCCGCGCCTGGCGCAGGCCGCGATGAAGCCCGGATCGGCCCTAACGAGGCCCTCGATGACGAGGAACTGCTCGAGCTGGATCATGGGTCGCTGGCCATCGAGCACCTTGCGCGAGAGAACTTCTCCACTCGCAAGATCGAGGGTCATCATCGTGACGCTCACCTTACGCGCACTCGATACGTTCACGCGCGCGCGGCGGCGGATCGGCATGCCCGGCTTGAAGGCGCGGACCTCTTCCTTGGTTGGCTCCAAGAGCTCGATGGTCTCGAAGCGGATCGCGTCCTCGTAAGGCGGATTGCGACGGACGATGTCGGCGACGCGACGGATCTCGTCGGGGGTCAGCGGTTGGAGTGGATGCTTGATCTCATGAACCGTCGGCTGGACAGCAGTAGCGCAGCAGCTCTCGGATACCGCGTGCACATCAGCCATGAAAAGCATCTCCTCAATCGGCGCTAGCTCGGGCTCGCGCGAAATTCTCCAGTGTGCTCAGCTCAGTGTGAGGTGCCGGGTGCGCCGAGGCAAGGTCGAAGCTGCACGAATTTTGGAGCGGACGGCCGAGTGCTGCACAAAAGTAGGGTGATGCTCCCTCGATATTGCGCCAATGCCGCTCCTGGTGCACAGATGAGGTGAGGAAACATACTAGACGACTCCTGAAAGTCGCCAACCTAAGGAGCCCGACGATGGCGCGTTTGCCGTTCCCCTCGGATACCGACGCTTATAGCGACGAGACGCGCGCGGCCGTCCGCCATATCCTCTCGACGCGGAAGAGCATGCCCCCGCCGAGTACCTATCTCTCGTATGCGGGGCAGGCGGGCGTGAAGCTCTCGGACCTCCTGGATCACCTCCGCAATCATACGTCGCTGACGCAGGCGGAGTCGGAGCTCGCGATCTGCACCGCAGCGCGTGCCGCGAATGCCGACTACATCTGGAACTCGCACGTCAAGCTCGGCCTCGCCGCCGGCACGCGCGCCGAAGCGATCCATATTGTCGACACCTATGGCCCGCTTGACAGCCTCACCCCTGACGAGGCGCTTATCGTCCGCTACGGGCGGGAGCTGTTGGAATCGCCGGCGGTGAGCGATGAGACATTCGCCGCCGTGCGCAAGCGCTTCGGTGAGAAAGGTCTGATGGAGCTGACCGCGATCATGAGCGCTTACCTGATGAACGCCACGATCCTGCGCGCGGTGCAGCACGAGGCGGCGCCGGATGCGCGCCGTTTGACGCCACGCAAGAAGACCTGAGCCATCGGCTCTAGAACCCGCAGCAAGATCTGAGACGCGCCAGCGGTGCAGGCTTGAGAAGCGACGTCGTCTCGCTCTCGAAGAGGCCTTCGTAACGCTTCTTGAATACCGTCTCGAAGGGATCGTGGGATCGCGCCCGCCCGAAGTCCGTGGCCTCGTCGAGCGATCCAAACACGCTGTAGCGGGAGATCCTACTGCAGAAAGAAGAGCCCGTAGAAATTGCGGTAAATGTCGAGGTCATACTTCTTGGCAAGCTAAGTTTTGGGCATTCCTACTGATCGGCCTCAGGGTTTGTTCTGATTCCATGCTCAGCAGAAAGCCCTCCCTAGTGCGATCCGAATTTTCCAACATCGGATCGCGACTTGACCAGAACATCCATCGCAATGGCAGCTGCCGCGTCGCCCTCTACAGGATCGGTTCCCATGGAGGACAGCGGCTTCGTCTCAACGGGTCATCTGCCGGCCTCGGAAGAGGTGCAGGCATTGATCGAGAGTGCGTATGCCCGGTTCAGATCGACGACAGATGGGCAGAATTCGGATGTCTACCCGGCCCTTGCTCGGGTTCCAGCCGATCTCTTCGGCGTGTGCGTGGTCGATACTGCCGGGCGCGTCCACAACGCCGGTGATGCCGACTACGAATTCTCGATTATGAGCGTATCAAAGCCGTTCGTGTTCGCGCTCATCTGCGACCTGATCGGCCCCGACGAGGCACGCGCGAAGCTCGGCGCCAACAGCACCGGGAAGCCCTTCAATTCTCTATCTGCGATCGAAGGAAGCCACGACGGGCGTACCAATCCCATGGTCAATGCCGGCGCGATCGCGACGACCAGTCTCGCCCCCGGTCGGGATATCATGGAGAAGTGGAAGTTCATCCACGAGGGTCTGTCGCGCTTTGCCGGTCGCGAGCTGCCGTTGAACGAGGAGGTCTACGCTTCCGCCTCCGAGACGAATTTCCGCAATCGCAGCATTGCTCAGCTGCTTCAGAGCGTCGGATGCATCTACTCCGATCCGGCTGAAGCCACAGACCTCTACACAAAGCAGTGCTCACTCAATGTCAGTGCAAAAGACCTCGCTATCATGGGCGCAACTCTCGCCGACGGCGGAGTCAACCCAATCACCAGGAAGCGCGTCGTCAGCCATTCCGTCTGCCACTACTCATTGGCCATCATGGCAACTGCGGGTCTTTACGAAACGTCTGGCGATTGGCTTTTCGAGATCGGCCTGCCGGGTAAGAGCGGGATAGGCGGCGGCATAGTGACGGTATCGCCGGGCAAGGGCGGTCTCGGCACCTTCGCTCCTCCTCTCGATAGCGCTGGCAATAGCGTCAAGGGACAGTTGGTCGCGAAGTATCTCTCGCACCGGCTGGGAATGGATCTCTTCGTATCAAAGCCTGTTGACTGAGGCGCAAGCCGCGCCTCGACCGCGATCACAAGTGCCGTGCAGCTCTTGGAGATGACAATGGCTGTTGAAACCTATGTAGCCCAAGATGCCCGCGACGAAGCCCAAGCGTCTTGGGTGCCGATGATCGCCATTGCGCTCGGCCAGATGATCATGTCCTTCAACGTCGCCTCCTTGCCGGTGGCGCTGAGTGGCATGGTCGAGAGCTTCAACGTGTCACCGACGACCGTGGCAACCGGCATCGTTGCTTATTCGATGCTGGTCGCGGGGTTCGTCATGCTCGGCGCCAAGCTCGCGCAGCGATACGGCGCAGCGCGTGTGTTCCGGGCGGCCGTCGTGCTCTTCTGCATCTCGCAGATATTGATGACCCTCAGCCCCACTGCGACCGTCATGATCTCGGCCCAGGCACTATGCGGCGTTTCGGCTTCCGTCATCGTGCCCTCGCTCGTCGCACTTATTGCCGAGAACTACAGCGGCCGGCAGCAGGCCACGGCGGTCGGCGCCCTCGGTTCAGCGCGCGCTGCGGCCGGGGTTCTGGCTTTCGTGGTCGGCGGCGTATTCGGGACATTTATCGGCTGGCGCCCGGCCTTTGGCATCCTGGTTGCCGCTTCGGCCATAGTCTTCGTTCTGAGCTTCCGCCTTAAGTCAGTCCCCGGCCGACCCGAAGTCGGAATCGACGTGATCGGAGTCTGCCTGGCGGCAACAGCCATCATTCTCATCAGCTTCGGCTTCAACAACCTGAACGGCTGGGGTTTGGCACTGGCGAGCGCGGCAGCACCCTTCAGTATCTTGGGCCTGTCGCCCGCACCGATCATGATCGTCACAGGTATCGTGCTCGGGCAGATCTTTCTTGCATGGACCCATCGACGCCAGCCAGCCGGAAAGACGCCACTTCTCGCTCTTGAGGTCATCGATTCGCCCGAGGAGCGCGCAGCGGTCTATGCGCTGTTCTCGGTGGTCGCGCTCGAAGCCGCGCTGAACTTCTCCGTGCCCCTTTACATTCAGATCGTGCAGGGTCGTTCGCCCCTCGCAACCGCCATTGCGATGATGCCTTTCAACCTGACTGTATTCTTCACCGCTATGCTGATCGTCCGCTTTTACGATCGCTTTACGCCCCGACAGATCGGCCGGTTCGGCTTCGCGCTCTGTACGGCGGCACTGGTTTGGCTCGCCTTTGTCGTGCGTAACGACTGGAGCGAATTCCCCGTACTGCTCGGCCTGGTTCTGTTCGGCATAGGACAAGGCTCTTTGGTGACGCTGCTATTCAATGTGTTAGTGACAGCGTCACCCAAGGAGCTTGCAGGAGATGTCGGATCGCTGCGTGGCACCACGCAGAACCTCGCCGCTGCCGTCGGAACGGCAGTCGCTGGAGCGCTGCTCGTCGGTCTGCTCAGCGCGGCTGTGCTCAGCAGGATCGCTGGGAGCCCGACCTTGTCCGCAGAGCTTCAGTCGCAGGTCAATCTCGACAGCATAACATTCGTCAGCAACGACCGCCTCGGAAGCATACTTGCAGGCACGAACGCGACTCCAGAACAGGTGGCAGAGGCCGTCCGCGTCAATACGGAGGCAAGACTGGGAGCCCTCAAGATCGGCCTCCTCATCCTGGCGTGCCTGTCATTCGTGACAATCATTCCAGCCAGACGATTGCCCAACTATCGACCCGGAGAAATACCGTCTCGTTGACTATTCAAGCATACCCGCCGTCGGGCAACTTACCCGACAGTTTCGGGGTTTTCTCGCATGTACACGTTCTTCGTCGGCTCACTAAGCTCGACGCAAGGGGATGGATGTTGCCGCCTCGGGAGAGAGCCAAGTGACACGCATTGATCGTCGCAAGATGTTGATACTGAGTTTGGGCGCTGCAACCGCGTCTACGATGCTACCGAACATTTTCGTACGGGAAGCGCACGCCGCGCCGCTTCCTCCTCCCCCCGATATCCCGCAAGAGCGCGAACAGCTCGTTGAGAAGGCTCAGGTCGTTATTATCGACCCACGCCGCAGGCGCAGACGCCGTAGAAGGGTCTGCTGGTGGCACCGAGGGCGCCGTGTGTGCGACTGGCGTTGGTAAATAGCGCGCCACTCCCCGAGATTGACGTCACTCTGCTGGGCATGCGCTCGAGGCGCAAGTCACCGGGCACGTCTGCTTCCAACATCGCGCTGCGCAAAACGAGAGCGTTAGTTTCCTAGTGTGCTCTATCTGGCGTTCCAGGGTTTGACCTGATGGGCAAACTACGTATCCGGCAGCAGTCTCGGCCTGACTTCAGAACTACAGGAAGTCCCGCACTTGCCGTTCCTGCACCGTGATCCGGAGTTCGCCGCCCATGGAGCGCAGCTTGATCCCATCGGTATCGCTCTCCTGGGTAAGCAGCTGGCAGCAGACGGCGCTCGCACTGATACTCCCGGCGATCCTCGCGGCATGTCAGCCGGAAGCAGAGACGACGCAATCTCACGCCAGGCCAGTACGCACCGTCGTGGCCGAGAAGCGAGTTGCAGTCGCGCCGATCACGCTCACCGGCCGCATTGAATCTGACGATGAAGTATCCCTGGCATTCCGCATCTCAGGACGGGTGCTCGAGAGGGACGTCAATCTCGGTGACCGGGTCAAGACCGGACAACTGGTCGCGCGCCTCGAGCCGCAGAACGAGCTGAACGCTTTGCGGGCGGCACAAGCCAATCTCGCGGCCGCACGTGGGCAGTTGACGCAGGCGCGCAACCACTTCGAGCGCCAGGACACGCTCCTCAAGCAGGGTTGGACGACACGGGCGAACCACGACGATGCTGCACAGGCATTGCAGACCACACAGTCGCAATTGGATGCCGCCGAAGCGCAACTGAAAATCGCTCAGGACTTGGTGAGCTTCACGGAGCTCAGAGCGGATGCTCCGGGTGTCTTGACGGCCTTGGGGCCTGCTTCAGGCGAGATCGCACAAGCAGGACAGATGATCGTCAAGCTGGCGCGCCAGGATGGACGCGACGCTGTTTTCGACGTGCCAGCTCAATTGATCCGCTCGGTACCAAGCAATCCCGAAGTCAGCATAAGCCTTGCCGACGCCCCATCGGTGACGGCGCGCGGGCGCGTCCGCGAGATCGCGCCCCAAGCCGACCCGGTGACCCGCACGTTCGAGGTCAAGGTCGGTCTGACGGATCCTCCTGCGGCCATGCGGCTCGGCGCCACCGTTGTCGGACGCATAGAGCAGGACGCCCTCGCCACTTTCGAGCTTCCAGCGACCGCGTTGACGAAATTCAATCGTCAAGCCGCCGTCTGGATCGTCGATCCGACGAGCCGTGCCGTATCGCTCAGAAACGTCGAGGTACAGAGATTCGATCAGGCCGTCGTCGCTGTATCCGGCGGGCTCAGTGCCGGTGAGATCATCGTTACCGCAGGCGTGCAGGCACTGCATCCGGGGCAAACGGTCCGACTGCTCGGATCGACACCATGAGCGATTTCAATCTGTCGGCGTGGGCGCTCAGGAACCGCTCGGTCATCGTGTACTTCATGATCGTGATGGTGATCGCCGGGATCGCTTCCTACTTCCGCCTTGGACGCAGTGAAGACCCATCCTTCATCATCAAGACGATGGTCGTACAGGCCGCATGGCCCGGAGCGAGCGTCGACGACACGCTGAAGCAGGTCACTGAGCGCCTCGAGCGCAAGTTGCAGGAGACGCCCAAGCTCGATTTCCTGCGCAGCTTCACGAGTGCCGGCAGGACGACCATCTTCGTCAACCTGCTAGGCAATACGACGGCCAAGGAAGTTCCCGACATCTGGTATCACGTACGCAAGAGCATCGGAGATATCCGTCACACGCTTCCGGCGGGCATCGTCGGACCGGGCTTCAATGACGAATTCGGCGATACGTTCGGGATCATCTATGGCTTCACGGCCGACGGCTTTACACATCGCGAACTGCGCGACTACGTCGAAGATATCCGGTCAAAGCTGCTGAATGTGCCGGATGTCTCCAAGATCGAGATCCTCGGCGCACAGGACGAGAGGATCTTCGTCGAGTTCTCCATCAAGGAGCTTGCAGGTCTTGGTGTCGACCGCTCGGCCTTGATCGCGGCGCTCCAGGCGCAGAACATCGTGCAACCCGCCGGCACGATCCAGACCGGATACGAAACACTCGCACTTCGCGTCTCCGGTGCCTTTCGATCCGAGCAGGACGTGGCGAGCACCAATTTCGTCGCGGGTGGCCGCATGCTCCGCCTCAGCGACATCGCTCAGATTCGACGCGGGTTCGCCGATCCGCCACAGCCTCTGTTCCGCGTCGATGGGGAACCGGCTATCGGCCTCGCCATCGCCATGCGCGACGGGGGAGATATTCTTGCATTGGGCCGGAACATCGATCGGACCATAAGCGAGATCACAGCGGATCTGCCGATCGGCATCAAGCCGAAGCAGGTGGCGGATCAGGCAGTGACGGTGAAGAGCGCCATCGCCGAATTCATGGCGTCGCTGTGGCAGGCGGTCGCGATCATTCTGGTAGTGAGCTTCATCAGTCTCGGTGTGCGCCCGGGACTGGTGATCGCGCTCGCCATACCGCTAACGCTCGCCATCGTGTTCTCGGTCATGCAGATGGTCAGTATCGACATGCAGCGCATATCCCTGGGCGCGTTGATCATCGCGCTGGCCCTGCTTGTCGACGACGCGATGACGACCACCGATGCGATGCTCAGCCGGCTCGCACTTGGTGACGACAAGGTACAGGCGGGGACTTTTGCTTTCCGCACCTATGCTTTCGCCATGCTGTCCGGCACGCTCGTTACGATTGCCGGTTTCGTTCCGGTTGGCTTTGCGGCGAGCTCAGCCGGCGAATACACCTTCTCGCTCTTCGCAGTCGTCGGCATCGCTCTCGTTGTTTCCTGGTTCGTTGCCGTCCTGTTCGCGCCGCTCTTGGGAGTGGCTCTCCTCAAGGCACCAGACACAAGCGAGCCCGCGAAGCCCAGCCGGGTGCTGCAGAGCTATCAACGCTTCCTTGATCTGGCCATACGCGGCAAGTGGGTGACCATCCCGCTGACGCTGGCTTTGTTCGTTGCGTCGTTCCTGGCACTTCCCCTGGTTCCGCGGCAGTTCTTTCCTTCGTCTGATCGCCCTGAGATCATGGTCGATCTCGCCCTCCCTCAGAATGCCTCCATCCATGCGAGCGAGAGCATGGCTCGGCGCTTCGATGCCGTGCTCAAGGATGATCCGGATATTGTGCGTTGGAGCACCTATGTCGGCAGGGGGGCCATTCGCTTTTACCTGCCCCTCAATGTGCAGTTGCCGAATGCTTTCTTTGCGCAGTCCGTGATCGTGGCGAAGGACGTTGCCGCGCGCGAGCGGCTGCGCGCAAAGCTCGAGAATGTGCTCGCCAAGGATTTCCCCGACACCAACAGCCGCGTGTATCCGCTGGAGCTCGGGCCGCCTGTCGGCTGGCCTGTGCAGTATCGCGTGAGCGGCCCCGACCTCGCGCAAGTTCGGGAATATGCACTCAAGCTGGCGCAGGTCGTCGCCGCGAATCCGCTCGCGGCACACATAAACTTCGACTGGATCGAACCAGAGAGACTGGTCGGCATTCGCATCGATCAGGACGAGGCTCGCCTGCTGGGATTGAGCTCCCAGGCCTTGGCGAGCGTCCTAAATACCGTCATCTCCGGCACCTCCGTCACGCAGGTGCGCGACGATATATATCTCGTCGACGTTGTTGCACGCGCGACGGACGAGCAACGGGTATCGCTCGCCACCCTGCGCACGCTGCAGGTGCCGCTGCCGGGCGGACGCACTGTTCCCCTCAGCCAGTTCGCGACATTCGAATACAAGCAGGACTATCCTCTGGTCTGGCGACGCGACCGGGTGCCGACGCTGACCGTTCAGGCGGATGTCACCCCAGGAACGCTGCCGGAGACGGTCGTCACGGCACTGGCGCCGACGATCGAAGCTTTGCGCAAGGATCTCCCGCAGTTTTACAGCATCGTAACGGGCGGCACGGTGGAGGAGAGCCAAAAGTCTCAGGCCTCCGTGATCGCCGTGGTCCCGGCCATGCTCCTCATCATGCTGACGGTGCTCATGTTGCAACTGCGATCCTTCCAGCGCCTGGTCATCGTGCTCAGTGTTGCGCCGCTCGGTCTCATCGGCGTCGTCGCGGCCCTGCTCTTGTTCCGCCAACCCCTGGGTTTCGTCGCCATTCTTGGAATTCTCGCGCTCATCGGCATGATCACGAAGAATGCCGTCATCCTGATCGGGCAGATCGATTCAGAAAGAGCCCAAGGGAAGGACATCTATCGAGCCACAGTCGATGCGAGCAGCGCCCGCTTCCGCCCCATCATGTTGACCGCGGTATCGACGGTTCTGGGCATGATCCCGATCGCGCCCACGGTGTTCTGGGGTCCGATGGCACTTGCGATCATGGGAGGCTTGCTCGTCGCAACCCTTCTCACGCTGATCTTTCTCCCCACGCTGTATGTGACTTGGTTCGGTTGGAGGGAGGCGGCTGCTTCCAAGCCAGCAATCGCCGCGACATGACCTTGAACGAGCCTGACATGCATAATACCGCCAATGCTCCTGCACATAGGATCTCTTCCGCATTTGCTCGGTCGGCGGGCTTTCTCGCGTTTTGGCTGATCCTCACCGGCCTCAGTGCCGCCGATATTCCCGCGGGGATACTGGCAGCAGCGATTGCATCCTGGACCAGCCTGCTTTTGTTGCCCCCGGGACGGCAGAAATTGCACCCCATCCTGCTTGTCCGGATGCTGATGCGATTTCTGCACCAGTCCATTGTTGCCGGATTTGACACCGCATGGCGGGCTCTCGATCCTCGATTGCCACTGCGCCCGGGCGTGAAGATCTACCGGCCAGAATCGCCGGCGGGCACGACAAGAAGCGCGTTCTGCACCATGGCGAGCCTGCAACCGGGCCTGCTTCCATCCGGATTCAACAAGGACGGCGATCTCATCATCCATTGCCTGGATGTGAGCTGGCCCGTGGCACAGCAGCTCGCCGGAGAGGAAGCTCGGTTCTTGCAGGCGCTCGGAAGAGTGGAGAGCCATGGCTAGCTTCCTGTTCGCGGCCGCAGGATTCGTGCTGACGTCGATAGCGGTTGGGCTGTTCCGCATTTTCTACAGCGGGGAAGCCGCTGATTGCATGATGGCGGCGCAGCTCATCGGCACGGGCGGCGTGGCCGTGCTGCTCCTGCTTTCCGTAGCTACCGCCACGCCATCCATTGCCGATGTCGCATTGATGTTGGCGCTGCTCGCCGCCTTCGCATCCGTCGGCTTTGTCGGCGGTGCGCGCGGTGACGTCCCGAAGGTCACGAAGGGTGACGATGAATGATCACCATTCTCGATACACTCACCATTCTTGCAGTCTCGGCAGGCACGTTATTCTTCATCGCGGGCACGGTCGGGTTGCTGCGCTTTCCCGATGTTCTGACTCGCCTGCACGCGCTCACCAAGGTGGACAATCTTGGGCTTGGTCTCGTGGTTCTGGGCTTGCTGCCACACGCCAGCGGGCTGCTCGGCGCGCTGAAGCTGGTGAGCGTGTGGCTGCTCGCTCTCATATCCGGTGCGATCGTCACGCAGCTCATTGCGCGGGCGATCCGATAGTGGAGCCGCGCGCATGACCATACCTTTCGCGTTCGACATCGGCACTGCAATGCTACTCATAGCCGTCGGCGGTTGGATGATGGTGGCGCAGGGTACTATGGTCGCTGTCATTATCTTTGTCGTCTACGGGCTGCTGATGGCGATTGCCTGGGTCAGGCTGTCGGCCGTCGACGTCGCGCTGACGGAGGCCGCGATCGGCAGCGGAATAACGGGAATGTTGTTGTTGAGCGCAGCGGCGCGCCTGCGCCAGACCGAGGTCACGTCAACACTTCCCTCCTTCCCAATTCGTCTTCTGTCCGGAGTGCTTTGCGCGGCGATAACGTCGGGCCTCGCGGTTGTCGTTCTTTTGCCAGCCGATGTCGCTCCGACGCTCGCGCCCATGGCCATGGCCAATCTGCCCGAGACTGGCCTCGGTAATCCCGTTGCAGGTGTTCTGTTTGCCTTTCGCGCGCTCGATACTCTGCTCGAAAAGGTCGTCCTGTTGCTCGCGCTTCTGGGTGTATGGTCGCTGGCGCCGGATCGCTTGTGGGGCGGTGTGCCAGCATTGGACTCCTACGCGCCGCCGAATGACATTCTTGTCTTCTTCGCCCAGGTCCTGCCACCTTTCGGGATCGTGTTCGCCATCTACATGACCTGGACCGGGGCCTCCAATCCGGGCGGCGCATTCCAGGGTGGCACCGTGCTGGCCGTCATGTGGCTCCTCGTCATGATGGCGGGTGTCGTGCGTGCCCCCCCGATTAGCTGCCTTCGACTGCGGTGGCTGCTTGTTGCCGGACCGGTACTCTTCCTGATGGTCGGACTGGCAGGCTTCGCACTGGCGGCCGGCTTTCTTGCGTATCCTGCGGGCTACGCAAAACCGCTGATCGTTGTCGTCGAGATCGGGTTGGCTCTCTCGATCGGCGCCACACTTGGTCTATTGGCAGCGGGTCCGCCCGAACGGAACCATCAGCCATGAACAGTGCGACGCTGTTCGGGCTCTGTAGCGCCGCGCTGGTGGGCCTCGGATTGTTTGGCCTGATCGTTCGTCCCGAGCCACTTCGGAAGATACTCGCCTTCAATCTTCTCGGCAGCGGCGTGTTCCTGTTCTTCGGCGTCGTCGCTCGCAGGGGCGCCGCCGCAGGGCTCGGCGCCGATCCCGTACCGCAGGCGCTGGTCATCACGGGCATCGTAGTCTCCTTCTCGGCGACAGCACTGGCCGTTGCATTGGTGCTGCGGCTTCGCAAGCTGACTGACGAGGTCACCTCAGGTTTGGGTGCCGCCTCCAAGGCGCAGGAGGATGGAGATCACTCCTGATGTCGACGACGATCACGACGACGGCAAGCGGTTACCTGCTGGTGCTGGCGATCATGTGGCCGGTCGCAGGTATAATGTTGTCGTTCGTCACAAGTGGTCGCGGCGTCGAGCGCCTCGCATGTGTCGTTTTGCCTGTCGGATTCGGGATCGCGGTCGCGGTCTTGATCGCTGTCGCGCAGGGGGGGCAATCACAGATCTACGTCGTAGGAGACTGGGCGCCTCCCCTCGGCATCGCGCTACGCGCCGATGGGATCTCGGCCGCGATGATGTTGACAACGGCAATCGTGATGTGCGCGACGGGCCTCTTTGCCCAAGGCGAATTCAGTCAGCCGTCCGATCTCCCGGAAGCGCGTTCCCCCGTCGTGTTCTGGGTGTTGCTCTTCGCGATCTGGAGCGGGCTGAACGCGCTCGTGCTCGGCTCCGACCTGTTTAATCTCTATGTCGCTCTCGAGCTTTTGACATTTGCGGCCGTGCCACTCGTCTGCCTGAAGGGGCAGAAGGAAACGATAGAGGCCGCGCTGCGCTATATGCTGTTCGCCCTGATTGGCTCCGTTCTCTACCTGCTGGGCGCGGCGATGATCTATGGGGCTTACGGCACGCTCGACATTGGCCTGCTGTCCGAGCGAGTACGGCCTGATCCCGCAACTCTGATCGCGGCCTCGCTAATGACGGTGGGATTGCTGGCAAAGACGGCGCTCTTCCCGCTGCACCTGTGGCTGCCGCCTGCGCACGCGGGCGCACCGGCTCCCGGCAGCGCCTTGCTTTCTGCACTGGTGGTCAAAGGATCGTTCTTCCTGATCGTACGGATCTGGTTCGATGCGATGCCCGGCCTGTTGAGCTTTGCCGCTGCGCAGTTGCTCGCCGCCCTCGGTGCGGCTGCAATCCTCGTCGGCGGCGCCCTCGCGTTGCGTCAAAAGCGCCTCAAGTTGCTGATCGCGTATTCGACGATCGCCCAGATCGGCTACCTGTTCTTCATATTTCCGCTTGCAGCCGGGCTCACGGCGGGAATCGCCTGGAGCGGCATCGCGTGGACGGGTGGCTGGCTCCAGTTGTTCTCCCATGCCCTCTCCAAGGCTGCGATGTTCATGGCCGCCGGCCTGATTGCTGAGGCGCTAGGCCATGATCGCATCGCCGAACTCGGCGGGATCGGTCGGCGGCTTCCAATTACAATGTTGGCTTTCGGCTTGTCGGGGTTATCGCTCGTTGGCGTGCCGCCCAGCGGCGGCTTTGTCGCCAAATCTCTTTTGCTCATGGCGACGGTCATGGAGGGGCAATGGTGGTGGGCAACCGTGATCATCGTCGGAGGATTGCTTGCCGGCGGATACATTTTCATGGTTCTCGGCCGACTACTTGGTAGCTCGGCGACACCACTCGCGTCGCTTGCTCCCGTGTCCATGCGGCGAGAACTCGCTGCGCTGTCGCTGGCTATATGCGCTGTGCTGCTCGGCTTCTTGCCACTTCGCTCTTCCGACTTTCTACAGATCGGCCGCTGATGATGACGCCGATGATCGCAAGCACGTTGCTCGCTTCCGCGCTGGCGGTTCCCCTCGCGATGATGGCACTGGCTCTCTCGCGACGCGGGACGGGACACACGGCCAATTTGCTGCCGTTGGCACCGCTACCTGCACTTCTGGCGGCAATGATGGTCCCGGAAGATACGAGCGTTGTCCTGCCGCAAGCTTTGCTCGGCCTCAGGATCACCATCGACAAACCTGGAGCTATGCTCCTCGGTGCTGCATCGTTGCTCTGGAGTGCAGGCGGCATCTGGGCGCGCGCGCAGGTGAGAAGCCAATCGCAAGAAAGGCCATTTACCGTCTGGTGGCTGACAACGCTGGCCGGTAGCCTCGGTGTGTTCCTCGCCGCGGACATGATCGGCTTCTACCTGTTCTTCACCCTGGTAAGTCTCGCTGCCTACGGTCTCATCGTGCACGACGACACGCCTGCAGCGCATCGGGCGGCTGGCCTCTACGTCGCCTTGGCCCTACTCGGCGAGGCATTCCTGCTGATGGGATTTGTTTTGCTGGCCGCAGGCGCGCCAGGCAGCAGCCTCCTGATAAGCGACGCCGTCGCTGCTCTTCCGACATCTTCATGGCGCGACACCACACTGCTGCTCATTGTCCTCGGCTTCGGGCTGAAGATGGGGCTCGTTCCATTTCACGTCTGGATGCCGCTGACCTACTCGGCCGCGCCAATTCCTGCCGCCGCTGTGCTGAGCGGTGCGGCGGTGAAAGCCGGCGTGATCGGTCTGATTCGTTTCCTGCCCTTCGAAGCCGCTTTGCCGGGCTGGGGCGAGGTCCTCGCCTCCGTCGGCTTTTTCTCGGCCTTCTATGGTGTCGGCATCGGCATCACGCAGGCAAATCCGGCGGCTGTTCTCGCATACTCCAGCGTGAGCCAAATGGGTTTCCTAGCGGCGGTCATCGGCATGGGGCTTGCCGCCGGCAACCGGGCGGCTCCGCTCGCGGCAGCGTTTTACGCAGTACACCACGTGCTGGTCAAAGGCGGCTTGTTCCTCGCCCTTGGAGCGGCGTCGGCGCGACTGCCGCGCAACGCTTGGCTGGTCATGGTGCCCGCAGCAGTGCTGGCGCTTGGCCTTGCAGGCCTTCCCTTGACTGGTGGTCAAATCGCAAAGCTGGTCGCCAAGGGCCCGCTCGGTGACGGGCTTGCCGGCACACTGGCACAGTTGTCGGCGGTGGGAACGACGCTCCTGGTCCTACACTTCCTGCGTCGCCTTAGCGCCAGCGCCGCACAAGACTCTACAGAGCCACCATCGTCGCTTCTGGTCGGCGCCTGGCTTACGGTAGCCGTCGCTTCCCTGGTTTTGCCTTGGATGTTTCTTTCAACCATCGGTGCTGCATCGTGGAACACCGTGCTGTCTTCCGAGGAACTTTGGAGTGCGTCATGGCCGATGCTTGCCGGAGGTCTCTTGGCTGCTGTCCTGTGGCCGTGGCACACTCGCCTGCCGCGCATTCCAGAAGGTGACGTGCTTGCCATCGGCCAGCGCTGCCTGCCTAGCGTCTTCAGCCTGGGCGCGACATTCGAGCGTGTCGACAGCTATCTGCGTCAATGGCCGATCGCCAGCATGTGCGTTGTGCTGCTCGTGTTGCTCTTGACGTTGACACTTGCTGTACCCTGACCACCACATGTTGGTCATCGCCAACGGAGACGAACACACGATTTTTGGCTTGCTGATATAGCGCTCGGAGCTGATAGGGGAGTCCAACTCACTCCGAGCGCGCCTTGCAGAGACGTGCGGCACGCTGCTGCGCCGACCGCGAACTTCCTGCGATCAATCGACCTCCGTATCGGCCAGAGCGAACCGCCGAAGTCGAGATGTCTCAACAGCAAGTTGATGAGTAGCACTGAGGTTAATGGCTCTCAGGAGGCGATCATCATGACCAAACTTTTTTCCTTCAGTGCTGGTTGTACGAAGTGTTGGAAGGATTGGACTGCGGATCAAATGTCGCAGACTGGCGTTGGCCTCGCACCGGTGCTTCGCGACCGGCGCAGGTGATCCAGTTCCCGGGCTCTGTCGTTCAAGCCCATGTATTCGAAATTAAGTTCTCGCCTAGCGATTCAGGCGAGCCGAACTCGAAGGGAACAAATAAATGCTCGCTCTCGCACGCACCATTTCCGCGCTGGTCGTAGTGTCCGGGGTGGCTCTTGCCGCCCCGCCTGCGCACGCAGCCGATGACATTGTGGATACCGCTCAGAAGGCCGGGTCGTTCAAGACGCTGGTCGCGGCCATCAAGGCCGCGGACTTGGTCGACACACTCAAGGGCAAGGGCCCCTTCACGGTATTCGCGCCAACCGACGATGCCTTTGCGAAGCTTCCCGCAGGCACGCTCGAGACGCTGCTAAAGCCTGAGAACAAGAAGCAGCTTACCGCGATCCTCACATATCATGTGGTACCGGGGAAGTATGACGCAGGCCGCATCACGCGCGCCCGCGCTAAACAGTTCGGGCTCAAGTCGGTGCAGGGCTCCAACATCGCGGTCGATATCAGGAAGGGCGTCAAGGCCTCTGGAGCGAACGTGGTCAAGACGGACGTCATCGCGTCAAACGGCGTGATTCATGTTGTGGACGCTGTGATGTTGCCGCCGAAGTCCAGCTCAGCGTCCCGTCGCAAGCACCACTAATCCGGCTCCACAGTTGTTCGACCGGCGGTGCGGCCCCAATCTCTCGATGGCGCCGCGCCGTTGGGTCACTGCTGATGTAGAGGTCCAAGACCTATCACCCCATGGCCGTACCTGGCCCTTAGGCAACGTGCCACCAACGAAACGCGTGGTCAGCTCAGTGGGTGACAGCCGAAGTGGGCCGAAAACGGACATACGCAGAGTTTGATCGCCAAGTCATCGAGCGCGACTGGTGCGTGATTCATTGCTTATTGGACAAAGGCCAGTAAGGACATTCGGCGTTCCTAGTTCCGGAGGCGCTACAGTGGGTGGCTTGCACCAATGTCCAGGCTAGCCGTCAACTTCGGTTGGGCATCGCGGGTGCTAAGCTATCTGACAATGACTGAACCTGAACTTGAGGAGCGATCTTCAGTCGAGGCTATTCTGTGCCCACGAATTCGTGCAACAGCACACCCTCCATCTGGTCGAACTCGCCTCTCCACGGAGCCTGCTTGATCGCGAGCTGTGCATTCTCGTATCCCGCCCGCCATCTTGCCCGGATTCCAGCCTTGCTGAAGTCGACGTCTTTGGTCTGATCCTCGTGTTCCAGGCTCGGCGCCAGAAGGCGAACGACGTGCATGCGCGTATCGCACCCAGAAGCCAGCATGTCCTGAATTCGCTTGCTCTGGCGTTCAGCCGCCGGGACATAGCTAGCGAGTTCCTCAATGATATGACGCATCCGATGCAGCTGCTTCTGCCGGGTTATGTGGCTGGCGATGCGGCTCGAGTACTGGATGTCCTTATGCCGGTGCATCACTTCCCAGATCGTCCGTGGCTCCTGCCCGATGGGGTTCCACATGTGAACGGCAAAAATTAGCGAGCTGTGCCGCGGGTACTCGTCGAAGACGATCTCGGCCGGCGTGTTCGAGAGAATGCCGCCGTCCCAATAGAGTTCGCCATCGATCCGAACGGCCGGAAATGCCGGCGGCAAGGCACCCGAGGCCATGATGTGCCGCACGTCCAGCTCATCGGCCTTACTGTCGAAATAGCGCATCTGGCTCGTGCGCACATGAGCAGCGCCGACCGTCAGCCGCATTTTGCCCCGGCTGATCAGACCGAAGTCGACCAGATCCGAGAGCGTTCGCCGCAACGGCTCCGTCGAGTAGTAGCCTGCCCGCTCCGCGCCGAGATCAACATGCGGGCCGCAGAATGCCAGTGGATTGGGGTCGAAGAAGCTCTGCAGGCCGCTGTGCAGGATCGACCAGTAGTTCAGGATTTGTGACAGCGGCGGATAGACTGGCCACGACGGCCAGTTGCCGCTTAGCGAAACGCGATGCCAGAACTCGTGAAGTGCGGTCAGTCTGTCGGCACGTTCGTTGCCGCAAATCAGGCTCGCATTGATGGCGCCGATCGATGTGCCGATCACCCAATCGGGCTCGATACCAGCATCATGCATCGCGTGATAAACGCCGGCTTGATATGCTCCCAGTGCTCCGCCCCCTTGCAGCACGAGGACGAGCTGGCCGGCTTCCTTGATTGCCGCGCACGTCTGGAACTTCGACTCGGGAACTACTTCGTTCATTGTCTCTCACTCCGTTCAGCTCACTGAGCCGTCCAGCCGCCTTCGACTGGCAGCGCCGCACCGGTAATGGAGGCAGCCGCCTCAGAGCAGAGGAACACGGCTGTGGCGCCGAGCTCCTCAGTCGTCACGAAGCGACGCGTCGGCTGAGCGTGCAGAATCACGTCGCGAACGACTTGATCCTCTGTCAGCCCTCGCGCCCGAGCCGTCTGCGGAATCTGCTTTTGCACCAGAGGTGTGAGCACATAGCCGGGACAAATGGCGTTGACGGTGATGCCGTGTTCAGCGGTTTCCAGAGCTACTGACTTTGTGAGACCAACCAAGCCATGCTTTGCGGCGACGTAAGCGGACTTGAATGGTGACGCGATCAAACCATGGGCTGACGCGACGTTGATGATCCGGCCCCAGCTCCGTGCTTTCATGTCGGGGATGACAGCGCGTGTGGTGTGGAATGCTGCAGTCAGATTGATCGCAACGATCGCATTCCAGCGCTCCGGCGGGAAAGTCTCGATCGCCTCGACGTGCTGAATGCCGGCGTTGTTGACCAGCACATCTATTGAGCCGAATGCGTTGCGCGCCCGTCCGACCATCGCCGCGATCTCATCCGCATTGGACATGTCGGCCGGATCGTGGATGGTCTCCCTGCCGCGGGCCAATGGAAGAGCCGAGCGCGTGGCTTTGATTTCATCGGGTGTACCGAAGCCATTGAGAACGATATTCATACCGGCGCGCGCCAGACTGCGCGCAATTCCGAGACCTATACCGCTTGTCGAACCGGTAATGATGGCCGTCTTGCCGGTCAGTTCGCACGTGGGTCTGGCATCGTTATCCGCTGCGAATGTTTTTGTTGTGCTCATGACGCATCTCTTCTCTCGACCTCAGCCGCGGGATGCCGCGGTGATGAAGCCAACATGCGCCGGCGGGCGCGAGATCGGAAATGCCGTGTGGATCCTCATTCGATAGACAACTTCTATGGTCGTCCGCCGAAGAATTGCGGTAAGGCTTAGTCGGCATAATGCGAAGAGCGGCCAAGCTTTCGACCAGCCACACCTGGGAGGTCAGGCCGCCGGGAATACACAGGAGCGAAGCGATGACGACACGCGCCGTTGCTGAGGCCTTGGATCAGGCGCTGGCCCGTTTAATGGTCGATGAAGCTCCCTTGGCTGCTCGCCTGGAGCAGTACGCATCCACGTTGCGCGAGTTGAACCAGCCCTTTGCAGAGGCCGCTGATCGTCTCATTTCTCGCCTTGCCCTCGTGAAGGCCGGTGGTGAGGCTCCGCAGTTGGGCGAGCCCCTGCAGCCGTTCCTGCTGCCGGACGAGACTGGCCACTTCACTGCGTTGGAGGATCTCCTGGCGTCGGGCCCTCTCGTCGTTGCTTTTCGGCGGGGACACTGGTGCCCCTACTGTCAGCTCTCGACAGAGGCCCTGGCGCGCATCCAATTAGAGGTGCGGGAAATGGGTGGAAGCATCGTCGTCATTTCTCCAGAGAACAGCACGTACACCCGAATACTCAAGTGGCGCGCTCAAGCCGATTTCCCGATCCTCTCCGATATGGACAATGGCTATGCAATGTCGATCGGACTAACCATTCCCGTCGACGAGGAGATGCGCGATTTCATGACACGCCGTGGTCGCGACCTCGCGACCTACCAAGGCAATAACGCTTGGCTGCTGCCGATACCGGCGACGTTCGTGCTCGACCGCAATGGTGTGATCGTCATGCGCCATGTTGATCCCGACTATCGCGTGCGTGCCTCTGCCGAAGAAGTAGTCTCACACATGCGAGCACTCCAGCCGACGCAGAAGGGCTGAGCGCGAGCTGGATCCGCCGCGGCACACCCAGCGAACAAATAGAAGACCTACGCGCGGGGTGGTGAATTGGCGCCTCCTCGGCCCATCAGATGTGACCAGTCCGCTGCCCTGAGCAGGTTCAGAAGCATGGATGCCGCCAGCGTGCGTGGACGCCCGGCGACGCTGTAGGCCGATACGGTCCGCGTCAGTTGGAGCTCGGCCAGTTCGAGACGGCTTGCAGTGTCCGGCAGGGATGCGCTGTTGGGAGCGATGGTCACTCCGAGCCCGGCCACGAGCAATGCCGCGAGATCGGTCTCACTGCATACACGGTGCAACGTGCGAGGCGATATGCCTCGAGCCCGTAGCTGCGTGCTCAGCTCTTCAGCCTGCTCGCAATGGCTGCGCATCAAGAGCCGCTCGCCGTTCAGCTCCGACAGCTCGACGGCGCCGTTTTTTCCTGCGAGCCGATGTCCATTGGGAACCGCGAGGCTGGAGCATTCGGTGAAAAGAGCCCACGCATCGAGGCGCTCCCAGAGTGGACCGAGGTCACCCGCCAGTGCCACCTCGACATCACCCTTCTTCAGAGCCTCGCTGATCTCGGGCGCAGTGCCACGGAAGATCCTGAGCTCGAGACCCGGAATGGCGCGCGAAAGTTCTGTCAGATGCGCGACGACCAGCTCCATTCCGATGGTGCGCGAGAGGGCCAGGCAAAGCGTTGCCACCTTCCCGCTCTTCACGTCTTTTGCGAGCGCCTTCGCGGTGAGCGCACTCTCGTAGCATTGCTGCAGGAGTGGCAGCATGCGCGTACCGAGATCTGTAAGATGCGAGAGGCTTCGCTCGCGTCTGAATAGATCGCCACCTAGTTCGTCTTCGAGCAGCTTTATGGCGCGCGTCAGCGACGGTTGCGCGACATTGCACTCCTCGGCGGCACGCGTGAAATTGAGGGTGCGCGCTACGGCAAGGAAATAGCGAACTTGGTGCATTTCCATCGCACACCTCTCTGCGGCGCTGCATTTTCGTTCGCGCAAATGGCGCTCGGGCAGTGGTTTCCAGGATACCAAGGCGGGAAAGGCTCGACAAACAATCTTCCCTGCCTGGCAGCCTTTCACGTCAATAGATCAACTTGGATCGCGCAATTGCCCTGCAAGAAGGCTCGCGAGCATTAACGCCATGGCTATTCCCGCGACTGTCGCGCTCCAACCCCATCGATCGAAGACGAGTCCAAGCACGACGCTCCCGAAGAGACCTCCGAGAAAATAGGCTGCCAGATAGAGACCGCTTGCCGCTGCCGGGCTGGTATCCGTCAGTCGCGCGATCTTCGCGACATAGCCGGTTGCCGCGGCCTGCGCGAGAAAAGTGCCGACGCCCACGAGGGTGAGGCCGATGAGCACGGCCGCCAAGCTCGATATCAGCAGGCCTACGAGGCCGACGAGCGCCAGACCAAAGCCTGCCAAGATGGTTTCTCGCGTGCCGATCCGCTCTGCGATCCGACCAGCTAGTGGGGTGGTCACGATTGATGGCAGAAACACGAAGTAAACGAAGCCGACGGACATCATGTCGAGCGAAAGCGGCGCGCTCACCAAAACAAAGTTGACGTAAGTGAATGTGCCGACGAAGGCGAACAGTATGCATGATCCAATCGCAAAGCTCGCGCGCAATCGCTCATCCCTCACCGCCGCCAGTGCGTCCATCATGCCGGCCGTTAGCTTGACAGAAGTCATGGGCCGGCTCGGTACAATCACGAGCCAAGCAAGAAGCGCACCTGCGACGTTCAGCACAGCGAACGCCTGAAAGCTGTTGCTTAGGCCGACGGTGTCAACGAGCGTTGCCGACATGAGGCGGCCCAAGAGATTGCTTGCGACATTGCCGGTGATGTAGGCCGCGAAGGCAGAGGTAGTTCTCGTGCCGCTTGTGACCTCGGCGAGATGCGCCAGAGTGAGCGTGAAAGCGCCAGCCATACATAGGCCCTGCAGAAAGCGCAAAGCCGCGAATGCAGTCAGATTGGGCGCCCAAGCCAGTAGCGCGGTTGGGATCGCCAGGATCGCTAGCGATAGCGCGACGCCATATCGCCTGTCGATCGAGGAGGTGTAGCGAGCGAAGATCAGACTTGCCAACGCCATACCTATCGTGGAGGCATTGACTGCCGTACCCATGGCTGCGGCATTGACGTCGTAGTGCCTCGTAAGCGCGGGCAATATGGCCTGCGCGGCAAATAGATCGACGACAGTCAGGAAGGCCATCACGGCAACAGTGGTTTGGTGCGGCGAGCGACGGGCGATGGATGCAAACCCGCGGGTGGGCAAGCTCTCAGCTGAAACCGGGATCATGGGCGTGCACTCGGATTACGGCCAATGATTTGGGAAGCAGGCAAGAATCTCGATGCGCGCTTCCCAATGAGTTGCGCTCACATGTTGTGATCTTGCATGTCGTGGAGGAGGTCCGCGGAGAGCAGCACGACGGGGCGCCGCGTGTGGTTCTTCCACCAATGGGACAGCCCTCCCGCCTCCGTCGAGGTCTCACCCGCGCGATGCACGATCGGCACGCGGCAGTGTGTCGTGTACTCAGTGATGGAGCCTGAAACGACGTAGATGATGGCTGGCCGATCCGCATGACTGTGCCAGGCCACGATCCCACCCGGCTGGACGACGAGGCGACGCAGTCGAAGTGCGTGCTCCTTGAGAGCCACTCTCTCTTGAGCCAGCGGAATCATTGTCAGCACTTTGTCGGTAACGCCAGAGTGCTTGGCAGGGCCGGCCAGTTGGCCTGAAGTGGTGATCTTGTCGGACGGGCACTGACCGGCGAACGAATAACCCGTCGTAAATAGGCCTATGATGGCAGCAATGCTCGAGGCGAGTAGCAAATGGGGGACTGGATTTCTCATGATGCGTCTCCTGTATATCGGATCGCCCAAGCGTTTTCGCCTGGGCACCACGATCTTGGAAGGACGCAGGGCAAGGCTGAAATACCGATCGTCTACAAAGTCGATAGCGACTCCCTATAGTCAGCCATATCGTGTCAAGGAGAGGAGAAGACAAAGGAATCGGGCGCCAGCCAGGGTCTGGCGGGCGCCACGTAAGCGATCGCAATCGATGAAGAATGCACACTTCAGGCATTTGCGTGGCTAGGCATCAGCCCAGATCCAGAATGTTCGGCCGTCGCGGAACACCTCGAGGCGATAGCGTCCCATCTTCGACAATGCGGCGTCGAAGACATCGGAGGGATTTCGTACGATTGCCGTATCGACCTTGGTCACCACGTCATCGGTCTTGAGCCCGATCCGCGCAGCCGCACCCTCTACTGTCAGCACGCGGGCGCCCTGCACGACCCCGAATGCTTTGAAACCGGGCAGCATCGCACCAAGCGTTAGACCTTTTAGCGACGTGAGCTCCAACGGCGTGATCTCGGGCGTGGGCGGGACCACGATATCGCTCACCGCCATCGACAATTCCTTGCGTCCGCCCGCGCCGACGAGAGTGACGGTCAGCGATTGCCCGATCGGAGTGGTGGAAACGCGTGCCACATAGTCACGGTGACTGCGAATTGGCTTGTCGTCGATTGCGACGATGACCTCGCCCTGCTTGACGCCAGCGGCAGCAGCCGGCGACCCAGGCAGCACCGAGACGACAGCCGCGCCACGCGTCAGCGACAAGTTCATGGCACGGGCCATCTCGAAGCCGATGTTCTCGGTGAGAAAGCCGAGAGCACCGCGCTTGAAGGTGCCTTTCCGTTCTAGCTCGCTGGCGACCGACCGCGCCAGGTTGATCGGGATCGCGAAGGAAATGCCCTGCGTGCGGAGTTTCGCGCTACCGGTCGCCGTGTTGATACCGACGAGGCGCCCATCGAGATCCACCAGGGCTCCGCCTGAGTTCCCTGGATTCACAGCAGCATCCACCTGGATAAAGTCCTCGAAGATCCCATAGCCGATGTCCGTGCGCATCAAAGCGCTGACGATGCCCTGTGACGCGCTCCCGTCGAGGCCGAAGGGGCTCCCGACGGCACAGATGAAATCGCCGACGCGCAGATGATCGGAGTTCCCGAGGGGCACAGCAGTCAGATCTCGAAGATCCGTACGTATCACAGCGACATCCGTCGCGACGTCGCTGCCGATCAGTTGGGCTTTCGCCATCCTGCCGTCGGAGAGTGAAATCTCAATCTGTTGGGCATCGACGATCACATGATAGTTGGTGAGAATGATGCCTCGATCGGCGTCGACGATCACTCCTGAGCCACCACTCCGAAAGGGCTCTGGGGCTGGCTCGACAGCTTCCGAACTTGCGCCAATGACCGCGGGACGCACGCGCGTGCCGGTCACGAGAATACTGACGACGCCGGGCAACACGCGCTCGAGCATCGGTGCGAGCGATGGCACGGCCTTCGACTGCCCGGGTTGCGGCATCGCGACCATCTGCTGTGCAATGGCCTCTCCGGAAAGTGCACTCGCCATGGCAAGCGCGACGATTACCTTGCTGAATCGGGACATGTCACCCTCCAGGATGGTCCTTGGAAACGCCTATCTGAGCGGGCAGGCGCGACGAAGTGGGCACGGGCCGCAAATGCAGACCGGGCCCGCATCGCCTCACACCAATTGAAGAGCGGTTGTTAGAAGAGGACTCGTGCTCACTTCTTTGCAGCCACCATTGGAGGCATGGAAGAGGCGCCCTCCAACTGCAGCTTGTCGAAGAACTTCCTCGCGTCGAAGCTGGCCGGCATGCTGGCCCCCTCGGCGGCCAGCTTGTCGAAGAAGGCCGTGGCATCGAGTGGCTTTTTCTCGGAGGCGCCTTCAGCCTGCAGCTTGTCGAAGAACTTCTTCGCATCGAAGCCGGTCGGCATGCTCGCGCCCTCGGCGGCCAGCTTGTCGAAGAATTGTCGGGCATCGAATGCTTCGGCATAGACCGTCGAGGCGCTGAGAACGAGGGCCGAAGCGACGAACGCGATGCGGCCGATGGAGGAAAGGGTCTTCATGATTGGGAACCTCTCTCTTTGAGTTTGAGGCGCGGCCGGGCCTCTCGGGACTTCACCCACATCGCGAGCTGATCTCGATCATCTTCCTTCGCGAGTGGCGTCGATCGCAGTTGTGCGGGAGCTATGCCCCCTCGGTCCAATATGGGCTCGCTATCGCATCGATAGCCGAGCGGTATTGGCCTTCGTGATTGCCGTCGTCCCATGGTGCACGACAGACCGATGAGAATGAGCGCCACCTCAGGAGCGATAAAGATGTCTCAACACAACGAAGTGATGCGTGCAGGGCTGCTTACCTTGCTTCCCGTGTTTGTCATGGCGATGCCTCCGTCTGCCCACGCGTCGGAGTTCCTCGGCAGTCAGCCAGCTCCGGCAAGCATAGCCGCCGACATTCCCCTCGTAGCTTCAGAGCCAGCTCGTGCGGGCACAGACATCAGCCAGCGCGGCCCGCTCAATCTCTTGTCGAGCGGCACGGTGGATCTCGCAACGGGCACCGTCACCGTTCCGCTGCATCTCGGCAGAATGAAATCGGGTGAGTCAGTTTGGTACGTTCTTCTGGACAGCGACGACAAAGGGCAAGCCGACGCACTCGGCGTCAACTACGCGCCCAAATTGACGTTCGCCAACGTCGGCAAATCCGTGCGCTCTGCACGGCTCGATGGCAGCCACACGCTCGTCTTCGATGCGGGCAAAGTCGACTTCAGGCCGGAGCGCAAAGTCATCCCGGGAAGCGCCCCTAACTTCTTCCCCCCGAAGCTGGCGGAGCCCGGTTCGATCGGTGACGCCGACTATTCACCACTAGTCAAGATCGAGAACGCTGGCGGCCATATCTACAACGCGCCTGTTCTTGCATTTGATGTGGCGGCGTCGACGCTCAACGTCTTTTGCAAAGGCAATCCCGACTACCGCGTCGTGCACGATCGTGTTGTCTCCATCTGCCCGGAGGCCGGAAAGGTTACGCTCCAGCTTGCCACAGGCTACAGCGCTGGACGACCCGTGCTCTACACGTCGACGGAAGCCAACAATCCTGTACCCGCGGCTCTCGAGGCATCGACATACGCTCCGGCACTGGCCGATATCAAGGTTGGGCCACAAACGAATGTGTTCAGCCCGCTCGAGCGGATATACGCCTTCGTCAACGGCCACACCGGCGTCGACAACCCACTGCGGCAAGGTCTGAATAGCGCGCTTTCCGACGGGCGTGCGCCGCTCAACGTTATGGGCAGCATTCCCACCGTCTCCCATCGCTACAGCCCGTTGTGGGACATCAATCCCGCGGTTTGGACTCCGAAAGCCCTGACTGCAGGTGCCCGTTCTCGCCAGACTGACGAGCACGCGATTCTAGGTCTGGTAAAGTCAGGCTATCTGTCAGGATCAGATGGAAAGACCTTCGGCTCCGCAGGCTTGATCGTCAATTGCCCTGTCGTCTATCGCATCCAATAGAGCGTGATGGCTGCGAGCGCCGCCCGCGTCGAAGATGATAAGAGATTGCCGAGATTGATATCAGATGCACGATCTCAGCAAGCGGACATGGTTGGCGGCAAAGGCATCGCCGCCAAACGAGTTGGCTCGACTTGCACTTATGGGATCGAGCGACGAACGCGCGACGCGAGGTGGCGGTCGATGTCCACGTCGGCTATTAGGCCCAGGCCAACAGTTCGCGACACGTTACAGGAGTCTCCTAGTCGAGGTGAAGCGGCCCCTAGAGCCGATCGCCTCGACCGTCGTTTGTACGTGATTGGCAGGCTTTGTGCTCAGTTGACCTTGGCAGCGAGTATCCGGGTCAAGACCTTCTCACCGACCTTGCGGCCGATCTCCTGGCCGGCGTCGATGTCGAAGCGGTAGTGGATGCCGGCCCAAACACGCGCCTCCGCGGCCTCCTTGGCAAGCGCCAGCAGGCGCTCCTTTTCGTGCGGGAACACGCTTGCGAGGACAGTCGCGGCGGCTGTCGAATAGCAGCCGTGTGCGGCCGGGAAGCTCGGGTGGTTCGGCGGCGGGAACAGTGCCTTCAGCTCTGCATCGAGTTGCGGCGGGCGAATGTACCAGAACGCGTACTTGGCGTCCCAACAGGCCGTTCCGGCGTCTGCCATGGCGATATTGAGGGCAGCGAGGATGCGGGCACCGTCCGGCGCGGCAGTCCCCGTCTCGAGAAGCTTCATGCGCGCGATCTCGTTCCAGAGCGTGTGCGCGCGGGCACCGCCATGCACCTCCCAGTAGGTGGCGCGATGATTTGTCTTCGGCGTGCGCTGGAAGTTCTTCAGCTCGGCCAGCGCCACCTTCACCTGCTCGCTGTCGATAGCGGGCGGCGCCGGCGGACGAAATTCGCTCGGGCTCGTGAGCACCCATGGTTGCCAGGTGCCGGCGAGCGGAGCGATTGGGTTCTGGCCCATCCAGCGGTCCGGCCCTTCCGGCACGCTCCCACTCCACTTGGTGTCGCTGCCGTCGGCCTTACCGCGCGCGATCGCCGTGGCGGCAATCTTGCGCCCCACCTCCCGACCGGCCGCGATGTGCTCAGCGGTCTCGCCCCTCACGGCTTTGCGCGCGTTGATGGCCTCCGCTGCTTTGGCCTCGAAGTGCTCAGCGCGTGCGGGGAATAAGTAGGCGAGTACGGCTGCCGCCGTCTCGGCCGCGGCGGCATGTTCGGAAGCGCCGGACTTTGACTTTTGCTGACGCGCGCTGGCAATGGCATCGTCGAGGGCCGCGTGAAAGAGCGCGAGGTGGCGCGCTGCCATGGGCAGCACGACGAAGCTCTGCTGCATCTCATCGAGGAGGATCTCGTTCCAGCGGTAGGCCGGACCGCCCGTCGCCCACCAGGTGGTGCGATCGATCGCAACTGCTGGCTTGCTTGAGGTTGGTAGGCCGGTCGCCGCAATGGGCGCCGTCTGGTCGAGCCACATCGCCGTCCGTGTCGGCGGCTCGGCAGCACTGATGGTGACGGCACTGATGGCGGTTGCGCTGGCAGCGCCGAGCACCAAGGCGAGCATTGTGCGGTGTGTCGTTCTCATGACGATCTCCATTTACGAGTTCGTGGCGTTCACGTGCGCTTCGACGCCGGATCGGCAGTGTTATTGCCCATCGAAGATCAAGCTAGCCGCCTCCCATGGGTGTGACAGTGGAAGCGAGCGTGGGAATGAGCGTGGAATCTAAGGATGGTCTCCTCGCGCGTCAGGCGCATCGCGCTGTGCGCAAACCCGACATCTGCCGGCCGGGTACGCTGTGGGGTCGGTCACCGGCGCCGATCCGTCGGGATTGGCTGAGGCGATCGCCACTAGACGGGCACTGCGTATGAATCAATTACTTGAGATGGTTACGGGCACACGCTGTTGACCGAAAGCTAGGGTCTCGCTGATGAGCCGGCGCGGTCCTTGCCATGCAGCTCTCGTCATTCGGCTGGACCATCAGCCGACTTAACCTCACCCCTCCGAAAGGGGCGGAGGCGAGCGAACTCGGCAACCACGAAGTCGCAGAACGCACGAACGCGTGGAGTGTGCTGCAGGTCAGCGTGCATGACCAAATAGAGCTTCGAGTCGATTTCAGGGATCGACGTCAGTACTGGCTCGAGACCGTCCTCCGCAGCGCCAAGCAACATCGGCAGTGGCGCCAATCCCGCGCCCGATCGCACCGCTGCGACCACACCAAGCATCGAATTGCCACGGGCGGCGATGGCCGCATTCGGCGCTACGGATTGCATCCAGCGCGCGGCATGATTGGCAGCAAGCTCGCCGGCAAATTCGACTATCGCGTGCTGGTTCAGATCTTCTGGCCGCTCCGGCCGACCGTGCCGCCTGATGTACGATTTGCTGGCGAAGATTGCCCATGGAGAGTCGGCAATCCTGCGTGCGACTAGCGACTCCTCGCCGGGCTCGTGCATGCGCAGCGCGACCTCGGCCTCTCCCTTTGCGAGATCAAGCCGGCGATCCGTCATGATGAGATCGATGCGCAGCTCGGGACGCTTTTCGCGAAACGCCTCGATCACCGGACCCAGCAAGCGCGACGCCACCCCTTCCGGACATGTCACCCGCAGCGTACCGGTCAGCTCCTCGCCCGCCGATATCACTTGCCGCTGGAACGATTCAACAGAGCGCTCAACGTCGATGGCGTGGGGGACAAGAACCTTGCCGAGCTCGGTGAGCCGGTAGCCAGTCGGGTGAAACTCGACGAGCTTGCGGCCGATGCGCTCCTCGAGCGCTGCGAGCCGCCGCTGCACGGTCGGCTGGCTGACTCCGAGCGCTTTCGCGGCCGCAAGCGTGCTGCCTTCACGCGCGATCGCAAGCAGGTAGCGAAGGTCGTTCCAGTCGAACATGGCTCAACACTTCTGTCGGGCGGTCGAACAAACATGTGGCTGCCGGGGGCACCCGCACGAGTGCTACGGATCCTGGCAGTTAGGGAGATTGATCAACCACAGGATACTAGCACATGATCAGGCCAGCATCGCCAAACGACCGGGAAACTGCTGCGAAAGCCCCTCTTACAACCCAGCCCAATCGCCGCAGCATTCTTGGAGCCGCAATTGCGGCATCCGCCGCAACGGCCCTCATGCCGCTCGCGACCGCATCACGGGCCGCAGCGGGCCAGCTCAAAATCAATCCGGCAGAAGAGACCATCCGAATTGGCCAGCTCGCAGTCCGATTTCTCGTCACCGGCACGAATTCGAGCGGCAGTCTAGCTGTCTTCGAGCTGAGCGTCCCTGGCCGGCAGCCCCTCGCGGCTCCGGCCCACAGCCACGAGAAATATGAAGAGACGATCTACGGCATCGACGGCGTGCTGACCTGGACCGTCAATGGGACGGCCATTGATGTCGGGCCCGGGCAGGCCGTGTGCATCCCGCGTGGCGCCGTCCACCGCTTCGACAACAACACTGCCGCTGACGTGAAGGCGCTGTGCGTGATCACGCCGGCCGCGATCGGACCGGAGTTCTTCCGTGAATCCGCCTCGCTGATCAACGCTACCACCGTCGGACCGCCGGACCGGATCAAGATGGCGGAGATCATGCGTCGTCACGGCATTGCGCCGGCGCCTTAGCATCAGCCGACTTTCAGCAATCGATCGAAGCGAAAACCGGCCAGCCATCGCGCCGAGGGCACGAGGAGCCGTGGAGCTACCTTCGAGAGTTTTCGTGGGAGTGTCGCTGACGTGATCGATGCGGGAATGGGCTGGTAGCGGAACCTGGAGAACAAAGATGTTTCAAATTCTGCAACGGAGCGAACAGCAGAAGGGTGCCATCGCTGCGGTCGAGTTCGAAGGCGGGCGGTACGGTATTGACGTCTCCTTCTTCGTCGGAGACCTCGAACCCGGAGCAGGACCGGGCTTGCACAAGCATCCCTATAGCGAAACCTGCATCGTTCATTCTGGGCAGGTTGAAGCGACCATCGACGGCAAGGTCGTGGTTGCCGGTGCCGGCGATATTTTGGTGGTCAAACCGGAAACTCCCCATTGCTTCACCGCGATCGGGGAGGAACGGCTTGTGGCGGTCTGCATTCACGCCTCCGACCGCTTCATCATCGACTGGCTCCGCGACGATCTGAGGAAATGAGCAATGCGAACTTCCGCTATTGGCCCGTCTCGTCGCGCGTTCTCGGAGACTAACTGATCATCGCGTCGGCGGCCAGACTCGGTGCCGATGCCAGCGCGCGCAACTGGCGCCGCGGCCAAACGTCGGCGCGATCGCCGGTCGATCCCACAAGCCAACATCAACGCCGACCACAATGACTGGCGGCAAACATGTCCGCTCATGAGGT
>LNFM01002249.1_pt1 | contig 62980 bp, 73 predicted proteins | sample 596031 | NCBI WGS metagenome assembly LNFM01 (sample SAMN04254537, study PRJNA301005) | activated carbon metagenome | isolation source: dual media filters at the Ann Arbor, Michigan drinking water treatment plant | place: USA: Ann Arbor
ACGACGGGCCTGTGAGGAAACGGTCATGGCATTAAAGACATATCGCCCGACATCGCCCAGCATGCGCCACCTCGTCCAGGTGGACCGCAGCCACTTGTGGAAGGGCTCGCCGATCAAGATGCTCGTCGAGGGTAAAACCAAGACGGGCGGCCGCAACAGCGATGGCCGCATCACGACGCGTCACATCGGTGGCGGTCATAAGCAGCTTTACCGCCGCGTCGACTTCCGCCGCCGCAAGTTCGATATGCCGGCCGTTGTTGAACGGTTGGAATACGATCCAAACCGGACAGCCTTTATCGCGCTGATCAAGTATGAGGACGGTACGCTGTCCTACATCTTGGCGCCGCAGCGTCTCGCCGTCGGCGACAGCGTCGTAGCTGGCGCCAAGGTCGACGTGAAGCCCGGCAACGCGATGCCACTGTCCTCCATGCCGCTCGGCACGATCATTCACAACGTCGAGATGAAGCCCGGCCGTGGTGGTCAGATGGCCCGCTCGGCAGGGTCCTTCGTCCAGCTCGTCGGTCGCGATGCCGGTTGGGCTGTTCTGAAGCTGAACTCCGGCGAGACCCGCAAGGTTCGCGCCGACTGCATGGCGTCCATCGGCGCCGTCTCCAACCCCGACCACATGAACAAGGTGACGGCCAAGGCCGGCCGCACGCGCTGGAAGGGCACCCGCCCAACGGTGCGTTCGATCACCATGAACCCGATCGACCATCCCAACGGTGGCCGCACCAACGGTGGTAAGCACTGGGCCACCCCCTGGGGCAAGCCGACGAAGGGTTACAAGACCCGTAAGAACAAGGCGACGGACAAGTTCATCGTCCGCAGCCGCCACAAGTCGAAGAAGAATTAAGGCCGCTTTAGCGCCGAGGAGATCACGCAAGTGACACGTTCAGTTTGGAAGGGCCCGTTTATTGACGGCTACATCCTGAAGAAGGCCGAGAAGACGCGCGCGGCCGCCGCTCAACGATCCTGCCTCAGTTCGTTGGCCTGACGTTCGGCGTCCACAACGGTCAAAAGCACATCCCTGTCTCCATCTCGGAGGACATGGTCGGTCACAAGTTCGGTGAGTTCTCACCGACCCGGACCTTCCCTGGCCACGGCGGCGACAAGAAAGCTGTGAGGAAGTAATGGGCAAGCCGAGCCGTGAACGCAGCCTCGAGGACAACGAGGCCAAGGCGATCGCGAAGAACATTCGCATCTCGCCCCAGAAGCTGAACCTCGTTGCGGAACTGATCCGCGGCAAGAAGGTCAACGAGGCGATGGCCGACCTTGAGTTCTCGCGCAAGCGAGTCGCTCAGGACGTTCGCAAGTGCGTGATGAGTGCGGTCGCCAACGCCGAGAACAACCACGGTCTAGATGTCGACGAACTCATCGTCGCCGAAGCCTGGGTCGGCAAGAACATTGTCATGAAGCGCTTCGCCGCGCGCGGCCGTGGCCGCGGCACCCAAATTCTGAAGCCCTTCTCGCAGATCACGGTTGTCGTGCGGCAGAAGGCCGAAGAAGCCGAGCCAGCGAAAGCCAAGAAGACCAGGCCAGCAGCCAAGACGGCAGCTCAGCCCAAGAAGGGGGCCGCATAATGGGTCAGAAAGCCAATCCTGTCGGCCTGCGCGTCGGCATCAATCGCACATGGGACAGCCGTTGGTTCGCGGCCCGCGGCGAATATGGCAAGCTGCTGCATGAAGACTTCGTGATGCGCAACCACATCATGCAGCACCAGCGCACGGCCGGTATCTCGAAGGTCGTGATCGAGCGCCCGCACAAGAAGTGCCGCGTCACCGTCCACTCGGCCCGCCCCGGCGTGCTGATCGGCAAGAAGGGCGCCGACATCGAGAAGCTGCGCGGCGAACTCGCCCGCCTCACCGCGTCGGAAGTCCACCTCAACATCGTTGAAGTGCGCAAGCCGGAAATCGACGCCACACTCGTTGCTGAGTCCATTGCTCAGCAGCTCGAGCGCCGCGTAGCTTTCCGCCGCGCCATGAAGCGCTCGGTTCAGTCGGCGCTGCGTCTCGGCGCAGTCGGTATCCGGATCAACGTCGCCGGCCGTCTCGGCGGCGCCGAAATCGCCCGGACCGAATGGTACCGCGAAGGCCGCGTTCCGCTGCATACGCTGCGCGCCGACATCGACTTTGGCTACGGCCTTGCCAAGACTGCCTACGGCGTCATCGGCATCAAGGTTTGGATCTTCAAGGGCGAGATCATCGAGCACGATCCGATGGCTTCCGAGCGCCGGTCGCTTGAAACTCAGGATCAGGCTGGTCCCCGTCCGCGCCGCGACGATGGCGAGCGCCGCGACAACCGTCGTGGTGGTCCCCGTGGCGGTCGTGGTGGCGGCGGTGGTGGCGCAGGTCGCGGCGGTGGTGGCGGCGGTGCCGAAACTCCCGAAACGCCCACCGAGGCTTAAGGAACTTTAGGAATTCAATCATGCTGCAACCTAAGCGCACAAAGTTCCGCAAACAGTTCAAGGGCCGTATCCACGGCGCTGCGAAAAGCGGCACGACGTTGAGCTTCGGCGAGATCGGCCTCAAGGCCGTCGAACCCGAGCGCATCACCGCACGCCAGATCGAAGCGGCTCGCCGCGCGATCGCGCGCCATACCAAGCGTCAGGGCCGCATCTGGCTGCGGATCTATCCGGATGTGCCTGTCACCAAGAAGCCGGCCGAAGTCCGCATGGGCTCTGGCAAAGGCAGCGTTGAACTTTGGGTGGCTCGCGTAAAGCCGGGCCGCATCATCTTCGAAATCGGCGGCGTCAGCCCGCAGATCGCGAAGGAAGCTCTCGAACTCGGCGCCGCCAAGCTGCCGATCAAGACCCGTATCGTGACGCGCCTCGCTTGAAGAAGCTGAGACGCTCACAACTAGGAATGAGTGAGGACGAACTATGAAGGCTGCAGAGCTTAAGGGCATGTCCCTCGACCAGCTCGACGACCAGCTGGCGAAGCTGAAGAAGGAGCAGTTCAATCTGCGCTTCCAGCGGGCTTCCGGGCAGCTGGAACGCACCTCGCGGATTCGCGAGGTCCGCCGCGATATCGCGCGCGTGATGACGGTGGCTCGCACGAAGCGGGCCGGCAGTGCGCAGAAGAGCGCTTAAGGAGATTTGAGCGATGCCCAAGCGCATTCTGCAAGGTGTGGTCGTGTCCGACAAGAACGACAAAACGATCGTGGTGGAGGTGGAGCGCCGCTTCACGCATCCGCTTCTGAAGAAGACCGTGCGCCGTACGAAGAAGTATCACGCGCATGACGAAACGAACGTGTTCAAGATCGGCGATAAGGTCTCCATCGAGGAAGCCGCACCGATCTCGAAAAACAAGCGTTGGGTGGTCTTGGCAAAGGCCTGATCCCCGGCGCCGGGCTCGGTAAAGGGCTGACGGCGCGGGCGAGACGGACGAACCGGACTGAATATTGAGAATTCTGGCCGCCCGCGGGTGGCCGTAAGGAAAGGACGACAGCGATGATCCAGATGGAGACCAATCTCGACGTCGCCGACAATTCGGGCGCCCGCCGCGTCCAGTGCATCAAAGTGCTGGGCGGCTCCAAGCGCATTGTGTCGGTGCAGGAGGCGATTCCGAAGGGTCGCGTGAAAAAGGGCCAAGTGATGAAGGCCGTGATTGTTCGCGTCGCCAAGGGCGTTCGCCGTCCGGACGGCTCGCTGATCCGTTTCGATCGCAACGCCGCCGTTCTCGTGAACGCGCAGGGCGATCCGGTTGGCACGCGCATCTTCGGGCCGGTGACCCGCGAACTGCGCGCCAAGAACCACATGAAGATTGTTTCGCTCGCGCCGGAGGTTCTGTGATGTCGGCTCAGAAGATCAAGAAGGGCGATCACGTCATCGTGCTGACGGGCCGCGACAAGGGCAAGCACGGCGAAGTCATCGAAGTGCGCCCGAAGGAAAGCCGGGCCATCGTGCGCGGCGTGAACGTCGTGCGCAAACACCAGAAGCAGACGGCTCAGAAAGAAGGCGGCATCATCTCCAAGGAAGCCGCGATCCATCTGTCCAACATCGCACTCGAAGATCCCAAGGACGGCAAGCCGACCCGCATCGGCTTCAAGCTGCTCGACGACGGCCGCAAAGTGCGCGTCGCCAAGCGCTCTGGCGAAGTCATTCCGGAGAAGAAGTAAGCCATGGCTGAGAAAGACAAAAAGGGTGGCAAGTCGCAGGGCGGCGCCGCTCCCGCCGGCAAGACCCCGCGCGCCAAGAAGGACGCAGCACCCGTTGCTGCCGCCCCGATGAAGCCGCGTCCGGCGGGCTACAAGCCGCGCATGAAAGAGCATTACGAGAAGGTCGTGCGCGACGCCATGCGTGCGAAATTCGAGTACGGCAACGTGATGGAAATCCCGCGCCTCGAAAAGATCGTGCTCAACATGGGCGTGGGTGAAGCCACGGCCGACCGGAAAAAGGTCGAAGTGGCAGCAGCCCATCTTGGCCGCATCGCGGGCCAGAAGCCGCTGATGACCAAGGCCAAGAAGTCGATCGCGACCTTTAAGGTTCGTGATGGCATGACGCTCGGCGCCAAGGTCACGCTCCGCGGCGACCGGATGTACGAATTTCTCGACCGTTTCGTCACCATCGCGCTACCGCGCGTGAAGGACTTCCGCGGTCTGAACCCGAAGAGCTTCGATGGCCGTGGCAACTATGCCTGCGGTTTGAAGGAGCACCTCGTGTTCCCCGAAATCAACTATGACGAGGTCGAAAGTGTCCTCGGCATGGACGTGATCGTTGTCACGACCGCCAAGACCGACGATGAAGCCCGCGAACTCCTTCGTGGCTTCAATTTCCCCTTCCGCAGCTAGAGGACCTCGGGTTTCCCGAACAGAGAAAGCCCGAAAGGCCTTTGGAGGATTTGAATGGCAAAGACCAGTTCGATTGAAAAGAACAACCGCCGCCGCAAAATGGCCGCCCAGTCGGCCGCCAAGCGCAAGCGTTTGAAGGACATCGCCAACGATCTCAAACGTCCCGGCGAAGAGCGTTTCGCCGCCCGTCTGAAGCTGGCCGAGATGCCGCGCAATTCGTCTCCGACCCGCATCCGCAACCGCTGCGAGCTCACCGGCCGCGCGCGGGGCACGTACCGCAAGTTCAAGCTGTGCCGCAACCAGCTCCGCGAGCTCGCAAGCCAAGGCCGCATTCCTGGCATCGTAAAGTCGAGCTGGTAAGGGAACGAAGACAATGGCAATGAACGATCCCATCGGCGATATGCTGACCCGCATCCGGAACGCCCAGATGCGCCGCCGTCCCAAGGTCTCGACACCGGCGTCCAACATGCGCGCCCGCGTCCTCGACGTTCTGACTGAGGAAGGCTACATCCGTGGCTACGCCCGCGTCGAACAGAAGGGCATTGAGGCCGAGTTCGAAATCGAGCTGAAGTATTACAACGGCCAGCCCGCGATACGCGAAATCCAGCGCGTATCGAAGCCCGGCCGACGCGTATACTCACCCGTCAAGGACCTGAAAAACGTCCGCAACGGTCTCGGCGTCGCGATCCTGTCCACGCCGAAGGGCGTGATGTCCGACTCGCGTGCCCGCGAAGAGAACGTGGGCGGCGAGATCATCTGCAACATATTCTAATGAAGGCGCCCGGGTGTCCGGGCGGTTGAAGGGGTCGAACCCATGTCACGCATTGGCAAGAAACCGGTCGCCGTTCCGTCCGCCGTCACCGCGACGGTCAGCGGCCAGACGGTGAAGATGAAGGGCGCCAAGGGCGAACTCTCCTTCACGTGTCCGGAAGAAATCAAGGTCGAGAAGACCGCGGATGGCATCGAAGTGACGCCGCGCGATGAGACCAAGAAGGCCCGCGCTATGTGGGGCATGTCCCGCACCATGGTGCAGAACATGATCAAGGGTGTAACCGACGGCTACACCCACACCCTCGAGATTCATGGCGTCGGCTTCAAAGCCTCCATGAAGGGCAAGGACATGCTAACGCTCGCCGTTGGCTACAGCCACGACGTGAATATCCAGGTTCCAGCAGGCGTCGAAGTCAAAGTCGGCGGCGCCAAGCAGGATCAGGTGACCGTGTCGGGCATCGATAAGCAGGCGGTTGGCGAACTCGCAGCCGTCATCCGCTCCTCGCGCAAGCCGGAGCCCTACCAGGGCAAGGGCGTGCGCTATAAGGGCGAATTTATCTTCCGCAAGGAAGGCAAGAAGAAGTAAGGACGCGATCCATGGGTACGCACCATCCAATCTTCGAAAAGCGCCGCTCACGCGTGCGCCGCTCGCTGAAAGCGAATTCCGGAACCCGGCCGCGCCTCTCGGTGCACCGCTCCGGCAAGAACATCTATGCGCAGGTCATCGACGATGCGGCCGGCACGACCATTGCTGCCGCCTCGACGCTCGAGAAGGATTTGCGCGGCGCGCTCAAGACGGGCGCCGACGTGTCTGCAGCCGCAGTCGTTGGTAAGCTCATCGCAGAGCGGGCTCTAAAAGCCGGCATCGAAACGGTTGTCTTCGACCGCGGCGGCTTCCTCTATCATGGGCGCGTGAAGGCGCTTGCGGAGGCCGCGCGAGAAGGCGGCCTGAAGTTCTGATGAAAGGGATTTGACCGTGGCACGTGGACCCCAGGAAAAGCGCGGCGGACGTGATCGCGACCGCGAAAAGGTCGAGAGCGAGTTCACCGACAAGCTCGTTCACATCAATCGCGTTGCGAAGGTTGTGAAGGGCGGCAAGCGCTTCGGCTTTGCAGCACTCGTCGTCGTCGGCGATTTGCGCGGCCGCGTTGGCTTCGGCCACGGCAAAGCGCGCGAAGTGCCAGAAGCGATCCGCAAGGCGACGGAGGCGGCCCGCCGCAACCTCGTTCGCGTTCCGCTCCGCGATGCCCGCACGCTGCATCATGACAGCGAAGGCCGTCATGGTTCGGGCAAGGTCGTTGTCCGCTCGGCTCCTGCCGGTACCGGCATCATCGCTGGCGGTGCCATGCGCGCCGTGTTCGAGATGCTGGGCGTGCAGGACGTGGTCGCCAAGTCACTCGGCTCAACCAACCCCTACAACGTCGTGCGCGCCACCTTCGACGCCCTCAAGGGCCAGGAGAATCCGCGTGGCGTTGCAGCCCGTCGCAATCTGAAGGTCTCCGATATCGTGGCGCGCCGCCGCGATGGCTCGGTTGCCTCCGAGGCCGGCGCCGACCTCTAAGGCTGGCTGATAAGAAGAACACCGTTACGGTCGAACAATACGCGAGCGCCAACCGCCGCCCTGAAAAGCAGACGATGACTCTGCGCGGCCTCGGTCTCGACAAGCTGAACCGCCGCCGTACGCTGGAGGACACTCCAGCCGTACGCGGCATGATCAATTCCATCCCCCACCTCGTCCGCGTCGTCGACGAGGCCTGAGGCACGTTTTTAGGTTTGAGGAGCGCCACGTCCCATGCGGCTCAATGAGATCAACGACAACGAAGGTGCCCGCAAGCGCCGTGTCCGCATCGGCCGCGGCATCGGCTCGGGCTGCGGCAAGACCGGTGGTCGCGGCGGCAAGGGTCAGACCGCCCGTTCCGGCGTCGCTATCGGCGGCTTCGAAGGCGGACAGATGCCCCTGCATCGCCGTCTGCCTAAGCGCGGCTTCAACAAGTGGCGCGCCAAAGACTTCAACGAAATCAACGTCGGTGCGCTGCAGAAGGCCGTCGAGGAGGGCAAGCTGAAGGCCGGTCAATCGGTCGACGTCGCAGCTCTCATCGAAGCCGGCATCCTGCGCCGTCCCAAAGACGGCCTGCGCATTCTCGGCACCGGCGAACTGAAGTCGAAGCTGACGGTGACCGCCAACGGCGCGTCCGCCTCGGCCAAGTCCGCCATCGAAAAGGCCGGTGGTTCGCTGAAGATCATCGAAGTCAAGGTTCTCGAAGCCGACGAAGTGAAGCGCAAGAAAACTGCCGCCAAGAAGGCTGGTTCGGGCAAGTCCTCGGCGAAGTCGGAGGACTAGTCTGGTACGGCCGCACTGGCACGCCCATATCCCGTCGACGTCGGAGCGTTAGCGCTCTGGCTTGTCCAGGATCGGTAAGCTGATGCGGCCGCGACGGCGTTGAAAAGCGCCAGCCGGCTGTCGATGGTCAGGAGAGAGCACGATGGTTTCCGCTGCCGAGCAGCTTGCCCAGAACATGAATTTCGGCGCCTTCGCGAAAGCGCAGGATCTGAAACAGCGCCTGTGGTTTACCCTCGGCGCGCTCCTCGTCTATCGCCTGGGTACCTTCATCCCGCTCCCGGGCATCAATGCAGCCGCGTTCGCTGAGGCCTTCAAGGCCCAGTCGTCCGGCATTCTCGGCATGTTCAACATGTTCGCTGGCGGCGCAGTCGAGCGCCTCGCGATCTTCGCCTTGAACATCATGCCCTACATTTCCGCGTCGATCATCATTCAGATCATGACGTCGGTGAACCCCAAGCTCGAAGCCCTCAAGAAGGAAGGCGAGAGCGGCCGCAAACAGATCAACCAGTACACCCGGTATCTGACGGTCGTTCTGGCCACGCTTCAGGCTTACGGCATCGCGATCGGCCTTGAAGGCTCGTCCTCTGGCGGCGCCGGCGCGATCGTCAACGACCCCGGTTGGTTCTTCCGTTTCTCCACCGTCATCACACTGGTCGGCGGTACGATGTTCCTGATGTGGCTTGGCGAGCAGATCACGCAGCGCGGTGTCGGCAACGGTATCTCGCTGATCATCTTCGCGGGCATCGTCGCGGGCCTCCCTGCTGCGGTCGCGGGTCTCTTCGAATTGGCCCGCGCCGGCTCGATCTCGACGCCGCTCTTGTTTGCCTTGATTATCATGATGCTGGCCGTCGTCGCCGCCGTCGTGTTCATCGAGCGCGCACAACGCCGCCTGCTGATCCAGTATCCCAAGCGGCAAGTCGGCGCGCGCATGACGCAAGGTGAATCCTCGCATCTGCCTCTGAAACTCAACTCGGCCGGCGTCATCCCGCCGATTTTTGCCTCATCGCTTCTGCTGCTGCCGATCACAGCCGCCCAGTTTATGGGCTCTGGCGGCGGTCAGGGGACCGAGTGGCTGAACACCGTTGTGGCCTCGCTTGGCATGGGTCAGCCCCTGCACATGCTATTGACCGCCGCGTTGATCATCTTCTTTGCATTCTTCTACACCGCGCTCGTTTTCAACCCGAAAGAAACGGCTGACAACTTGCGCAAGTATGGCGGCTTCCTGCCCGGCATCCGTCCCGGTGAAAAGACCGCCGAATACATCGACTACGTCTTGACCCGCATCACCTTTGTCGGCGCCCTCTACCTCGCCGCCGTCTGCGTGCTGCCCGAATTTCTGGTCTCCTATGCCGCCCTGCCATTCTACTTCGGCGGCACCTCGCTCCTCATCGCCGTGTCCGTGACCATGGATACGGTTGCCCAAATTCAAAGCCACTTGCTCGCGCATCAATACGAGGGCCTGATCAAGAAGGCCAAGCTGCGCGGCGCGACGTCTCCCAGGGGGCGCCGGTGAACCTGATCCTTCTCGGACCGCCGGGCGCTGGCAAGGGTACACAGGCCCAGGTCTTGGCTGACAAGCATGGTCTCGTGCAGCTGTCCACGGGCGAGATGCTCCGTGCGGCCGTCAAGGCTGGCAGCGAAATCGGCAAGAAAGCCGAAGCGGTCATGAAGTCAGGCGGCCTCGTCTCCGACGAAATCGTCATCGGCATCATAGCCGACCGGATCGAGCAGCCCGACTGCGCCAAGGGCTTCATCCTCGATGGCTTCCCGCGCACCCTCAAACAGGCCGACGCGCTGGGCGCCCTCCTGGATTCGAAGGGCAAGTCCCTCGATGCCGTCATCGAGATCAAGGTCGACGATACAATTCTTGTGTCCCGCATCGAAACCCGCGCCCGCGAAACGCTGGCGGCTGGCGGTACGGTGCGCGCCGACGACAATGCCGAAGCACTCAAGACCCGCCTCATGGCGTACTACCGCGAGACGGCCCCGCTCATCGGGTACTATTACGCGAACCGGACACTGCAATCGGTCGACGGCTTGGCCCCGATCAATGAAGTTTCCGCCCAAATCGAGTCCGTCCTGCAAGGGGTGGCAAAGGCTTGATGCAACGGCAGGAACGAGGTTAATTCCCCGATCCGGTCCGGTGTGACACGATTGTTTGAATGGTTGACTGAGGAATAGTGCCGAGCTACAACACCGCGCTTTCATGACGCAGGGTTAGTGGAATTGGCCGGGCGAAGGATCCCTCGCAAGGCTGGTTTCATTTCGTTTTAGCTGGCTATAACAACAGTCTGGCACTCCGAAGCGAGGGTCCGGCTACACGAACTAGAAAGCCCAGGAGAAGATTGTGGCTCGTATCGCAGGTGTGAACATCCCGACCCAGAAGCGCGTCGTCATCGCGCTCCAGTATATTCACGGGATTGGTCCCAATTACGCTCAGAAGATTTGCGCCACCGTCGGCATCCCCGCCGAGCGTCGCGTGAGCCAGCTGACCGACGCCGAAGTGCTCCAGATCCGCGAAGCGATCGACCGCGATTACATCGTCGAAGGCGACCTTCGCCGCGAAGTATCTCAGAACATCAAGCGCCTGATGGACCTCGGCTGCTATCGCGGTCTGCGTCACCGTAAGGGTCTCCCCGTTCGCGGCCAGCGCACGCACACGAATGCCCGCACCCGCAAGGGTCCGGCCAAGGCAATCGCCGGCAAGAAGAAGGCCTAAAGAATTCGCAACCGGCCGTTCTCCCGCAGCGATGCTGGGGCGTGTGGCCGGTCGCACTCATGCATGAACAAGCGTGCCCCCGCATGGGCGCCGAGGAGTTAGAGAGACGATGGCTAAGGAACAGGCCCAGAGCCGCGCGAAGGTTCGCCGCCGCGAAAAGAAGAACATCACGTCTGGCGTCGCGCACGTCAACGCGTCGTTCAACAACACCATGATCACCATCACCGACGCGCAGGGCAACACGCTCGCTTGGTCGTCTTCGGGCACGATGGGCTTCAAGGGCTCGCGCAAGTCGACGCCTTTCGCCGCCCAGATGGCTGCCGAAGACGCCGGTAAGAAGGCCCAAGAGCACGGCGTAAAGGTGCTCGAAGTGGAAGTGTGCGGTCCGGGCTCGGGCCGCGAAAGCGCATTGCGTGCGCTGCAGGCTGTCGGGTTCCAGATCACCTCGATCCGCGACGTCACGCCGATCCCGCATAACGGTTGCCGTCCGCGCAAGCGTCGCCGCGTTTAGTCAATTTTTTCCGGACGCGCGGGGTCCCTGCCCTTCGCGTCCGTTTTGTGCAGTCCGGCCGGCCTCACGAATGCCCCCTGCTGCGGGCCGGATCGATAGACCCCTGGGTATTGAAGTGCGCGCCAATGGGCGGGTGCGCGCTTGCAACCTGAGAGAGGCCACCACATGACCAGCAATGTTCTCCAGAAAAACTGGCAAGATCTGATCAAGCCGGCGAAACTCGAAATCATCCCGGGGCGCGACCGCACACGTCTCGCCACCGTCATCGCCGAACCCCTCGAGCGCGGCTTTGGCATGACGCTCGGCAACGCGCTCCGCCGCGTTTTGCTATCGTCGCTCCAAGGCGCCGCCATCAAGACCGTGCAGATTGATGGCGTGCTGCACGAGTTCTCCTCGATCACCGGCGTTCGCGAAGACGTCACCGACATCATTCTCAACATCAAGGAAATCGCACTTCGCCTCCACTCGGACGGCGTCAAGCGCATGGTGTTGAAAAAGGAAGGCGCAGGCCCAGTGAAGGCCGGCGACATCGAAGTCTCCTCCGACGTTGAGATCCTCAACCCCGAACATGTGATCTGCCACCTCGACCAAGGTGCGTCCGTGCGCATGGAATTCACGACCGACATGGGCAAGGGCTATGTCCCCGCCGATCGCAACCGCCCGGATGATGCCCCCATCGGCCTCATCCCCGTCGACAGCATCTACACGCCCGTCAAGAAGGTCTCGTATAAGGTCGAGAACACCCGCGAAGGTCAGATCCTCGACTATGACAAGCTGACCATGACGGTCGAGACCGACGGCTCGGTTCGCGCCGAGGATGCAGTGGCGCTTGCCGCCCGCATTCTCCAGGACCAGCTCGCCGTCTTCATCAACTTCGAAGAGCCCAAGAAGCCGCAGGAAGAGCAGCGCCATCCGGAGCTGGCTTTCAATGCAGCCCTCCTCAAGAGTTCGGCGAACTGCCTGAAGAACGACAACATTGTCTATATCGGCGACCTGATCCAGAAGACGGAAGCCGAAATGCTGCGCACGCCGAACTTCGGCCGCAAGTCGCTCAACGAGATCAAGGAGGTCTTAGCGTCCATGGGCCTCCACCTCGGCATGGAAGTGCCGAACTGGCCGCCAGACAACATCGAAGAACTCGCCAAGCGCTTCGAGGACCAATACTGATTTCACGCTCGCGGGCTGATCCGCGCGCACCAACCGTGATTGCCGATCAGATGCAATCCGGTTCGCGCGCGGGCCCTCCGCGGGGGCGGCGCTCAGCGCCGGCGGCCCTTGGTCGCTGAAAGCACGGCCCAGACCGGATCAACCGGAACGGGATAACTACGAGGCGAGGCCGTAGAACCTCCCCGTAACAACCGGTAGAGAAAAGAGAGACACCACCATGCGTCACGGAAGTTTAGGCCGGCGGTTCAACCGCGATAGCGCCCACCGCCAAGCCATGTTCTCCAACATGGCAGCAGCCCTCATCAAGCACGAACAGATCGTCACGACCCTGCCCAAGGCCAAAGACCTGAAGCGCGTGATCGATAAGTACATCACTCTGGCCAAGCGCGGCGATCTCAACTCGCGCCGCCTCGCCGCCGCCCGCCTGCGCGACGAAGACATGGCCAAGAAACTCTTCGACGTGCTTGGCCCGCGCTACAAAAACCGCAATGGCGGCTACTGTCGCGTCATAAAGGCTGGCTTCCGCTACGGCGACAGCGCACCGCGCGCTGTCATCGAACTTGTCGACCGTGACGAGAGCGTCAAGGGCGCCGACGACAAGGCCCGCCACGAAGCCGAAGTCGCCGCCCGCGAAGAAGCTGGCGCCTAAGCCCAGCGTGAAGGTCATTGCAAACCGCCCGCCATCGACCCTGGCGGGCGGTTTTGCTTTTTCCCTGCCGGCAACATAACGCCAGCCCGCGCCCCCGATGCTGTCCCCCGCCAATTGACGTAGCCCTGCCTTTCTCTTGCGCGGTCGATGCCCTATATCGAACGTCGCCGGTCCCGTTATGGGTGCCGAACAATCCGAGGATGTGATGCTGAACCGCGCTGTCGCTGTGGCCCTGAGCCTTGCCGCCCTCGTGGCGCTTGTCATCACTTTCGAAGTCACCGCCACCACGCCAACGAAAGCGCAAAAGGCGGAAAAGGCGGTCCCCGCCTCGCGCGAGATGGTGCAGTATTCGTTCGCGCCCATCGCCCGCAAAGCCTCCCCCGCCGTCGTCAACGTCTATGTTCGCCGCCGCGTCCAGGCGTTCTCCTCGCCCTTCGCCAACGATCCCTTTTTCCGCCAGTTCTTCGGTGAACGCTTCGGCCGTCCCTCCGAGCGCGTCCAATCCTCGCTGGGCTCCGGCGTCATCGTCTCACCCGACGGCACCATCGTCACCAACACGCACGTCATCAAGGGCCGTGGTGAAACCGAAATCCGCGTCGCGCTGGCCGACAAACGCGAATTCGACGCCCGCGTGATCCTGCAGGACGACAAAACCGACATCGCCATCCTGAAGATCGAAGGCGGCGACAACCGCTTTCAGACCATTGCATTGGAAGACAGCGACACCCTCGAAGTGGGCGATCTTGTCCTCGCCATCGGCAACCCCTTCGGCGTCGGACAAACCGTAACCTCCGGCATCGTCTCCGCTCTCGCCCGCACCGAGATCGGAAAATCCGACAGCCAAGTGTTTATTCAGACCGACGCAGCCATCAACCCGGGCAACTCGGGCGGAGCTCTCGTGGACATGTCCGGCCGCCTCGTCGGAATCAATACAATGATCTTCAGTCAGTCCGGTGGCTCGCAAGGCATCGGCTTCGCGATACCGTCCAACCTTGTGCGCCTCTATGTCGAGAGCGCCGCCAGCGGACGCAAGGTCGAGCGTCCATGGCTTGGCGCGCTCCTTGAGCCCATGACCCGCGACATCGCCGACGCACTGGGCCTCGACCGCATCTCCGGCGCCGTTGTCTCGCGCGTGTCAAATCGGGGGCCCGGCGCCGCAGCAGGCCTTCAGGCAGGTGACGTCATCACCCGCGTCGATGGCTTTGAGGTCGCCGACCCGCGCGCGGTTTTCTACCGTTTTACAACACGCGGCGTCGGCAACACGGCCCGAATTGATCTTTTGCGCAACCGCCGCCCCGTGACCATCGATCTGACGCTGGCGGCTCCCCCGCAGCCCGGCAAGGACGATGTTCGCAATCTCGTGGGCCAGCACCCCTTCGATGGTGCGCGTGTGTCGAATATTCTACCGGGGCTTGCCGACGAACTTGGCATCGACGAGGGCGATGGCGTCGCTATTGTCTCGCTGCGTCCCGGTTCTGTCGCGCAACGCCTCGGCTTCCAGCCGGGCGACGTGATCACCGAACTCCAACGCCAGCGGATCGACACCATCGCCGATCTCGAGCAGTTGCTGACCACCCGCCAGCCCACCTGGTATGTCGGCATCCGCCGCGACCAGAAAGCCATGATCCTGCAGGTTCCGGGGTGAGCTGCGGTATCACTCGCCGTCCGGTCATCCTATAACGGCTCCATGAGCAACCTGTTCGAAGCCGCTGGCCTGGAGAAGGGCGCCCCCCGTCCGCTCGCCGACCGTCTGCGTCCGCGCGCGCTGTCCGAAGTCACCGGTCAAGACCACCTCGTCGGCCCGGACGGCAAGCTGACCCGCCTCCTCAAAGGTGGCCGCCTTCCCAGTCTGATCCTATGGGGCCCGCCCGGCTGCGGTAAAACCACAATCGCGCGCTTGCTTGCCGGCGAAACCAACCTCGCCTTCGAACAACTCTCCGCCATCTTCTCCGGCGTCCAGGATCTGCGCAAAGCCTTCGACAAAGCAAAGCTCAACCGCGAGCAAGGCCGTGGCACGCTCCTCTTCATCGACGAGATCCATCGCTTCAACCGCTCCCAGCAGGATAGCTTTCTGCCGCACGTCGAAGATGGCACCATCACGCTCGTCGGCGCAACCACGGAAAACCCCTCCTTTGAACTCAACGCCGCTTTGCTCTCCCGCGCGATCGTCCTGACGTTGAACCGTCTCGACGACACCGCTCTCGACAGCCTCCTTCAACGCGCCGAAACCGAGACCGGCCGCCCACTTCCCCTCGATGAGGATGCCCGTCACGGCCTCGTCCAGATGGCCGACGGCGACGGCCGCGCCATCCTTAACCTCGCCGAGGATGTCTTCGCCACTGTCGCTGAGGGGGCCAAACCGATTGGACGCGAAGACCTCGTCAGCCTCGTCCAGCGCCGCGCGCCGATCTACGACAAAGGCCGCGAAGGCCACTACAATCTAATTTCAGCGCTGCATAAGTCCGTGCGCGGCTCCGATCCCGACGCCGCACTGTATTGGTTCGCACGCATGCTGGAAGGCGGCGAGGATCGCCTCTTTCTCGCCCGCCGCCTCGTCCGCATGGCGGTCGAAGACATCGGGCTCGCCGACCCGCAGGCCCTCGTCATCACCAACGCCGCCAAGGATGCCTATGAATTTCTGGGCTCCCCCGAAGGCGAACTGGCGCTGAGTGAAGCGGTCATTTATCTCGCCACAGCGCCCAAATCGAACGCCAACTATGTGGCCTATAAGGCGGCGCTGCGCGCCGCCCGCGATCAGGGCTCCCTCTCCCCGCCGAAGATCATCCTCAACGCCCCGACCAAATTTATGGAGGAGGAAGGCTACGGCGATGGCTATCAATATGACCACGACGCCCCCGACGGCTTCTCAGGCCAGAATTACTTTCCCGACGAAATGAAACGCCGTCCCCTCTACTACGATCCCCCTGAGCGTGGCTTCGAGCGGGAGATTAGAAAGCGCCTCGACTATTGGGCCGCTCTGCGCAAAAAACGCGGGTAACGCTGTATTGAACCTAGCCCGGCACCGGCTAGCGCTCCGCGTGGCGGATGATATAGTCAAAGCCCACGCGGGGGTGGGAACGGTGGTGCGGGCCAGTTGAGGCTGCCCTTGGGGGAGTGCGTTGGCATGATCGTGTTTAAAGACCTTTGGTACGGCCACCCGATCAACGAAAGCGTGCAAACCCCCTGCCTGGCACCACAAGACCTCACCAACCTCGAAGGCCGTCAGATTAAAAAAGCGTTCCCGGTTTTTTCCAATCAATGCGCCATTCGCGTGGGTGTCGCGTTGCGCCGCGCGGGCGTGCAGCCCGCACAAATCGGCAGCTGCTCGCATTGTGCGGTCCACCCGCGCGAAGAGATGCACTTCATCAACGCCAGCCAGCTCGCCAACGCCATCGCCCGCGCCAACATTGCCGGCTTCGGTCCGACCGAGAAATTCACAGGCGCTGATGCGGCGCAGTTCTATCCCAAGATCTTCGGCCGCACCGGGGTCATCTATATCCAGGATTATTGGCACCGCTCGACCGACCAGGGTCGCGCCACGGGCGACCACATCGATGTCTGGAACGGCTATCGCTCAAGTGCCAAGTGGCTGATGGAGTGGTTTTCCTGGGTTGGTTACTACTCGAACTACGCTGGCGCCGGTGAGATCTGGTTCTGGGAAGTCAAATGAGAACGGCTATAAGATTGCCGCACGGGCATCACGGGAGGACTGCATGCGCTATCTTGTAGCGATGATCTTTGCGGCCACTTTCGCCGCCGTGACGACCGTTTTTCTGGCAACGCCCGTCGCCTCCTGGGCGGTCGACAAAATGAAGTTCGATAACCCCGACGACGTCAGCACAATGCACGTGACGATATTTCTCGGCGTAAATCTACTGGCCATGCTGATCGGCTGGACCATCGGTTGGGCGCTGGGCCGCAGCCTGTCCGCGACCCCCGATGACGATTGAACCTTTGCGTTAATCGCCAGCCCCGGGCTATATGGGCCCCGAATAGCCGGTTTTCTGAAGGGCGCCATGAAGCTGTTGCTCCTCGTCTCGGCGGGCGGCGCCATCGGAGCAGCCCTCCGCTTCCTCACCTATCAAGTTTTCGCCACCGCCGCTGCCGCACGCGGTGGCCCGATCTTGCCGTGGGCGACGCTGACCGTGAACGTCGTCGGATCTTTTCTGATGGGCATCGCAGTCGTCGCCATTCTGGAACGGTTCGACGGCTCTCCTGAATTGCGCGCCTTTTTCATGGCGGGCATCCTCGGCGGCTTCACAACGTTCTCCGCCTTCTCCCTCGATGCCGTCGATCTCTACGCCAGCCGGTCACTTGAAGCCGTGGCTGCTTATATCGGCGCATCCGTCATTCTTTCCATCGCGGGTCTTGTTGCCGGCATGGCGCTCGCCCGTTGGACCCTCACATGATCGCGACAAAAGACACGGCCAAAGAAAAAACCGCCAATCCGAAAGTCGAGACGATGACGGTCGCCGCCAGCGAGGGCGAGATGCGTCTCGACCGCTGGTTCCGTGTCCACTTCCCCGAACTCGGCTACAGCTATCTGCAAAAACTCCTGCGCTCCGGACAGGTCCGCGTCGATAGCAGACGTGCCCAGGCCAACGACCGCCTAACCGAAGGCCAGGAGATCCGCGTCCCCGCCATCATCCGCCAGCCCAAGACATCGAAGCCGGGCCTTAAGGCGCCGCCCGGGGTTTCGAAGGGCGACCGCGACATCATCGAGAAGATGATCCTGTTCGAGGACGATGAAGTCCTCGTGCTCAATAAGCCCGCCGGAATTGCTGTCCAGGGCGGCACCGGTACCAAGCGCCACATCGATGGCATGCTGGCCGGAATGGCCGACCGCTTCGGCGGTGACCGTCCCCGCCTCGTCCATCGCCTCGACCGCGATACGTCGGGCGTACTTCTTGTTGCCAAAACTCGAAACGCTGCCGCCAAACTCGGCCGCACCTTCCAGACGCGGTCCGCTGCCAAAACATATTGGGCCCTCGTTAAAGGCGTCCCCCATCCCATCCAAGGCAAGGTGGAGGTGGCCCTCGTCAAAGCCGCCGGCCCCGATGGCGACCGCGTCCGCAAGGCCGAGCCCGGCGAGCAAAAGGAAGCCATGCACGCCACCACACATTACTCCGTCATCGACCGCGTCGGTCGCAAGGCAGCCTGGGTGTCCCTGAAGCCGGTCACCGGCCGCCAGCATCAGCTGCGCGCCCACATGTCCATCATCGGACACCCCATCGTTGGAGACCCGAAATACGACGGCGGCATGGACCTGCCAGCGGAAAACATGGACAGCAATCTGCATCTTCATGCCCGCCGTCTCATTATTCCGCACCCATCAGGTCGCGGAAAAATCGACGTCACGGCTCCACTGCCCGATCACATGCGGCGCACCTGGGACCTTTTGGGATTGGACAGTAGCAAGTACTCTGCCGGCGAAGACTGATCGGGGCAGGGAACAGCGGCGGGGAGTAGCCATGACCACAGAAATCATTCAAGTCATCGTCAATTGGCTGCCGATCCTGCTGCTGATCGGCGTCTTCCTCTACGTCGCCAGACGCAGCCAAAGCGTCTACTCCGGCCGCAACGGCAAGACGCATGGCGAAATGCTGGAAGAGTACATCGTCGAAATGAAGCGCCAAAACGATCTGATCGAAAAGGTCGTGCAGGATCAGGAAGCCCGTCTACAGCGCCTCGAGACCACCAAGCGGTCATCGTCCGGCGGCACTGGCGGCGGTGGGGCGCGCTGATGCCGGCGGATGTCCTAAACGTTGCACTGTTCGCACTTTTCGTCCTCGCGACAGCGCTGATACCGCTCGTCTTCTTGCGCCGTTCGATACGCCAGACCAGCGGCACATTCGGCCGCCCATATGGCAACGTCGTCACCGACTTGCTGCAGGAAAGCACGCGGCGCTCGGACCTGATGGTGCGCCTCGCAGAAGCGCGCGAGGCCCGCATCGCCCGTCTCGAGCGGCGCGCGGAGGGCGGCCGTTGAAACTCGTTGTCTTCGACTGCGACGGCACCCTCGTCGACAGCCAACACATGATCGTTGCGGCCATGGAACAGGCTTTCGCCGGTTTTGGACTGCCCACGCCGAGCCGCTCAGACATCCTATCCGTTGTTGGTTTGTCTTTGGATCAAGCCGTCCGCCGCCTTGTGGCCCCCGCTGACGAAACCGGCATCCCCGCGCTAGCCGAAGCCTACAAAAACGCATTCGGCCAACTCCGCCGCGACCAAGCCCATCAGGAACCCCTCTACCCCGGCATCCGTGAAACACTCCGCGAGCTCGCCAATGAACCCGGCGTCCTCCTCGGCGTCGCCACCGGCAAAAGCCGCCGCGGCCTTGCAGCTGTCCTCGAACGCGAAGGCCTCACCGATCTCTTCATGACCCTGCAAACCGCCGACACCCACCCCTCCAAACCTCACCCCGCCATGCTCCTTGCCGCCATCGCCGAAGCCGGTACGGACGCTCATCGCACATTGATGATCGGTGACACGACGTACGACATGGGTATGGCCCGCGATGCCGGCACCCGCGCCATCGGAGTCGCCTGGGGTTATCATCCCGCCGCCGAATTGGAGGCAGCCGGCGCCCATCGCGTGCTTGCCGACAGCCTGACTCTGGCGCAAGCACTGCGCCACGAACTCCAAGAGCTGGACTAACGCCATGGCCGACAAAGAACCCGATGAACCCATCAGCACAGGCGGCCCCAAGGGACCTATCAAAGACACGTTGCGTCCTCCGTTGCCAAAGCGCTTCTACAGAGAGGTAGCCCGCGTTCCAGCCCGCACCGGCACTGGCTTCGAAATCCACCTCGATGGCCGCCCGCTGCGCACGCCCTTGAAGCGCACGCTTGTCATCGCCGAACCAGCCTTCGCCGATCTCGTCCTGGAAGAATGGCGCGCGCAGGCAGCAGTGATCGATCCAGCGTCCATGCCCGCCACGCGCCTCGCCAACAGCACCCTCGACACCGTCGCCGACAACCGCTCAGCCGTCGCCGCCGAAATCGTCGCGTATGCCGGCAGCGATCTCCTCTGCTACCGCGCATCGAGCCCGTCCGGCCTCGTCGCCCGCCAAAGCGGCATCTGGGATCCGATCCTCGAGGGCGTCGAGGATGCAATCGGCGCAAGCTTCATCCGCGCCGAAGGCATCCACCATGCCGCTCAACCCGAAGCGGTCTCCAATCGGGTCGCTGCCGCCTTGGACGGCCTCTCCGACCTGCAATTGGCCGCCGCACAGCTGATCACCACGCTGACCGGCTCAGCCATCCTCGCTATCGCCCATATCCGGGGCTTCATCGACGCCGACGCCGTTTGGGCCGCAGCCCACCTCGACGAAGACTGGCAGATCGATCTGTGGGGCCCCGATGAGGAAGCCGAAGCCCGCCGCGCCGTCCACGAGCGCGATTTCCGTGCCGCCGCGGCCGCACTTGCAGCCAAACCGTAAACCAAAATTTCTTAAAGCCACCGCGCCTTGGAAATGCAACCCACCGTCGTCGCTGGCCCTCGGCTGTAGCCGTCCAGCCCCCACGTGTCGCGGTTGCGCTCGCGAACTGCCGTGCTATCAACGCGCCATCTCCTTTCAATCCGGGTCACCCCAAAAACGCACGGTGGAACATCCATGAAGGACGTCATCGAAGAGCTTGAGCGCCGCCGCGACAACGCCCGTTTGGGTGGCGGTAAAGCCCGCATCGACGCCCAGCATTCCAAGGGTAAGCTCACGGCCCGTGAGCGCATCGAGCTCCTGATGGATGAAAACTCGTTCGAAGAGTTCGACACCTTCGTCGAGCATCGCTGCTCAGAATTTGGCATGGAAAAGAACAAGACCCCCGGCGACGGCGTCGTCACCGGCTGGGGCACCATCAATGGCCGCGTCGTCTATGTCTTTGCCAAGGACTTCACCGTGCTCGGCGGCTCGCTGTCCGAGAGCCACGCCCGCAAGATGACCAAAATCCAGGACATGGCCCTGAAGAACCGTGCGCCGATCATCGGCCTCTTCGATGCCGGTGGCGCGCGCATTCAGGAAGGCGTTGATGCGCTGGGCGGCTACGGCGAAGTGTTTCAGCGCAATGTTTTGGCCTCCGGCGTCATCCCGCAGATTTCCGTCATCATGGGCCCCTGCGCTGGCGGTGACGTCTATTCGCCGGCCATGACCGACTTCATCTTCATGGTGCGCGACACGAGCTACATGTTCGTCACCGGCCCCGATGTCGTCAAAACCGTCACCAACGAAAACGTCAGCGCTGAGGAATTGGGCGGTGCCAAGGTCCATACCAGCAAGTCGTCGATTGCCGATGGCGCATACGAGAACGACCTCGAAACGCTGCTCCAGATGCGCCGCCTGATGGACTTCCTGCCGTCCAACAACAAGGCGGGCGTTCCGCTTCTTCCCACCTCCGACAGCCCCGACCGCGAGGACCGCTCGCTCGACACGCTGATCCCGGACAACCCGAACAAGCCCTACGACATGAAGGAAATGATCCTGAAGGTCGTCGACGAAGGCGACTTCTTCGAGATCCAGGAAAACTACGCCAAGAACATGATCGTCGGCTTTGCCCGCATGGAAGGGCACACCGTTGGCATCGTCGCCAACCAGCCGATGGTGCTGGCTGGCGTTCTCGACAGCGATGCGTCCCGCAAGGCGGCGCGCTTTGTCCGCTTCTGCGATTGCTTCGAGATCCCGATCCTCACGTTTGTCGACGTCCCGGGCTTCCTTCCCGGCACCGCACAGGAATACGGCGGCCTCATCAAACACGGCGCAAAACTGCTCTATGCCTTCGCCGAGGCGACCGTGCCCAAGATCACCGTCATCACGCGCAAGGGCTACGGCGGCGCCTACGTCGTGATGAGCTCCAAGCACATTCGGGGCGACATCAACTACGCGTGGCCAACAGCCGAAATCGCGGTCATGGGTGCCAAAGGTGCCGCCGAGATCATTCATCGCGCAGACGCCAGCGATCCCGAAAAGATCGCCGCCCGCATCGAAGAATACAAAGCCCGCTTCGCCAACCCGTTTGTCGCCGCCGAACGCGGCTACATCGACGAGGTAATCCTGCCCCACGGCACCCGCCGCCGCATCTGCCGTGGCCTCAACATGCTGCGCAACAAAACCCTCGAAAACCCCTGGAAGAAGCACGACAATATTCCGCTGTGAGGCACGGGCCTCCCGTATGACGAGGCCTGTCGATGACGCGGTTTGTGATTTTCCCCGAGGTAGCGCTCCGGATGGCTCGCGAGAGAGCCGTACCGTCGAGCACCCATCGCATCGTTGCGCCGACCTTGCTCCGATCTCAGGTCCTGAGCCAGATCTACTCCGAGGTGCGGGCCGGCGGGTTGACGAAAGTAGAAGCCAGCCAGAGGTTGGACTTCATACGCGGGTTGAATCTTAGGCTGCTCGGCGACCGGGTGTTGCAGGCCCGCGCTTGGACGATCGCCGACAAATTTGGCTGGCCCGACACGTTTGATGCGGAGTACGTGGCGCTCACCCAATTGCAGGCGGACGCTCTTGTCACCCTGGACAAAAGCTTAGCCCGGACGGTCCGACAGATGGTTGCGATAGCAACGTATAGAGAACTTTTTGACTGAGACTTGCACCACATCATCTGATGCGTTAGCATCTGATGCATGAGAACGACGCTCGATATCGACGAGGACATTCTTGCCGCCGCCAAGGAGTTGGCGCGCGCCAAGGGCAAAACGGCTGGGCAGGTGCTCTCCGATCTCGCACGGCGTGCGCTGACATCCTCAGCGGACGGCCCCCCCGGTATGGGCGAGGGTCAGCAAGCGGGCTACGAAGACGACCTTTGGGTAACTTTCCCAAAGCGAGAGGGGGTCATCATCACGTCCGAGCACGTCCGGCGCGTTCAGGATGAGATCGACGAAGCGGACGCGCGACGGCAAGCGCGGATCGCGCGCGGGGAGCCGCCTGATTGATGCGCGCGCTGTTGGATGTGAGCGTGCTGCTGGCGCTGTTCGATCCTGTTCATATCCATCATCGCCGTGCGATGACGTGGTGGAGCGGGAACAGGGCAGACGGGTGGGCGAGTTGCCCGATGACGCAGAACGGCTTTCTACGCATCGCCTCACAGTCCTCTTATCCGAACCCGTTTCCCCTTCCGCAGGCGACTGCCACCTTGCGGGCTCAAATCGCCAAAAGCGATCACACTTTCTGGCCCGACAACATCTCATTGCTGGACGATAGCCTCATTGATCATTCTCGTGTCCTAGGTCCACGGCAGTTGACCGACATCTATATTCTGGCCCTAGCCGTCCACAACGGCGGGCGCCTAGTGACGCTCGATACGTCGATCTCGCCGGCCGCCGTCAAGGGCGCGCATCGCGAGCATCTGGTGGTCGTCGCCTAATAACCCGGTCGATTTGCCCCTTTCCGGCCACCAGAATCGCTCAAGAGATCCAACGCAATCATCTCGCCGGAACCCTTACATGACCCTCGAAGAATTCCGCGCCTACCTCGCCAAACCCGGCTCCCCGCTCTCCGAAGCAGAACTCACCGCCTTCGAAAAAGACATTGGCATCAGCTTGCCCGACGACTATCGCGCGTTTCTCGGCGCCGTGAACGGCGGCTGGGTCGGTGGTGCGCTGCTCATCAGCGGGACCACCGCTGACGGTGACCCCATCGATTCAGATCTCCACCACATCGGCGGCCTGCGAACGGAGCCGCACATGGACCTCCGCGCCGCCCGCGCCACCTATCAGGACTGGCTGGCCCGCATCCCGCGCGACCTCATCTGGATCATGGACGACAGCACCGGCAACGCGATCTGCCTCGGCATCGCCGGCGACGCGCGCGGCAAGGTCTATTTCTGGGACCACGAACTGGAACCCGACCTCGACGAAACCGACGGCACCATCGAAGGCATGGGGAACATCAGCCTGATCGCCCACACCTTCGCGACGTTCTTCTCCGGCCTACAACTCGCCGCCCGGGTCTAAGATCACAGCGCCAGCGGCGCCACGATCCCCACCACAGCAGCGGTCATCAGTGTCGCGAGCGTGCCCGAAACAATCGTCCGCAACCCGAGATCTGTAATCTCCGCCCGCCGCTCCGGCACCATCGCCACAAGACCGCCGACCATGATGCCGAGACTGCCGAAGTTGGCGAACCCGCACAGCGCGTAGGTCATGATGAGCCGCGAGCGCTCCGACAGCGTCCCTTCGGGCAACGCCGCCATCTGAAGATAGGCCACAAACTCGTTGAGCACGGTCTTAATGCCGATCAGCCCGCCAGCTGTTCCAGCTTCGCCCCAAGGGATGCCGATCAGAAACGCCAGCGGTGCGAACACCCAGCCGAACAACCGCTGCAACGAAAGATCCAAGCCCCAAGGCGCCGCCATCGCTCCGAGCGCCATGTTGATGAGCGACACCAGCGCCACAGCCACGATCAGCATCGCCGTGACGCCGACCAGCAGCGCGACACCTTCGCGCGTTCCAGCTGCAATCGCCTCCATCGCCGATCCTGGATCGCCATCAAGCACAACATGCGCCGGTTCAGGCGTTGCGTCCGCGTCCCCCGGCACCATCAGCGCCGCGATCAAAAGCGCCGCCGGCACACTGATCACTGACGCCACAATGAGATGGCCCGCCGCCCCTGGTACGCTAGTGCCCAGAATGTTCGCGTAAAGAGCGAGCACCGTCCCTGCGATCCCCGCCATCCCGACCGTCATAGTCGCAAACAGCCCCGCGCGGCTCATGGTCTTAAGGTACGGCTTAATCAACAGCGGCGCTTCCACCATGCCGATGAAAATGTTCGCCGCAGCCCCCGTCGCCACCGCGCCGCCAACTCCCATCGTCCGCTCGAGCGCCCACGCGAACAACCGCACCACACGCTGCAGAATGCCCCAATGGTAGAGCAGCTTGGATAACACACTCACGATCAAAATCAGCGGCAGCGCCTGGAACGCCAGCACAAAACTGTGCTCCGGCTTGGCGATATCGTAAGGCGCAGGCCCGCCCGCCAAGTGCCCGAACACGAGCCGCACGCCATCAAGCGTCGCCGTCTGCAACGCGCTGATCGCGCGTCCCGGCCATTCAAACACCCCGCGCAAGAGCGGCACATTCAAGAGCAGCCCGGCAATGACAAATTGAATGGAAATCGCCACCAGCGCCATCCGCGTCACCCCGGTACCCACCAGCAACCCGCGCCGTTCACTCAACGCCCACGCAATCGCCGGGATCGCGATGAGGCCGAGCACCCCCTGCATCTGGTCCATCATCGCTCCCCCGAAGCGCAGCACGATCGACTAGACCGCGATGTTGTCGATCAACCGCGTTGCCCCCAGCCACGCTGCGCCCAGAACGCGCCCCGGCCGGCCCGTCTTCGCCGCGAAGGGCGCCAACGACTCCGCATCGCACACCGCCAGATAATCAACTTTTCTAAAGCCCGCCCGCAACAGATCGTGCGTTGCAACGTCGATCGCCTTGTTGACGAGCCCGTCTTTGGCCGCGATCGCCGCGATCCCCTTCAAGGCCCGGTTCAGCGCAGGAGCCGCTGCCCGCTCGTCCGCCGTCAGGTACGCATTACGCGACGACCGCGCCAGCCCATCGCGGTCCCGCGACGTCGGCGCAGCGATGATCCGCACCGGCAAATTCAAATCGCCGACCGTCTGACGGATCACGCACAGCTGCTGATAATCCTTCTCGCCGAAGATCGCGACGTCCGGTGTCACCTGCGAGAACAACTTCGTGCACACCGTCGCCACGCCCGCGAAATGATGCGGCCGGAATTCACCCTCCAGCGGCAACGCCGCCCCCTTCGGCACAATCGTCGTCGCAAATCCCTCCGGATACATCTCCTGAAGCGTCGGCGCCCAAATCAAATCGGTCCCCGCCGCGCCCAGTTTTTTCGCGTCCCCCGCCTCATCGCGCGGATACCGCGACAGATCTTCCGTTGGCCCGAATTGAATTGGGTTGACGAAAATCGACACCACTGTCCGGTCTGCCTTGCGCCGCGCCAACGTCACAAGCGTCAGATGCCCATCGTGCAGCGCCCCCATCGTCGGCACCAGCGCGACGCTCTCCCCCGCCGCCCGCCATTTTTGAACGACCGAACGCAAGGCTTTGATAGAACGAACGATCCGGGGCGGCGGCATGGGCACCTCAAGGACAACCTGTGGCGGTAAGGACCCGGCACAGAACCGCTCAACAGGAAAGCCGTCAAGGGCCTCCCAAAGTTGCGCCGTGTGCCGCCAACAGCGGCTCCCAATCTGCTAGTCTCATCGAAGCACCGAATCGCCTCCACACGGGCGCTTCAAAGCGATTGACACGGGAACAGCGATGGTCGCGGTACGCAAGACATCCGAGACAAACGGCACGGGGTCCGGGCCCACCGTCCGCACCTCGTTCGGCCGTTTGCCTGCTATTGACGAAATCTCCGCCCACCACCTGATGGACGAACACCGCCTCGTCGGCGGTCTGATCGAACGCGCCGTCTACACCGAAGACGAGCGCCGTCGCACCGCTGAAATTGCCCGCCGTCTAGTCCAAACCGCCCGCGCCGACACAGCCCAGCACGGCGGCATCGACGCCTTCATGCGCGAGTATGGCCTCTCCAGCGAAGAAGGCATCATCCTCATGTGCCTCGCCGAAGCACTGCTGCGCATTCCCGACGCTGAGACCGCCGACGCTTTCATTGCGGAAAAAATCTCGCACGGAAACTGGGACCGGCACCGCGGTCACTCCGAAAGCCTCTTCGTCAACGCCTCGACCTGGGGATTGATGCTCACTGGCCGGTTGGTGAAGTTGAAGGACAGTCGCTCCGCCAACGCCGTCGACGCGCTGAAGCGCCTCGTCGCCCGCTCAGGCGAACCCTTCATCCGGCAAGCGATCCGCCAGGCCGTCAAACTTCTGGGCGAGCAATTCGTCCTCGGCCGCACCATCGAAGACGCCATCGCGCGGGCCCGCAGCTACGAACAAAAGGGCTATCGCGTTTCCTATGACATGCTGGGCGAAGCCGCCCGCTCCGACGCCGACGCTGAACGCTACTTCCAGCGCTACGTTGCCGCCATCGAAGCGGTTGGCCTCGCCGTCGGCCCCCTCCATGCCGTCAACGCCGATGCGATCATTCCCCGCCCATCGATCTCGGTAAAACTCTCGGCCCTCCATCCGCGCTTTGAGGCGGGTCAGGAAGAGCGTCTCTTGAAGGAGCTGCTGCCGCGTCTCAATGCGCTGGTCCACCACGCGATGGCGCGCGGCCTTGGCATCACCGTCGACGCCGAAGAACAAGATCGTCTCGAACCCACGCTACGCATGTTCGGCGAAGCCTTTACGAACCCGGCCATCGGCAATTGGAACGGCCTCGGCATCGCCGTCCAGGCCTACGGCCGCCGCGCGGTTCCTGTACTGCGCTGGCTGCGCCGCATCGCAGAAGAGCGCGGCAAGCGCATCCCCGTCCGCCTCGTCAAAGGCGCCTACTGGGACAGCGAAATCAAATGGGCCCAGGAGCGCGGTCTCGCCGACTATCCCGTGTTTACCCGCAAGCGGAATACCGACGTTTCCTACCTCGCCTGCATGCGTCTGATGCTCACCTACCCGCAGCAGTTCGCCGGTCAATTCGCCACCCACAACGCCCACACCATCGCCTCCGCCATGGTCGCCGCCGGCAACACGCCGTTTGAATTCCAGCGCCTGCATGGCATGGGCGAAGCCATCTACGAAAGTGTCGTCAAGGGCCCGGGTCCCGGCATCAACGACGCCCGCGCCTGTCGCATCTACGCCCCCGTTGGCGACCACGAAGATCTGCTTGGCTATCTCGTCCGCCGCCTGCTCGAAAACGGCGCCAACACGTCCTTCGTCAACCGACTGGCCGATGACGACATGCCCATCGCCCGGATCATCCGCGATCCGGTGGAAGAGGCCGAACGCGATCGAACCGGCGGCGGCGAAACGGAAAAGGCGCTCGTTCGCCCGCGCGAGATCTTCTGGCCCGAACGGCGCAACTCATCCGGCCTCGCACTCGACGTTGCTGCCGTTCGCGCCACGCTTCTCACTGAAATCAACTCCGCGCTCGGCGCATCGTACGAAGCCGCCGCCATCGTCTCCGGCGTGGTTCAAACCGGCACCGGCCTCGCGAGCCTCGTCCTCTGCCCGCACGATCGCAGCCAACGCATCGGCACAGTGCGCAACGCGACCGGTGCCCAGATCGAAGCAGCCCTCACCGCTGCGACGGAAACCGCCCACGACTGGGACCGCCTCGGCGGCTCAGCCCGCGCCAAACTCCTCGACGCCGCCGCCGATCTTATCGAACGCGATCGTTCCAAACTGATGGCCGTCCTGGTCCGCGAAGCCGGTCGCACCGTCCCCAACGCCCTGGCGGAAGTCCGCGAGACAGCTGATTTCCTCAGGTATTATGCTCTCCAGGCCCGCAAACACTTTGCAGAACCCGTCAGCCTCGCCAGCACAACGGGCGAGACGAGCAGCATCGAATGGCGCGCCCGTGGCCCGTTCGCGTGCATTGCTCCGTGGAACTTCCCGCTCGCGATCTTCGTTGGGCAAGTCGCCGCTGCGCTGGCCGCCGGCAATCCCGTTCTTGCCAAGCCAGCCGGCCAGACACCGATCATCGGCTTCCTCGCCGTCAAACTGCTGCACGAAGCCGGCATCCCGCCGAAAGTCTTGCAATTCCTGCCCGGCGGCGGCGACGTTGGCGCAGCCCTCGTCAAAGACCCGCGCATTAAAGGCGTCGCGTTCACCGGCTCCAACGAATCCGCCTGGGCGATCCAGAAGGCGCTGGCCGACCGCCGTGGCGCCATCATCCCCTTCATCGCCGAAACCGGCGGCCTCAACGCGATGATCGCCGATTCCAGCGCACTCCCAGAACAGATCGTGCGCGACGCTGTCCGCTCCGCCTTCGATAGCGCCGGTCAGCGCTGCTCCGCCGCGCGCATCCTTTTCCTGCAGGACGACATCGCCGCCAAGACCATCCCGATGCTGACCGGCGCGATCGCCGCTCTCAAAATTGGCGATCCGCTGGCCTTTGATGCCGACATCGGCCCCGTCATCGACGAGCCGTCTCAAGACGCACTGGAGACCCACAAGCTGAGAATGCAAGATCAGGCCCGCGAACTGATCGATCTGCCGCTGCCCCCACATGTTCGCGGCGGCACGTATGTCTCGCCCGCCTGCTACGAAATCGACCGTCTCTCGCTTCTTGAGCGCGAAGTCTTCGGTCCCATCCTCCACGTGGTCCGCTTCCCGCGCGGCGGCCTGACGAAGGTCATCGAAGCCATCAACGCGACCGGCTATGGCCTGACCCTCGGCCTTCACAGCCGCATCGACGCGGTCGCCGATCAGGTCGCCCGAGAAGCCAAGGTGGGCAACCTCTACGTCAACCGCAACCAGATCGGCGCTGTTCCAGGCGTCCAACCCTTCGGCGGCGAGGGACTGTCCGGTACCGGACCGAAAGCTGGCGGCCCCAACTATATCCAGCGCTTCGCCACCGAGCGCATCCGGACCACCGACATCACGGCCACCGGCGGCAATGTTCAGCTTCTGACACGATCGGTTAAGGACGACACCTGAGATCGGTCTTGCCGCCAAGGCCCGCGATCCCCAAACTATGGCTATGAGCACCAAGGATAAGCGTCCAACGCCCACGGGCGACAAAACGGCAACCGCCGCTGGCGGAGCTGTGTCGAAGCCGGACGCCAAGTCAAAGGTCAGCGCCAACGAAACCGAGTCCGGCGTTCAGGACTTCATCACCAAGATGAAGACCATCGTCCCGGCATCAACGGGCCTTCCCGGCCGCCTCGTCTTCGCCATGGACGCCACCATGAGCCGCCAGCCGACCTGGGATATGGCGCTGTCCCTCCAATCCGACATGTTTGCGATCGTGAAGGACATCGGCGGCCTCGACGTCCAACTCGTGTTCTTCCGCGGCATGAACGAGTGCCGCGCCTCGCGCTGGGTCTCCGACCCCTCCGAACTCGCCCGCCTGATGACGACCGTGTCCTGCCGCGGCGGCATCACCCAGTTGGCCCGCGTCCTGACCCACGCAGCGGAAGAAACCACCAAGCGCCGGGTCAACGCCGTCGTCTTCGTCGGCGATGCCATGGAAGAAGACATCGACTACGTCTGTTCTAAAGCCGGTGCGCTGGGCCTCCTCGGCGTGCCCGTGTTTCTCTTCCAAGAAGGCGCCAACCCGGATGCCACCCGCGCCTACAAAGAAATTGCCCGTCTCACAAAGGGCGCCACATGCCGCTTCGACGCTGGCTCGGCCGAACAACTCCGCGCGCTGTTGCGCGCCGTCGCCGTCTACGCCTCTGGTGGCCGCAAAGCCTTGCTGGCTTTGGGTGCGCGCACCGGCGAAAAGGGTGCTCAACTGCTCCTCAGCCAAATGAAGCCCGGAGAATAAAGCGGCAATGGCCTATCTCCTCTCCGGCCTCGTGGCTCTCGTCATTGCGCTTCTGATCGCGCGCGGCTTCACATCTGCCAACCCCTCGGCCATGGCCCGTCAACTCCGCCTCCTCGGTGGCGTGGTTCTGATGGCCGTCGCCGCGGTCATGGCTGTGCGCGGTCGCATGGACTTTGCGCTCCTTCTTGGCTTTGTCGGTTGGGGACTGTTGATGGGACGCGGCGTACTGCCGTGGGGAACCGGTGGCTGGGGCAGCGGCGGCGGATCGGGCGGCAATCAAGGCTCGCGCGTCGCCACCGACCACTTGGACATGGAACTCGATCATGCCAGCGGCGCGATCCGAGGCACCATCCTCAAAGGCCGTTTTGCGGGCCAGGACATCGAAACCCTCTCGCCCGCGGAACTGGTGCTGATCTGGCAAGATTATTCCTTCGCCGATCCCAGTTCCGCCCAGATCCTGGAAGCCTACCTCGACCGCCGCCATCCCACATGGCGCGATGACCTCGAGCGGCAGGCTAAAGGCGATGCGGGTGAGGACGCGTTCCGGAGCGAGCATCGCGGCCCGCGCTCTGGTACTCCGCGCTCTGGTGTTATGACCCGAGCCGAGGCACTCGAGATTTTAGGTTTACAGGACGGCGCAAGCGACGACGCAGTTCGGGCAGCCCATCGCGACTTGATGAAAAAGTTGCATCCCGACCGCGGCGGCTCGAACTATCTGGCGTCCAAGATCAACGAGGCCAAAGCGGTTCTCGTCGGCGACTGAGGATCAGTTTGCCCGCGCCACGAAGCAATCGAGCCCGCTGCGGCGCAACTCGTTACACGCCGTCGTGGCCGATGCACTGTCAAAACCTGCAAAACGCGCGCGGTAGAGCTGCCGGTCGCCCTTTGTCAGAGGCACGGCAATCGGAGCGCTTTCACCCAGCACATGGGCCGCCTTCGACTTAGCCGCCGTCATCGCCCGCGTCGCTTCTGTCGGCGAGCCATAAACGCCGATTTGGACGTGATACCCCGGTGCCGCAGCCTCTGGGCGGGAAACCGTGAGCTGAGCTGGTTGCGCACTATCTCGTGACCGGCCCATCGACACGGGCACCGGCGCCGGCGCTGGCAGGTCTGCCACGGCGGTCCGCAAAGCCGGCTTTTCAAGAGCTGCGTCAACCCCAGCAAAATCCCCGGCGGGCTCATTCAAACGCGCCAACTGTGCTTGCAGAGTGGACGGAGGACGGCCGGCATCGACAGCTTTCGCAACAACCGTTTCGGCTGCAGACGGCGGCGCGTCCGCCGTGGGTGCGGCGCCGGCCACACCAAGCGACCGCCGTCCCGTTTCCGCGTCAACCGGCTCTGCAACAGCACGGGCTGCGATTTGAGCCTTGAGTTCGGCAAAATCCGGACGTGGCATCGTCGAAGCATAGGTCAACGGTTGCGCGGCCGGCGGCGAGGCCACGGGCATCGCGGCTGTCTCAGCAACAACAGGCCCATCGGCCGTCTCCAGCGATGATGGCGGCAACACGGAAACCGTCTTCACTTTCGCAATCGAAATGCGCGGTGCGGGCGCAGCATCTGCCGACGTCGCGATCACCTGCGCGATGGGATCGGCTTCCCGGGCAACCGGCGCCGGAGAAGGAGGCGCTGCGGCAACCACGATAGCCGGCGGCTTTGGCGCTGCGGGTGGTTCGGTCTTGTTGACGGGCTTCGGCGCTGGCCGATTGGCGGGCTTGGCATCGGCAATCAGCTGCGGTCCCGATTTCCGTGTGCGCTCGGTCGAAGCCTTCTCGATCGCGCGCGCCAAGAGCATCCGCATATGCGCATCGCGCAATCCCGCGCTGACACCGCCAAACACCGCGGCAACGACGTGCTTTCCGCCGCCCTTGTACGACGACACGAGATTGAACCCCGACGCCCGCGTATAGCCGGTCTTGATTCCGTCAACGCCGGAGAAGCGGCCGAGCAGCGCGTTGTGCGAGCGGTAGGTCTTGCCGCCGTACGAGAACGTGCGCGTCGAGAACAGACGATAGTGCTGTGGGAAGTCATCCTGCAGGCGCATGGCAAGCGTGAGCATATCGCGCGCCGTCGTCACCTGATCCGGGTCTGGCAGGCCCGACGCATTCTGAAATGTTGTGTCGCGCATGCCGATCTGCCGCGCGCGCTTGGTCATCAGTTTGGCAAAGCCGGCTTCGCTGCCGCCAATTTTTTCAGCGATCGCGACCGCCATGTCGTTGGCCGACTTGACGATGAGCGCCTTGATGGCGTCGCGCATCGTGATGTCCGAGCCCGCATCGAGCCCGAGCTTCGAGGGCGCAGCCTCCGCGGCCCGCTCACTGACCGTCAACGGCGTCGAGAACGATAGGCGCCCGGCTTCGATGGTCTCGAACGCCAGATAGAGTGTCATCATCTTGGTGAGAGAAGCGGGGAAGCGCGGTTCGCTGCCGGAGTTGTCGTGCAGAACGCGGCCGGTATTGGCATCAATGACCATAGCCGCCGACTTGTCGCCTGCCGACGCCGGAGCGCCAGCCGCGAGCACAGCGCACACGCCACTCAACAGAAAGACAAACGCGGACCACCGGATTGAACGCACGGTATGACGCCTGAAATGAACTCAGCCCTGTTGCACGTGGGGTCGCTTTGCTGGACGGTCGGCAGTTCAAGCTGCTAGCCACCCATGTCCCCCGCCCAACCCATAAACCGTGCCTTGACGGCGGCTTTGGGGCCGGTTCGGGGCATGCGCCCGTCTCATTTGATTTTTAAGCTAGCGCAAAACCGCTTCGTTAGGGTAAACGCAGTGCAGCACCAACTTAAAATGCTGCAGTGCGATATTTTTTGCTTGAATTTTGCTGCAGTGCAGCTATTATAGCCGTCAAGTTACAACAGATGTGCCCAACACATGTCCGGGTCGCAATCCCGGCCTCAACCCGAAAGGCGTACTCCTATGATGAATAATTTCCAGGATTTCCAGAAGATCGGCCAGACCGGCATGGAAGGCTACATGAAGATGATGGGCGAGTGGAACAAGAGCTGGCAGACCATCGCCAGCGAGATGACCGAATATAACAAGCGCGCCTTCGAAAACGGCACGGCGGCTTTTGAGAAGCTCGCCGCCGCCAAATCCGTCGAACAGGCCATGGAAATTCAGACCACCTACGCCAAGCGCGCCTACGAAGACTACATGCAGCAGATGTCCAAGATCGGCGCCATGTACCAGAACATTGCCAAGGACGCCTTCAAGCCGGGCGCCTTCCCGGGCGCTCGCTAAGGTCAGGCCGCCGCTGACCGGCTGTCGCTGAAAAATCGAGGCCCGGGCTTAATGCCCGGGCCTTTTTTGCGTCGCACTCTAGCACCACATCTCCAATAGCCGCCAGCATCCAATCCGCCACCCCAAACCGTAGAAGATGCAACTTTGAAATGGCACGAAGGCCTCTTGCCGCCGCTTTGCGGATGCATTGAACTAGCAGGTGGGGCCACCGGTGGCGGCAGCGCGATTCGACGGACAGAAACGACGGCCACGTTGGCCGCCAACACGGACATGATCGAGGGTATGGGAGAAGTGGGGCAGGGCATGATTGACGGTTGGCCGCGCGCCGCTGGTCCCGACAAGGACCAGGGCAAAGGTGGCGACGGCGATCAGGGCAAAACCGGGATCGTCACCAAGACACGGCCGAAAACGAAGAAGCCGTCGCTCTACAAAGTTCTACTTCTGAACGACGACTACACGCCGATGGAATTTGTCGTGCACGTGCTTGAGAAGTTCTTTCAAAAAGGCCGCCAGGAAGCGACCGACATTATGCTTGCGGTTCACCGCAAAGGCGTCGGCATCTGTGGCGTGTTCACCTACGAAGTCGCTGAAGCCAAAGTCACTTTGGTTATGGACTTCGCGCGCCAGCACGGGCACCCTTTGAAATGCACCCTGGAGAAAGAGTAGGTCAAACGTGCCGTCCTTCTCAAAGAATCTAGAGATTACACTCCACCGCGCTCTTGAGCATGCCAACCAGCGCAGCCACGAATATGCGACGCTGGAGCATCTGCTTGCCGCTCTGCTTGAGGATCGCGACGCGGCGGCCGTCCTGCGCGCCTGCAACGTCGATCTCGACCGTCTGCGCGCCCGCGTCACCGAATATCTCGATACCGAGTTCACCGCGATCACGTCGAAGTCTGTCGCTGAGGCCTCGCCGACACCGGGCTTCCAGCGCGTCATCCACCGTGCCGTGGTCCATGTGCAGTCGTCGGGCCGCGAGGAAGTCACCGGTGCCAATGTGCTCGTCGCCATCTTCGCTGAGCGCGAGAGCCACGCCGCATTCTTCCTGCAAGAGCAGGACATGACCCGCTTCGATGCGGTGCAATACATCAGCCACGGTATCGCCAAACGTCCCGGCATGTCTGAACCCCGCGTCGTGCGCGGCGCAGAGGAGAACGAGCAAACGGAAACGGCTGAGGACAAGAAGGGCCAGCAAGACGCGCTCAACACGTATTGCGTCAATCTCAATCGCAAGGCCCGTGACGGCAAGATCGATCCCTTGATCGGCCGTGAGCCGGAGGTGCTGCGCACAATTCAGGTGCTCTGCCGCCGCCAGAAAAACAATCCGCTCCTCGTCGGCGACCCCGGCGTCGGCAAAACCGCGATTGCCGAAGGCCTCGCCCGCAAGATTATTCGCGGCGAGGTCCCCGAAGTCCTGCGCGATGCCACGATCTTCTCCCTCGACATGGGCACGCTGCTGGCAGGCACACGGTATCGCGGCGACTTCGAGGAACGGCTGAAGGCCGTCATGAAGGAAGCTGAAGCCTATCCAGGCGCGGTGCTCTTCATAGACGAAATCCATACCGTCATCGGCGCCGGCGCCACCTCCGGCGGTGCGATGGACGCCTCGAACCTGCTCAAGCCCGCGCTTCAGTCCGGCGCGCTGCGCTGCATCGGCTCGACAACCTACAAGGAATACCGCCAGCACTTTGAGAAAGACCGGGCGCTCGTCCGCCGTTTCCAGAAGATCGACGTCAACGAGCCAACCGTGGCTGACGCCATCGAGATCTTGAAGGGCCTGAAGCCGTATTACGAAGAATACCACAAGCTCAAGTACACCAACGATGCCATCAAGGCGGCGGTGGAACTCGCCGCCCGCTACATCCACGACCGCAAGTTGCCCGATAAGGCGATCGACGTGATCGATGAAACGGGCGCGGCGCAAATGCTCATCGTCGAGTCGAAGCGCAAAAAGAAAATAACGGTCAAAGAGATCGAAGCCACAATCGCCACGATGGCGCGCATTCCTCCAAAGACGGTTTCGAAGTCCGATTCCGAGGTCCTGCACAATATCGATCGCGATCTGAAGCGGCTCGTTTTCGGCCAAGACAAGGCTATCTCCGCGCTGGCGTCAGCCATCAAGCTGTCCCGCGCGGGTCTGCGCGAACCGGAAAAACCGATTGGCTGCTATCTGTTTTCGGGCCCCACCGGTGTTGGTAAAACCGAAGTTGCCAAGCAGCTTGCCAATCTGCTGGGCGTCGAGTTGCTGCGCTTCGACATGTCGGAATACATGGAGAAGCACTCGGTCTCCCGCCTCATTGGAGCGCCTCCTGGATATGTCGGCTTTGACCAGGGCGGCCTTCTGACCGACGGCGTCGACCAGCACCCGCACTCCGTGCTCCTCCTCGACGAAATCGAAAAGGCCCATCCCGACCTCTACAACATTCTTTTGCAGGTGATGGACCACGGCAAGCTGACGGACCACTCCGGTAAGTCCGTCGACTTCCGCAATATCATTCTCATCATGACGACGAACGCGGGCGCCTCCGATATGGCCAAGCCTCCCATGGGCTTCGAGCGCGGCCGTCGCGAAGGCGAGGATACCGAAGCCGTCAACCGCATGTTCACGCCGGAATTCCGCAACCGTCTCGATGCGGTGATCCCCTTCGGCGGCCTGCCGCCCGAAGTCATCGCCAAGGTCGTCGACAAGTTTATCTTCCAGTTGGAAGCTCAGCTTTCCGAGCGCTCGGTCACGATCGAGCTGACGGACGCGGCCCGCAAGTGGATCGGCGAGATTGGCTACGACGAAAAGTTCGGCGCTCGCCCGCTCGGCCGCGTCATCCAGGAACACATCAAGAAGCCTCTTGCCGACGAACTGCTCTTCGGCAAGTTGGAACATGGCGGCACGGTGAAGATTGGCCTGGAAGGCTCTGGCCTCGAAAAACGGCTGACCTTCGAATACTTTCCAGCCGAGCCCGGCAGCCGCAAGCCCGAGCAAACCGACGACGAGGACGAAGCCGAAGCTGCCCTCGTCGACGTCGCTCCGCGCAAAGCACTCCCTGGTCCCAAGGAAAAGAAAGAAAAGCCGACCCGTCCGGCTGGCTCCGTGCCGGGCGTGCCGCGCAAGAAAGACGAGTAGCCGGCGGCACCCACCCCTGGATCAGCCCCGACTCGCGCTACCATCGGCGCGCCGCGCAACGATCGCGGCGCGCCGATTTTTTTTGGGGCCGGTGGGGCGCGGAACCAAGTTTCCGTACCTATCTTATCCAGTGGAAATACCATGACCCGCTGAGGGCATGGCAGCGATGGAGAGATCAATGTCCGCACGCGTCGCAAAGCTTAGCCCGAATACCACCGCTATCCGCATCGCCACACTGGCCGCCGCCGGCACCATTCTGGCTGCTTTCCTCACCATCGCCCCGGTCAAAGCCGCCGTCGCTGGCGAACTCATTGGCTCATGGAGCGGCACTGGGACGGTGACACTCGCCAGCGGCGCCCGCGAAAAGGCCCGTTGCCGCGCATCTTACATCTCCGCTGGCGGGCGCACCTACGCCATGTCGGCAACCTGCGCCACGGCAGCCGCCAAGGTCTCGCAAACCGCGATTGTCAGCCAGAACACCAAAAACCGCTTCGGCGGTACATTCTACAATCCTGAGTTCGGCGTCACCGGCCGCATCCGCATCATCCTCAGCGGCGCCCGCCAGACGGTCTATCTCTCCGGTAGCTCGGGCCACGCCACCTTCAACATGAAGCGGCAGTGACGAGGAGTTCGGCGGCCCCCACATGAACGACAGCTGAAAACAAGGTTCAGAACCGGTTCAGCCGAACTCTCCTAAGGTCTCTCACATGACGGGGCGAATGGCCCCGCCGAGAGATCCCAACGGAGACCATCATGTCGACCCTGACCCGCACCATCGCCCTCGCCGCCGCCATGCTGGCCGCCGGCACCGCTGTCGCCTCGGCCCACTCGGTCGAGGACCGCCAGATCAAGCAGCGCCTCGCGATCGAACAGGGCCGTCAGACCGGTTCGATCACCTGGCTCGAAGGCCGCCGCCTGCGCGCCGAACAGCAGCGCATCATGCGCATGGAGCGCATCCTCAAGGCCGACGGCCACCTCTCCGCCAGCGATCGCCGCATCCTCGCCCAGATGCAGAACGACGCCCGCCGCCACATCGTGGCCGAGAAGACCGACGGCCGCCGCCGCCTTGGCTTCCTCCCCCGCGTCGGCAACTAAGCGCCTGCCCCTCTGAGCCTTCTCCCAAAACACTTCGGGCCGCCCTCCGGGCGGCCCTTTTTTATTTTGTTCGATCACCCCAACCGATGCGCCACGGCAACAGCTGTCCGACGCTCGGCCAACGGGGACACAACTTAGGACTTTGGTAAGCACGCCCCGCTAGCGTTTCCGAGACGGTTTCAGTTCCAGTCGGGGTCAGTCCACTATGAGCATTCTGCGGTCGGTTTCGATTGACGACATCATCTCCCGCGGCAGCATCCGCGATCATGATGTGATGCGCATGCGCCAGTCGTTCTACGACGACGGCTTGATCACCCCCGAAGAAGCAACGCAGCTGATCCGCCTCAACGAGGCCTGTCCCGTCCAGGATGCAGCGTGGTCCCCCTTCTTCGTGCAGGCTATCTGCGACTACATCGTCAATCAAACCGAGCCCGAAGGCTACGTCACGGCTGCCAATGCCGATTGGCTCATTGCCATGATCGCCCCGGAAGGCCGCATCCGCTCCAAGACCGAACTCGACCTTCTGCTGCAGGTTTTGGACACAGCCCGCTGGTCGCCTGAGCGCCTCGTCCGCTTTGCCCTCGATGAAGTCAAGCGCGCGGTCATCGAAGGCGATGGCCCTCTGCGCATCAACGGCACCCGCCAGACCGGCACGATCGCCGATTCCGAGGTCGATCTGATCCGTCGCATCCTCTATGCCTTCGGCGGTGACGGCAACATCGCCATCACCCGCGCCGAAGCCGAGGTTTTGATCGCCATCGAAGAGAGCCTTGTCAGCGGCACGCCCACCGCGGCCTGGACTGACCTCTTCGTCAAGGCCATGGCTAATGTCATTCTCGCCACGTCCGGCTATGCGCCGCCCAGCCGCGAAGAAGCGCTCCGGTCCGATGCCTGGCTGAAGCGCCGCGCCGACCTCTCCCCGTCCAACCTCGTTGCAGCCATGGTCAGCGGCAGCCTGTCGAGCGTCTGGGACACCTACACAGAGCAGAGCTCCGAGGAGCGCGCTCTGGCCCGTCTCGAACGCCAGCGCGTTGAGATCATCACGAATGAAGAGATCACCGAGGGCGAAGCAGCGTGGCTGGTCGAGCGGCTGACCCGCGACGACCGCCTGACACCCACCGAGTTGGCCCTTATCGACTATCTGCGCCGCGAAGCGACCATGCTCCATCCAGCCCTCGTCGATCTGGTCCGCCGGACAACCGCTGCCTGATCAAGCCGCCGCCGGCCGGCCAGCAAACCCCTTCCTGGGCCGCGTCGGGACGGGGCCCAGAGTCCGGCCCAGCCCCGGACAATGATCGCTATTCTCAATCAGACCATGAATTCCAACGGCGTTTACCCGTTGCTGCGGGCTGTCGGGCCGCGCCGACCCTGGCCAAAGCTCCAAAGCCCGCATTCGCCGCGCCATGTTGCCCGTTTACGTGACGGGAAGAGGCGTCTAGAACCAGCCGTTATTCAGACCTTCTCCCATCCTTTCCGAACCAAGACGGGACCGCATCCGCGATGTTCAATAAGATCCTGATCGCCAACCGTGGCGAGATCGCCTGCCGTGTCATCAAGACCGCCCGCAAAATGGGCATCAAGACCGTTGCAGTCTACTCAGATGCCGACCGCGACGCACTCCATGTCGAGATGGCAGACGAAGCCGTCCACATTGGTCCCGCCCCCGCCGCCCAATCCTATCTAATTATCGACAAGATCATCGAGGCCTGCAAACAGACCGGCGCTGAAGCCGTCCACCCCGGCTACGGCTTCTTGTCCGAACGCGAATCGTTCCCCGTCGCCCTGGCAAAGGCCGGCATCGTTTTCATCGGCCCCAATCCGCACGCCATCGCCGCCATGGGCGATAAGATCGAGTCCAAGAAGGCCGCAGCCGCTGCAAAAGTGTCCACAGTGCCCGGCTATATGGGCGAGATCGACGACGTCAAACACGCGATCAAGATCGCCGAAGACATCGGCTATCCCGTCATGATGAAGGCGTCCGCCGGCGGTGGCGGCAAAGGGATGCGCATCGCCTTCAACCGCCGGGAAGTTGAGGAAGGCTACCCACTCGCCAAATCCGAGGCCAAGGCGTCGTTTGGCGACGACCGCATGTTCATTGAAAAATTCATCGTCGATCCCCGCCACATCGAAATCCAGCTCATCGGCGACAAGCACGGCAATGTCATCTACTTGGGCGAGCGCGAGTGTTCGATCCAGCGCCGCAACCAGAAGGTGCTCGAAGAAGCCCCATCTCCGCTTCTCGACGAAAAAACCCGCAAGGCCATGGGCGAGCAGGCCGTCGCGCTTGCGAAAGCCGTCGGCTACGACAGCGCCGGCACCGTCGAATTCGTCGCCGGCCAGGATCGCTCGTTCTTCTTCCTCGAAATGAACACCCGCCTCCAGGTCGAGCATCCCGTCACCGAGATGATCACGGGCGTTGACCTCGTCGAGCTGATGATCCGCGTGGCCGCTGGCGAGAAGCTCCCCTTCAAGCAGTCCGACATCAAACTGAACGGCTGGGCCGTCGAAAGCCGCGTCTACGCCGAAGACCCCTTCCGCAACTTCCTGCCATCCATCGGCCGCCTCGTGAAATACCGGCCCCCGGCTGAGGGCATCCGCGACGGCGCCACCATCCGCAACGATACCGGCGTCTTCGAAGGCGGCGAGATTTCGATGTATTACGACCCGATGATCGCCAAGCTCGTCACCCACGCGTCCACCCGCGAAAAGGCGATCGCCGCCCAGGCCGACGCGCTCGACGCCTTCTACATCGACGGCATCCAGCACAACATTCCCTTCCTCCAGGCGGTCATGCAGCATCCCCGCTGGATCTCGGGCAAGATCTCGACCGGCTTCATCAAGGAAGAATACCCGGACGGCTTCAAGCCGCGCGCCGCCGAAGGCGAAGAACGCCGCATCTTGGCGTCCGTCGCGGCCGTCATCGACCACCAGCAGAACAGCCGCCGCCGCCAGATCACACACCAGATGTCGGGCACAGCCGTCAGTTTCGCTAAAACCCGCGTGGTCAAGATCGGTGACGATCAGCTGAAGATGGAAGTCGCCGGCGAAGGTCACTCGTTCGCCGTCACCATGATGGGCGCGAACGACGCTCGCGGTGAAACCATCTCGATCGTCTCAGGCTGGACCCCCGGCGATCCCATCTGGCACGGCAAGGTGAACAACCGCGATGTCGCCATCATGGTTCGCACGCGCTTGAACGGGCTGACGCTCTCCTATCGCGGCATCACCGTTCCGGTCCACGTCTTCACCACCCGCGAGGCGGAACTGGCGGCGCTAATGCCGGTCAAGGCCGCAGCCGACATGTCGAAGTTCCTGCTCTGCCCGATGCCGGGCCTCGTCAAGGCGATCAATGTCGAGGAAGGCGCAGACGTGAAGGCAGGCGATCCGCTGGCAATCGTCGAAGCCATGAAGATGGAAAACATCTTGCGCGCCGAGCTCGACGGCAAGGTCAAGAAGGTCAACGCCAAGGCGGGCGACAGCCTCGCCGTCGACGCGGTAATCCTCGAATTCGCCTGAGTCCGGCAACGCGACACCCAGAACCAAGAAGGGCTGCCCCCGCAAACCCGTGGGCGGCCCTTTATTTTGTCCTCTGGTTCAATTCCTCAATCGGTGGCGTAACGGCCGCACTCGCGGCGCAGCATGTCTAGGATGGGATCATAGGCGTCCTCGTCGCGCGCTTCCGGATAGACGAGATACACCGGATAAACGAACCGCCGCGCGCGCTTGGGTTGTTTCAGCCGGCCGCGCGACAGGTAGGGCTTGACCACCCGCATCGGAAAATACGCCGAAAGCTCGTTCGCCAGCACGTACTCAAGCGGCATACTGCCGAGGTCCAGTGACAGGCCGGGCTTGATCAGTTCCGGATAGGCTGCCGCATGATCCCGCTGAAAATCGGACCCCCAGTTGATGAAAACATAGTCGCTGCTGCCCTTTTTCGGCGCCGTCCGGGCACTTGTGACCAGCACGAACTCCTCGTCGAACAGATGCTCCACCGTGTGCCCCGGCGGCTGAATCGGCCGGTACATCATCGCCAAATCCAGCGTCCCCTCGATCAGGCGCTGGGTCAGCACATCCTGAACCGCCGCCGTGGCCGAAATCGCGATATCCGGGGTGTCGGTTCTCAGTTTCGAGATCGTCTTAAGCAGCGCGCCATGCCAGAGCGTGGCCGGTGCGCCAACGGCAATGTGATCCCGATGCTGGTCCGAAAGCGACACCTCCAGCTGCGCCCGCTGCCACACGCGCACCAGCGCCAACGCATGTTTGTGGAATTGTTCACCCGCCGCAGTAAGATCTGCACCGCTTTTTGAGCGTTCAAAAACGGGTCGTCCGAGCAGGTCTTCGAGCCCCTTGATGCGCGCCGAGACCGTCGACTGCGTGATGTTCAAACGGTGCGCAGCATCAATAAAACTGCCGGTTTCTGCGACCATCAGAAAGGTGCGGGCGAGATTGATGTCCATCTGCGACTCGCGCGTTAGGGTGGACGCTACTGCTCTATCTATCGAAATTTTCGATAGTGGTCAGCGGAAAATTCCGTTTGAAGCTGGATTTGATTCTCACCAGATTGCAGGCGTCCCGGCGACGAGTCGGGAAATGAAAGCCTGGCAAATCATGCCCGGTGCAAAAACTGAAGGACGAAGAACATGGCCAAAGCTGCAAAGAAGCCTGCCGCGAAGAAGGCTGCCAAGAAGCCGGCGGCGAAGCGTGCCCCGGAACCGTGTCAGTCGGCTCGTCAGAGCATTGGTGGTTCCAGCGGCGGTGCTGATCAGCGTTCTCTCCGCCGCGCAAGCGGCGTCGGTCACCAACCGGGATGATGTTGACCGCAAGGTCACAATCATCGAGGGCGGCACCCAACAAGACCACGTCCTCAAAAAAGACGAGGATATTGAAGGGGTCTGCCTGCGCGGCTGCAGCATACGCATCGATGGTGACGACGTGAATCCCTACGTGCTCGAGGGCACCGAGATCACGACCATCGACGGGGGCGATCTCTACGCCGAAGGGCAAGGGCCGCTGGGTTCTCCGCGTACCGGAGCCTCCGGCCAGCCTTCCAAGCCCGGCCCGTAAGGTGTCGGAGTTGATCGAGGCTTTGCATTCCGGCACCCGTGCCCCCGTGGCTCGGGTGCCGGTTTCGTTTGGGGGCTCGGCATAGCCGCCGCAACCCCATCCCCGCCAAACCTCAACGCTTGCCCTCTCTGTCGAACTGCACCGCCGCGACGGGATCGAGAGGCCCCAGCCACTCCTCAAAACTCGCGATCAGGGCGTTATCCACAGTTTCGAGTGATGCGGTTTGACCGAGCGCTGCCAAGCTCGTCACCGCCGATCCCTCCAGCCCGCACGCGACGATCGCCGCGAAGTGGGTGAGATCCGGCGCCACGTTCAGGCTGATGCCGTGCAAACTGATCCCGCGCCTCACCTTCAAACCGAGCGCACCGATCTTGGCCTCTCCACCCGGCAGATCAGGCCGCCGCACCCACACACCCGGCCGCGCCGGGTCGCCCGACGCGACCACACCGAGCCTATCGAGCGAACCGATAACGCAGCGCTCCAGCAGGCGAACAAACGCGCGAATGTCGCCACCGGCCCGCTGCCGCACATCGAGCAAGGTGTAGACGATCCGCTGGCCCGGCCCATGATACGTGATCTCACCGCCCCGATCGGTCTCGAACACAGGAAACCGCTCCGGTTCAATCAAATGCTCAACCCGTCCGCGCGGCCCCGTCGTCAAAAGCGGCGGATGCTCCAGGAACCACAGCAGTTCCCGCGCCTGCCCGTCCGCGATCAGCTCCACCTCACGCATCATGAACCCGACCGCGTCGGGATAAGCCACCGGCCGTGTCGTATGCATCAGGCGAATCGAACGGTCGGAAAGGGGCATGGGCTGCTCTCGATGCGATGAATTGAGGGGTCGGCGAATGGGCAGAGCAACACCCAAAAGGCACTTTGCCAACCCCAACCTCCACTGCCAACGCCAGTGGGCAGCCCAACGGCCGCGCCTTGCCGCAGCCAGCTCGGCAATTGCGCGGCCGGACCGGGTTCAGGCTTGCCATATCCGGAGCCGTCTGTTAGTTCCCGTCGCCTCGGCAATGCGACTGGTCCTCCAGTCCGTTGCGCGGCTCTCCCGAAAAGCCCCGTTGGCTTTGAGGGCGGTCCCATGCGGTTGTGGCGGAATTGGTAGACGCACTACCTTGAGGTGGTAACGGGGCAACTCGTGGAGGTTCGAGTCCTCTCAACCGCACCATTCCCGGACGGCGCGATACGGCGCCGGAAAACGTCTGACGGCCACCGGCTCTCCTGGCCCGTCAGATATCAAAATCCAAAAAGTGCAAATGGTGGCGGTTCGTTCGCTGTCGCCCGCTTCACACGCGGTGGTTTGGCCTTATGACCGCCCGTGGAGTGTACCGACTTCTTCTCGCGCGTGGGCGCCGCGATATGATCCCTCGCCGTCGCCGCTTCCCGAGGCCGCGCCGCCGGCGCCAATGCAGTTACTTCCGCCTCCGCCCCCGACAGCGTCTTCAAAACCGCCGGTGAACCAAAGAACGGCAGCAAGTGCGGTTGCGGTGTTCCTTCGGCCGCCGGTGTCCCATCCCCCGCGACCCCCGCAGCCGTTGCGGCAACGAACGTCACTTCCGGAGCGGCCTTGGGACGCGACTTTGCGATGAGCTTCTCCAGATCGGCATCGTAAGTATTTACCGGCACCAAAGGCGCCTTGGCGCGCATGTGGACGACTTTGTACCCCTGCCGCTTCAGTTCAGCGAGGATGACCGGCAGCGCCTTGGCCGTCGCACTCTTAATGTCGTGGAAGAGCACGATACCACCCTGCCGCTTGTCGATCTGGCTGAGCGTGTACGTTGCCAAACGGTCCGCGCTGCCGATGTAACTGTCGTTCGACACCACATCGACGGTAAACGCCGCGATCCCGCGCGACTGCAAATGCGCCATCATCGGATCGCTATCGCTGAGCCCCGGAAAACGAAAGAACGGCGCGATAGGCTGCTCCGCGGCCATTGCAATGGCTGAGAAGCCACGTTCAATTTCGTCGATGGCCCGGTCCAGTCCCCGCCGCTTCATGTTCAGCGGATGCGACCACGTGTGCGCACCGAGAGTATGGCCACGCGCCAGCACATCCTTGATGGACGCGGGATAGGCGATCGCCATGCGGCCCACGGAAAAAAAGGTCGCTTTGGTGCAGAATTGGTCCAGCGTGTCGAGGATCGACTTTGTGATCCAGGGCATCGGCCCATCGTCGAACGTCAGCACCACTTCGCGCGGCTTTAGGAAGCTCTCCTCCCGCTGCAGAACCGAAATCTCGCCATAGAGCGGACCTGTCGATGCATCGATTTCCACGACCCGCTCGACGCCCAAAGCCCGCCCGGGGTCAGCGCACGTCGCCTCGGCCCACGCGGCGCCGGCGGCGCCAGACGCACCCAGGATGACCGCAATTGCAAAATACCCCGCCCGCCGAAACATCGTCCGCACCCGCTCCTTGCCGCTTTCGGCCGGAGGGTGGCTGATTTCGGCGCCCCCGACAACCGGGCCGGGTCAAATCGCAAGCGGGCTGAGGCTTGCCGGCATCCCTAAGGCCGGCCGAGCGGATTCGTCGCCCAAGTATCATCGGTCACAGATGGCCGGAGATTGGGCAAACCGGGCGGGGGTGCCGCCGGCTGGGAAACGGGCTTGACGATCCGCGCCGGAGGTTCCGGTGAACCTTGCGCTGGTGGGGCCCACGGCAGATTTTCCCCATCGCCCTGCGTCATTGGCCAAACCGCTGACCGGTCGGCGAGCGGTTGGGTGCTGAGGACCACCTTGCGCCGCGCCGCCTCGCGCTGCGCCATCGCATCGAACTCCGGCAGCGTCGCAACCTGGCCCTTAGGCACGATGTGGACGATTTTGTAACCCTTGGCCTTCAACTCGCCCAGGAGCGCGCGAATGCCACCGGCCGTTGCCGGTTGGATGTCGTGAAACAAGATGATCCCGCGACCCTTTTTGGCCAATTGCGCCATCACGTTTCGGCGCATGACGCTGGGATTGCGCGTCAGGAAGTCTCGGCTATCCACGTCGATAGCAATATTCGCCATGTCGCGCGCCTTCAGATGCGCCCGCATCGCCGAACTCTCCCCTAAGTAAGGAAAGCGAAAGAACGGTGCGACCGGCTGACCGAGAGCCAGCGCTGTGGCGCTGAGGCCCAGTTCGATCTCCTGTTTGGACGCGGCTGTCCCGATCCTGTCGAGCCGCTTGTGCGACCAGCTGTGCAAGGCAATCGTGTGGCCCTGGGCCGCTGTGTTGCGCAACGTATCGGGATCGGAAAGTGCCATTCGCCCCACAATGAAGAACGTTGCCTTCACGCACTCCTCGTCCAGCGCCTCCAGAATGGGCCTTGTAAAGCGGCGCATGGGGCCGTCATCGAACGTTAGAACGACCTCTTTGTCCTGTAACAGCTGAAATGGCTCAGGCCCCGGCGCGCCAAACCTCGGTCCCCCCGTCGCATCAATTTCGGCCACGCGAGAGACGCCCAGAGTTCCAGCGGCACAGACCGCCGTGTCACCGGCCGGATTGGCGCGCGTATCCGCACCGCCAATAAACGCCGCAAGCGTCCCGATCATCAAAAGTGCTCGTATTTGCCGACCGGCCGACGTCATCAAACTGTCATCCTCAGAACCACTCATCAAAAGTGGACGGTGCCCCGCACACTGACCAAGACCAAACCTTACCTGCGCCGCTTTGACCGGTGCAAGCCACCCAAGATTTGCCTGTGCCTTTCGCGCACCATGGTAGGCGGCTCACCGTACATATGCTAATGCGGCCCGGATGTTGAGGCTGCGGTTGTTTGCCGAACCCCCGATGAAGAGACAAGGAAAGCGCCCGCGTGTCTCAGTCGATACCCAATGCGCAAACACCTGAGAATGAACCGGTCCTGACTGAGACACTGGTTCGCGATGTGTCCGCAGCATTGGCGGCCGGCGCGCCTGCGGCCGCCCGCCAGATCGTCGAGGCCCTGCGCGCGCCCGACCTCGCTGAGGTCATTGAACTCCTTGACCCTGATGTCCGGGTCGCTCTGGTTGAAGCCTTCGGCGCCGACTTCAACTTCGAGGTGTTTTCCGAACTCGACGAAACCGTCCGCGACCAGCTCTCCGAGGCCTTGCCCAATGAGTTCCTGGCCCGCGCGATCACCGAACTTGACACCGACGACGCCGCCTACATCATCGAAGGCCTCGAAGACAGCGACAAAGAAGATGTCCTTTCGCAGTTGGATACGTCCGACCGCGCAGCCCTCGAACGCAACCTCGAATACCCGGAAGAAACCGCCGGCCGCCTTATGCAGGCGCACTTCGTGGCGGTAGCGCCGTTCTGGACCGTTGGTCAAGTCATCGACTACATGCGCGAGGCCGACGACCTTCCCGAAAGTTTCTCCGAAATCTTCGTCGTCGATCCATCGTTCCGCGTCCTGGGCAGCGTCGAACTCTCCCGCGTCCTGCGCGCCAAGCGCAACGTACTCGTCGAAACGCTGATGGAGGTCGACCAGCATGTCGTCCTCGCAACCGACGACCAAGAAGAGGTTGCGCGTCAATTCAAGCGCTACGATCTGTTCTCCGTTCCCGTCGTCGACGAAAACCAGCGCCTCGTCGGCGTCGTCACGGTCGATGACGTGGTCGAGGTCCTGGATGATGAAGCCGACGAGGACATGAAAGCGCTGGCCGGCGTCGGCGACGAAAGCCTCGCCGACAGCGTTCTCGAAACGGTCAAAAGCCGCGTGCCTTGGCTGGTGGTCAACCTGGGCACCGCGATCCTCGCGTCCTTCGTCATCCAGCAATTCGACGCCTCCATCGAGCAAATGGTGGCACTCGCCGTTCTGATGCCGATCGTCGCCTCCATTGGCGGCAACGCCGGCACGCAGACCATGACGGTCACGGTGCGTGCGCTCGCCACCAGCAAGCTCGGTTCCACGAACGCGCGCCGCGTGGTCACCCGCGAAGCCCTCGTCGGGGTGATGAATGGCCTTGTTCTGTCCACCATCATGGCCGCCGTCGTCTATTTCTGGTTCGGGTCGAGCATCCTCGGCGGCGTGATTGGCGCAGCAATCATCGTCAATCTGTTCTGCGCCGCCGTCGCCGGCATCCTGATCCCGCTGATCTTCGATCACTTCGAGCTCGATCCTGCCCCGGCCTCGGGCGTCTTCGTCACCATGGTGACGGACTGTGTCGGCTTCTTCGCCTTCTTAGGTCTCGCCTCACTTTGGCTGTTCTGACGCCTCAACTCGTCGGCTGATCGAGCTTGCGCGTCAGCGCCTCGAATTCGCGGCGGAGTTCCTCGTTGCGGAAAATTTGCTCGAACGTCGGCGCCTCCAACATTTGCAGCGCCTCGAACGATGCCGACCCGTCTCGCATCAGGTTGTTTAGCTCAAAGCTCGCCTGCACGGTGTCGAAGGTGTTGTCGGCGATCTTGAGATCATGCGCGGCCTTCTGCCGAGCCCGCGCGATCTGCTCGCGCTGCTGCTGCAGATAGCGCCGGTAGGCCTTCGCCGCCTCATCAGCAATCTTCTGGCTCTCCCGGTTGGCTTCCAGAATGCGCGTCTGGTCCGGCCGGTTGTCGGCCCGGAGCAATTCCGCTGTCCGCGACTTGGCGCTCGCGATGTCCTTCATGACCGCGTCGAGCCGCGGCAGATATTGCTTGTCGATCTTGGCAATCGCCATGTCCTGCGCATGGACCAACATGGCAAACAGCGCCGCATGCATGGCAAAGTATTTCCGCGCCGTTGCCGCATTGTCGCCCGCCGCTTCAACCAGCCGGGCCAACTGCTGATCGATCAATTTTGCCGCTTCAAATGTGGCAGCCAACCGCACCAGATCGCCCGACAAAACGCCATCGAGAAGCAGATCGAGCTGTTCTGCCGACAAATCCACGCCCGATGTTTTCAGCGCCGCGCTCACCTCCGTCTTCGCAGTAGCGATCCCGTCGCGGTTCTTGACGATCCGCGCCTGGAGATCTTGAATTCCAGCATCCAACGACCCGACCGTATCCGTCAGCACGCCGGGCAATGCCGCATCCTTGGGCGCCATCAGTTGCTTTTCTTTCAAGCGCGCGATCTGAGCGTCCAGGTCGAGGATGGTGCGCCGGTGGCTCTCGATGCGTTTTTGCACCTCGACGACGGGAACATCGGTGACGATGCCGAGCGCGCCGTCGAGTAGCGCCTTGACCCGCACCTCCCGGTCCTCGCGCGTCTCCGTCCACAGGGGTGGCACGACGAAATCCGATTCCTTCGGCAGCGATTTCATATCGCCCCGCTTTTCAGCCGTATCGGCGAGAACATCCTCGACGGCCTGCATCAGAAGCCGCGCTTGCTCGTAGCTCTTGTCACCGGCCCGCGGATCGGCTGGGACGGCCTCTGCGTCGTCCCCCGTCGCAGCAGCTACGGCATCTGCTGCGGCCGTTTTGGTACGGTCCAGAATGTCGGCAATCGTCGAAGGTCGCTCAACGGCCATCGCAGCCGTCGATACGTTGAGCAGCAAAGCGATGGCGAATGCGGATCGGCGCGGCAGCGAACGCAGCATGGCAGGGTCCTCCATCGGGCGATGAGAGGCGCGGAAAATCAGGCAAATAGATGGTCGTGGGGGGTCACCCCCCCGGTTCGCGTGTGCCCGCCAGCTCAGGCTGAATTCACCGCATCTGCAACCGCCGCCAGCAGGTTGGCCGTCACCTGCCGCGCGTCGGTCAGCACCACCATGTGTGTGAACGCGCCGGGGATGTCCGCATGGGGTTTAACGAATTTCGGCTTGGAAAAGGGCGGCAGCACGGCCTTGGTTCCGAGCACCAGTGCCAGCCGCAAATCTTTCGCCCCAACGGTCATCACTCCGGCCACAGATTGACTGGCCGCAAGAATGGCAATGTAACCGTCCCGCGGAGCGAATGAGGCATCCAGCGACACCCTCTCAATCTCTTTGAGAACAAGATGTGCCAGAGGCCGGTATCCCTTCGCTTCTGACAGCACCTCATCGAGGCTCAACCACTCCGTCACCATCGCTTTGGGTCGCTGCGCGGACGGCGGTGCGGGATTGGGCAGCCGAGGCACGGGCGCGGGCAGATTAGCAACCGGCACGAGCGCAGGCTTCGCAGTCGCACGCAGTTGCATTGCGACCGGCGGGACGGGCGTCTCCGGCGAACCGGCCGCCAACGTCGCTGCTTCGAGATAGATCGGCCGCCCGCCGTTGTGGTAAATACGCTCCATCCACGAGGCCCGCGCGAACAAAAAACCCTGTTGCCGCAACCAATCGATGATCGCGTTGCGATCGTGAAGCCCTGTCGCGGCAATCGCTGCCATCCACTGGGCGAGATCGCGCCCGGTGTCCTGGGTAAGACTTTCCAGGAATTCCCGTTCCTTTGCGGCGTAGTCGATGGCCATGGCGATCAGATCCACCGCCGCGTGCGCGTCGCATAGTCCCGCCACGCATCGCCGAACTTGGCTTCGAGATGCCGCTCCTCCGGAACGATCTGCAACACGGTGACCAGCGCCGCGAACGCAAAAGCCAGGATCACGAACCAGATATTGCGCGTCAGCTCCGCCGCACCCAAAAGCAAAAAAACGTCAGCTATATAAATCGGATGCCGCCGCCAGCGGTATGGACCATCGGTCACGAGCGTTGACGCCCCCGCATGCGGCAGGATCGTCGTCCGGTGCCGCCGCAACGTCAGCCCGGCCCATGTCAGGATCGCGACACCCGCGACACCAAAACCCAACCCGACCAGCGAAGCCGCACTGTCACCCATCCCCGGCCAGGCGAGCGGCGAAAGCCGCCCAAGTGCCACCGCACCCACGACGACCAAGACGAGCAGAACCGGCGGCCATGGAATGGCACCGGGGCGCATCAAGGCAGAATTGCCGTCACCGGGCGCCATGGGCTCCTCAATTAGCTTCAAGATTCAGGAGCGAAACCTATAACAGGCGCGGGGCCCCGCGCCACGCCGCCGTTTGTTCGCGTCCTCGCCGCAATCCGCCTATAAGAACCCGCCGTCCGCTGTTTGGAGAAAAGATTGTCATGCTGAAATTTTGGGGTCCCCACCCGCTTCTCGCCATCGCCCTCGTCCTGACCGGCGCCGGCATCGGCCTCGTGCCAGCGCATCCGGCTCAGGCAGCCAAGAACTACGGCTGCTTCCAGGTCATCACGCCGACCCTCAACATCCGCGCCCGCCCCTACGGCGATGCAACCGTCATCGGGACAGCGTCTGCCGGCGATATTCTTGAGAAGCGTAAGCCCCTGTGCACGCTGCGCGGCTATTGGTGCGCGGTGCGCAAGGGCGGGCTCGAAGGCTACGCCGACAAGAACTTCCTGGGCAAAACGAAGTGCCCCTGATCGTCGCGCACTACGACGCCTTCTTGGCCGGAACGGTCGGGAAAGGCGTCGGCGCCGAAGGACGCGCCTCCAGTTCCTTTCCGATATCGAAACTCGGACAGCCCAATTCGACGAGCCGCGTATTGTAGGCGTCCAGAACCGGACGGTCGGTGGACGTCCTCACCGCAGCGTTCTTTGCCGTATCCGTCCCAAGCGCCGCGCTCGTCGCCGATCGCATCGATTGCGCCGTCGCCGAGGGCTGTACCTTGTACTCGTCACCCCGCAACGCCAGCAGCCGCACCTGAATTCGACCCGTCAGCCGCCGGCAATCGAGCGCCTTCTCCTCAGCGCTCAGCGAATACCCCTGCGGCAGGAGACCGGCGTCGCCACCGCTGGCAACGTTACCAGCACACCCGGCCAGACCCGCAAATCCGCCGCATAGCATCACGATTTTGGCACGTTCGATCACGCAGCGCGTCCAGTCCAAGAAACGGTTGTTCTCGATCTTTCAAAAAAGGTGCGTTCGAAGCAAGGCGTCATCATGCGGGCGGCTGGGCCAAATAGCGGCTTGCCAGAGCCCGCCCCAACCCGCTTCAATCAGGATCTGCTAGGGTCCGGCTCCAACTGTCGGACGGGAGTGAGGTGAAGATGTCGTCAAAGAACGCGCTCGGTGTTGCCCTGATTGGTGCCGCTGTGTTCACATGGACCACCGCCGCCGCGGCCGAGGAGACCGATCAGCCCCCCGCCCGTCTCGTTTGCACCTTCTCCACCGGCACCTCCGTCAACTACGAAGCCGGCGCGTTTGCCACCAAACCCGCAGCGCCATTGTCTTTTTCTATCACCAAAATCGACCTCGAAGGCCAATCCGCCGCCCTCACCACCAGCGAAGGCCAAACCCCCGCCAGCCTGCGCATCGTCCGCGCCGTCAACGCCAACCACTTTCTCGAAGTCGTCAACGAGGGCTTCCTCAATCTCACCACCATCTACGACAAGGACCCCAAGACCGGCCTCCACCCCGCCGTCCACTCCCGTCATCTGGGTCTGATCGGCCAGCCCGTCTTCGGCCAATACTCCGGCACCTGCGCCGAGTGACCGGCCATCGACAAAATCTGTGGATCGCCGCTCGCGCCAGCCCGCCACCTGACGTATCAGCCACACACAAGGGATCGACGGGAAGGGGAGGGCCGCTGCAATGACCGTGCACATGATCAAGCTGTCGGTCGGCTCCGAGTCGGTCGACGACCACGCCCAATGGCAGGTCGCCAACCGCCAATTCTGGCGCAAGGTCGGCAAGTGCTCCGCTGTGTTCCACACCACCTTCCAAACGCCGAAACGCACCGCCGATCTTCTCGACGGCGGGTCGCTCTATTGGGTCATCAAGGGGCTCATCCAGGCCCGCCAGCGCCTGGTCGGCTTCGATGAGGGCAAAAAGGAAGACGGCTCGCCGTGTTGCCTCTTACTCCTTGATCCCGAAATCATCCCCGTGCGCCCCGTTCCACGACGCCCCTTCCAGGGTTGGCGCTATCTCGACGCCGCCGATGCGCCGCCAGATCTTGGTGTGGGCCAACGCGGCGACATCGGCGAACTGCCAGCGGCCATGCGCCGCGAACTCGCCGCGCTGGGCTTAATCTGAGTGAAAAAGGCGCCGTCGCGGTGAAAAAACCGGTCATCACAACCATCGTCGAAGCGATGCCGCTCACGGTCCCGTTCGTCGGCCCCGAACAGCTGGAGCGCAGGCGCGGCCGGTCCTTTCGCGCCCGCCTCGGCGCCAATGAGAGCGCCTTCGGCCCCGCCCCCGCCGCTATCTCGGCGATGGAGGCAGCCGTCCGCGACACCTGGAAATACTCCGATCCCGAAAGCTACGATTTGCGCGCCGCCATTGCCCATTTCCACGATATCGCAATCGACAACGTCGTCATCGGCGAAGGCATCGATGGCCTTCTCGGCCTTGCTGTCAAAATCGCCGCCGACCCAGGCACACCTGTCGTCACGTCCGACGGGGCCTATCCGACATTCAACGTCCACGTCGCAGCCCAAGGCGCCCGCCTCGTCAAGGTCCCGTTCCGCAACGACCACGAGGATCTCGACGCGCTCCTCGCTGCAGCCAGCCGTGAAAAGGCGCGCGTCCTCTACGTCTCCAATCCCAACAACCCCATGGGCTCCTGGTGGTCCGCCGCTGAACTACAAAAGCTGATCGCAGCGCTGCCCGACGGCCTCCTCCTCCTGCTCGACGAAGCCTACTGCGACACGGCCCCAGCCGGCAGCGTCCCCGCCATCGACATCACAAACCCACAAGTCCTGCGCCTGCGCACCTTCTCCAAAGCCTATGGATTGGCTGGCGCGCGCATCGGCTACGCGATGGGCGACGCCGGCCTCATTTCTCACTTTGAAAAAGTTCGCAACCACTACGGCATCAACCGCACCGGCCAGATCGGCGCCCGTGCTGCGCTCAAAGATCAGGCCTACCTCGCCACCGTTGTGGCCCGCATCGCTCGCGCCCGCGAACGCCTTTGCGCTATTGCCCTCGAAAACGGCCTCACCCCGCTTCCCTCCGCCACCAACTTCGTTGCCATCGATTGCGGCCGCGATGGTCCCTTCGCCAAGGCTGTCCTTGACGGCCTCCTCGACCGGGACGTTTTCGCACGCAAACCTTCAGCCCCCGGCCTCGACCGCTGCATCCGGGTCAGCTGCGGCCTCGATGCCGAACTCGAAGTCTTCGCCGAAGCCTTGCCCCAAGCCCTCGCCGCAGCCCGGAAAACCGTGATCCAGACCCCATGACCATACAGCATCTCGTCCTCGTCGGTGGCGGGCACGCCCATGTCTTCGTGCTTGAAGCCTTCGCCTGCGCGCCCCTTCCAGGCGTCGACATCACGCTCGTCACCAAAGAGCCGATGGCGCCGTACTCGGGCATGCTGCCAAGCTTTGTGGCTGGCCACTATGCGCTCGACGAGTGTTTGATTGATCTTAAGCGCCTCTGCCGCAAGGCAGGAGTTCGCTTCATCGAAGGCGCAGTCAACGGCATCGATCGCGAGACGCGCAGCGTCGGTCTCGCGGACGGTTCCACACTACCCTACACGGTCCTCTCCCTCGACGTCGGCATCACGCCCGACGTCGACGAGATGGCCGGTGCGCACGAGTATGCACTCCTTGTCAAACCCGTCTCAACTTTCGCGCCCAAATGGCAGGCGTTCGTTGACCGCGCTGTAAGGCCCAGCGGCCCGCGCGACATCGTCGTGATCGGCGGCGGCGCGGCCGGAGTGGAGCTTGTCCTAGCCGCCCGCAATCGGTTGACCGCCAGCCAATCCTGGCCCGATCGCCGCAACGATCCGTTTCGCTATACCCTCGTTGCCGGCGCCGGCATCCTTCCCAGCCATCCCCCCCGCGCCCAACGTCTCGCGCGCGCGGCATTGGCGGAAAATCAGATCACACTCATCGACAACGACACCGCGGTCGAAATCGCTCCCAATCAGGTCCGCCTGCGCTCCGGACGCGCCATTCCCTGCGATACCGCCATCGTCTCCACCAAGGCTCAAGCACCCGGTTGGTTCGCGGGCACAGGATTAGCGCGCACCGCTGGCGGCTATCTGGCTCTCCGCCCCACATTACAGACGCTCACCGATGACGACATCTTCGCCGCTGGCGATTGCGCGACGGTCATTGAACATCCCCGTCCCAAAGCAGGCGTCTTCGCCGTTCGCCAAGGCCCGGTCCTCGCGCATCATCTGCGACGCCATCTGCAAACGGGCTTGCTCGACCCGTTCATTCCTCAAAAAAAATTCCTGACGCTCGTGTCGCTCGGCGACAAAACGGCGATTGCCAGCCGCGGATCGTTCGCCGCGGCTGGCCGTTGGGCCTGGATATTGAAAGATTGGATCGATCGTCGATTTATGACGCGCTTCAACCGGCCCTAGCGTGCGGGCGCGGCCGAAACCACTGTGGCGTCCCAAGCACCCGTCGACGTGTTGTCGATCGTCGCTGGTTTGAAGGCGACCGGTGCAGCCGGCGCCTGCACCTGCGTCGGCCATGACTGAGCAGGCGCCGAGGCAATGGCCGCAGGCGCGGGGAAGGGCTGCGACGCCTTCGGATCAAGCTTCACCATCTGACGCAGCATGCTCGTGTTCTCCCGCGCGATATCCGCGCTGACCACCGTGGAGCCGACTTGAGTCGCTTCGTCATACTTGCCCTGGAGGCCAAGGACGAGCGCAAGATTCTGTTTGGTTTTCGCCGTTCCGCCACCGCGCGCCACGGCCTGACGCATCAGCGTCTCCGCTTTGGCAGGATCGCCGTTCATCGCATAGGCGAGCGCGAGGTTGTTTTGCACCGCGACCTGTTCGGGTGCCAGCATGTTTGCCCGCTCCAAATGTTGCACGGCGTCCTTGTAGCGGCCAAGCTTGGCCATCGCTGCACCCCGCGCCGACACGACGCGCCAATCCGGGCGCATCGGATCGTCGGCAACTTCGAGCAATTCCGCGGCAAGCGACACTTTTTCGAGATCCAGCGCCAACCGGCCATATTCGGCGGCCAATTCCTTGCTGTCCGGCGATACTTGCGCCGCCTGCGCAAGGATGTTGAAGGCTTCCTGCTTGTTGCCAAGAGCCTTCAGGTTTTTCGCATACGAGATGGCGGCGCTCGTGTTCGACGGGTCCTTCGAATACTCTTTGCCCCAGTATTCGGTCGCCTTGCCGAGTTCCGACTGCGGGGTGCCACCCTCGTTTGCGGGTCGCTTGTCCTGGGCTGACGGCGCGGAAGCCATCAGATCAAGCCCCGTCTCCTCAGAGAGGCTTGAGCAGGCGCCCGTCATGGCAGCCAATGCCAAAACCGCTAACCGGGCTGCTATGCCCGTGCTCCGTTTGCCCGCGTTTTTGCCCGACGTGCCCGCCATAGTCACTGCTCCCACACTGAGACGCTGAAGCGAATCACTCGCGCCTCGCCTTGTCTGCGAGCGTCAGTTTCTGGGACAGGTCTCAATAAAGGTTTAAGGGTTGTGCTCCGCGCTCATGCAACCCGAACTATCAGGCCGTTGCCTCGGCTTTAGCGCTTACAGCCCACTCCACCATCTCCGGCATGGCGACGATGGTATCCACATAATCGGCCGCCGTGCCGTCGTCCCCGAACCGGCTCAAGTCCGGCACATAGGTCCGAAATCTCGAACACACCGGGGCATACATCGCATCTGCCGCGCTGAAATCTCCAAACAGGAACGGCCCTCCGGAACCGTAGGTGGCACGACAGTCGCGAAAGCTCTGCACGATGCGGCGGATATTGTGTTCAACGCCTTCCGGAAACGTCTCCATGGGGCTGGACGCAAAGAGGTCCATCGGACAGACGTCGCGCAACTGTTGGAATCCAGAGTGCATCTCCGCCGACACGGCCCGCGCAAGTCCGCGTGCAATCCGCTCGCGCGGCCAAATCGGCCGGTCAGGGTAGAGGTCGGCCACGTATTCGATGATGGCGAGGCTGTCCCAGATCAACAGGTCACCATCGCGCAGCGCGGGAACCTTGCCCGCTGGCGAGTGGGCCAATATCGCCGACTTGGTGTTCGCTTGTCGCAACGGGACGCTCACCTCCGCGAATGGGATCGCAAACCGTTTGAGAACCAGCCAGGGCCTGAGGCTCCAGCTGGACCAAGTCTTGTTGCCGATGACGAGGGAAAGGTGAGATTCGGGCATGCTTTCGCCTTCCTGGAGCGAATATGCTAGGTCCAGCTATGGTCCTAAGGCGGCTTGCGGCGCTGCACAAGAGAGGGCGTATCCCTGTGCGTGTTGAGCCGGCCCTAGGCAGCCTGAGCAGCGAGTTTTCCACCTAGACGTGAGCGAGAGTGCCGCCCCCAATGACACCGGCAAATGAGCAACCAGCCATCGTGCAGACCGCTTCGGTCGAACTCCACGAGTCCCTGAACGTTTTTGCGCCGTCCGACGCCGCCGCCATCCCGATCCATCTCGTGCCCGCCGGCAACGTCGACGGCACTCTGTCGCCTGAGACAGCGCGCTGGGTCGAAACGATTGGATTCAAGGGTGCCGCCAAGGCCCACGCCCTCGTCCCGGCAGCCGATGGATCTCTCGCCGCCGTCCTCTTAGGCGCTGGCGACTGTACCGCCGGCGACCCGTGCGGCCCTTCCGAACTTTTGCTCGGTCAACTGGCTGGCACTCTTCCCGAAGGCACCTATCGTCTGGCCAGCGGCGTCACGCAGCCCGCTGTCGCTGCCCTTTCGTGGGCGCTCGGCGCCTATCGCTTCCGTCGTTACAAAACAGCGAGTGGGAAGGGCAACGGCAAGATGGCCCGCCTCGCCGCGCCCCCCGATGTCGACATGAAGCAGGTGTCGAACACAGCCGCCGCCGTCTGGCTCGGCCGCGATCTGATCAACACGCCCGCGAGCGATCTCGGCCCCGCCGAAGTCGAAGCCGCCGTCCGTGCCATCGGATCAGCCAACAACGCGAGCGTCCGCTCCGTTGTCGGCGATGATCTCCTGACTCAGAATTTTCCCATGATCCACGCCGTCGGCCGCGCCAGCCCACGCGCCCCGCGCCTCATTGAGCTCAATTGGCAAAAGCCCGGCGGCCGTCCTAATGCGCCCAAGATCACGCTCGTCGGCAAAGGTATCACATTCGACACCGGTGGCCTCGACATCAAACCCGCCTCCGCCATGCTGATCATGAAAAAGGATATGGGCGGCGCGGCCGTCGCCATCGCACTCGCACACATGATCATGGGCCAGGGCTTGGATGTGCGCCTCAAGCTGCTCATCGCCTCGGCTGAGAATTCTATATCCGGCGATGCCTTCCGCCCCGGCGATATCCTGCACAGCCGCGCGGGCCTGACGGTCGAGATCGGCAACACCGATGCCGAAGGCCGCCTCGTCCTCGCCGACGCTTTGGCGCTGGCCGACGAAGGCGCGCCCGACAGCGTCTTCGTCTTCGCCACCCTGACCGGCGCCGCGCGCACCGCACTTGGCCCCGATCTCCCCGCACTTTTCACCAACGACGACGCGCTCGCAGCCACCCTCCAGCAGACGGGCGAGCGCATTGGCGATCCCCTCTGGCGTCTTCCACTCTGGCTTGGCTACGACCGCAATCTCGACAGCGAAATCGCGGATATCAACAACGTCTGGGAAACCCCGTTCGCCGGCTCAATCACGGCCGCTCTGTTCTTGCAGCGGTTCGTCAAGAACGCCAAGCGCTTCGCCCACTTCGATCTCTACGGCTGGCGCCCGGGCGCCCGTCCGCTCGGCCCGAAAGGCGGCGAAGTCCAAACCGCGCGCACCGTGCTCGAAGTCATCCGCGCCGAATGCGAGGCCGGCGCATGACAGCCGAACTGCTCGACACGCGTCGCAACGCCATTCGCCCGGATCTCGCCGACGAACGCCTCATCGGCCGCTATGAGGCGACGCGCTATATCGCCGGCCAATCCGCGCAGGTCATCCGCCCCTCGGTCCCACTCCGCCGCCGCCCCGTCCCCGCCGACGGCCTCGACACCGAAGCCCTCTACGGCGAGCGCGTGCGCGTGTTCGACGAACAGGAGGGCTGGGCTTGGGTGCAGCTCGATCGCGACGGTTACGTGGGCTATATCCCAACCAATGCGCTATCCGAAAGCATCGTCGCGCCGACCCACCGCGTGAAGGCCATCGGCACATTCCTCTATCCGCAAGCCGATATGAAGTGCGCGCCCATGCTGCACTTAAGCCTCAACTCCGAGCTCACCATCGTTGAGGACGGCGAACGGTTCAGCCGCACCCACATTGGCGCCTGGGTCTTCAACCGTCACATCGCCGCCCTCGATAAGACTGCCCGCGACTTCGTCGAGGTGGCCGAACGCCTCATCGACACACCGTATTTGTGGGGCGGCAAAACCCGCATCGGCGTCGACTGCTCAGGTCTCGTGCAGCTCTCCCTGCAAGCGGCCGGCGTCCCTGCCCCCCGCGACAGCGACATGCAGTTTGCCGAATTGGGGGAACCCATCGAGGTCAGAGGCGAGTTTGAAAATCTTGAGCGCGGCGATCTCGTGTTCTGGAAGGGCCACGTCGGCATCATGACGGACGGCATTATGTTGCTGCACGCCAACGCGCATCACATGGCGACCGTCGCCGAGACCCTCCCCGAAGCCGCTGACCGCATCGCCAAGTCCGGCACACCACTGCTGGCGGTCAAGCGTCTCAAGATTTCCAGCGCTTGAGTTGTTGGCGTGTGAACCGCCACTCCGGCGTTTCCAACGTGTCGCCAAAATCGGTGCCGTACCACACCGATCCATCGCTTGCGGCTGGGTTCTTCAGCACGTGGATGTCCTGCGCCGGCATATAGCTCTGTGTCAGCAAGAAACGCGTCTCGCCCGTCGCCCTGTTCACCACGACATCAGTGACAAACACCGCATGCCCCGGAAACCCGCCCTTGATGAAGACGTCGCCTGCCCGGATGTCGTCCGCGGACGCCGCCACCAACTCGCGCTCCAGCGAATAGGTCCCCGCATAAGCAAACACGTAATCCATGTATTTGCGAAAACCCGGATAGTCCTGCTTTTGTCGCGCTGAAAATCGCAGCCGTTTGCCTTCGGTGTCGTTGAACGCAATATCGGCCTTGCGCCCGAGCGAATACAGCCACTCCGCCCTGAGCCGCATCACCGCGTCGGCGCACTGCTGCAGGTCCCGCTTTCCGACATCGATGTCGATCACACCCGCGTGTACATCCTGGCGCCACTTCTGCGCGCCCGTGTGCAGCAGAACTGCCGCGCCATCAGCCTTCATCGGCAACCCGCGCAGCCATTCCGCAAACGATCCGGCCTCGGCCGTCACCCGCTCAAACCCCTCCGGCGGTGCAAAACGCGACGCTAGGGTCTCAACCGCCGTCGCCGTCCGCCACGCATAGCGCGGCTCAGCCTGCGCGGGCGCTCCGGCCAATGCGAACACTGCGAAGAGGGAGAAGCCCGATAAAAAGCGCCGATAGACGCGCCAATCAAACGGAAGTGGCAGCATGGGGAGCGATCCACGAGCATATCAGATGGCTGATCTGTGCCGCCGCATCATGGCGGATTTTGGTGCCCCGAAGCTCGAAAACCGTCCCGTAACCTCTCAAAACAGCAAGAGCCCGGAAAAGGCGGTTGCCTTTTTCGGGCCCACCCTTCCCAAAAGCGAAAGCCCGGAAAAGGCGTTTGCCTTTTCCGGGCTCGGAGCGTTGGGCTCGTCCGGAGGTTGATGATCGCGGTGCGGGATCGGCGGTCTGGTCCGTCGTGGGTCGATGCGCTTGAAGCGCTGACCCGGATCATGCTGCCGTTCCTCGTTTCTCCGCCTATGTCCTCCCGACCCAATCACATCGGATATTCAGAGCTGCATTTTGCCACCACACCGGCTCTCCGGCCGGACTTACCAAGCGCGCCGCGGAACGCGCTCATCTCCCGACCGAATTCTCCGTCATCGGGCACACACACCAGATCCCCGGCGTGAGTGGCATTGGCACTCTGTTCAAACGTTCAAATTTTCTATCTCAGCCGCATGACCACGGCGCTTGTCCGGCGCATCTTCGCGCCCAGCGACCGCTTCGTGCAAGCAACGTCTTTGCGCTGTCTGCTACGGTCGCGTGCGGCGCATCTCCAGTGGACTTTGCCTGCGTGCTCCCACGCCGCGCCACCCGTGGAGTTCTGCGTCAGGGCCGCATTCACAGCGGCGAAAGAGTACCCGGTGGAGACATTTTCTTAGACCTCCCTTCGAGGAATAACCAAAGTGTGCGCCTCGATCCAAAAGCTGTCAATTCACGAAACGCATCTGTTTGCAATGTTGTCGTGCGCTGCAGCGAGACCGTGGTTGACGAAATGTTAAGGCCCGATCGTTAGCGTCCAACGCGCTGTATGCGTCATCGGCATGCACGCCAGCGACGAGGACAATTGACGATGAGGCCGGTACTCAGTTTCGTTTCGCTCATGGCCATTGGCTTAATCACAGCCAGTGCAATTGCGCTGATCGGCTCAACCCTGACGCCGCTTTCCGCCAGCAATTCGGCACCGCTCCTCGACTACCGCTCACTCTCGATCGGTCTTGTCATCGGCTTGATGCTGTCCTCGCTTGCCCGCCTCAGCTGGGCCGAGATGCCCCGTCGGGTTCTCAACTGGCTCTGGTCCAACGAACGCAACTTCTATCGCGCTGGCCTCGCCACCGTCCTGCTGGGCGTCCTCGTCTTCTACTGAAAAGCCATCAGGCCGTCCGTTTCACGACGGTGCCATGCACCGCCCACTCGCACCGCCTACTCCATCACGAGCGCAAAAAACAAAAAGGGCGGCCCGAAGGCCACCCTTTCCGCCACTCTTTGGAGTGAGCCGTTTAGACGGAGTAGTACATGTCGTACTCGACCGGATGCGGCGTCATCTCGTAGCGCATGTTCTCGGCCATGCGCAGTTCGATGTACGCATCGATCATATCGTCGTTCATGACGCCACCGGCTTTGAGGAAGGCGCGGTCCTTGTCGAGGGCGTCGAGCGCCTCGCGCAAGCTACCGGCAACCGTCGGGATCTTGGCCAACTCCGCCGGCGGCAGATCGTACAGGTTCTTGTCCATCGGGTCGCCCGGATGGATCTTGTTCAAGACACCGTCGAGACCAGCCATCAGCATGGCCGTGAAGGCGAGGTAAGGGTTGGCGCCCGGATCCGGGAAGCGGATTTCGATGCGCTTGGCCTTCGGCGACGATACATGCGGGATGCGGCACGAAGCGGAACGGTTGCGCGCCGAGTAGGCGAGCAGCACGGGAGCCTCATAGCCGGGCACCAGACGCTTGTAGGAGTTCGTCAGCGGGTTGGTGAAGGCGTTAATGGCCTTGGCGTGCTTCAGGATGCCACCGATGTAGTAGAGGCACATATCCGAGAGGTCAGCATACTTGTTGCCAGCGAACATCGGCTGGCCGCCCTTCCAGATCGACTGGTGGACGTGCATGCCCGAACCGTTGTCGCCGAAAACAGGCTTCGGCATAAACGTCGCGGTCTTGCCATACGCCTGCGCCACCTGATGCACGACGTACTTATAGATCTGCATGTGGTCGGCCATCTGGATCATCGGGCCGAACTTCACGCCGAGTTCGTGCTGGGCGGACGCCACTTCGTGGTGGTGCTTTTCAACCGTCACACCCATCTCGGTCAGAACCGAGAGCATTTCCGAGCGCATGTCCTGGCAGCTGTCGATCGGCGGGACGGGGAAGTAGCCGCCTTTGATACGCGGACGATGGGCGAGGTTGCCCATCTCGTAGGACGTATCCGAGTTCGACGGCAGTTCAGAGCTGTCGACCTGGAAGCCGACCTTGTACGTATCGGTCGAGAACTTCACGTCGTCGAAGATGAAGAATTCAGCTTCCGGGCCGAAGTAGACCGCGTCGCCAATACCCTGCGAAAGCATGAAGGCTTCAGCCTTCTTCGCGATTGAACGCGGGTCGCGCTCATAGGCCTGCCCGGTCGATGGTTCCAGGACGTCGCAGAAAATGGCGAGCGTTGACTGGGCGAAGAAAGGATCGATGTGGGCGGACGCAGCGTCCGGCATCAAAAGCATGTCGGAGGCTTCGATACCCTTCCAACCAGCGATCGATGAACCGTCGAAGGCATAACCTTCGCTGAACATAGCGTCGTCGACGCACGACACGTCGGCGGTGACGTGCTGCATCTTGCCCTTCGTGTCCGAGAACCGAAGGTCCACGAACTTCACGTCCTTGTCCTTGATGAGCTTGAGGACGTCGTTGACCGTCTTCATAAGAACTCCCCTTGAGATCCCAAATTATGCGTCATGCTCCAGGCTCTTGCGTCCCGCTGCATCTTTAAATCGCGTCCGCGCCGTGTTCTCCGGTCCGGATGCGAATGGCTTCCTCGATATTCGAGATAAAGATCTTGCCGTCCCCGATGCGCCCCGTCTTGGCGGCCTTCTGGATCGCTTCGA
>LNFM01001165.1_pt1 | contig 62906 bp, 67 predicted proteins | sample 596031 | NCBI WGS metagenome assembly LNFM01 (sample SAMN04254537, study PRJNA301005) | activated carbon metagenome | isolation source: dual media filters at the Ann Arbor, Michigan drinking water treatment plant | place: USA: Ann Arbor
TTCGCCGTGCCGGTGGACACCGTCATGCGCGTAGTCCCGCAACTCATCAAGACCGGTAAGTACATCCGTCCGGCGCTGGGCATTGAGGTGGACGAACAGCTCAATCAGCGCCTGCTGGCGCTGACTGGAAGCAAGGGCGTGTTCGTGTTGCGTGTTACCCCTGGTTCGGCAGCGCACAAGGCCGGCCTCGCGGGTGTCGAAGTCACGCCGCAAGGCATCGTGCCGGGCGACCGCATCATCGATGTTGATGGCCAGGCGACGGACGATGTGGCCAAGCTGCTCGCGCGGCTAGACGACAGGAAGGTCGGCGATGTGGTGGTCTTGTCAGTGGAGCGGGCCGGCAAATCGCGCGAGGTGCGTGTGGAGCTGCAACCCGGGAATTGATTGAACTGAACCTGTGGATCAGGCGGTAGTGCAGCGTCGCGGCGATTGAGGTTCTCAGGTCTTCGGCCAGGTAGCGTTCCGCCTCAACCTCCGTAATTTTCGGATGCGATCTGCCTATCCGAATAGGCAAGCATGCAACGCCGGAACCTCTTGCCAATCATCGAAGGAGAAAGCGAGGCGCAATCCGCATGAGGTGGACGCAGGCCAGGAACGAGGCAAACAGGAGGCCGCATTGGAACTCAGACTACTGCGCTATTTCGTTGCGGTCGCGGAAGAACTGCATTTCGCGCGAGCGGCCGAGCGCCTTGGCGTAGAACAATCGCCTGTGTCGCGCGCAATGCGAAATCTCGAAGCCACGCTCGGCGTGCAGTTGTTCGACCGCAGCGCGCACCAGACGCGACTGACCTGGGCCGGTCAAGTGTTCCTCGGTGAGTGCCGGCGCGTGCTGGCCACCGTGGAGCAGGCGGTGAGTGCCGCAAAGGCGGCGGCGCAGGGCTATCAGGGTTATCTGCGCATCGCCATCTGCGACAGCTTGGCGCAGCCCCACATTGCCACCTTGCTGGCGCGCAGCCGCGAGGAAGAGCCCGAACTGGAGATTCGCGTCTTCGAGCTGCCTTTCGCGCAGCAGCTCAAGGGCCTGCACAACGATCTGCTGGACATCGGTTTTGCGCTGTCGGACGCGGTGAGCGAAGGCCTTGTCGCCGAGCCCGTGTGGACCGATCCTCTGTCGGTGATCGTGCCCGTGCGCCACCCCTTGTTGGCGCACGCGGAAGTGCCATTGGATGAAGCCTTGAAGTTTCCGTTGGTACTGTGCCATCCGGACGCGGGATCGGGCTGCCACCACCAGATCCAGGCGGTGCTTCAAGGTGCGTCCAAGCCGCTCAAGCTGGTAGATCAGGTGACGAGCCTAGGCGTGATGCTGACTCTGGTCGGTGCCGGTTATGGCCTAGGTTTCGCCATTGCCTCGCAGGTGCAGACCCTGAACCGCCCCGACATAACCGTTCGCCCCTTGGCCGGCACGCCGCCCATGCTGTCCACCTACCTGCTGCGCCGCAGCGCCGAACCCTCTGAGCCCATGAAGCGGTTTCTGCAGCGCGCCCGCGAGGAGTTCCTGCCAAAGGGAGATGAACCGGCCTCGTGACGTTGAGCGCTCGGGTACATTGGCTACTGCTGGCTGTCCATGGCTCGCACTGGACTTGCTCGGAGCGCGCGTTGACCAAGCGTGGTTTTTCAGTCCATAATTATGTCCATCTCGGTTCGCCGAGTGCGGAAAACTCGTTATCAATCAACGAGTTGGGAACACGATGATGTTCCCTCAGCAGGTTGCCGCATCGACCGATTCCGCTCTTCTCCCCCGGCGATTGGCCCGTCGCGCGCTACACCTGTCAGTTTCTCCTCGTATCCTCTCAGGCCGGCCGGGCCGCGTCCCTTGCAATGTCTCAGCAACGGCGACACCTGCCCCGCAGCGAACACCCGTGGCGATCCGCGGCGCGAGCGCTACGGCCCGGCCCGCGATGCGGCCCATATTCGTGAAATCCGGCGTGTCGCGACGGTCCGCGCCACGACGCGTTGACCGTGGCGATCCCGAACCGTATCGGTCGGGAGCGTGGCGTGTATGGAGGCGGTGCGCTAGAGTGGCTCCGAGTGTCCGTCAACGCAGTCAAGGAATCCGGCAACGATCCGCTGTTCGTCGCATGCACGAAGAACCTCCTCTCGATATGCAGCTGCTGTACGGCGCAATGGTGGATCGTGCCCCGGTGGCGATCTTCGTCCACTCCGGCGACCGCATCGCATTCATCAACCAGACGGGCGTCGCACTGCTCGGCGCGGCGGATCGCAGCGAGATCATCGGCCGCAACCGGTTCGACTTCCTGCATCCCGACGATGTCGATCTTTCCATCGCGCGGGTCACGCAGATGGCAGCGGGAGCCATCGTTCCCCGCATCGAGCAACGCTATCGTCGCGTGGACGGTACCTATGTCTACGGCGAGGCCGAGGCCATCGGTCTCGAACACCAGGGGCGCAAGGTCTTCATCGTCTTCGTTCGCGACGTCACGCAGCGTCGCGCGCGGATGGACGAACTGCGCCGCGCGCGCGCGGCCATGGAACTCGCGCCGGATCCGATCTTCCTGATCGACCGCGAGACCCTCGCGTACGTCGACGTGAATGCAGCCGCGTGCCAGATGCTCGGATACCCGCGTCAGGAGCTGCTCTCGAAAGGTGTGATGGACATCACCGTCGGCGCAGATGCGGCCGACTTCCATGCACTGTTCAACGCGGTGGCTGCCGCCGGGCAGGAGCAAGTCTCCGAGGAGCATCGGGTCCGGCATTTCCGACGTCGCGACGGGACGATGGTCCCTGTGGAGATCCGCCGTAGCGCGGTGCGGACCGAGGGGCGCGATCTGATCGTTTCCGTAGCGCGCGACCTCTCCGAGCGCCTGCGGATCGAGGAGGCCCTGCGTCTGCGCGACCGTGCGATCGAGGCGAGCGACAGTGCGATCCTGCTCGTGGACATGCGCGACTCGGCCCAGCCGGTCGAGTATGTCAACGCCGCCTTCGAGCGGATGACCGGGTATTCCGCCGCCGAGACCATCGGTCGCAACTGCCGGTTCCTGCAGCGCGGTGATGCGCAGCAGCCGGAACTCGATCTGCTGCGTGCCGCGATCGCCGCTGGCACGGACGCCCATGTGCTCCTGCGCAACTACCGCAAGGACGGCCGCCTCTTCTGGAACCGGCTGAACGTGTCGCCGGTCCGGGACGACGCCGGCACCATCACGCACTATGTGGGTGTTGCGACGGATGTCACCGATCTGACGGCCGATCGTCACGAGCTGCAGCACCGCGCAACGCACGACCCGCTCACGAGTCTCGCCAATCGTCATCTTCTGGGAGAGCAGCTCGAACGGGCGTTGGCGCAGGCCGAGCGCCACGAACGCGGCCTCGCTGTGGTGTTCGTCGATCTGGACGGCTTCAAGGAGGTGAACGATCGGCTGGGTCACGCAGTCGGCGATGCGATGTTGCGCATTGCCGCGCGTCGACTGGAGGCCTGTGTTCGCGAGGGCGACACCGTCGCGCGTACCGGGGGTGACGAGTTCGTCCTCGTACTCACCGACCAGACCACGGAGGAGCATCTCGCCGCAGTGCTCGAGCGGGTGCGCGAGACGCTCTCGCTCGACTATCCGGTCGACGGGCAGTTGCTCCCCATGTCGTGCAGCATCGGCGCGAGCATCTATCCGCGCCATGGCGTCACGGCGGATGTTCTCGTGCAGGAGGCGGACCGCGCGATGTACGCGGCGAAGAACGCGGGTCGCAACGCCTGGCGCGTCGCGCCGTGACGGTGGATCCGGCGGGCGATGCGCCGTTCGCCGGGCGCATCGTGGCGTGGCAGCGCACGCACGGGCGCCACGACCTGCCGTGGCAGCGCGTGCGCGACGCCTACCGTATCTGGCTCTCCGAGATCATGCTTCAGCAGACGCAGGTCACGGCGGTCATTCCGTACTACGAACGTTTTCTTGCACGCTTTCCAGACGTCGCGACGCTGGCGGCCGCACCCCTCGATGATGTGCTCGCGCTCTGGAGCGGGCTCGGCTACTACGCGAGGGCGCGGAATCTCCATGCCGCGGCACGCGCCGTCATGATCGAACATGCGGGCGCGTTTCCGCGCGCTGCCGATGCGCTCGCCACGCTCCCGGGTGTGGGGCGATCCACCGCCGCCGCGATCGCGGTGTTCTCGTTCGGTGTCCGCGCCGCGATCCTCGATGGCAACGTGAAGCGGGTGCTCGCGCGGTGGCGTGGCATCGACGGATGGCCCGGCAGTCCGGCAGTGGAACGGTCGATGTGGACGCTGGCCGAATCGCTGCTGCCCGCGGAGCACGTCGAGGCGTACACGCAGGGGCTCATGGATCTCGGAAGCAGCGTTTGCGCGCGAAGCCGTCCGCAGTGCGGCGCGTGTCCGGTCCGCGCCGATTGTGTGGCACATCGGGACGGCACCACCGCCCGGCTGCCGGCCTCACGTCCGGCGAAGGCGCGACCGGAACGCGCGGTCGCGATGCTCGTCATGCAGCAGGGCGGGCAGGTGTTCCTCGAACAACGGCCACCGAGCGGGATCTGGGGTGGGCTGTGGTCGCTGCCCGAGATGCCCGAGGACGCAGCGCTGGACGACACGTGCCGCGAGCGCTTCGGCGTGCGCGTCCTGACGTCCATGGCCGGGCCATCGCTGCGTCACGGTTTCACGCATTTCTCGCTCACGATTCATCCCCGGTATGTCGAGGTGGCCCCGGACGCGCGGCAGGTCAGCGAGGGAGCGGGGCGATGGTTCCCGATCACCGAAGCGCTGACGGTAGGCGTGCCGGCGCCCGTGCGGACCCTCATCGAGGGACTGGACGCATCCGCGTTGCCGCTCTTCAACCGCGCCGGATGAGGTGGAGGGCGCGGTCGAGGCGCGCGAGCGGATCGTTCGCCACGAGCATCCGCTGCTTCTCGAGCGCATCGAAGGGCAGCACTTCCGCGAGTCGGTAGCTGACCCACGAGGCATCCTCGAAGCGGTGTGGAGGCGGGAACCACGCGTCGCCCACGCGCTCGATCAGCTGTCGCAGGACCTGTACGCACAGGGCATGACTCGCCGGCACGGGGACGCCGGCCTCAGGTTCGAGCGTCACGACTTCGCCCCGCAGCAGGCCGTCGTCCTGCACCCGCGTCGTCAACAGGCGGAAGCGCTCCGTGCCAGCGGTCATCACGTGATAGAGATCCGGCTCGGGCATGTCCCACTCGATGATCGATGCGAGGCAACCCATGTCCGCCGGCATCGCCGGTGAGCCCACCTCCTTCCCTTCCTGAATCAGGCAGACCCCGAACTCGGTGCCATCGCGCAGGCAGTCGCGGAGCATCGCCAGGTAGCGTGGTTCGAAGATCCGCAGCGGCAGCCGGCTGCCCGGGTACAGCACCGTGCCCAAGGGGAACAGCGGAACATCTCTGCGGCGGTCGGTGGCCATGGCGTCGGATCAGTCGGTGCGGCGATCGTCGGGTGTGTCGCGGTCACCCCAGCGCGGCACGAGCGTGTGGGGGACGCGGAGCTGATCGAGGATCCGCGCGACGACGAAGTCCACGAGCCCGCTCACGGTGTCCGGACGATGATAGAAGCCCGGATTGGCCGGGAGGATCACCGCGCCGGCCTTCGCCAGACGGAGCATGTTCTCGAGGTGCAGCACGGAGAACGGTGTCTCGCGCGGCACGATCACCAGCGGCCGACCCTCCTTCATGCTGACGTCGGCGGCACGTTCGATGAGATTGTCGGCGAGACCGGCGCTCACCGCGGCGAGGGTCCCCATCGAGCACGGGCAGATCACCATCGCGTCGGCCGCATTGGAGCCGGAGGCCACCGGGGCATACCAGTCGTCCCGCCCGAAGATCTCCAGGCGATCGTCCGCCACGCCATGGCGATCGAGGAAGTAGCGCCGGGCCTCCCGGGGCTGGGCCGGCAGCTTCAGATCCATCTCCTGGTGGGCGACGATCTGCGCGACCTGGGAGTAGATCAGCCAGACCCGCACATCGGCCTTCAGCAGACATTCGAGCAGGCGCAGACCGTAGGTCATGCCCGATGCGCCGGTGAAGGCGAGCGTGACGGTGCGGGGGCGTGTGGCAGGGGTCATCGTGGGTCCGTGCCCGGTGGGGTGGCGGGCGGCACTGCCGGATCGATCGATATCGTTGCAGCTGGCGCAGTTGCCGCGGCGGGTGCCGGTTGCGATTTCGCCGCCTCCATCCTAAGACGCAGCACCGATGCCTCCAACTGGTCGATCTCCAGCTTCAACTGTTCGAGGTCCTTGCGCCGCGCGGCGAGCTGCGCCTCGTCGCGGGCGAGATCTGCGTCGCGTCGCCTCCGGGCTTCCACGAACTGGCACATGACGCTGCCGAAGCGATCCCCGACCGTCTCCGGCACGATGGCCGCGGCATCTGCATCGGCATTGTTCGAGGCTTCGAGTGTGACGCCCTCATCCGCGAAGACCTGCCAGGCGAGCGCCCGCACCGTGTGATCGCGGCAGTGGATGCTCTCCTGGTAGATCGCACTCTTTGCCATGCCAGTGCGGACCCGCACAGGCTTGGCGAAGGTCACCCGCCGCCAGTAAGTGATCTCGTCGCCGCGGATCGAAATCATGGACCGGTCGTACGCGTGCTGGTCGGCCCCGCTGGCTTCGACGCGTGTCCACTCGGCCGCCATACCCGTGGCTGGGGATGCCCCTGCCACGAGGAGCGCCAGCAGCACCGGAACGCCAAGGCGGCGCGTGTTCATTTCCGCGGCAGCAGCTCGGCGGCGGAGAGTTCGCGATGCCGGAGCAGCACGGGCCGCGAGGCGCGGAAGTGGGTCGCCAGGGATTCCGCGAGGTACACCGAGCGGTGCCGGCCCCCGGTGCAGCCGATTGCGATCGTCAGGTAGCTGCGGTTGTCGCGCTCGAAGCACGGGAGCCAGCGCTCCACGAAGCCCTGGATGTCGTCCCGCATGGCGAGGACGACCTCGGATGCGCCGAGAAACTCCATGACGGCATGGTCCCGACCCGTAAGCAGCCGGAGCCGCTCGTCGTAGAAGGGGTTGGGCAGGCAGCGGACGTCGAACACGTAGTCGGCGTCGAGCGGGCTGCCGTGCTTGAATCCGAACGACTCCACGAGCAGCGTGAGCCCCGCGAAGCCGGTCGCGTCGACGAACTCGCGCACCCACGCGCGCAATGCATTGGCCGACAGGTCGCTGGTGTCGATGCGATGGGCGGCTTCCTTCAGGGGGTCCAGCAGGTCGCGCTCGCGTTCGATGCATTCGGGCAGGGTGCTGATGCCGTCCGACAGGGGATGCCGGCGTCGGGTCTCGGAGAAGCGCTTCACGAGCGTGTCGGTCTTCGCCTCCAGGAACAGCACCTTGGCGTCCCCGATGCGGCCACGCAACGCCTGCATGGTGCGCGGCAGTTCATCCAGACCCTGGCCGCTGCGGACGTCCACGCTGACGGCGACCCGCGCGTAGCCCGCCTGATCCAGGAAGTCCACGAGGGACGTCAACAACTTGGCGGGAAGGTTGTCGACGACGTAGAAGCCGCTGTCCTCGAGCACGTTGAGGGCGATGCTCTTGCCGGAACCGGACAGACCACTGATCAGAACCAGACGCATGGATGGGCTCGGGACTCGTGAAGGACTCTACTGCGCGGCCGGATTGCCGAACTGCCCATACTCGTAATCGGAATGCATTCTACGGATCGGTTGACACGTCGGGCCAGTGAGTCGTTCGCCGGGCATACGACGTTCCTCCCTACGCGTGTGCCGATAGCTCAGCGACAACTCAGCCGGCGTCGTCGCCCAGGTGCTGCTCCTGGCGACGGATGAAGTCCTGGGTGCTGTCGATGCCGCGCAACTGGAGCACGTAGTTGCGGACGGCCGCCTCCACGAGCACCGCGAGGTTTCGACCGGCTGCCACCGGCAACTGCACCTTTCGGATCGCGACGCCCATGATCTCCTCGGTCGTGGCATGCAGCGGTAGCCGTTCCAACCCGGGTACGTGACCCTGTACCGGTCGTTCGAGCTGCACGATGAGCTTGAGGTTCTTGCGGATGCGCACCGCCGTTTCGCCGAAGATGGTGCGGATGTTGAGCATGCCGAGGCCGCGGACCTCGAGGAAATCCTTCAGCATCTCCGGGCACCGCCCTTCGAGCGTTTGCGGGGCGATGTGGTACAGCTCCGCGACGTCGTCGGCCACCAGTCCGCTGCCACGGGTGATCAGCTCCAGCGCGAGCTCGCTCTTCCCGACGCCGCTGTCACCCGTGAGCAGCACGCCCATGCCGAGCACGTCGAGCAGCACGCCGTGCCGGGTCACGAACTCGGCGAGTTCCCGCCCGAGATACGTGCGGATCACCCAGATGATCTGGAGACTCGGGACTGGCGAGGACAGCATCGGGACGTTCATCCGCGTCGCCAGTTCCAGCAGAAGGTCGGAGGGCTTCTCGCCGTCGCTCAGGATGATGCAGCAGCCGCCGCTGGCTGCCAGATTGGCGATCACCTTGTCGCGCGACCCCCCGTCCAGGCCCGCGAAGTACTCGGCCTCGGTGTGGCTGAAGATCTGGATCCAGTTGGGATGGATGTAGTTCAGGTGGCCGATCAGGCCCTTGCCCGAGCTGGCGATGCGGCCCGAGTCGAGCGTCGGCACGTGGTCGCGGTCGCCCTGCAGCCAGGAAAGGCGCAACTCAGCCCGGTTGTCCTCAAACAGCTGCGCGATGCTGAGCTGGGGCATGGGGATCCCAGGTGGTGATCAGTTTCTGGACCGCACTGGCGTCCGGGGCGTCCATCAGTTGCTGACGCAATGCGCGGTCGCTGAACATCTCCGCGAGCTCGGACAGGATCTGCAGGTGGACGTCGGTGGCCTTCTCGGGGACGAGAAGGATGAAAACGAGGCTGACCGGATTGCCGTCGGGCGCTTCGAACGGAATCGGCTGACGGGTTCGCACGAACGCGCCGACGGCATCCTTCAAGCCCTTGAAGCGCCCATGCGGGACCGCGATGCCGTGACCGAGTCCGGTGGAACCCAGCTTCTCGCGGGCGAACAGGCTGTCGAAGACGCCGCTCGCAGAGAGCCCGAGCGAGTTCTCGAAGACCAGGCCGGCGTGCTCGAACACGCGCTTCTTGCTCGTCACGTCCAGATCGACGAGGACGCGGGACTCCGGCAACAGGCGGGACACCAGGGTCATGGACGTGCGGGGCAGTGATCTCTAGGGGGCGAGGTGCTTCAGGCCTGGCTCGCCGTGGTGTCCGGTCTGTCGCTGCTTGTGCTCGAGGACCATCCGGTCGAGCTTGTCGGCCAGGGCGTCGATCGCTGCATACATGTCGGGTTCCTCGGCGACGCAGAAGAAATCCCGGCCTGGCACGTGCAACGTGACCTCGGCCTTCTGCGTGAGCTTCTCGACGGCGAGTGTCACCCTGGCATCGATGACGTGATCGAAATGGCGGGTCACCCGCGCGAGCTTCGTCGTGACGTACTCACGCAAGGAGTCCGTGATCTCGAGATGGCGTCCGGTGAGTTGGAGGTTCATCTGTCCCTCAGATGGATTTGCGCAGATTGACCGGGAGGATCTGCAGCGATTCGCGGTACTTTGCGATCGTGCGTCGGGCCACCACGATGCCTTGCTTGCCGAGGATCTCGGAGATCTGGCTGTCGGACAGCGGGTGCTTTGAGTCTTCCTCGCCCACCAGCTGTTTTATGAGCGCACGGATGGCGGTGGCCGAGCAGGCGCCGCCGGTTTCGGTGGAGACGTGGCTGCCGAAGAAGTACTTCAACTCGAAGATGCCACGCGGCGTCAGCATGAATTTCTGCGTCGTCACGCGCGATACCGTGGACTCGTGCAGGCCGAGGATCTCGGCGATCTCGCGCAACACCAGCGGGCGCATGGCGACTTCGCCGTGCTCGAAGAAATGCCGCTGCCGGTCGACGATGCACTGCGAGACCCGCAGGATGGTGTCGAACCGCTGCTGCACGTTCTTGATCAGCCACTTCGCTTCCTGGAGCTGCCCGGAGAGCTGCTGATACGAGGAGTCCCGGTTGCGCGAGAGGATGTCCGCATACATGCGGTTGATCCGCAACTTGGGCATGGCATCCGGATTCAGCGCAGCGATCCACGCGCCCTTGATCTTGCGGACGATGACGTCGGAGACGACGTACCGCGCATCCTCCTTGGAGAAGGTCAGGCCGGGGCGGGGATTCAGACCAATGATGAGCCGCTGAACCTCCCGCAGCACATCGTCCTCGCAGCGCAGCGCCTTCTTGAGCTTCGCGTAGTCGCGGGTGGCAAGGGCGTCCAGGTGGTTCTTGACCACCGTGAGGGCCATCTGCCGGTACGGGGTGGATTCGGGCATCGCCTGCAACTGCAACTGGAGGCATTCGCCCAGAGTTCTGGCGCCCACACCGGCCGGTTCCAGTTGCTGCAGGTGACGCAGGCAGACGAGGAGTTCCTCTTCGTCGATGCCGAGCTCCTCGGGCAGCAGGGCCGCGAGTTCCGCGAGGTCCTGCTTGAGATAGCCGTCGTCGTCGAGGGAGTCCACCAGGAGTTCCGTGATCCGCTTGTCGCGGTCCGGCATGGTGGTCATGTTCAGTTGCCAGAACAGATGTTCCCGGAGCGACGGGCTCCCGGTGGGTACCTGTGGGAAATCGCCATCCTCGCCGTCGGCATTTCCCCCGCTGCCTGCGTAGGAGCCTTCGTCCACCCAGTCCGCATCGTCCATCGCTTCGCGCGCGGGCTCGTCTCCGACGTCGGGCACCTCCGGGACATCGGGCGGTGCCTCGTAGTCGTCGGCGGGTGCTTCGGTCGAGGATGTGGTGGTGGCGTCGAACTCCTGGATCTCGCCGGTGGGCTGTGCTTCCGCTGCGGCCGTTGCGGCGGCGGCGGCGCCTTCCTCGCCCTCTTCCTCCTCGCGCTCGAGCAGGGGGTTCTCCTGGAGGAAGCGTTCGAGTTCCTGATTGAGTTCGAGGGTCGACAGTTGCAGCAGACGGATCGACTGCTGAAGCTGTGGCGTCAGCGTCAGGTGCTGGGACAGCTTTAGCTGCAGGGAGGGTTTCATCGGATGCTGACGTGCCGGTAGCGCGAGGGTTGGAGGCTAGAGCCTGAAATGTTCACCGAGGTAGACCTTGCGCACCGCGTCATTGTAGACGATCTCCTCTGGGTGCCCGCAGGCGAGAACGGAGCCGTCGTTGATGATGTAGGCACGGTCGCAGATGCCAAGCGTCTCCCGTACATTGTGGTCGGTGATGAGCACCCCGATGCCGCGTTCCTTGAGGAAGCGAATGATCCGCTGGATGTCGATCACCGCGATCGGATCCACGCCGGCGAACGGTTCGTCCAGCAGGATGAAGCGCGGGTTGCTCGCCAGGGCGCGGGCAATCTCGACCCGACGGCGCTCGCCTCCGGAGAGGCTGATCGCAGGGCTGTTGCGAAGATGGCTGACGTGCAGGTCGTGCAACAACTCGTCGAGCCGGTCGTCGAGGCTCGCGCCGAGCGACTGCAACTCCAGAACGGCGAGCACGTTCTCCGCGACCGTCAGCTTGCGAAAGATCGACGGCTCCTGCGGAAGATATGACAGCCCCAGTGACGCACGTCGATGGATCGGCATGCGAGAGACCGACTGGCCGTCCAGCAGGATCTCGCCCTTGTCCACGGGGACCAGCCCCACGATCATGTAGAAGCAGGTGGTCTTGCCGGCGCCGTTCGGTCCGAGCAGCCCCACGACCTCCCCGCTCTTCACTTCCAGGGACACATCCTTCACGACGGTGCGCGCCTTGTACCGCTTCTGGAGATGGGAGGCGCGTAGTTCGCTCACCGTGGCGGGCGGGGAGAGCGAGGCATCGGCGGCGGGCGCGTTCACTTTGGTCTGGTTTCCAGACTGCCGGCGGGCTTGAGGCGCGTGCCGGGCGCCGGCTTCGCGTCGGGGGGGGTCTTGGATTTGGGCAGGATGACCGCACGGACCCGTCCGTCGGGATTGGTGGGGGTGGCGGCGGACTTGCCACCGCCCAGCACCTGGAAGAACTCGGTCTTGGCGTTGTACGAGATGTAATCGCCGCGGACTTCGTCGGTGCCTTTGAGCAGGCGGGCGACGCCGAACATCTGCAGCATGTCGTTCTTGCCGTCGTACTCGAGGCGGTCCGCAAACCCTTCGATGTACTCGTCGGTGCCATCGCGCCGCTGGCGGAACTTGGCTGGTCGCCCGTAGGCGATACCGAACTGGAATCCATCCGCGTCCTGCCGAACATTCACCCGGTCTCCTTCAAGCTTCAGCGTGCCCTGTGTGAGCACCACATTGCCCTCGAAGACGGACTCCTTCTTGGCGTCGTCCACGAGCATGCGGTCTGCCTCGATGTTCATCGGTTTCTCGCGGTCCGACTTGTCCGCGCGGGCCGTCGAAGCGCCGCAGGCGAGCAGGCCCACGAACAGGGCGACCGCAGCATGCGCGAGGCTATTTACGACCGGACGAGGGCAAACTGAGGGGCGTGGCATATGTGACCTTCACTCGGGACAGGATCTCCAGGACGCGGGCGCGATTGTCGAACTTCATTCCGACACCCGTGACCCGATTCTCCCCCTGAATCATGGTGACCGGCTTGTCAGTCGTGGCGAGATCCTGATCGGGGAGCAGATGCAGGAACTCCGTGTCGAGCGACATGGCGGGCTTCCCGTCGTACGGGTCGCGGACGATGTTCACGTCGCCGACGAAGTCGACCATCTCTCCGTCGGCGGATATGAAGGCCTCCAGCGCGCGCACGTGCACCGGGGCGGTCTTCGGGTCGAAATGCACGAACCGGGGCGTTTCCACCTTCGTGCTCTTGTCATCCGGGAAATGCAGCATCCGGCTGCCCTTGATCGCGTACCGGACGGATCCGTCTGGATTCATGCGCTGGGCTGAGAAGTTGTCGATGATGAAATCCGGGTCGTGCCGGGTGCTGCCATCCCTGGGCGGTGGCGGCGCCTGGACGCGCCGGTCGATCCACAGCGTGATGGCCGCCAGAATCGCCAGCAGGGCCACGGGGTACCACCGGAACAGGTGATCGGTCATGCGAGATAGGCCTGCAGCCGTGCGTCGAGCGTGCCCTGGGCGCGCATGATGAGTTCGCACGCCTCGCGTACGGCGCCACGCCCGCCATCCGCTGACGTCACGTGATGGGCATGCTCCCTGGCGAGGACGTGTCCGCCCGGGACGGAGAATGCGAGGCCGCACCGGCGAAGCACCGGGATGTCGACCAAATCGTCGCCCATATAGCTCGCGGCCTCGGGCGTCAGGCCGGTGGCTTCCAGGATCTCTGCGAAGCCCGTGCGCTTGTCGTCGACGCCCTGCCACAGAAGCTGGATGCCGAGGTTCGCAGCCCTGAGTTCGACACAGCGTGACCGCCGGCCGGTCAGGATTGCGACGCGCACCCCGGAGTCGGACAGCATCTTGAGGCCGAGCCCGTCGAGGACGCTGAATCCCTTGGTCTCGTTGCCCTGGTCGTCGAGGAAGAGCGTGCCGTCGGTCATCACGCCATCGACGTCGAAGATGGCGATGCGGATACCTCGGGCTCGCGCTTCGATGTCGCTCGTCATGGCCTAGACCACCTTCGCGCTGAAGAGATCGTGCATGTTCAGAGCGCCGACGAGGAGGCCGGCATCGTCGACGACCAGCAGCCCGTTGATCCGATGGCGCTCCATCTCCTCCACGGCCTCCACCGCGAGTCGCTGTGGTCCGATGCATCGCGGGCGCAGGGTCATCACGCTGTCCACCAGCGCCGTCGAGAGGTCCACTTTCCGGGCGAGTGCCCGGCGGAGATCGCCGTCGGTGAACAGCCCCGCCACCTGGCCGTCGGGATGGACCACCGCCGTCATGCCGAGCCCCTTGCCGGTGATCTCGAAGAGCGCTTCGGAGACGGCCGCACCCGTAGGAATGCGGGGGACGGCGTCGCCTGCGCGCATGACATCGCGCACGTGCGTGAGGAGTCGCCGCCCGAGGCTGCCACCCGGATGGGACCTCGCGAAGTCGTCGGCGCCGAAGCCGCGTGCCTCGAGCGCCGCGACCGCGAGAGCATCACCCAGCGCGAGAGCCGCCGTGGTGCTGGCGGTCGGCGCGAGGCCGAGCGGGCAGGCTTCCTCGTCCACGCGCGCATCGAGGTGCACATCCGATTCCCGCGCGAGGGAGGATGCAGGGTTGCCGGTCATGGCGATGAGCTTTGCGCCACGACGCCGGACCAGGGGAACGATGGTGAGCAGTTCTGCGCTCTCGCCCGAGTTGGAGAGCGCGATCATGACGTCGCCCGCGGCGATCATGCCGAGGTCGCCGTGGCTCGCCTCGGCCGGGTGGACGAAGAACGCCGGCGTTCCCGTGCTGGCGAGGGTGGAGGCGATCTTGCGCGCGACGTGGCCCGACTTCCCCATGCCGCTCACGACGATGCGACCGCTGCACGCGAGGATGATCGCGAGTGCATTCGCAAAGGTTTCGTCGAGGCGGGATGCGAGGGCGGCGACCGCCCGCGATTCGATGTCGAGCACGCGTTTTCCGAGCGCGATTGCCTCGTCTGCGTTGAGCTTTCCGAGTGGCGCGTGCATGGCACGAGTATAGCCCACGGACTCGCGATGACATGGCCTTGCGCGGCTGCGTGATAGATTCGGGCGGCAATGACTGCCCCTCTCGATATCGCTCTCGTACTGCTCGCCACCGCGGTTCTGGTGGTGGTCGCTTGCCGACTGATGAAACTGCCGCCCCTCGTGGGTTACCTGGTGGTGGGTCTTGCGATCGGACCGCATGCGTTGGGCTGGTTGCCGGACGACGAAGGGACGCGGCATCTCGCCGAGTTCGGCATCGTGTTCCTGATGTTCTCGATCGGCCTGGAGTTCAGTCTCTCCAAGCTGGTCGCGATGCGTCACCTCGTGTTCGGGCTCGGCGGGCTGCAGGTTCTGATCGCACTTGCGGCAGGCGTCGGTATCAGCGTGGCCGTCGGGATCGGCTGGAAAGCCGGGATCGTGCTCGGTGGCGCGGTGGCGATGAGTTCCACGGCTATCCTCGGCAAGATGCTCGCCGAGCGACTGGAACTGGGGTCCCTGCATGGCCGCCAGATCATGGGGGTGCTGCTCTTCCAGGATCTTGCGGTCGTGCCGCTGCTGATCGTGCTGCCCACGTTCGCGGCGGCGTCGGCCAATCTCGGGGCAGATCTCGGGCTTGCCTTCCTGAAGGCGGCGGTGGTTCTCGTGCTCCTGCTGGGCGTGGGCCAGCGCCTCGTGCGGCCCTGGTTCCACTTGGTGGCCGCCCAGAAGTCCGCCGAACTGTTCGTTCTCAACGTACTTCTCTTCACGCTCCTGCTCGCGTGGCTCACCGAGACCGCCGGGCTGTCGCTCGCACTCGGGGCATTCCTTGCGGGGATGCTGATCTCCGAGACCGAGTACCGCTTGCAGGTGGAAGACGACATCAAGCCGTTCCGGGATGTGCTCCTCGGGCTCTTCTTCATCACCGTCGGTGCGCTGCTGGATGTGCGTCTCGTCGTGCAGCATTGGGTCGTGGTGAGCATCCTGGTCGTCGCTTTCCTAGTGTTGAAGGCGGTGGTCGCCGCAGGCCTGTCGCGGCTGTTCGGCGCCGACGCCGGCGTCTCAGTGCGCGTGGGGCTCGCACTGGCCGGTGCCGGGGAGTTCGGCTTCGTCCTCGTGGCCCGAAGCCGCGAACTGGACATCGTTCCGGCGGCAACGCTCCAGGTGGTGCTGGCGGCGCTCCTCATCTCGATGCTCGCCTCGCCCTTCATCGTCCAGGCGACCGATGGTCTCGTCCGGCGATGGGTCCGTTCCGAGTGGATGCGGCGGGCGATGGCGCTGCACGAGATCGCGGTGCGGACCATGGGTACCGAGGGCCACGTCATCATCTGCGGCTATGGCCGCAGCGGCCAGAATCTCGCGCGCCTGCTCGAACAGGAGGCTCTCCAGTTCATCGCCCTGGACCTCGATCCGCAGCGCGTGCGGGAGGCCGCGATCGCCGGGGAATCGGTTGTGTTCGGCGACGCTGCCCGGAAGGAGGTGCTCCTGGCGGCTGGCCTCACGCGGGCGGCGGCGCTGGTGATCTCCTACGCCGACACGACTTCGGCCCTGCGGATCCTGGCCCACGCCCGCGAGGTGCGGCCCGATCTGCCGGTGGTCGTGCGGACCGTCGACGACGCGGACATCGAACGCCTGCAAGCGGCGGGCGCAGCGGAGGTCGTGGCGGAGATCATGGAAGGCAGCCTGATGCTCGCCTCGCACGCCCTCATGCTGCTCGGGGTGCCACTGCATCGGGTGCTCCGGCGCATCCGCGGGGCGCGAGAGCGGCGGTACAGCCTCTTCCGCGGCTTCTTTCCCGGTGTCACGGATGAAGGGGAGGAGGTCGGCGAACCCATCCGTCTGCATTCCGTGCTGCTCCCGCCCGGGGCTGGTGCGGTGGGGCGGACGCTTGCCGAATTGAGGCTTAACGCGATTCCGGTCGATGTCACGGCCATCCGACGGCGGAACATCCGCAGCCTGGATCCGACCCCCGATGCCTCACTTTCCGAAGGGGATGTGGTCGTCCTGCGCGGGCGCGAGTCCGAACTTGCGGCGGCCGAGATGGTGCTGCTTCAGGGGGTGTCCTCGGGGCGGCCGCGGTCGGCGCCCGAGCCGGCCTGAGGGCGTCCTTCCGGGGCTACTGGATCAGCCAGGTGATGGCGCAGTTCGGTTCCGACTGTCCCGACACGTTCCAGCGAGTTCCGCCCTCCGTGAGGCAGCGCGCCTCGTTCGGGGCCTCTCCCGCGGTGCCGATCGACGAGAAGCGGAGCGAGCCGGAATCCGGCAGGCCATCGTCCAGTTTCCGGTCGACCTCGGCGAGCGTCGCGGCAGGGACCAGATTGCCGAGGTGCAGATTGAGGCGGATGGGGGCGCGTCCGGCGTACCGATCGTTGGTGGCGAGGCGCGGGGTTGCGCCGAACGGGGTCACCGGTGCGGCGTCCGGACCTTCGGCGCCACTGCCGTACCGATAGCTTCCTGCCAGGAAGCCCGCGCGCGAAAGGTGCTCCCACGCCGCAACGGATTCGACCACGCCACCGGCAAACGCCACGCGTCCGTCGCCGTTGCCATTCACGGTTGTGCCAGGAATGTCGGTGGTTGCCCTCGGGGCGTCGCCGGGGAGGGTCCGGTAACGGTCGACGAAACCATGGTGGGCGATGCGGAGCGCCTCTGCCTGCTGCATCAGTCCCCGGCCGCGCGCCGTGTGGCGTAGTTCGGTCGCAGCCAGGACGGCGCTGCCGAGGAGGCCAGCAATCACGAGAGTGACCGCTAACTCAACCAGGTTGAAACCTCTCTGAACTGCCTTCGTTCCCGCTGCCCGCACGCCCGATTCCGATGATTCGCTCGAGAGCGTGCTCAGCAGGCAATGTGCCAAAACGATAGATTTTCGAGTGTGGCGGTGCCAAGAAAAACGGAGGCCGAAGCCTCCGTCGGGTCAGTCGATTTGCCACCTGATCACAGCAGCGTCGCTGCCCCGCAGTTGGTGGCGCCGCCCTGGAGATTCCACGACTTGGTGGTGTCGCCGACCAGGCACGCGGCTTCTGGCGTACCGAATCCGGAGAACTGGAACGACCCCGAGTAGGGGGCGCCGTCATCCGTCTTGCGATCGACCTCGGCCATGATCTCCACGGGCACGAGCACCCCGGTTTTCAGGTTGTGACGCTTGGAGGGCGTGGTTGAAGCCGCTGTGCCCGCGCCGTAGATCTGGTCGTAGGCGAGCTGGACGGTCTGTCCGTAAGGATTCTTCGGGCTGGCATCCGCGGTGCCGTAGACGAAGTTGCCGTTCAGGAAGCCGGCGCGGCTCAGATGGTCCCAGGCAAGCCGATCTTCATCGACGACCGAAGGCGGTGTTCCGCTGTCCGCCGTCGCGGCAGCCTCGATCTGGCCGTTGCCGTTGCCGCGCGAGATCGTACCGGCACCACCGAGGTTGGCCGGCGCTGCGGAGTAGTCGCCAGGCAGTGCGCGGTAACGGTCCTGGAATCCGTAGAAGGCCGCCTTGATGCCGTCCTGCTGCGAGATCAGGTTGCGGACGCGCGCGCTGGTGATGAGTTCCTGGCCCTTGAGGATGCCGCCGAGCAACAGGCCGATGATCACGAGCACGATCGCGATCTCGATCAGGGTGAAGCCGTGCTGACGCTTTGGTATGGACATGATGGTAGGTCCCCGAATGATGTTGCCGGAGCATGCCGGTCGTCATGTAATGGCGAAGTCCGTGCCAACAGCGGATTCGATGGAAACGTGAGGATTCTCGCGATGTCGGGGCGTGCGGCCGCCATCGACTCGACACGACTGCTCCTGCAACGCATTGATGGAAATATGCAAATCGAATTTCTGGTCGTGCGCGACGTGGCGACCCGTCGAGACTGCGTCCGTCAGGGTTTCGTCGTGTGCGTCGAATTCTCGACGTTCTCCATGGCTTCCAGCCGGGAGGTCAGGAACGCGATCTCGTGGGGTTCCGTGACCGTGCCACTGGCGAGCAGACCGCCGAGCAGAGCGCGTGCGGCCTCCCGCTCGCCGGCGTCTTCTCTCAGGAAGATGTGCATCTGCCGGGCCCACGCGGGGACGGACGGGAGGTTCGCGTGATCACGAATCGCATCGGCGTACTGAATGGCCAGTGGCATGTCGCCCAGCTGGTGGCGCGCCATGATGGCCATGTGGGCCAGCCACGGCCATCGGCGGGCCGGGTCGCGGAGAAACTCTCGGTGCACGAACGCAGCCATGGCGCGCTGGCGCTCCGGGCTCCCGGACACCTGGGCATAGAGATGTGAGGCCATGACCAGCGGGTACTGGGAGACCGGATCCAGGGCCAGCAGCGTGGCGAGCCATTGTTCGACCCGGCCGTAGTCCAGGGATGCGAAGGGCAGGCTCACGCCGGGCTGATTGTCGAAAGACTGCAATCGCAGGGCGGCTCCGTAGGCCAGTGCGATCGGCTCGCCGAGTGCGGCGACCCTCATGGTCTCCTCGGCGGGCGGCGGATCGAGATCCACGGCTCTTGCGCCGGGGTTCCCGATCAGGATCCGAAGAGCGACTTCGACCGCGATGCTGCCGACCAGGGCAACCTGGACCCAACGTGGCACGGCGCCGAGTGGGCGCTCCGCATCGCGCCTGCCGACTCTCATGTGTTCTTCCGGTACAGATCGAAGGCCGCCGCCGCGAGCAGGAGGGCGATGCACGCAACCGCCTGACCGCCGATGGCAGCGAGATCGGCAATGCCGGGCGGCGCCTCCATCAGCCACTCGGCACGCGTGAAGCGCGCCAGGTCGGGCAGCAGTCGCGAGATGCCCTGCGCGAGCGCACCGGACACGCGATCGGACCATCCCGGCGTCACGAACGGACTCGCCGTCGCGATCAGCACCACGGCGCCGATGCTCCGCGCCAACACATAGAGGGCGAGCGCGAACGCCGCGGCGGGCAGCACGCCCGCCATCGTCACGGCGGAGAAGACACACGCGGCGACGACGATCCACGACTCCAGAATCAACGAGGCCAGCCATGCGAACGCTGCGGCGCCCGGCGAGACGATCGCGACGGGCAACCACAAGACGGTGCAGACGGCCGCTGCGACGAGCATCAGACCGATCGAACGGCCGGCCAGATAGTGCGCACGCGACAGATCGAGCGACAGGAGCAGTTCGGTCCCGCGGTCCTGCGCTTCGCGGACCTGGCTACCGACCGTGTGCAGGCAGATGATGAAGATCGCTGCCATGCGGCACCCAGCCGCGAGGAACGCCGTCTGAGCCCGGTTAGCTTCGGTGATCGTCAGCGAACTGCCGAACCAGCTGGCAAGCAGGAGGACCCCGGCGGTGCCCGCCGCCAGCCAGGGCAGCCGCGTGCGCCGCGCCTCGAGCCCGGCCATCCCTGCGATGACGCTGATGCGGTCTCGGGCCGATGCGATACTTGCCTTGCGCGTCATGGACGATGCTTCCGGTTCCGCTGGCTGCTTCTCTTCCATTGGGTGCGTCTCTTCCGTTGGGTGCTTCTCGGCTGGTGCCACTGCGCGCCGTTCGCCCGATTGCCGTGAGAGCACGATCGTAAGGTAACCATTGCAGCCCCCGCCACTCAACCCGATGCTGACCGACGAACCCCAGCGCAGTCTTGACGCCCTCCCTGCGCCGAGCCACGCGCGGCCCAACCTGGCCCTCGCGCTGATGCTGCTCACGCTGCACGCAGCCCTCGTGCTCGGTCTGGGTACCGGCGCATCGCGCGCCATGCTGCTCGCACACTTCGGACTCTTCCTGCTCTGGCAGCCCGTCTGGTCGGGTACGCGACGCCTGGTCGCGAGCCGCGCGCTGATGGTCGTCTCGGGAGGCGTGTTGCTGGCCTGGGCCGATACATGGTGGCTGCTGGGGATCTGGATCGCGCTGCTGTTCGCGCTGATCGGCGGCAACGTTCCCGGAATGCGGGCATTGCGCCCGCGCATCGCCCCGCTGGTCGCTGCGCTCTATCTGCTGACTGCCTTGTTGATGTGGGTCGTCCCGAACCTGTTCCATCCGGTCGCGACCGACACCTTCCTCGCCGTCGTCGTGCGCTATGGTTTGCCTGCACCGCTGGTCATGATCCTCGCGCTGCCCGGCGATCCTCGCGATGAATCGGCCCAGGGCATCGATCCGGTCTCCACGGTGCTGTTGTTCCTCATGGTGATCGTCCTCACGCTGGGCGCGCTCTTCGTCCAGCAGCTCACGGCGAGCGACTATCCGATCGCACTGGCGCAAACGGTGATGGGTCTCGCCGCTGTGCTGTTCCTGCTGTCGTGGCTCTGGGATCCGAGAGGCGGATACGCGGGCTTCGGTCAGTTGGTGTCGCGATACTTCCTCAGCCTCGGCGTGCCCTTCGAGCAGTGGATGCACAGCCTCGCCGACCTCGCCAGTCGCGAGGGCGATCCCCAGCGGTTCATGACGCTGGCTGCCGAGCGCATGCTCGAACTGCCCTGGCTGTCGCAGGTGGAGTGGTCGAGCCGCAGCGGCACCCACGGCAGCTCCGGGCTGCCCACGCAGCATCAGACGGCCTTCGAACTGCGCGGACTCAAGCTTCGTCTGCACACCAAGTGGCGCCCCGGGCCGGCGCTTCTGCTCCACATGCACCTGCTCACGCGCCTGCTGGGCGACTACCACGACATGAAGGTGCGCGAACGGTCCCAGCGGGACACGGCCTACCTGCAGGCGATCTACGAGACTGGCTCGCGGGTCACGCACGACGTGAAGAATCTCCTGCAGTCGCTGCGCTCGCTCTGCGCCGCCGTGGAGTCGGAGGCAGGGGCCGACGACGCCTCACTGCGTCGGCTGATCCAACGGCAGCTTCCGCAGGTGGCGCAGCGACTCCAGAACACGCTCGAGAAGCTGGAAGCCAGGCCGCAGTCGTCGGTGGCAGACGTCGTGGCGGTGGACTGGCTACGTTTGCTCGCGCAGCGCTACGCGCACGAAGACATCCGGTTCACCGCGGAATCGCTCGACGAGTCAGTGAAGTTGCCAGCAGAGCTTTTCGACAGCGTTGCCGAGAACCTGCTGCAGAACGCGCTGGAGAAAAGAAGGATGGGGCCCATCGGTACGATCGCGCTGCTGCTCGACCGCGACGATGCTGGGTTCTGTCGGCTCTCGGTTCGTGACGACGGCACCGCGGTGCCGCCCGCGGTGGCGAGTCGGTTGTTCTCAGGACCGGTGACTTCGGACAACGGCCTCGGCGTCGGTTTGTACCAGGTCTCACGCCAGGCGTTGGCGGCAGGGTACGAACTGACCCTCGCGGACAACCGGGAGGGCGATGTGCGTTTCGTGCTGGCGCGGGGAGCGGGTTGAATCAGGGTAGCGCGCCGTTGGCGGCCATGCGGGAGAGCAGAAGATTGGGCGAAATCCACAGCACGATGTCGTCGAACTCGTTGTCGGGTGCATCCTCGCGCCGGTCACGGCGTTCGCGGGCGACGAAATCGCGATCATTGCTTTCGTCGTCAAGATTGTCCTGCTCGTCCGCAGGTATGGTGCGCCCGGCGTCGGCGGCGTTGCGGCCAACCGACCAGACGACTGCCACTGCGCCATAGTTGGAGAGGACTTGGTTGTCGCTACCCGCGCATTTTGCGGTTGTGCAGATCCGCAGGAAGCGCGGGGATGGAGGGGATGGGGGTGGAGGGGCGGTGGAAATTGGTGGTTCAGGGTCGTAGTACTGGCATCGTTCGTCAGCAGCCTGTGCTACCGCGGCCATACCTGCAGATCTGATGCCGTAAGTCCTAGTAATCACACCGCGAGGACTCTCCTCCAGGAATTCCGTGATTGGCCGAGAGTCGCAATTGATGACAGCCTGACCGTACAACGCCACGCTTTGATTGCTGACTGCATAGCGTATGCGATTGCTTGGCGTGTCGTAGGCATCTCGAAAGAATCCGTCGCTATCCGAGGGCGATAGACCCAGCGTCGCCGCCGGTAGGAACCCATTGATCCAAAGGCACTCGCCATTGTTCGGGCCTCCAGGTACGAGGGCCCCACTCGGGAGAGTCAAGGTGTCAACAAATACCTCACGTCCGTTGCTGGACGCAGTGGCGGGGCATGGCAGACGTCCGTGAGAGATCGCATACCCGATGAGGGCATCGCGGACCATCTCGAGCTGACTCTGGGTGTCGCTCACCCGCCGCTGCTCCATCTGCGTGGCCAGTGGCACCAGCGTCGCTAGAAGTAGCGTGGCGACGATGACCAATCCGATGGAGAGTTCGATCAGCGAGAAGCCGTGGCAGCGGGCGCGTGCGCCGCACATTGCGCGGGGTCTCAGGGCGTGGGGCATGGTGCCACCGTCATGGTCGGAGGAATCATCTCGACACAGTACGCGAAGTCGTCCTACGTCGGTGCTCGGTACGGCGTCGCTTCGATACTCGTATGCCGTCGACCCGGGTGACGGAGCGGTAGCCCACGTGGCCCCGGTGGGAATGGAAGCTGGAAGCCAGCCCGCAGCCGTCGATGGCCGATGTCGTGGCGGTGGACTGGCTCCGTTTGCTCGCCCATCGCTACGCGCACGAAGACATCCGGTTCACCGCGGAATCGCTCGACAAGGCCGTGAAGCTGCCGGCCGATCTGTTCAAGAGCGTCGCCGAGAATCTTCTGCAGAACGCACCGGAGAAACGGAGAATGGAGCGCATCGGCACGATTGCGCGGCCTTCTGGACCGCGGTGATGCCGGGTTCTGTCGGCCCTCGGTGCGGGAAGACGCCACCGCGGCGCCGCCCGCGGTAGCGATTAGGTTGTTCTCCGGGCCGGTGACTTCGGACAATGGCCTCGGCGTCGGGTTGTATCGGGGGTCACGCCAAGCGGTAGCGGCTGGGTACGAGCTGACCCTGGCGGACAGGCGGGATGGCGATGTGAATTTCGTGCTTGCCTGGAGCCGCGTCTGACTCAAGGCAGGGCGCCTGCCGCCGCCATCCGGGCTATGAGCAGGCTCGGCGAGATCCACAGCACGATGTCGTCGAACTCATTGTCCTTGGTATCCCTGCGCTCCCGCGCGACGAAGTACCGATCGTCACTTGCGTTGTCGAGATTCTCCTGTTCATCCGCGGGCACGGTGCGGCCCACGTCACTCGCATTGCTGCCCAACGACCACACGACCGCGACCGCCCCTCCGTTCGATAGTGTCTGATTTCCCGCGCCGCTACAGGTGGCCGTGGCGGTGGCTGCGGTGCAGACGAACAGGAACCGGCTATCGCACTCCGCCGCCTGGGCGATCATCTGCATGCCCACGGCATTCATTCCGCGGCTCTTGGTGAGCGCACGGGGCTCGGTCGTGCCTGCCGTCCCTCTGAACGGACTGCAGCCCGTGCCACCCAGCCATCGATCCACGTTTGCCGTGCTGACGGCGTAGCGGATCCGATTGCGTTCAGTCCCGTAGGCATCGCGGTAGTAGCCATTGCTGTCGAGCGGCGACAGCCCGAGCGTGACGGCCGGAAGGAATCCGTTCATCCAGAGACACTCCCCGGAAGTCGCGTTACCGGTGACCGGGACGAACGCCTCGACGCCATTGCTGGTGGCGGTCGCGGGACACGGCAGACGATTGTTCGATATCGCGTAGCCGATGAGGGCGTCCCGGGCCATTTCGAGCTGCTTCTGCGTCTCGCTGGCGCGCTGCTGGTCCATCTGCGTGGCCAAGGGCACCAGGAGCGTCGACAGCAGCGTGGCCACGACGACCATGCCGATCGCGAGTTCGATCAGCGAGAAGCCGCGGTTGCGGGATGCCAGCGACATTCGTGGGATCAAGGGCATGGTGTCACCGTGGTCGTGGTTGGAGTGACTTCGATACAGAACGCGAAGTCGTTCAATGTCGCGCCGGGTATGGCGTCGCTTCGATAGTCATAGCGGGTATCTAAAGGGTCTGGCGGGTCTGGCGGGTCTGGCGGGGGTGTCCAGGTCGGTGCCGCAGAAATGTTGGCCAGGTTGATGCCTTCGAGATAGTTGGCGTACGTCTGCCGCGCATCGAGAGGAGTTGGGGTCTCGGCGGACCACTGCGGGCGGGTCTGCCCCGCCACGTGTCGCCCCGCGAAGATGAGGACCGCTGCGTAACGGGCAGTGCTGCCGTTCACCCGGAGACAACGGTTCGGAGACAGGCTTTCGCATGCCGTCACAGGCTTTGGCGCCGCTGGCGAGAAATCGGGGGAGACGGCGTAGTACAAGTGGTCGCGCCACTGATTCCACCACGCGATGGCCGCGGGGTCCGCCAGACAGCCAGCAAGGGCGGCGATGTAGTTGGGGTTGGAGCTGCTGCCGAATCCGGTGGTGAACGTGTCGTAGCGCGACGGTGCGCGACCCGCCAGGAGGAGGTTCTGTGAGCGGATCTCCGCAAGGGTCAGGGTCGTGCCTCCCTGCGTGATCGGGGTCGTCTGCACCCGTCCGCCCGCCCACGGCAGACGGCGGTCATCGGGGTCACTCCGCTGCGCATACGAGCCGTAGCATCCGGCGATCACCGCCATGAGCCTTCGCAGGCGGCCCTGGTCCCATCCCGGGTCCGGGCGCAGAACCTGTGCGCCGAAATCCTTGCGTCGTCGGTAGGCTGCGACGATCTCGTCAGTGGTGATGATGGCCAAGCGGTCATTCACGAGTTCCGTCTTGGTTGCCGGGTCGATGCCGCCCGCGATCATCGTGCTGAGGGCCGGCTGGCTGGTCGGGTTGCTGTCGACCATCGTGTGATTGCTCGCACTCTGGGTGGCCTCCAGGTAGTCGGCGGGGTTGTGACTACCCGCGCATATCACGGCATTCAGCCCTGGCATGCGGGTCTGTCCCAGAGGTGGCCCAGGGGCGATGATGACTGCGGCCACCTTGTCGGCGAGCAGGGTCCCGTCGGTATTCAGCACCCGGATCTGGCCTTCGGTATCCCAGTTGAAGATCTCGCTGCCGCGCGGGTTCTGCTTGAAGCGGCCTGATACGGCGTACCAAAGGCACTCGCCGGTGCCGTCTCGAGGCGGAGGAATACCCATGGTTCGCCATGGAAGGCGTCCGACGACCGTATCGTTCGCGTCACCGCAAGTGCCTGCGGATGAGCCTTCGGGGAAGTTGGGTGGTGCAGGTGGAGCAATTGCAGGACACGGCAGGTGGCCAGGCGTATCGGGGACATTCCCCAGGCCGTCGTCCATGCGGGCGCTCGCGTAGGCGATGAGCGCCTCCTTCGCTCTAGCCAGTGCGTCCCGGGTGCTGCGTTCACGCGCGTCGGCGGCCGCCCGGTCGACGATAGCGCTGCCCACGATGACGACCCCGAGCACCCCCCCGACGATCAGGATGATCAGGAGCCCGAGGCCGCGCTGCGAGGCGCGGCCAGCGCGACGGTTAGGAATCCCCGCCATCGTTTGCGCCCGCGGCTTCGTCATCGCGAGTACGCCTGCGCCGAGCCGGCACGGCGGATCTGGGCTCTCCGCCGTCGCCGGCAGCCGCACCGGTGGTCGATTCCACAGGCACGGCTGCATTCGGAAGCGTGCGCCGACGCCGATATCCCTCCTCGATGGTTCCTGAAGTGGCCTCCACCGATTGCCCCACCTTGAGGCGGATGCGTCGATTCGAACCTGGAATCTCGAACCCCACGCTGTCGCTCGAAATGCTTCCCGCGCGGATGTCGGCATCCGCGAAACGCCGACTCACCGCCTTGCCGTTCACCCAGACGGTACTTTCGCCGTCGCTGCGGTTCACGACCCCGTGCAGCGTGACCACCTGCGGAGGCGCGGTTCTGGGGACTTCCGGCGTTGCCGCGACGGGCGGAGGACGGTTCCGCCCCGTGATCATTTCGAGGCGCGCTGCATCGAGCCTCGCGCGCTGCTCAGGCGTGAAGAACAGTCGACCAGTGACGCGGTCCTCGGCATGCGCCGTCCCCACATGGAGCATCGCCAGCAGCAAACCGCCGAGAAGCACACGAAGAGTGCTCATGACGGAGAAGCCCCGGCGGTCGCTTCCTCGACCGTGATCCAGTTCAGGTCGCATTCGGCATTCAGGTTCGGTTGATCCGCCGACATCGCACTGCCGATACGGGTCACCGAGCAGCCCGTGATCACGAACACCCCGCGGCGGCTCTCGGCCACGCGCTGCATGAAGCGCATCAGGTCCCCCTCATGCAGCAAGGGCAGCCGGACCCGCATCGGCGACTGCCGCATCTCGAGCCCTGCGGCACCTACTGTCGCAGCGGGGAACGCTTCCTGCTGGCCGATCTGGTAGTCGACGCCATACAGATGCGCCTCGCTGTTCGCCGTGCGAAGGCTGTCGACCCAGTCGAGACGCTGTTCCGTCCCGATGAATCCGACGCTCCCGAGACGCTCGTAGACCGGGCCGAAGCGCATGATGAGGTCCTTCTCCAGTCCGGCGTTGGCCTTTCGGGCGCGCGCGCTGGACAGGAGCTGCTGTTGGTTCGTGCGGCGCAGATCGGCGTCCTCGGCGATCCCGTCCGTGTAGACCACGCCGCCGACGATGATGCAGGTGACCAGTGCGAACATCACGATGCGCGGGCCGAGTTGGCCGAGGAGTTCCGGCTTCATCAGGAGCCGCCCCCCACTTCACGGAGAACGATCGAGAATTCGAACTGAGCGCCCACCTGCTGCTCCACGCGGGCATTGGTGCTTCCGGAAAGCGCCTGCCTGGAACTGTCGTCCAGCGGGAGCTTGAGGATCTTGATCTCGGCCACGCGGGGATCCCGCCGGAGGTCGTCGGCGAACTCCCGGATCGTTACCACGGCCGTGCGGTAATCGCCGCGGAAGGGCGTGATCTCGCCGGCCAGAAGCCCGAACTGCTTCGGTGCACCGTCCCCGCCTGGCGCAGCGTTGGCGGTGGCGAACGCCGTGGCGGCGTCCGCCGCGCGGCTGTGACGCCACGCGATTGAGTTCAGGCTGATGGTTGGGTGTTTCTCGAGCCTGGCGCTCACCGCGGCGAAGAGATCCTCAGGCGTGCGGGCGCGTTCGCGCAGGTGTTCGAAGGCGTCCACGGTCAATTTCAGCGTCTGCGCCGGTGCCGGGGACGCCGGGAACTGGCGGGTGAGCTCAGCGTACGTGGCCTGGAGTTCGGCCGTCTCGCGTGCGAGACCGGCTGTCTCGGCCTCGATGCTTCGGGTCGAGGTGATGTTCAACAGGATCCATGCACTGCCGACCACCGCGATGCCCGCTGCAGCCCCCATCAGCCAACGCCCCGCCTGGTGGATGCGATACCCCTCGCGGAGGGCGACCGGCGCTAGGTTCTCGGCAGGGACCGATCGGCCGAGAAGGTGCAACGGCAGGGCATCCGGCGTGGCCTCGAAGGCGGAGAGCGGGATCTTCAGACGGGTTGCCAGCTCCTGCCTGCCGATGCGGCGGGTGCGTACCGGCACCTGCGCGCCGGCGACAGCTTCCCGCAGGGGTTCGAGTGAGTCGTCCTGATCGAGCAGAATGACATCCACCACTTCGTCGGCAGTGGTGGCCTGCAGGGCATTCAGGTACATCCGGGTATTGATGATCTCGGTCCCGGTGCCGACGCTGCCACCCACGGACGTGTCGTTCGTGCCGCGCAATGGCGTGAGACGCGAGAAGCGGAACTGGCCATCCCGGAGGAACGTCTGGCGTATGCCGGCGGCGTGGCGCGACACGATCAGCTGCGCGCGGCCCGAGAGCCCCAGCGGTTTCACCACTGACGGCGTGACGGTCGGGGCTGTGAAGACGCCGACAATGGGCATGCGCAGTTCCGTCGCGATCTCGATCCAAGGTACGACCGTCGACGTCTCGGTCAGGGCCGCCAGCAGGAACTCGTCGTCGCTGCGCTGGCCGCGAACCCGCGTGCGACGCTGAAGACGCGCCGACACGAAAGGCGAGGTCCGGTACGTCTGACGGAGCTTCCGGTCGAGCATCGCGCGACGGTCCGCCGTGCCCACGCGGGGCAGGGTCTCGAGGCGGTAGTCCTCGTCGACGGTGTCGACCATGAAGAGCACCGGCACGCCGGGCAGCGTCTTCAAGAGCAGCGAGAACTCGGCCTCGCCGGCTTCGTCCGGATCGAACCGCAGACAGGTGCCGAGGCCACCCTTCCAGAGGGCGACCGTCACACCGGCGGCGGAGATGCAGACGAGCAGACGGGTGTTCATGTCAGAACTTGAGTTTCCCGATCAGATCGTAGATCGGCGTGAGGATGGCGAACAGGATCAACGCCATGAGTCCACCCAGCACCACGGTGAGAGCGGGGCCCATCACCTTCAGGGCGCGGTCCACGCCGTCCTTCACGTCGCGACTGTAGAAATAGTTCACATTGAGCAGGGCGCGGTCGAGGGCGCCCGTGTTCTCGCCCACCTTCAGCATGCGGATCACGAGCGGCGGGAAGATGCCGAGCCCGCGGAAGGTGTCGGACATCGGCTCCCCGGCATTGATCTGCTGCCCTGCCCGGCGCAGACCCTCTGCGACGACCCGGTTCCCGACAATGCCCTCGCTCGCCCGGATCGCGTCGAGGATCGTGATGCCCGACTGGTACATGAGCGCGAAGAAGCTGGCGAATCGCGCGAGGATGATCTTCTGCAGGATCGGGCCGAGCACGGGGATGCGGAGCTTGAGGCGGTCGTAGGCGAACGCGGCCCGCTCGTTCGATTTCACCGTTGCCACGACGGCGATCGTCGTGATCACCGGGAGCCCGAGGACCAGCCACCAGTACTGCACCGTGAAGTCGGACGCGGCGATCAATGCGCGGGTCTGGAGCGGCAGTTCAACGCGCATCGTCTGCAGCACGCCCACCACCTGCGGGACGAGATACATCAGCAGGAAGAGCATCACGAACAACACCACCATGAACACCATGACCGGGTAGATGAGCAGCTTCTTCGTTTCGGATGCGAGTTCGTCCTGCCACTTGAGCGTGCTCCACAGGCTCTCGAACACATCGGTGAGGCGACCCGTCTGTTCCCCGGCGCGGATCAGGCTGACGAACACGCCGTCGAACACGTTCGGGAAGGGGGCCATCGCCTGCGACAGCATCTTGCCGCCTTCGATGTCCTCCAGGAGCGCGGCGATGACCTGCCGGAATCGCGCGCTCTCCACGCTGTCGCGCACGTCTCGCAAGCCCTCGAGGAGCGGGATGCCGGCGCGGGTCATCTGCTCCATGTCGAAGCAGAAGCTGATGAGGTCCTTGCGCTCCACCCGGACCCCACGGATGCCGGCGGTGCCGCGCAGTTCGCGGGCCGTGACGAGATCGAGGCCGAGCCGCTTCAGTCGGAGTTCGAGGTCGACGTCGTTGATGGCGTCGATGCGCCCGTGGGCGAGGCGCCCTGTGCCGTCCATGGCCTTGTAGCGGAAGGTGGGCATGGCGGGCGTTGGCGGAGGCGGACCGGAAGGCGGAAGCGCCAGCCCGTCAGAGCAGGCGGCCGGTGAGGTCCACGGCCCGCGACAGTTCGGCGATGCTGGTGCTGCCGTCGAGCACGCGCGTGATGCCGTCCTCGGCGAGCGAGCGGAATCCCTTCTCGACCGCGAGGCGGCGGATCTCGCGCGCCGTCGCGCGCCGCGCCACCAGTTCGTCGATGTCGGCATCCATGTGGAGGATCTCCAGCACCGCCAGCCGGCCGCGGTAGCCGCGGTGATTGCACTGGCGGCAGCCGCCGTCGTGGGCCCGGAAGATCGAGGCGTTGCTCTCCGGGGGCAGACCGAGGATGTGCTTCTCTTCCAGCGACGGCCGGTACTCCACGCGGCACTGGGTGCAGAGCACGCGCACCAGGCGTTGGGCGATCACGCCGATCACGTTGCCGGCGATGATGTCGGGCAGGATCCCGATGTCGAGCAGGCGGGGGAAGGCGCCGATCGCGGAGTTGGTGTGCAGCGTCGTGAACACCTGGTGGCCGGTCATCGCGGCCCGGAACGCCATGTCGGCGGTGTCCTTGTCGCGGATTTCGCCGACCAGGATGATGTCCGGGTCCTGGCGCATGATCGACCGGATGCCGTTCGCGAAATCGAGCTTCGCGGCCTCGCTGACGGACGTCTGGCGCATCAGCGCCACCGGGTACTCGACGGGATCCTCGAGGGTCATGATGTTGACGCCTTCGACGTTCACCTGCGACAGCAGCGAGTAGAGGGTCGTCGTCTTGCCGCTGCCGGTTGGTCCGGTGATGACCAGGATGCCCTCGGGCCGCGCCAGCATGAGGTTCAGGCGGGACAGCGTCTGCTTCGGCAGGCGCATCTGGTCGAGACTGATGATCGACTTCTCGCGGTCGAGCACGCGCAGGACGATGTTCTCGCCGTAGATGGTCGGGTGGCTCGAGACCCGGAAGTCCACCGGCCGACCATTCAGGTTGAGCGACAGGCGCCCGTCCTGCGGGGCGCGCACTTCCGCGATGTTCATGCCGCTGATGACCTTCAGCCGCACGGCAATCCCGGGCCAGTAGTTCTTGTGCAGGCTGCGAACCTGTTCCAGCACGCCGTCGATGCGATAGCGCACGCGCAGGAACGCGGCTTCGGGTTCGAAGTGGATGTCGGAGGAGCCGCGCTTCACGGCATCGATCAGCAGGGCACCCACGAGTCGCACGATCGGCTGGGTGTATTCGTCCCCGCCCGTCTGGAGACTCTGCCAGTCGAGCTCGCCGGTCTCGATCTCGCGCAGGATGCCGTCGACCGACAGCTCGTAGCCGTAGAAGTGGTCGATGTACTCCTCGAGCTGCGCTTCGCCCGCGAGCACGGTGCGCACCTGGAGGTCGGGCGGCAGCGAGGCACGTAACTGGTCGATCACGACCACGTTGAACATCTCGGTGATCGCAACCACCAGAGCGCGTGCCTGCGTGTCGAACGCTATCGGCAGGACGTGATGGCGCCGCGCGAACTCCTGGGGCACCAGCTTCAGTGCTTCCGCATCCACCACGACCTGGGCGAGATCGATGGCCTCCTGCCCGATCGTGCGCGCCATGATGTCGCGCACCACCCCTTCGGTCACGAAACCCAGCCGCACCAGCAGTCGCCCGATGGGCATGCGCTGCGAGCGCTGTTCCGTGAGGGCGATGCGCAGTTGGTCGGCGGTGATCAAACCCTGCTGGACGAGCAACTCCCCGAGCCGGGCCTTGCGGCGGGCATCGGCGGCGGCGCTGGAGGCCGTCTTCAGGGCGGCTGGAGGGGGTGGAGCCATGTGACTCATTCTACGGCGGCGGACAGCTTCGCCACGCGTGCCGTTACCTGATCGGCATCGAAACCTGCCCGGCCTCGGGCGCGGGCGAGGTCGAGCGCCTTCCGGTAGTAGCCGACGGCGATGCCGCGCTGCCCGACGTGCTCGAGGCCGACCGCCAGGTTGTAGGCGTAATCCGGATTGGAGGGTTCGAGCTGATGGGCCTGGAAGTAGGCCTGCTGGGCGTTGCTCCACTGGGACTGGGACGCGTAGAGATGTCCCAGGGAGGCGTACAGGAGTGCGGACGGGTCGCGCGCGATCAGCTGCTTGAGCCGCGTCTCGCTGGCCACCGGGTCGACCTGGCCGGAGAGCCCGATCAAGCCCGCCTGGGCTGCGGCGTTCTGAGGGTCGAGTTGGAGCACGCGGTAGTACTGGTCCGACGCGCGATCGGCCTGGCCCTGCTGCCAGGATGTGGCTGCCAGACCGAGCAACCCGTCGATATTGCGGTCGTCCGCGGCAACGACGGATTCGTATAGTGTTCGCGCGCGCTCCAGGTCGCGGCGCTGCAGGGCGTCGTAGGCCTCGGTCAGACGGGCCTGGGTGGCGTCGCCGGCCTCGGTTGGTCGGACGCGTACACCTTCCTGCAGCGGGCGCTCCGCTTGGCGGGAGCCGGGTTCAGCAATGTCAGTGCCCTGCGGTTCACGCATGGCCGACCGCGCCGGGCGCCGGGGGCGGGGCGAGACGCCGCCGCCAGCGTCGGCCACGGGCTGGGCGATGCTTGGCGGGGGGGCGGTCAGCGGTCCGTTGGCGTCCGCAGAAGCAGCGGTTCGTGGCGGTGGAGAGCCTGGGATCGACGGGAGCGAGGGCGCGGGGAGCGCTGCTGGTAGGGCACTTTCGGTCGGCTGCGCTGGTGTGGTGTCGACGGCTGGCATCGGTGCGGGTGCCGGCGGTTCGGGCCGCGCGGCCTCCGGGCGCGGCTCCTGGGCGGCAGTCGATGGTCTGACCGGCGCTGCCGGCGCATCACGACCCGCACCGCCGCCCGCGAAGAATGCCGGGTTGCTGATCGCGATGTACACGTAGATGAAGTAACCCACCAGGAAGAGCAGCGCCGCAATCGCGAAGAGGTGAACCGGGTGATCGCGGATCCACTCCATCGGTTCGAATCGGTCCTCGGTCGGGCCACGGCCGGGTGGGTCGTCCACTTCCCCCGCGGCGACCGCATTGCCGATGCCGAGGCTGCCGCGGCCGCGCACACCGGCATCGGGGTCGCGCCTGGGTGCGCGGGGTGGCTCGATGTCGCCGGGCTCCAGCTCGATCGCGAGACCGTTGCGGCCATCGGGAATCGCGCCCTGCTCTTCCCGGTTCTTGGAGGCGCGCTGCAGCGCCTTCAGCAGCAGGCTCATCGCGGGGGCTGGGCCGTCGCAGGTGCCGTGAAGGCACTGGGCTTCGGCAACTGGTCGCGCAGGAACCGTAGTTCCTCGGAGTCCACCGATGGGTTCTTGACCACTGTCGGACGCAGGAAGATCACCAGCTCCGTCTTCACGGCCTGCTCGTTGCGATACGCGAAGGCGTCGCCGACGCGGGTGCTGCCCAAGCCCGGGATCTGATCGCGGTCGCGTTTGATCTCGTCCTTGATGAGGCCACCGAGGATGGCGGTCTGTCCGCTCGCGAGCTGCAGCACCGATTCGATCTCGCGCACCTCGACGATGGGGATCCGATTCTCGATCGTGAGCAGCGGATTCGGGTCGAGGACGAAATCGACCTCGCTCGCGACGGTCGGCCGGACGGTGAGCGTCACGTTGCCGGTTTCGTTGATCTGAGGCGTGAGCGACATCATCAGGCCCACCGGGACGGTCCGGGCGATCGTGGTGATGGACTGCAGGTTGCCGGAGTTGGCCGCCTGCGAGGTTTGCTGCTGCACCTGGAAGTAGACGAGGTTCCGGACGACTCGGAGGAGGGCGGTCTGATTGTTGATCGCCATCACCTTCGGGCTCGACAGGACGCGCGTATTGCCGAACTGCTCGAGAAGCTTGATGGCGGCGAAGATGCCGGACTGGGCGCTCGATCCGAACGTGAGTGCAGTGAAGGGCGTATTGGCGAGACGGGCGGTGCCGAGAAGCTGTTGCCGGAACTCGATGCCGGACCCTGGTGTGGCGGCGATGCGGCCCCAGTCCACGCCCGACTGGTAGGCGCGTGAGAGGGTGACCTCGACTATGGTGGCTTCGATCAGGACCTGTCGCTGCGACGCGGCCATCACGGAGTCGAGATATTCCTGCACGAGGCCCTGCTGCTGCTCGGTGGCGAGAATGGTCACCGTGCCGGCCACGGGATTCACGGCCACTTCGTTGTTCACGTCACCTGGCAGCGGTATGGCTTGCTGATCGTCGAATGCGCTGGCGAAGAGATCCCTGGCGTTGGGCCCTGCCCGGGCAACTGCTTCGGCCTGGGCAATGCGTTCCTCCCGTCGCGCGCGTTGGCTTTCGGCGCGGGTTGCGCGGTCCTCCAGGGACAGTGCCTGCGTGCGGGTCGCCGAGAGGATCGCTTTCACGTTCCTTTCCAGGACTTCCCAGAAGTCGTTCTTCGAGGTGGTCGTGACAGTGGAGCTGGATGAATTCGTCCCGCCTGTGCCGCCCGCGGCTCCGCCCGCGCCCCCGCCGCCCCCACCGCCCCCGCCGGCACCCCCTGCGCCTGTACTCACGGTGCCGATCTGCCCGGAGATCGAAACGATGGAATCCGTGTCGCGCGACACGTTCACGTAGTTCACGCGGTAGGTCTTCACGTATGGAGAGTCGGGCATCACCGAGATGGTGCGACCCTCCTGCTTCCACCGCAGGTTCACCTGCTTCGAGATGCGATCGAGGATCGCGGGCAGCGTCTCGTCGATCGCATTGAGACTCACGAGGCCGTTCAGGGCCGGATGGATGTCGATGTTCTGCTTGGTGTCTCGCGCGAGGGCGAGCAGCAGTTCCTTCAGCGGAACCTCGTTGACGACCACGCTGTAAGTCGCCTGCTTCGGCTGCGGCCTGGGAGGTGCGACGCTGGGTGTGGTGACGGGCGGAAGGATGTCGTCCTGGCCGGCGCCATCGCCGCGGACGGAGATGTGCTGGTCCGACACGGGAAGTCTGGGGCCGGCAGGTGAGCAGGAAGCGAGGAACAGGCACAACCAGATTGCGCCGAACGCGGATGGGAACCAAGCATGCGCCCGGCAGCTAGGCGACCTTCGACGGGGCAGCGAGGCGGTCATCGTTCGGTGGCGTTCCCTACGGTATCGGCCGGTCGGACATCGGTGGAGCTGTCGATCCGTGCCACGGATTCGAATTCTGCCCGCACCGTCCGCAGGTTGCGGAGGAACGGCTGGAAGCGCCGCAACTCCTGCGGCAGGGCCTCAATGGCATCTGCCGCCTCCGCAGGACTCGCATACAAGCCACGAATCACAGTGAGGGAAGGTCTGGCTTCGGCAGATTTACGGTACACAAAAATACTTTCACTATCAATAGATTTGGGGAGGTTCTTCAAATACTGCCGGAGGTATGCGTGGTCCGCGGCGCCCAGCAGTTGAATGGTGTACCCGGCCTCCGGATGAGCAGCCAGCCATGGGCCGGTGGCGCGTGTGCGGCGACGCATGGTGTCGTCGAGTGCGTCTGTGGTCGGCGGGGGCGCCACGGGCGCCGTCGCGGTGGCGGCGGGCTTGGCGATGGCGGGGGTGGGCGACGCCGCGATCGGGCCCGATGCGGTCTTCGCAACGGGCGCTCGGGCGGTGGCGGGCGTGGGCTCCACCTGGACAGGGGGCGGCGGCGCGGCGGCGGGCTGGGCGGGTTGCGTGGCGGTGGGGGCATCCGGAAGTTCGGTGTCGAGCCGGAGGGCTGGCGCGGCCGCGATCGGGCGTGTGACCGGCTGCACGGCGATCGAAGGCACGGCCGTCCGTCCAGCGAAGTGGTCGTAGATGAGCCAGCCCGCCACCGCCGCGCCAGCTACGAGCAGCCCGACGAGCGCGAGGCGACGCGTTCCGTCACCCGAGGCCCGGGTCGAGGGTTGACGGCTGAACTCGCTGTCCGCGATGGCTTTCCGGACATGGGCTGCGGTGACGGTGTGGGTGTTCTCGGCATACGCGGCGAGCAGGGCCTTGTCGGCGATGATGTTGACGCGCCGGGTGAGGCCTTCGCTCGCCTGGGCGATCTGATCGATGATCCTGGGCGCGAAGAGCGCCGGCCCACGGTAGCCGGCGGTGCGCAGACGGAATCCGATGTATTCGGCGATTTCGTTCCGGTTGAGCGGCGCGAGGTGGAAGCTGTGCGTGATGCGTTCGCGCAGTTGCCGGATGTGGGCTTTCTGGAGGTTCTCGTTCAGCTCGGGCTGGCCGAACAGGATGATCTGGAGGAGCTTCTCCTGCTCGGTCTCGAGGTTGGACAGCAGCCGCACCTCTTCGAGGGTCTCCAGCGGCATCCCCTGCGACTCCTCGATGAAGAGCACCACGCGGCGTCCTTCGGCGTGACGGGCGACGAGGTAGTTCTGCAGGACGTGGATCAGCTCGACCCGCGGTGTGTCCCGCGCCTGCCGCAGCTGCAGTTCGAAGGCGATGGCCCGCAGGATCTCGTCGGGCGAGACGTTCGGGTTCGCGAGATAGATCATGTCGACCGTGCTGCCGAGGCGCTGCTGCAGCACCCTGCACAGCATGGTCTTCCCGCTGCCGACCTCGCCCGTCACCTTGACGATGCCCTCGCCCTGCGAGATCGCGTAGAGGAGTGCACCCAGAACCTCGCCGCGGCTGCCGCCCTCGAAGAAGAAATCGGTGTCCGGCGTGATCTTGAAGGGTGGGCGCGAAAGACCGAAGGCGGCGTAGTACAAGGGCTGGGGCTCCGGGGTCAGGCCGATGTCGAGGGTCGGTTGTGCGGTTCGTCCGCACCCGGGACCCGGGACTGCATCCGACTGTAGAGCGTCGTCCGATGCATGCCGAGCATGCGTGCGGCGTGCGCGAGATTGCCGCGAGTGAGCTGGAGGGCGGCCTCCACGAAGCAGCTCTCCCAGGTTCGCATGCTCGCATCGAGGTCGATGCTGCGACGGGCCGACAGCACGGCGAGGGCGGCTTCCACGCTCGGCACGAACGGATCTCCGCCGGGGCCGCCCGCACCTTCATGGGTCTGGAAGTCGAGTTCTTCGGCGAGTTCGCTCCGGGTGACCTCCCAGCCCGCGTACTTGGTGGTGAGCCGGATCACGATGTTGCGCAACTCACGAACATTGCCCGGAAAGGCGTAGGCCATCCAGAGGACCTTGGCATCCTCGTCAAGGGTGCACGGTGCCATCCCGGCCTGCGCCGCGTAGCGGACACCGAAGTGCTCCAGCAGTCTTGCCTTGTCGTCCCCGAGGTCGCGTAGCGGCGGGACCTGGATCGTGAACACTGACAGCCGGTGATAGAGGTCCATGCGGAACCGGCCGGCCTTCGTCTCGACGCGAAGATCGCGGTTGGTCGCAGCGATCACCCGTGCGGCGCTCATGCGCAGTTGGGTCTCACCGACCCGCTGATACTCGCCATTCTCGAGTACCCGTAGCAGCTTCGCCTGCAGCTCCAGTGGCAGTTCCCCGATCTCGTCGAGGAACAGCGAGCCTTCTGCAGCATCCTCGAAGTAGCCGGAGCGGCCCGCACCAGCGCCGGTGAAGGCGCCCTTGGCGTAACCGAACAGCGTCGGCTCCACCAGCGTCGGCGAGATGGCTGCGCAGTTCAGTGCGAAGTAGGGATGCGCCGAACGGGGGCCGCCGCGGTGTAGTGCTCGCGCCACGAGTTCCTTTCCGCTGCCGGATTCTCCCTCGATGAGCACCGGGAACGGGGACGCGGCGTACTGACGGATCTGCTCCCGCAGTCGGCCGATCGGAAAGCTGTTGCCGACGATGCCGTCGTCCGCCGGCGCGGCGCGCTCGGCCTCGCGAAAACTGAGGGCGCGGAGGAGGAGTTGCCGCAGCACTGCCGGCTCGCAGGGCTTGGCGACGAAATCCACTGCGCCGAGCGTGCGGGCGTACCGGGCGTTCGCCTCGTCGTTCTGTCCGGACAGAACGACGATCTTGATCTCGGGTGCTGCAGCCAGGAGTTCGGTGATCAGGCGGAAGCCTTCATCCGGGCGGTGCGGCGTGGGGGGTAGCCCGAGGTCGACCAGGGCGAGCCCCGGGACCCGCTCCAGTTGGGTGATCAGATTGCGCGCCTGCTGGCGGGATCCGGCCGCGAAGATGCGGAAGTCCTTGCCTAGTACGAAGTCGAGCGTGTCGGTGATGAGCGGATCGTCATCGACGATCAGCAGGTCCGGCTTCCGGGCGTCGGGAGATTCCAAGGCGCTGCTACCCACGGGACATGGCACCGGATTGTGCCAGACGCACCGGGTGCCGCCCCCGGGCGGCTTCGTCCGAGGCGAGTTCAGCCAGGAAGGCTGCTTCGAGGCTCGCGGCCCCGTGCCGGGCCCGCAGCGCGTCCGGAGGGCCATCGAAGAGGAGGCGCCCGTCGTGGAGCAACGCCATACGTCCACACATCTCGTCGACGTCCGCCAGCGCGTGGGACGTCAGGAAGATCGTCGTCCCCGCGGCGTGGCGGGCAGCGAGGGCCGTCTTGAGCGCGGCCCGTGCCCGCGGGTCGAGGCCGCTCGCGGGCTCATCCAGTATGAGCAGCCGACGACCGGAGAGCAGGCAGGCGGCAAGGCCGAGCTTCTGCGTCATTCCCTTCGAATAGCTGCGCACCGGGCGGTCGAGGGCGTCGCGGTCGAGTTCGAGGGCATCCATGGCCTGATGTACGTCCACTTCCAGCACCTGCCGACCGTAGAGCCGGCCCATCGCCTCGAGAAAGTCTCGTCCCGTCAGGTAGAACGGCGCGCTGAATCGCTCGGGCAGGAAGGCGAGATGCCGGCGCGCGCTGGTCTGGAGGCTGGTCTCGCCGAATATCTCGATGGTGCCCGCGTCGGCGCGGTTGGCATCGAGGAGGCAGCGGATGAGAGTGGTCTTTCCGGCGCCGTTGACGCCTACGAGGCCGTAGAAGGCCCCGGTCGGGACGTCGAGATTCACGGCCTCCAGACGCGGCACGCCCGCGAAGGATTTGCCGACGGCACGGAACCGCAAGGCGGGCGGATCGGACAGGCGTTCGACCATGTCGGTCCGGTTGTTGAGCAGGTGGGAACCGATTCGACGGTAGCCGAATCGAAGTGGCCCCACAAGCTATCCGCAGGGGCGACGCGGGCATCCATTACAATCGGGCTCTCCATGCCTCCGTACTTTCCGTGCCGAACGAACCGCTGGTCGAACTGACAGACGTCGCCTTCTCCTACGGCGCCCGCCCGATTCTCAGTGGGATCCGCATGCGGATCCCGCGGGGCAAGGTCGTGGCGATCATGGGCGGGAGCGGTTGTGGCAAGACGACGATCCTTCGCCTCATCGGCGGTCAGCTGAAGGCGACTTCCGGGGTGGTCAGGGTCGACGGTCAGGATGTCTCGGGCCTGACCTATGCCGATCTCTACCGACTGCGAAGGCGCATGGGGATGCTCTTCCAGTTCGGTGCGATGTTCACCGACCTGTCGGTCTTCGAGAACGTGGCGTTTCCGCTGCGCGAGCACACGAAGCTGCCTGAATCCGTGATCCACGATCTCGTGCTGCTCAAGCTTCAGGCGGTCGGCCTGCGCGGGGCGGCGCACCTGAGGCCGGCCGAGCTGTCGGGCGGCATGGCGCGGCGGGTGGCTCTCGCACGGGCCATCTCCCTCGATCCGACGCTCATCATGTACGACGAGCCCTTCACCGGTCTCGACCCCATCTCGCTCGGCGTCATCGCCAATCTCATCCGGCGCCTGAACGATGCGCTCGGCGCGACGTCCATCCTGGTCACGCACGATGTGGAGGCTTCCCTGGGGATCGTCGACTATGTGTACATCGCCGCAGGCGGCCAGATCGTCGCCGAGGGGACGCCAGATGAGATCCGGGCATCGCAGGACCCCTTCGTGCATCAGTTCGTGAACGGCGAGGCGGATGGGCCCGTGGGTTTCCACTACCCCGGCAGCACGCTCGCTGCGGACCTCGGCCTGGAGGCACGCTCGTGATCGACGCATTGCGTCACATCGGTGCCCGCACGGTGGACGGCGTGTGGAAGCTCGGCTGCGCAACCCGGTTCACGGGGACGATCCTCGCGCGGTCCGGCATGTGCCTTCGCCGTCCCCAGTTGGTGCTGGACCAGATCTACTTCACCGGTGTGCTCTCGCTGGTGATCATCATCGTGAGCGGGTTGTTCGTCGGTCTCGTGCTGGGCCTGCAGGGCTACGAGACCTTGAAACGGTACGGTTCGGCAGAGGCGCTTGGAACGCTCGTGGCACTGTCGCTCGTGCGCGAGCTGGGTCCGGTGGTGTCGGCGCTGCTCTTCGCGAGCCGTGCCGGTTCGGCGATCACGGCGCGGATCGGGATCATGAAGTCCACCGAGCAGCTCTCGGCGATGGAGATGATGGCGGTGGATCCGCACTCCCGCGTGCTCGCGCCGGTCTTCTGGGGTGGTGTGCTCTCGATGCCATTGCTCGCAGCCATCTTCAGCGCCTTCGGGGTGTTCGGCGGTTACCTGATCGGCGTGGTCATCATCGGGGTGGACTCCGGCGCGTTCTGGTCGCAGATGCAGGCGAACGTCGATCTCTGGAGCGATGTCATGAATGGCGTGATCAAGAGTGCAGTGTTCGGTGTTGCCGTGACACTCATCGCGCTGTTCGAGGGTTACGATGCGCCCCCCACGGCTGAGGGGGTGTCCTATGCGGTGACGCGCACGGTCGTCACGTCGGCGCTGGCCATCCTGGCGCTGGATTTCGTGCTGACCTCGTTCATGTTCACGGGGGTATAGAAATGAAGCGCACTACCGTCGACCTCTGGGTCGGCCTGTTCGTGGTGGGCGGGTTGATCGCGCTCCTGGTCCTGGCCCTCAAGGTCGGCAATGCCAGTACCGTGACTGCTGGGCAGGGTTACAAGCTGACGGCCGAGTTCAGCAACATCGGTGGTCTGAAGCCCCGCGCACCGGTCAAGAGTGCCGGGGTGGTGGTGGGCCGGGTCGAGTCGATCCGATTCGACAACAAGAAATTCCTGGCGCAGGTCACGTTGCTGATCGACAAGACGTACGAGTTTCCCAAGGACAGCAATGCGTCCATCCTGACCTCCGGTCTGCTGGGCGAGCAGTACATCGGCCTCGACGGTGGTGGTGACGATGCGGTCTTGAAGGACGGCGACCGGATCACCCTCACCCAGTCCGCTCTCGTGCTGGAACAGATGATCGGACGGTTTCTCACCGGCAAGGCCGCTGAGGGACCGACCGCTGGAAAGGACCAATGACGGCTCCGGCCGTCGCCGTATAGCGAGGAAATCATGAGAAACCTGCGATCCCTGATGGCGGTATGTCTGCCCGCGCTGGCTCTAGTCCTGACACTGGTGGGGGGTGCGCGCGCCGAACCCACACCCCCCGACGTCCTGGTGCGAACGACCAGCGAGGAGGTGCTGCGCCTCGTCGCCGAGGACAAGGACCTCCGCAACGGCAATGCCTCGAAGCTGGTCGATCTCATCGAGACCCGCATCCTGCCGCAGTTCGACATGTCGAAGATGACCCGGCTCGCCGTCGGCAAGAACTGGCGCCAGGCGACACAGGATCAGCAGAAGCAGCTCATCAAGGAATTCCAGACGCTGCTGGTGCGGTCCTACAGCGCCGCCTACAGTGCCTATCGCCACGTGAAGGTCGACGTGAAGCCGCTGAAGGCGATCGATGGCGAGGACGTCACGGTCAAGACGCAGATCCTCCTGCCGGGTGGTGCACCGCCGGTGGCTGTCGACTACGCGATGAATGCCACGCCCGACGGCTGGAAGGTCTACAACGTGGTTGTGGAAGGAGTGAGCCTCGTGACCACCTACCGCACCGAGTTCGGTGTGCAGATCGAGCAGGGAGGCATCGACGGGCTCATCCGGAACCTCCAGGAGCGCAACAGCAAGGCCGCACAGCCGCCTGCACCGGCGAAGAAATGATCACCCGACAGGAAAGCACGCTGCGCATCGCCGGGCCGGTCAACCTCGATACGATGGGGGAGATGCTGGGTGAGGCGCGACGGCTGATGACGGCGGACGTCGAGGTGCTGGACGTGGGCGATGTCACCGAAGCCGATTCGAGCCTGATCGCCCTCCTTCTGGACCTCACCCGGTCGGCGCAGGCCGTTGGCCGATCGCTGGTCATCACCCGCCCGACCCCTGGACTTGCGAGTCTCGCGAGGCTCTACGGACTCGAAGCCCTGCTCCTTCCTGCGGTCTGACGGCCGCTCATGGTTCCGGCAATCTCCGTCAAGTCCCTCTCCAAACGTTACGGCAGCCTCCAGGCCCTCGACGGGGTCGATCTTCAGGTGGAGCAAGGGGAGTTCTTCGCCCTGCTGGGCCCGAACGGGGCTGGCAAGACAACACTCATCAGTGTTCTGGCGGGCTTGGCACGACCCGATGCGGGCGAGGTCCGCGTCATGGGTCACGACGTCGTCCGGGACTATCGGGCGGCGAGACGTGCGCTCGGCGTCGTTCCCCAGGAACTCGTCTTCGATCCGTTCTTCACAGTGCGGGAGACGTTGCGGATCCAGTCCGGCTACTTCGGGCTGCGAAACAACGATGCCTGGGTCGACGAGATCATCGATCGGCTGGATCTCCGCGCCAAGGCGAACGCGAACATGCGGGCGCTGTCCGGCGGCATGAAGCGGCGCGTGCTCGTGGCGCAGGCGCTGGTGCACAAACCCCCGGTGATCATCCTGGACGAGCCCACGGCCGGTGTGGACGTCGAGTTGCGCCAGGGTCTCTGGGAGTTCGTGGGCAGCCTCAACGCGGAGGGCCACACGATCGTCCTGACCACCCACTATCTGGAGGAGGCCGAGACGCTCTGCGGACGGGTGGCCATGCTGAAGCAGGGGCGAGTGGTGGCGTTGGACACCACACGTAACCTGCTCGCTGATCTATCGGGCCTGCAACTGTCGATGCGTCTCGAGCCTGATCGCCTGCCCGTTCAGTTCGAGGGGCGCGCCCGTCGGGATGCCGATGGTGCGTGGGTGATGGCGCTCGGGCGGCACGCGGAGATTGCCGATGTCGCCGTGGCGCTGCGCGCGGAAGGCGTCGAATTGAAGGATCTCCGCGTTCTCGAACCCGACCTCGAAGAGGCCTTCGTGCGCATCATGGGGCGGCGATGACCGGATTCCGGACACTGCTCTACAAGGAGCTGCTGCGCTTCTGGAAGGTGAGCTTCCAGACGATTGGAGCCCCCGTCCTCACAGCGCTGCTCTACATGCTGGTCTTCTCCCACGTGCTGGAATCCCGGGTGGAGGTGTTTCCAGGCGTCTCGTACGGCGCCTTCCTGATCCCCGGCCTCGCGATGATGTCCCTGCTCCAGAACGCGTTCGCCAACAGTTCCTCCAGTCTCGTGCAGTCGAAGGTCACAGGGAACATCGTGTTCATCCTGCTGCCTCCGCTCTCGCATGCCGAGTTCTACTGGGCCTACGTGATCGCTGCGATGGTGCGAGGCATGCTGGTGGGCGCCGGCGTGTTTCTGGTGACCCTCGTGACGGTCTCGGTTCCGTTCCCCAACCTGCTGTGGGCCCTCGCATTCGCCATGCTGGGTGGGGGAATTCTCGGGGCGCTGGGCTTGATTGCCGGAATCTGGGCAGACAAGTTCGACCAGATGGCCGCCTTCCAGAACTTCGTGGTGATGCCACTCACTTTTCTATCCGGCGTGTTCTATTCCATCCACACCCTGCCGCCGTTCTGGCAGGCGGTGTCACACCTGAATCCCATCTTCTACATGATCGACGGGTTCCGCTACGCCTTCTTCGGCGCGTCGGATCGCTCGCCCTGGATGAGTCTGGCGATTGTGACGGGCTGCTTCACTGCCTTATCATTCGCATCCCTCCAGATGATCCGGCGTGGCTACAAGTTGCGGCACTGACGACATAGCGCGCCCCGCAGGAACCAAGCATGGTCACCCCCGAGCAGGTCCGCAGCTACATCCTCGAAAACCTTGAATGCGATCACGTCGAAGTGGCGGGCGATGGCCACCATTTCGAGGCAGTGATCGTGAGCAGTGCCTTCGAAGGCAAGTCGCGGGTTCAGCAGCACCAGACCGTGTATCGCGCACTGGGCGATCGCATGCGCGAGGAAATCCACGCCCTGTCGATGAAGACTTTCACCCCCGGAGATTGGCCAGGGCGCTGATCCGCCCGCCGTACTTGGCGCCAAGCACGGGCCCGGAGCATCGCCGGGCCGGACGTCGCGTGCTGTCCGGCATGGGCATCTGGTCCATCCCAGGCCAGCCTTCAGCGCGTCGCTGGTGCGGCTGCGGCCAAACCTGAACTCGCGGAAGCCACTGACCCTACGTGGCCAACGGCCACCTCGGAATTCCGAATCATGGACAAGTTGTGCATAGAGGGCGGTGTACCGCTCAACGGTGAGATCCGCGTCTCCGGCGCGAAGAACGCAGCGCTCCCCATCCTGTGCGGTGCCATCCTGACGGCCGACACACTGCAGGTGCAGAACGTCCCGCACCTGCGCGATGTCACCACCACGCTTACGTTGCTCGCACAGATGGGCATCGAAGTCGCCCTCGACGAGAAGCTCGGCGTGGGCTTGAGCGGTGCTGGGCTTTCCAACTTCGTTGCCCCGTACGATCTCGTGAAGACGATGCGGGCGTCGATCCTGGTGCTCGGTCCGCTCGTGGCCCGTTTCGGAGAGGCGAAAGTGTCCCTCCCGGGTGGCTGCGCCATCGGTATGCGTCCGGTGGATCAGCACATCAAGGGTCTCCAGGCGCTGGGCGCCGAGATCACGATCGAGCAGGGCTACATCCATGCGAAAGCGGGCCGCCTGAAGGGTGCGCGGCTGGTGATGGACATCGTGACGGTCACCGGCACCGAGAATTTGATGATGGCCGCCTGTCTCGCCGAGGGCACGACCATCATCGAGAACGCCGCGCGCGAGCCGGAGGTCGTGGATCTGGCGCATTGCCTGATCGCGATGGGCGCGCGCATCGAAGGGGCGGGCACCGACATCATCACGATCCAGGGCGTTGAATCGCTGCACGGGGCCACGTATGCCGTGATGCCGGATCGCATCGAGACGGGAACGTTCCTCGTCGCGGTGGCAGCTGCCGGCGGCGAAGTCGTCCTGACCGGAACCCGGGCCGACACGCTCGACGCGGTCATTGCGAAGCTCGGCGAGGCGGGTGCACGCATCGAGGCCACGCGGGACACGCTCCGGATCGCCATGAGTTCGCGGCCGAAATCGGTCGGGTTGCGAACCGCACCGTACCCTGCCTTCCCCACGGACATGCAGGCGCAGTTCATGACGCTCAACTGCGTCGCCGAAGGTACTGCGCTCGTCACCGAGACGATCTTCGAGAACCGCTTCATGCACGTGCAGGAACTGCGTCGTCTCGGGGCCGACATCGAGGTCGAAGGCAACACGGCAGTCATCCGGGGTGTGCCGCGACTGCAGGGCGCCACCGTGATGGCCACGGACCTGCGCGCATCGGCGAGCCTCGTCGTTGCCGGCCTGGTCGCGGAGGGCGAGACGATCGTTGATCGGATCTATCACCTCGATCGCGGGTACGAACGGATCGAAGAGAAGCTGTCCCAGCTCGGCGCCCGTGTCAGGCGCGTGGGCGGCGGCGGCGCGTCCGTAGGCTAGAATCCATGTCCATCCTTTCAGCGTCGCAGCCGTGAACGGCATCACCATCGCGCTTTCCAAGGGGCGCATCTTCGAAGAAACACGGCCGCTGCTGGCCGAGGCCGGCATCGTCCCTGCCGAGGATCCCGAGAGCTCCCGCAAGCTCATCATCGGGACCAATCGGCCCGAGGTGCGGATCATCATCGTCCGGGCCTCCGACGTCCCTACGTACGTTCAGCACGGAGGGGCGGATCTCGGCATCGCCGGCCGGGATGTCCTCATGGAGCATGGGGGGCAGGGCCTTTACCAACCGCTCGATCTCGGGATAGCCCGCTGCCGGATGATGGTGGCCGTGCCCGAGGGATTCGACTACGCCATGGCGGTTCGCCGCGGTGCCAGACTGAAGGTCGCCACGAAGTACCTGCACATCGCACGTCAGCACTTCGCGTCGAAGGGTGTGCACGTCGACCTGATCAAGCTGTACGGTTCCATGGAACTCGCCCCCCTCGTGGGCATGTCCGATGCAATCGTGGATCTCGTCTCAAGCGGCAACACCCTCAAGGCGAACCACCTGGTCGCGGTCGAGGAGATCGCCGCCATCTCGGCGCGACTCGTGGTGAATCAGGCGTCGCTCAAGATGAAGCGCAAGGAGCTGCAGTTCCTCATGGATGCGTTCGCGCGGGTTGCCAAGCCGTTGGACGCGGAGGTCTCGGTGTGATGAAGGTGAACCGGCTCGATACCCGCAATGCCGATTTCGAAGCGCGATTCACGTCGCTGCTGGCATTCGAGAACACTCTGGACCGGAAGCTCGAAGCCACGGTCGCCGACATCCTGACCGACGTGCGTACCCGGGGCGACGCCGCGGTCCTCGAGTACACGCGGCGCTTCGATCGACTCGATGTGGCGTCGATGGCCGACCTCGAGATTCCGCAGTCCGAGCTCCACAGTGCGCTCGACAGTCTGCCGGCAGCCCGTCGGGATGCCCTCGAGAAGGCCGCAGGCAGGATCCGGGACTATCACGAACGGCAGCCTATCGCTTCCTGGCAGTACACCGACGCCGACGGGACACTGCTCGGCCAGCAGGTCACTGCGCTCGATCGCGTCGGTGTCTACGTTCCGGGCGGCAAGGCGGCTTATCCGTCCACCGTGCTGATGAACACGCTGCCCGCCAAGGTCGCGGGGGTGCGTGAAGTCGTGATGGTCGTGCCGACACCGGATGGGCATCGCAATCCGCTGGTACTTGCAGCCGCAGCCGTGGCCGGGGTCGACCGGGTGTTCGCTATCGGCGGGGCCCAGGCAGTCGGGGCGCTCGCCTACGGCACCGCCAGCATTCCCGCCGTCGACAAGATCGTCGGACCTGGAAATGCCTACGTGGCATCCGCCAAGCGGCAGGTCTTCGGGGTGGTCGGTATCGACATGGTGGCGGGTCCGTCGGAGATTCTGGTGATCAGCGACGGCACGACGCCGCCCGACTGGGTGGCGATGGATCTGTTTTCGCAAGCCGAGCACGACGAGGTGGCGCAGGCCCTTCTGCTCTGCCCCGATGCGGCGTTCCTCGATGCTGTCGAGCAGAGCATGTCGCGACTCATCGACACGATGTCGCGGCGGGCCGTCATCGAGGCATCGCTCGCGCATCGCGGCGCGCTGATCCTCGTACGGGATCTCGATGAGGCCTGTGCCGTGTCCAATCGCGTTGCGCCCGAGCATCTGGAATTGTCGGTGCAGGATCCCGATCCGTGGGTGCCGCGGCTCCGACACGCCGGGGCGATCTTCATCGGTCGTTACGCTTCCGAGGCCCTCGGTGACTACTGCGCCGGGCCGAATCACGTGCTGCCGACGGCGCGCTCGGCGCGATTCTCCTCGCCGCTCGGGGTCTACGATTTCCAGAAGCGCACCAGCCTCATCGGCGTGTCACGGGCGGGGGCCAATGCGCTCGGTCTGATTGCCGCAGAGCTTGCTGATGGTGAGGGCTTGCCGGCCCACGCCGCATCCGCCCGCATGCGGTTGCATGCCTGACACGTGACATGGAAACCTTGAACCGAGCCGACATCGATGCAGGGCCCGTGAATCCGGCATCGGTGTTCCGGCCGGAGATTCTCGCGTGGAAGGCTTATCACGTGGCCGACAGCACGGGCATGGTCAAGCTCGATGCCATGGAGAACCCGTATCCGTTGCCGGACGCCTTGCGCCAGACGTTGGGCAAGGCGCTTGCCGACGCGGCGATCCATCGATATCCGGATCCTTCTCCCCAGGCATTGAAGGCGCTGCTGCGCGAGCGCCTGGAGCTCCCTGCTGACATGGAGATACTCCTCGGCAACGGGTCCGACGAGATCATCCAGTTGCTCTGCATGGCGGTGGCTCGACCGGACGCAGTAGTGATGGGGGTGGAGCCTTCGTTCGTGATGTACCGCGTTTCCGCCGCGACCGCCGGTGTGCGGTACGAGGGCGTGCCGCTCCGCGACGACTTCTCCATCGATGAACCCGCACTGGTGCAGTCGATCGAGAAGCATCGACCGGCCCTCCTGTTCCTTGCTTGCCCCAATAATCCGACCGGGAACATGTTCGATCCGGAGGTCGTCCGGCGCGTGATCAGTCGCGCACCAGGCGTGGTGGTGATCGACGAGGCGTATCACGCGTTTGCCGGTACCACCCATCTGCCCGTCCTGGCGTCGTCCGAGAATGTGCTGGTGATGCGCACACTGTCCAAACTGGGGCTCGCCGGTCTGCGGCTCGGTTTCGTCGTCGGCCGGCATGAATGGCTCGGCGAACTGGACAAGCTACGCATGCCCTACAACGTGAACGTTCTCACGCAGATCGCGGCTGGCGTCGCGCTTCGACATCTCGAAGTTCTTACCGGTCAGGCGCGTGCCATCGTCGCCGAGCGCGCGCCACTGATCGCGGCACTGGCACGGCATCCGCTGGTGCATGTGTTCCCTTCTAGTGCCAACTTCGTGACGTTTCGCGTGCCCGACGGGCCGGCTACGTTTGCCGGGATCAAGGCCCGCGGGGTGCTGATCAAGAATCTCCATGGTGCGCATCCGCTGCTTGCGAATTGCTTGCGTGTCACAGTTGGTACACCCCAAGAGAACCGAGTATTCCTCGAGGCACTGGCACTGACCCTCGACCCACGGAACGGATGACCATGTCGACTTCCCCCCTGACGGTGAATCGCATCGCCGAGGTGCGCCGCGATACCCTCGAGACACAGATCCGCGTACGGATCGATCTCGATGGCACTGGCGCGTCTTCCCTATCGACCGGGATCGGTTTTTTCGATCACATGCTCGATCAGGTGGCCCGGCATGGCATGTTCGACATCGAAGTCGAGGCCAAGGGCGATCTCCACATCGACGGCCACCATACCGTCGAAGACGTGGGGATCACCCTCGGGCAGGCGTTCGCGAAAGCGGTGGGGGACAAGAGGGGCCTGCGCCGCTATGGCCACTCCTATGTGCCGCTGGACGAGGCGCTTTCGCGGGTGGTGGTCGATCTCTCTGGTCGTCCGGGGCTCGAGTTCGGGGTGGAATTCACTCGCGGGATGATCGGCGGTTTCGACGTGGACCTCGCCTACGAGTTTTTCCAGGGGTTCGTGAACCACGCTGCGATTACGCTCCATATCGACAACCTGAAGGGGCGGAATGCCCACCATCAGGCCGAGACGGCATTCAAGGCCTTCGGGCGTGCGCTCCGGATGGCCGTGGAACTCGATCCGCGGTCCGCTGGAACCATGCCGTCCACCAAGGGCGTGCTCTAGGCGACGGATGCAGATGGGGTCTACAGGCATGCGAATCGCAGTTGTCGACTACGGGATGGGCAACCTGCGCTCCGTCGCCAAGGCGCTTGAGCACGTGGCTCCCGCGGCGCGGGTTGTGGTGACGGACGATCCGAAGGAACTCGCGAGGGCTGAACGCGTTGTGTTTCCAGGGCAGGGCGCCATGCCGGACTGCATTCGGGAACTGGAAAGTCGTGGTCTGCGTGCTGCGGTGCTGGAGGCTGCGGCACGGAAGCCGTTTCTCGGGATCTGCATCGGCCTCCAGATGCTTTTCGAGCGGAGCGAGGAAGGCGATGTCGCGGGCCTCGCGGTGTTTGCGGGCAACGTCGTGCGCTTCCCCCACGAGCGGATGGTTTCGCCCGATGGGCGTAAGCTGAAGGTGCCCCACATGGGTTGGAACAAGGTGCATCAAGTGCGGCCACATCCGCTATGGCGCGGAATCGAGCAGGACAGCCGCTTCTACTTCGTGCACAGTTACTTCGTGGCTCCAGTAGACGCAAGTCTGACAGCGGGGACGACGGACTACCCGACGCCATTTACCAGTGCTGTGAGCGCAGCTAACATTTTTGCCGTGCAGTTCCACCCGGAAAAGAGTCACGTCGCAGGGCTTCGCCTTCTGTCGAACTTCGTTGCCTGGGACGGCCTTTCCGATGGTGGTGATGTGTCCCTTGATGCAGGTGTTTCCCCTGAAGGCCAGGTTCTCCCTCGGGCTGCAACGGATGTGAACCAACCATGAACTGGTGTACACCGGCGAAGTGCCGGACGGCTCCGGCAACCTTGCCAAGTTTCCCTCCAATCTCCGGTATGTCGAGGACGCCATGTTGATCATCCCCGCCATCGACCTGAAGGACGGCCACTGTGTGCGTCTGAAGCAGGGCATCATGGAGGGCGCGACCGTGTTCTCCGAAGACCCCGGCGCGATGGCAAGCCACTGGCTCGCGCAAGGTGCTCGACGCCTGCACCTCGTGGATCTGAACGGTGCGTTTGCCGGAAAACCCCGGAATGAATCGGCGATCAAGGCCGTGATCGAGGCTGTCGGGGACGATATCCCCGTGCAGCTGGGCGGCGGTATCCGCGATCTCGATACGATCGAACGCTACCTCGACGACGGCGTAAGCTACGTCATCATCGGCACGGCAGCCGTCAAGACGCCTGGTTTCCTACACGACGCGTGCAACGCATTCCCAGGCCACATCATGGTTGCCCTCGATGCAAAGGAGGGCAAGGTGGCGGTGGATGGCTGGTCCAAGATGACCGGCCACGACGTGGTGGACCTTGCCCAGAAGTTTCAGGACTACGGCGTCGAGGCCATCATCTACACGGATATCGGTCGTGACGGGATGCTGACTGGCGTGAACGTCGAGGCCACTGTTGCACTGGCGAAGTCGCTCACCGTTCCAGTGATTGCGAGTGGTGGCGTCGCCACGCTGGATGACGTGCGGCAGCTCTGCGGGGTCGCGTCGGAAGGTATCACTGGCGCCATATCCGGGCGGGCGCTTTACGAAGGCAACCTCAACTTTGCAGAGGCTCAGAAGCTTGCCGACGAGCTGTCGGGTCAAGCCTGATCCGCTCACCCTACTGAAGCCGCCGTGGGCCTAGCCACTCGTATCATCCCTTGTCTCGACGTGACCGCAGGGCGCGTCGTGAAGGGAGTCAATTTCGTCGGCCTCCGGGATGCCGGGGATCCGATCGAGATCGCCAAGCGGTACGACGCTCAGGGCGCAGACGAACTGACGTTTCTGGACATCACCGCCAGCTCGGATGGTCGGGACACCATGGTGCACGTGGTCGAGCAGGTCGCCGCCCAGGTGTTCATTCCCCTCACAGTTGGCGGTGGCGTCCGCACGATCGCCGACGTCCGGCGCCTGCTCAATGCCGGGGCCGACAAGGTCAGCATCAACACGGCCGCGGTGGAGAATCCCGCGTTCGTTGCGGAGGCTGCTGCGCGCTTCGGGTCACAGTGCATCGTTGTTGCCGTCGATGCGCGGCGAGTGGATTCAGAGGGTGGTTCCGGCTGGGAGGTCTACACGCATGGCGGTAGAAGGGCCACTGGTATCGACGCGCTTGCCTGGGGTAGGCGTATGGAGGCTGCCGGGGCTGGAGAGATTCTTCTGACCAGCATGGATCGCGACGGGACCCGACAGGGCTTCGACTTGGACCTCACCCGCGCCTTCTCCGATGCACTCGACGTCCCGATCATCGCCAGCGGCGGCGTAGGCGGACTGGAGCATCTCGCCGATGGCGTTCAGTTCGGTCGGGCCGATGCCGTCCTTGCCGCCAGCATCTTCCATTACGGTGAGCACACGGTGGGCGAAGCAAAGCGCCACATGGCTTCCCGTGGCATCGAGGTGCGGCTGTGACCGACGCCGCGTGGATGGACGAGATCCAATGGTCGGCGGACGGGCTTGTTCCCGCGATCGCGCAGGACGGTGCGTCGGGGCGCGTGCTTATGTTTGCCTACATGAATCGGGATGCTCTCCTGAAAACGGTCGAAACGAGAGAAGCACACTACTGGTCGAGATCCCGCGGTCGCCTTTGGCACAAGGGCGAGGAGTCAGGTCACACCCAGCGCGTCATCGATATCGGCCTGGACTGCGATGGCGACGTAGTGCTCTTGTCCGTCGAGCAGGTGGGGGGAATCGCGTGTCACACCGGTCGGGAGAGCTGCTTCTTCCGCCGTTTGGTCGGAGGCAAATGGGTCGTGCAGGACGCGGTGATGCTGGATCCTGCGGTGATTTACAGTGAATCGAAAGGGGCCAGATCTTGATCGATTCGAGCATTCTCATGCGCCTTGCCGAGACCCTCGAGTCGAGGAAGGGGGCCGACCCTGGAAGCTCATATGTCGCGTCGCTGTATTCGAAGGGGACGGACGCGATCCTGAAGAAGATCGGCGAGGAGGCGACCGAGACCGTTATTGCCGGGAAGGGTGGTGATAAACTGCAAATCGTTCGAGAAACGGCAGACCTGTGGTTTCACTGCCTCGTCCTGCTGGCGCATTCTGGTCTTGGTCCGAACGATGTTCTCGCGGAGTTGCTCCGACGTGAAGGGATCTCCGGCGTTGATGAAAAGGCCTCTCGGGTCCGCTGACAGAGAGTCGTTGCGAAGGCTTATCCTTGATGAATAGCGATACCTGCATTTTCTGCAAGATCGTCCGGGGTGAGGTTCCTTCTCGGAGGGTGTTCGAGGACGACGAGATGCTCGCCTTCCATGACATCAATCCGATGGCACCGGTGCATCTGCTCCTGATCCCCCGCGAGCACATTGCCTCAATGGCGGGTTTGGAAGAGAAACATCGAAGTTTGATGGGGAACATGATGCTCGTGGCGAATCGCTTGGCTGCCGAACAGGGGTCGCCCGAAGGGTTCAGGTTGATCGTGAACACGGGAAAGATCGGTCGACAGGACGTTTATCATTTGCACATGCATGTGATCGGTGGGGCGAGTCCTTTGCCTGGCATGATCACGAAGAGTTGATGGCTGTGCGGTCCAGATGGACTGCAGACGAGGAGAAGTAATCATGGGTAGTTTCAGCATCTGGCACTGGTTGATCGTTTTGCTCGTCGTTGTGCTGATCTTCGGCACGAAGAAGCTGCGCAACGTCGGCCAGGATCTGGGCGGTGCGGTGAAAGGCTTCAAGGACGGTATGAAGAGCGAAGACGACAAGTCTGCTCCAGGCGCGAAGCTGGAGAGCGCCGGCCCCGCGGGCCAGACGATCGATGGTGAGGTCAAGGACCGCTCGAAGGCCTGATGCCACTGACGCAGGCAACGCGCCGTGTTTGATATCGGGTTCTCCGAATTCTTTGTGATCGGCATGGTGGCCTTGCTGGTCATCGGGCCGGAGCGTCTTCCGAAAGTTGCCCGTACCGCCGGTCATCTTTTCGGCAGGATGCAGCGCTACGTTGCCGATGTGAAGGCTGACCTCAACCGCGAAATGGATGCCTCCGAGCTCCGCGACATCAAGAATACGGTCACGGAAGCAGCCAATTCAATGCAAGACGCCATGCAGTCCCACGTTGGCGAGATCAGTCAAGAGATCAAAAAGGCCGAGGACGAGTTCGGGAAGTTGACCAACCCGATGCTGCATTTCGGTCTTGCTGGAGGCGCGCACGCTGGCGCATCAACAGCCGCCGCGATCGAATCTGGCGACGAGGCATCGCCTCAGTTGGATCTGGGGCTGGGCGATGGTGATTCGGGCGTTCCAGCGGCGGAAAAAGATCCGGAGAGCGCGCGGTCGAGCAGTTGAGCCTCAAACATATTGGGCTCGTTCGTCTGCAGCAGCGTGGGCGCCCCGTTCATCCACAGTTCCGGACATTGTTTTCATGATCCAGCAGGACACATTCCTGTCGCACCTGATTGAACTGCGTGATCGCCTGTTGAAGGCGCTCATTGCCGTAATCATTGCGTTCCTGCCTTGCTTCTACTTCGCACCGCAGCTGTACGACATCTTGGCGACCCCCCTCATGGCCGCCTTGCCCGAGGGTGCTCATATGATAGCCACCGGCGTGGTCACCCCATTCTTGGTGCCTGTCAAAGTCGCATTGTTGGTCGCGTTCTGTGCGGCGCTTCCGATAGTGCTTTATCAGGCTTGGGCGTTCGTTGCGCCCGGGCTGTACGCGCACGAGAAGAAGTTTGTGCTCCCGTTGGTCATTGCGAGCACTTTCCTGTTCTTCTCAGGCGTAGCGTTCTGTTACTTCTTTGTGTTCGGCGTTGTGTTCAAGTTTGTCTACTCGATTGCACCGAAAAGTATCGAGGTGGCTCCCGATATCGAGAACTACTTTAGTTTTGTCCTCGGGATGTTCGTTGCTTTCGGAGTCACGTTCGAAGTACCAATTGCCGTGGTGTTGCTCGTCAAGATGAGAATGGTTTCAGTGGCCAAGCTGCGGGAGATCCGGCCGTATGTGATTGTTGGGGCGTTTGTCGTGGCGGCAGTGGTGACGCCACCGGACGTAATCTCCCAGATCATGTTGGCCCTTCCACTTTGGATGCTCTACGAGGTGGGCATTGTGGTCGCGACATTCATCGAGAAACCGCAAGAGGAGTCAAACGCAGTCTAGGTGGCTGGTTCGGCTCAATCTTCCTGGCTCCGTCGGGAAGGCGCGGGTCGCTTCCCGACTATCACGGCCACCTCAAGCTTTTTTCCGTTGCGGATTACCTGGAGACGGGCACTTCTTCCCGGGTTCAGGGCGGCAACTAGGTTAAGCATCGTCGACGAGTCCGTGACGGGCTTGTCGTCGACTCCGGTCAGGATGTCGCCTGGCTTGATGCCCGCACGGTCTGCCGGGCCATTCCTAAGCACGCCGGCTATCAGAGTCCCCTCGGTCGACCCCATCTTGAAGGACTCGGCGAGTTCGATCGTAAGCTCTTGAACTTCGACGCCGATCCACCCGCGTACCACGCTACCAGACGCGATGATCTGGTCCATGACCTGCCGTGCCAAGCTAACGGGAATTGCAAATCCGATCCCCATGCTGCCGCCGCTGCGGGAGTAGATGGCGCTATTGATGCCCACAAGATTGCCGCTGCTATCCACAAGCGCTCCTCCGGAGTTACCTGGATTGATCGCAGCATCTGTCTGGATGAAGTTCTCGAATGTATTGATGCCCAAGTGGCTACGACCGACAGCGCTGACTATCCCCATGGTCACTGTCTGCCCTACCCCGAACGGGTTTCCGATTGCCAACACGACATCCCCAACCTGCATGGTTTCCGCCTGCCCGAAAGTTACGGCTGGCAGGTTGGCGCCCTCGACACGAAGAACTGCCAGATCCGTATCGGGATCAGTGCCAACCAGCTTCGCGCGCAGCTTCCGGCCGTCTGCCAGAGCGATGTCGATCTCTTCTGCGGCCTCAATCACATGGTGATTTGTCAGGATGAAGCCCTCCGCTCCAACGATTACACCGGATCCCAAGCTTGAGGACCGTTGCGGTTCGTCCTCCAATTGATCGCCAAAGAAGCGCCTGAACAGCGGATCATTCAACAGCGGGTGTCGGGAAGCTCGAACATCCTTGCTGGTGAAGATGTTCACGACTGACGGCATCGCCTTGTTCGCCGCCTCTCGATAGGACGCAGCATGCTGCGGTGCCGTTTGGAAAGCAGGCGCCTCTCGGATCGTCACTACTCCTGCAACGCCGCCGCTAGAGACCGTCAAGATGTCCGGGCGGAATGTGCTGAGAACGAAAAGCGCACCCAGTGAAACAGTTACCGCTTGCGAGAAGATCAGCCAGTATTTCCACATAAACTGGGGCGTACCCGTTCAATTCAACATCGAGCATTATGGTGTTTGGTGATCCCCGACGGGAAGTGCGTCGATTCAACGCACTGCGTTTCAAGATGATCGTTTGACACTTGTTCACGTATCTGCCTAAACTCGCGCCCTTTCTGTTTCTGACTCTACAGGGATCTTCGACATGAAGACCTTCTCGGCGAAGCCGCACGAAGTCGTCCGCGATTGGTATGTGATTGACGCATCTGACAAGGTCCTCGGTCGCCTTGCGTCTCAGATCGCGCATCGTCTGCGCGGCAAACACAAGCCGATATTCACGCCGCACGTTGATACCGGCGATTTCATCGTTGTTGTCAATGCGCAAAAGCTTCGAGTGACCGGCCAGAAGGCGCAGCAGAAAATTTATCATCGGCACTCTGGGTATCCGGGCGGAATCTACTCGTCGACGTACCAAAAGATGCATGATCGGTTTCCTGGGCGTGTTTTGGAAATGGCAGTGAAGGGCATGTTGCCGAAGGGGCCGCTTGGTTACGCGATGATCAAGAAGCTGAAGGTGTATGCGGGTGGAGAGCACCCGCACACAGCTCAGCAACCCAAGTTGTTGAACGTTTAGAGGGCATGATGGCAACTCTGCAGAATAGAGGCACAGGCCGACGCAAAAGCGCTGTGGCGCGCGTGTTCATCAAGCCCGGCCGGGGAGATTTTCAGGTCAATGGGAAACACGTGGATGAATTCTTCTCCCGTGAGACCGGACGAATGGTGGTCCGCCAAGCCTTGGAGATCACCAATCACACGAACACCTTCGATATCCTTGTAAACGTTACTGGGGGTGGTGAGTCGGGCCAAGCAGGAGCTGTTAGGCACGGAATTGCGAGGGCATTGGTCGAGTATGACTCCGGGTTGAAGCCGGTTCTGCGGAAGGCGGGGCTGATCACCCGGGACGCACGCGAGGTGGAGCGCAAAAAGGTTGGATTGCGGAAGGCGCGTCGTCGGAAACAGTTCTCGAAGCGCTAAAGTCCTACAACCCGAGCCACGAAGAAAGGCCGCTTCTTAGCGGCCTTTTTTGTTCCAGTGCATGCCACCAGCAGTTGTATGGCGCACGTTGGAGTAACATAAATATCGTCGATGTAGGTTGCATCCAGTCGCGCAACTTGAATGCTGTACTCGTTGGCGCATTGGGGCGATTGCTTAAGGGTATCGCGATCCCTGTCAGTGCGAACTCGGGGCACTAATCGATATGCACGCGGTCTGCTGATGAATGAAGAGTCAACACCTCAATCGCACATAACACGTGGAATGGTTGTTCTTGGAGACGTTGTTTTCGAGGGGCATCTCGTTCTCGATGGTAGAGTTTGTGGCAACGTCGTGAGCCGTGATGGTGCGTTTGGAGAGATATCAGTCCTGCCGAATGGTTGTGTCGAAGGAAATCTTCGGGTTCAAATGGCTGTTATCGGCGGAAAGGTTCACGGGGCAGTTCAAGCGGTTGGGCAGGCAACCCTTTTGGCTGGGGCTCATATCCGTGGAGATGTGCGTTACTCGGTGGTTGATGTTCAAATGGGTGCTTACGTTGGCGGCCGCTTCATTCGCGAAGACTCGGAGTCCTCGGGGAACGTAGTGATCTTCAAATCGACCGCCCTTGATGGTAGTGGTGGTGGACCACCGTAACTTGATGAGTCTACGCATCGTGAAACGCTTCAAGAGGAGTCATACATGAAAGCGCTTGTACCGATACCAGAACCAATTTTGTTTACAGAGAATGCTGCTTCCAAGGTTAAAACACTCATCGAAGATGAGGGGAATGACGATTTGAAGCTCCGGGTCTTCGTAACTGGTGGTGGCTGCTCAGGCTTCCAGTACGGGTTCTCCTTCGAGGAGGTCGCGCAAGAGGACGATACGGCCCTTGAGAAGGGCGGTGTCACCCTGTTGATTGATCCGATGAGTTACCAGTACTTGGCGGGCGCTGAGATCGACTACCAAGAGAATGTTGAAGGTGCCCAATTTGTAATCAGAAATCCGAATGCCACATCCACTTGTGGCTGTGGCTCATCGTTTTCCGCCTAGCAAACCATCTCGTCGGACCAACTGTCGCCCGCCTGAATTCACTCCTATAGCCTCCGATGTAACCGGCAGCGAACGCGCCTTCACATGCAGGTGCGCTAAAGCATTGAACTAGGGGATCTCTGCACAGCCCCTACACTGTCGAGCACAATTCGTCTCGCCGCCGAAATGTACGTCTGAGCCGTTGATGAAGCAAAGCGGCCTCGCCGAAACCGGATTCGAACGCCGCTCGAAGTTACCAAGCGGCAGCGCTTCTTGAACGAAATTGATGTGGTGATGCCTTGGGCGCAGTTGGTGGCGCTGGTGTCGCCCGCGCAGCCCAAGCTCGGTCCGCGCGGCGGGCGCGTGCCGTTTCCCGCGGAGACCATGCTGCGCATCCACTTCATGCAGCAGTGGTTCGCCCTCTCGGACCCCGCAATGGAAGAGGCGCTGCACGACATCCCGGCGATGCGGGCGAGGACGCGCTCCCGGATGAGAGTTCGATCCTGCGCTTCCGTCACCGGCTGGAGAAGCACGCACTCGCCGTCCAACTCCTGGCAACCGTCAACGCCGTGCTCGAGGACAAAGGGCTGCTGTTGCGCCAGGGCACGATCGTGGATGCCACCCTGATCTCGGCGCCCAGTTCCACGAAGAACGAGACCGGCACGCGCGACCCCGAGATGCATCAGACGAAGACGGGCAACCAGTGGTAGTTCGGCATGAAAGCGCACATCGGAGTGGATGCCGAATCGGGTCTCACCCATACCGTCGAGGGGACGGCGGCCAACGTCAACGACCTGACACGGCGCACTCGCTCCTGCACGGCGACGAGACGCACGTCATTGCTGATGCGGGCTACCAAGGCGTCGAGAAGCGCGAGGAGAACGAGGAGACGCCGGTTACCTGCCACGTGGCCATGAAGGCCGGCAAGCGGCGCGCGCTCCCGGATACGCGCTGGGGCCGGATGATCGAGAAAGCCGAGCACGCCAAGGCAAGCATCCGGGCGAAGGTGGAGCATCCGTTCCGGATCGTGAAGCGGCAGTTCGGCTACATGAAGACACGCTTCCGCGGCCTGGCAAAGAACACCGCACAGCTCACCGTCTTGTTCGCGCTGGCGAACGTGTACCAGGTCAGGCGATTGTTGATGCCCGAGGCACAGGTGCGTCTGTGATGGCGGCAACACCCTGGAATTAGGTGCGAAACGGCGCCCGCGGGTACGCAATGTCGATCCGACGGTGTTCGTTTCCGCCTCATCCACCGCGTTCGATCTCCAGAGTGACCAACTCATGCTCTACGTGCTGCCGAATCGGTGGCTCTGCAGAGCTTCTTTAGTCGAAGGTGCATGAACAAAATGAGCCTGAGTGCTTCCGAGCGGCAGGAACTGACGGCGATGCAGCGCAGTCGCCCATTGGCCGTGGGTCAGGCGCGGAGGGCACGCTTGATCCTGCTGCTCGAAGAGGGCGCCTCGCGCCAGACGATCATGGGCGAGTTGCGCTGTGACTCGCGTTTTGTGTCGACGTGGAAGTCGCGATTCGAAGTGGATCGCCTGGGCTGTACGCGCGACACCCAGGGCGAGCGCCGCGCAAGGATCTGGTGCGACTGGAAGCGCGCGTGCTCGACTACACGTTGAAGCGGAAGCCCGAGGACGGATCGACCCACCGCGGCAGCCGCAAGCTCGCTGCGCAACTAGAGGTTCCGTTCATGACGGTGCAGCGCACTAGCAACGCACGACATCCGGCCCCACCACCTCGACCGCCACATGATCTCCAACGATCCGGAGTTCGAGTCCAAGGCTGCCGACGTGATCGGGCTCTATCTGAATTCGCCGGCCAAAGCCGTCGTGTTCTGCGTGGACGAGAAGACCGCCATCCAGGCCCTTGAACGCCAGGACTGCATGTTGCTGCTGGCCCCCCGGACGCGCCGAAAGTCACATCTTCGAGTACAAGCGCAACGGCAGGCTCAATCTGTTCTCGGCACTCAACACCGCCACAGGCGAGCCACAAGACCAAGGCCATGGCCGAGTGATCTACGACAATCCTGAATCTCGAATCCTGTTCAATTCACCTGGTTCGATGGACTAGAGGGCGAGCCGATCTGCAGAGTGTCGCAGGTTGACCCGTCGGGATATCGACTGCACGCCGCCCGGAGGCGTGATCCCGACCGGCAATGTGCCAGAGTCTGAGGGGAGGAGGAATTGGTGCCCAGATCGAACAAGTGTGCCAAGCCAACCTGCAGGTCCACTGCACCGTCGAGCGGCTCATGCGTGGCCTGGGACTGCAAGGCGTGATGCGCGGAAAGTTTGTGCGCACGACAATCAGCGGCCGCTCGGCGCCATGTCCGCTGGATAAGGTACATCGCAGTTCCCTGCCGAGCGCGTCCGAATCAGCTCTGGGTGTCGGACTTCACCCAGGTCTCGACTTGGCAGGGCTGGTTGTACGTCGTCTTCATCATCGACGTGTTCGCCCGACGCATTGATGGCTGGCGTGTGAGCAGTTGCACGCTAACGGACTTCGTCCTCGATGCGCTCGAGAGGGCACATACGCACGCCAGCCGAAGCGCGACGAGCGCCTGATCTTTCATTCGGATCGCGATTCGCAATCCGCACCCATTCGATGCACCGTGCGCCTGGTCGAGACGTAGATCAAAGCTTCGGTGGGTAGCAAGGGCGACAAGCTTATAGCTTCGAACAAGCTTTGGCCTAGACGCTCGACGGGTTCACAATGCTGAGCTGATCCGTCGTCGGGCACTCAGAAAGAGGCAAGAAGCCTCAGAAGCGGCCACGCTCGCATGGGTGCTTTGATTCAACCACAACAGATTGCTTGAACTCATCGCCTACATCCCGACTTCAGAATCTGAGGCAAACCATTACCGCACTCTCGCACGTCAGGACACTGAGGCGGTGATCTGACTAAACCCAAGGGGCCTCCGCGAAACCCGGGGCGATTCACTTAATCAATAGCTGCTACGTTCAATCCACGTAGCATCGCCAGTTGCGTTAGCGATTCATCCGACATTCTAGAGAACGCTTCACGATCGGCCGGCGATAGGGAAGGACGTTGCTGAGGCACTGCCTGCTGCGGATCAGCCTGGACCCCGTTCACGTGAAACTCGTAGTGGAGGTGAGGCCCGCTGGCGAGTCCAGTCATGCCTACGTATCCGAGAACTTGTCCCTGCTCAACCCGAATACCCTTCTTCAGGGAACCAGCGAACTCGGACAAATGGCCGTATTTCGTCAGAAAATTGCCAGCATGACGAACTTCTACAACTTTCCCATACCCGTTCTGCCAACCCGCAAAGACCACAGTACCGTCCGCTGTAGACCTTACACGGGTTCCGACCGGAGCACCAAAATCGGTACCTTTGTGCGCACGCCAGACCTGCAAAACAGGATGGAATCGGTTCGTCGAAAATCCGGAAGTAACGCGGGAAAACTCCAAAGGTGATCTCAGAAACGATTGCCGCATGCTCTGCCCGGTTGGCGTGTAGTAGTCTCCAGAGCCATCCGGGCGTTCAAAGAAAACGGCCTGAAATTTTCTGCCTTGGTTCAAAAACTCAGCCGCAACTATTCGCCCTGGCCGAACAGGATAACCGTTTGAATACACCATCTCGTAGATGACTGCAAAGCGATCTCCACGGCGAATGTCGCGATGAAGATCCAGTTCTCCAGAAAACAATTCCGCGAAAGCGCTGGCGATCGCTTCTGGAACTCCGGCGCTGTCAGTGGCAGCAAACAGCGAGCTATCAATTGAGCCCGACTGCATTATCACCCTTCTTTCTGTTCGGACTACATCCGCGGTGACTGTGTAAGTTGAGTTGTTTCTCGAAACCACATAGACCCAAGAGTCTCCGCTTAACCTAACCTCGGCCACGGTGCCCGCCATGTCGGATGCCGTCGAGACAAACTTCAGTGACGTCGGTGAGGGCAAGACACGATTTCGCACGGACGTCTGGAGAAATCCCAGAAGTTCTGGGTCATCAACATGAAGTCGGGTCAATACGCTCAACAGGGAGTCACCCTTCTGAACACGTTCATCGCGCCAGAAGACCTCGTCATCATGTCTTCTCGCCAACGGATTCAATGACAACCCCTCAGCTACGATCTGGCGATCGACTCCCTCAACCTGACTATCTGGAGCAACGCCAAACGCACCAACCACGCCGAGAAGTAGGGCTGCGAGGGAGATTCCTCCAATCGTGGCACTGACCAAGCGAGAAGTCGGCGGGAGAAACCTAAATTTCGACGTGGTCTTTGGGCTGTACATGAACCTAGATTTTGCGAAGCGCTATCGCGCAAAAGAATACCATGCCGTTTGTAACGCCAGTTCCGGCGCCAACTGGAGCTTGATAACCACAACAAATCACGTGGCTCAAGCCATCCTTGGTGATAACGATAACCCGAACCGCACTTCAACGATGAACTACGTATCAGAACAGATGGGAATCATCACTCGAGGCTGTGATGAGATTCTTCTTGAGTCGGAACTAGAGCAGAAGCTTCTGCTAGGGCGCCCCTTGCGGGTGAAAGCAGGATTTGATCCAACAGCGCCGGATCTTCATCTTGGGCACACTGTTTTGCTGAATAAGCTTCGCCAATTCCAGGATCTCGGTCATTCGGTATTGTTCCTGATTGGTGACTTCACAGGAATGATCGGCGATCCAACTGGCAAGAACGTCACCCGCCCGCCGCTTTCCCGAGAACAGGTATCTGAGAATGCGAGGTCCTACACCGATCAGGTGTTTCGAATTCTTGACCGTGACCGAACCGAAGTTTGCTTTAACTCGACTTGGATGGATGTGCGGACAGCGTCGGATATAATTCGCTTGGCCGCCACAAGCACTGTCGCACGAATGTTGGAAAGGGATGACTTCGCGCGACGTTATAGGGAAAAGCGACCGATTGCCCTCCATGAGTTTCTTTATCCCTTGGTCCAAGGCTACGATTCTGTCGCGCTCAAGGCCGATATTGAAATCGGTGGAACCGACCAAAAGTTCAACCTTCTCATGGGCCGCGATCTCCAGAAGCATTTTGGACAAAGCCCGCAGTGTGTGCTCACCATGCCACTACTTGAAGGGCTCGATGGCACGGCAAAGATGTCCAAGTCGCTGGGAAACTACGTGGGGATCTCAGAGCCGCCAGATGAGATCTTCGGAAAACTCATGTCGATCTCGGATTCCCTGATGTGGCGCTACTTCACGCTCCTGTCTTTTCGCCCCATGACCGAAATTGTTGGGTTGCAACGCGAGGTCTCCTGTGGTCGGAATCCTCGAGACGTCAAGTTTGAGCTAGCACGCGAGCTGGTTTCTCGGTTCCATGGCGACGTGGCAGGGCGACAGGCTGGTGAGGCGTTTACACGGCGATTTCGGAATGGTGATGCACCGCTAGACGTTCCGCTTACTGTGGTTACAAGCCCCGACGGAAAGCTTACGGTGGCCAGTGTGTTGAAAATGGCCGGGCTGGTCGTAAGCACCTCAGACGCTATGCGACTCATTCAGCAGGGTGGTGTCCGTCTAAACGGGGTCAGAGTCGACGCGAGGGACGCAATACTTAAGGCTGGCGGAGAGGTCATGCTTCAGGTGGGCAAACGCCGATTCGCAAGGGTCAGAGTGGAGTCGCCAAAATAACTCTCGCGATGTGCTTGACGGTTTGAAACGGCTCCGTATAATGCGCGGCTTCCCTGAACGAACAGGGCGCTCTTTAACAGTTTGGACAATCGATAGGTGTGGGTACTTGTTGATTGCGGATAGAACCGCGAGGTTTTATTTGCAGTGCGCGAGTGCTCGC
>LNFM01001847.1_pt1 | contig 62877 bp, 60 predicted proteins | sample 596031 | NCBI WGS metagenome assembly LNFM01 (sample SAMN04254537, study PRJNA301005) | activated carbon metagenome | isolation source: dual media filters at the Ann Arbor, Michigan drinking water treatment plant | place: USA: Ann Arbor
TCATCCACCACTACGAGATCGCCGCCGAGGAGGCCCGCGCCGTCGCCCGGCTGATCGCCGTGCAGAGCGCGCGATCGCTCGAGAAGATGCCGGGTGTGTCGCGCCGCCGCGTCGACACCCTGCCGCTGGCCTGCCTGGCGCTCGACCGCCTGCTCGCCGTGCTGAAGCCGCGCAGCGTCGTGTTCTCGGCGTTCGGCCTGCGCGAGGGCTTCTATTACTCACGGCTCGGCGAGGCCGAGCGGATGCGCCATCCCCTGATCGCCTTCGCCGAGGAGCAGGGCGCCGGCTGGCGCCGCTTCGACCTCGAGCCATCGGAGATCTTCGACTGGCTGACGCCGGTGTTCCACGGCGAGACCGAGACCGAGCGCGTGCTGCGTACCGCGGCCTGCCATCTCAGCGACATCTCGTGGGACGACCACCCAGACTACCGCGCCGAGCAGGCCTACGTGCGCGTGCTCCATCTGCCGGCGCCCGGCATGAGCCATCACGAGCGGGCGGTGCTGGCGATGGCGCTGGCCTATCGCTACAAGAGCGACCCGCGCTCGGCGATGCTCGGCACGGCGCTACGCCTGTCCGACGGCCGGGGGCGGACCTTCGCCCGCCGCCTCGGCGCCTGCCTCAGGCTGGCCTACAACCTGTCGGGCGGCGCACCTGGCCTGCTGACCCAGGTCCGCCTGCGCCGCGTCGAGCGCGAGCTGCGCCTGATCGTGCCGTCGACCGCCAACGGCAGCCTGGGCGACGTGACATCCCGCCGCCTGGAAAACGCCGCGGAAGCCTTCGACCTCCGGCCTGTGATTGTGGCGGAGGCGTAGGGTCCGCGTCGTCCCGTCCTGCCAGGGCATTCATGGCAGAAGATGCCGTCATCCCGACCGAAGCCGAGCGCAGCGCCTGCCCTGAGCTCAGTCGAAGGGAGGCGTAGTGGAGGGACCGTTCTTGTTTCGGCACGGGCAAGAGAGGTCCCTCGACTGCGCCGCCAATGGCGCTGTAACCAGCGCCTTTCAGGCGGCTCCGCTCGGGATGACGGAGAAATGTTCCATATGCGCATGCCCTGCCCGTCTTGCGGGGGAGATGCACACGGGGAGGAGAGGGGGGCTACGCCGCCACGATGGGTGTCGGGATCAGCCGGGCCTGCTCGCCGGACAGGGCGAGCGCCAGCCGGCCCTCGATCAGGTCGATGGCATCGGCGCCGAAGATCTCGCGCCGCCAGCCGCGCAGGGCGTGGATGTCGCGCCGGCCGGCGGCCAGGCGGTCGAGCTCGTCGGCGCTCGCCACCAGGCGGGCGGCGACGCCGGCCTCGTCGGCCTTGAGGCGCAGCAGGGTACGCAGCAGGTCGACGACGGGCGCGGGTGCGCGCAGCTGCTCGCCCTGGCGGTCGCGCGCCGGCAACTCGGCGTCGGGAATCTGACGTGCCCGCTCGACCGCCTCCAGGATCTCGCGGCCCTGCCAGCCCTCGGCGAAGCCGCGGCCGAGGCCGCGCGTGATGGCGAGCTCCTCGAGGCTGCGCGGCGCGTGGCTGGCGATCTCGAGCAGCTGCTCGTCGCGCAGCAGGCGCTGGCGCGGGATGTCGATCCGCTGGGCGGTGCGCTCGCGCCATGCCGCGACGCTGCGCGGCTTCAGCCTGCGCCATGCCAGGTCGGGATCGGCCCGGTAGGTCGCCGGGTCGTTCAGCACCGCCATCTCCTCGGCGATCCACGACAAGCGGCCAGTCTTCTCGAGCTGGCGCTTCAGCTTCTCGTAGACCACCCGCAGATGAGTGACGTCGGACAGTGCATAGGTGATCTGGCGTTCGCTGAGCGGCCGGCGGCTCCAGTCGGTGAAGCGGCTCGACTTGTCGATCTTGGCCTTGGCGAGGCGGGCGGCCAGCGATTCGTACGACGCCGCCTCACCGTGGCCGCACACCATGGCCGCCACCTGGGTGTCGAACAGGGGCTGCGGCACCTGGTTCATGCGCTGGTAGAAGATCTCGATGTCCTGTCGTGCCGCATGGAAGACCTTCAGGACCGCCGGGTTGGCCATCAGCTCTTCCAGCGGGGCGAGGTCGATGCCCTCGGCCAGGGAATCGATCGCGGCCGCCTCGTCGGGGCCCGCCACCTGGGCCAGGCAGAGCCTTGGCCAGTAGGTGCGCTCGCGCATGAACTCGGTGTCGACGGCGATGAACTCGGTCGTCGCCAGGGGCTTGCAGAAGGCCGCCAACTGGTCGGTCGTGGTAATCAGCTTCATTGATCTCGATGTATAGCCGGCGCGAACGCTTCCGGCAAAGCCGGGGATGCCCGGTCGGCTTGACTTGGCGGGCCAATCCGTGCCTCTTGCCGGCCCGCCAGAATCCGGACAATCAGCAATGTCTTCCCCCTACCGAACCCATACGTGTGGCCAGTTGCGGTCCGAGCATGTCGGCCAGCAGGTCCGCCTGTCCGGCTGGGTCCAGCGCAAGCGCGACCACGGCAATCTGCTGTTCATCGACCTGCGCGACCACTATGGCGTGACCCAGGTGGTGCTCGACGTCGCCAGCCCGGTCTTCGAGGTCGCCGAAGCGGTGCGGAACGAGAGTGTGATCACGGTGAGCGGCAAGGTCGTGGCGCGCGAGCCAGCGACCGTGAATCCGCGACTTGCCACCGGCCAGATCGAGCTCGACGCCGCCGAGATGGTCGTGCAGTCGATGGCCGAGACGCTGCCTATCCCGGTTCACATCGAGAACGACACCTCGCCTGAGGAACTGCGGCTGAAGTACCGTTTCCTCGACCTGCGCAAGGACAAGCTGCACCGCAACATCGTGCTGCGCAGCCAGGTCATCGCCTCGCTGCGCCGGCGCATGATCGAGCAGGGCTTCATGGAGTTCCAGACACCGATCTTGACGGCGGATAGTCCGGAGGGTGCCCGGTCCTATGTCGTGCCGAGCCGCCTGCATCCCGGCAAGTTCTACGCCCTGCCGCAGGCGCCGCAGATGTTCAAGCAGCTGCTGATGGTGTCGGGCTTCGACCGTTACTTCCAGATCGCGCCGTGCTTTCGCGACGAGGACGCCCGCGCCGACCGCGCCCCGGGCGAGTTCTACCAGCTCGATTTCGAGATGAGCTTCGTCACCCAGGAGGACGTTTTCGCCGCCATCGAGCCGGTGCTGGGCGGCGTGTTCGAGGAGTTCGCCGGCTTCGGCCGCGAGGCGCCGCGCACGGTGACGCGCTTCCCGTTCCCGCGCATCCCCTATGCCGAGGCGCTGCTGACCTACGGCACCGACAAGCCCGACCTGCGCAACCCGCTGCGCATCGTCGATGCCGGCGAGGTCTTCGCCGGCTCCGACTTCAAGGTGTTCGCCGGCATCGTGGCGGGCGGCGGCGTGGTGCGCGCGCTGCGGGCACCCAAGGCAGCCTCCCAGCCCAGGAGCTTCTTCGACAAGCTCAATTCCTGGGCCCAGGCCGAGGGCAAGCCCGGACTGGGCTACATCGTGCTGGAGGACGGCGCCGGCCGCGGCCCGATCGCCAAGTTCGTCACCGACCAGCGACTTGCCCGCCTGAAGGCCCTGACCGGGGCGGAGGACGGTGACGCGGTGTTCTTCGTCGCCGACAAGCCCGAGGCCGCCTGGAAGTTCGCCGGCCATGTCCGCACCAAGGTCGGCCAGGAACTCGGGCTGATCGCCGAAGGCGCCTTCGAGTTCTGCTGGATCGTCGACTTTCCGATGTTCGAGTACGACGAGACGGCGAAGAAGATCGACTTCAGCCACAACCCGTTCTCGATGCCCCAAGGTGGCCTGGAGGCGCTGGAAACCCAGGACCCGCTGACCATCAACGCCTGGCAGTACGACATCGTCTGCAACGGCATCGAGCTCTGCTCCGGCGCCATCCGAAATCACCGCCCGGACATCATGTTCAAGGCCTTCGGCATTGCCGGCTACAGCAACGAGGAGGTCGAGCGCCGGTTCGGCGGCATGCTCAACGCCTTCCGCTACGGCGCCCCGCCGCACGGCGGCGCCGCACCCGGCGTCGACCGCATCGTCATGCTGCTCGCCGACGAACCCAACATCCGCGAGGTCATCTGCTTCCCGATGAACCAGCAGGCGGTCGACCTGATGATGGACGCGCCGACCGAGCTGCTGCCGGAGAAGCTGCGCGAGCTGCACATCGGGTTGCGCCTGCCGCAACCCCGCAAGGACTAGGGGTAGTAGCCGCCTTGGGCCTTTGACCTGGCTCACTTAATCGAATAAATTCAGGGAATTACATTTATTTGATTAAGTGATTCATGAGCTATTTCAGGCTCGCGTTTCTGTCCTTGCCCATGCTCGTCGGCCTGGCCCTCGCGACGGCCGGGTGCGGTGCGCCTCCGCTGATCGTGGGAGCGAGCTATGCCGCCGACGGCGGCTTGCTCGCCGCCAGCGACAAGACGTCGACCGACCATCTGATGTCGATGGTCTCCAAGAAGGATTGCGCCATGTGGCGGGTCTTCCGCGGTCGCCCGGTGTGCACCGAGCGGGAGGACGGTCACGACCCGTACGAAGTCGACTATGCCCAACCCCAGCGCATGGTCGCGGAGGACGGCGTGCAATATGTCGCGCCGCTGCGATCCGGTCCCGGTGTTCCGGGGGCGAGCTGGGATGCCGCCGCATATGCGTCGGCGCCGCCGCCGGGTTCGCCTCCCGCCACCCCGCAGGCTGCGCTGCCTGCGGCGCTGGCCCATCCGGCGCCAATGGATCCGGCAGCGGCGAGGCCGCCGCCGGCTGGTACCACCGCGAAGGCTGCAGTGGCCGACCCGGCGCCGATGGCTCCGTCAGAGGCGAGGCCGCCGCCGGCTGGTGCCACCGCGAAGGCTGCAGTGGCCGACCCGGCGCCAATGGCTCCGGCAGCGTCGATGCCGCCGCCGGCTGGTGCCACCGCGAAGGCTGTGGTGGCCGACCCGGCGTCGATGCCGCCGCCTGCGGCCAAGCCGGCCACGCTGGTCAAGAAGGCGAAGACCAAGCCGGCTAGGAAAGCTTCACGAGGTCGGGCGGCGTCTGGTTCCTGAGCAGGAAGGCCTCGAGATTGTCGAGCGCCTTGAAGCCCATGGCGTTCCTCGTCTCGACCGTTGCGGAGCCCATGTGCGGGATCAGGAACGCGTTGGGGATGTCGTGATAGTCCGGATGGATCGTGGGTTCGCCCTCGAACACGTCGAGGCCGGCCGCAGCGAGGCGGCCCGACCTGAGGGCGCCGATCAGTGCCTCGTCGTCGACTACCCCGCCGCGCGCCGTGTTCACCACGATCGCCCCCGGCGGCAGCCTGGCGATGCGCTCGGCATTGACCCACTTGCGGGTCGCCGGGCTCATCGGGGCGTTGATCGACAGGAAGTCGCAATGTGGCAGCATCGCCTCGGGATCGGCATGGAAGACGGCGCCCTTCTCGAGGTCGGGGGGCAGCCGATTGCGGTTGCTGTAGTGGATCTGCATGCGAAAGGCCCGCGCCCGGTCGGCCACCGCCTGGCCGATGCGGCCCATGCCGAGGATGCCCAGACGCTTGCCGGTGACGTGGACGCCCATCAGCTGGGTCGGCGTCCAACCGGTCCAGTTGCGGGTCCTCAGCATGTGGGCGCCTTCATGCGCCCGGCGGGCTGCCCCGAGCAGGCAGAGCAAGGTGATATCCGCCGTGGCGTCGGTCAGGACATCCGGTGTGTTGCTGACGGCGATGCCGCGCTTGGCGGCGGCGGCCACGTCGACATGCTCGTAGCCCACGGAAAAGGTCGCAATCATGCGCACCGACGCCGGCAGGGCGGCGATTGTTTGCGCAGTCAAAGGGTCGCCCGCGGCGCACATGATGGCATCGCAGCCGGCGGTCGCGGCGACCAGTTCCGGACCGTCATAGAGTCGGTCCTCGGGGTTCAGGACGGCATCGAAGTTGGCAGCAAGACGGGCCTCGACGTCGGGCGGAAAGTGCCGTGTGGCGAGGACCTTCGGTTTGGCGATCGTCATGTGCGTCCCTCTCCCTGTGCAGCCCTGCCGCAGGCGATCATTGTGGCATTCCGCAGGCATGGATATTACGCTTGGCAGTCCGGCTACAAGGCCTAGCCTCACGCCATTGCCCGTTGATCAAGCTTAGTTTTCGCCGTTCTCGCGACCCGATCGCGGCCTCTGTCGCCGCCATCGGCATTGCATTGCTGTTGGGCCTGTGGATAACGGCGGTCGACGCGCAGCAGCCGCCGGACGTCGTCCTGGTGCCGCATCGTGCGACCTACGACATGAAGCTCTCGGTCTCCCGTCCCAACAGCGGGATCGTCGACGTGAACGGCCGCATGGTGCTGGAGACCGTCGATTCCTGCGATGGCTGGGAAGTGAAGCAGCGCATCAAGCTCAAGTTCCTGCGCAACGATGGCGAGGAGTTCGACACCGATTCGAGCTTCAGCAGCTATGAGTCCAAAGACGGGCTCAGATTGAGCTTCAGCGTGCGCAACATCCAGAACGACGAGGTCGAGGAGGAACTGCGGGGACAGGCCGAGTTGCAAGGCCAGGGAGCGACCGGCCGCGCGTCTTTCACCCTGCCGGAGGCGCGCAGCTTCGAGTTGCCGGCCGGCACCCTGTTCCCGACCAGCCATCTCGTCCTGATCATCCAGCATGCGCGAAGCGGCGATCAGTCGGCCTCCTACAGCGTGTTCGACGGCGCCCGCCTCGACGGCGCCTTCCAGGTCAATGCCGTGATCGGTCGCGCGCCGCGCGCGACCGGCCCGCCGGTGCGCGGCGATGTCGGCCTGCTACGCAACCAGCCTTCCTGGAACGTGCGGCTCGCCTTCTTCGCCGCCGGCGATCAAGGCAGCGCCCATCCCGAGTATGAATTGGCACTCGACCTGCTTGCCAACGGCATCGCGCGCTCGATGCTGCTCGACTACGGCGACTTTGCCATCGATGCTCGTCTGGTCCAACTTCAAGCCTTGCCGAGGCCGCGATGCTGAAAGCCCGTTCGACGATTCCCGCCGTCTTGGCCGCCTTGGCGGCCCAGGTCGCGCCGTCCGCTGCGCAGGAGATCGCGCCGCATCGCGCCGCCTATTCGGTGGTCGCGCTGGAGCGCGGCAAGCCGGGCGCCGGCACACCCGGTACCTACGCCTACGAGCTGCGCCTGACCTGCGAGGGTTATGCCATCAACCAGCGTCTCAGGCTCGAGGTCGCGGGGCCGCGCGCCTCGGTCGCCAACGAGCAGCAATCGCAGATGACCGAGAGCCGCGACGGCAAACGGCTGCGCTTCGAGCATCGGACGTCGGTGAGCGGCCGGCAAAGCACCGTGTTCAAGGGCGAGGCCATGCTCGGCGACGATGGCAGCGGAGAGGCGCGCTTCTCCGAGCCGAGCGGACAGTCTGTCGCCTTGCCGGTCCGCACGATGTTCCCGGTGGCGATCTCGCGCGAGACCATCCGCCAGGCCAAGGCCGGCGAGAGCGGCTTCGAAGCGTTGTTCTTCTTCGGCGACAAGGTGAAGCCGCCGCAACTGGTCAACATCCTGATCGGCAAGGTGCCCAGGCGCCTGGCCGACGTGAAGATTCCCGACGGGGCGGAATCGCTCGTCGATGGCCGCGGGCGCATCTACTATCGCGCCGGTTTCTTCGATGCCCAGTCCAAGGGGGCGGGCGAGCCGGCCTTCGAGATGAGCAGCGTCACCCTCGACAACGGCATCGAGCTCTACGGCACGCATGAGGAAGGCGAAGGCGGCATCGAGTATCGCATCACGCGACTGGAGGCCTTGCCCAAACCGGACTGCAAGTGACCGTTCCGTGACGGATGGCGATGCCCTGGACGCCGGCCTGACGCCCGACCAGGCCGTGGACCGGCTCGAGCTGCTGCATTCGGCCGCGAGTGCGGCACTGCGCGAGGCTCTGGCGCGGTTCGTGCGCTCGGGCGTCGAACCGTCGCCCGAGGAACGCAGCCGCTTCCGCTATCCCGAGCTGCGGGTCGACTGGCGCCCCGCCGGCGCCGTCCGCTTCACCCGGCGTGCCTGGGCCAAGTTCCAGACGCCGGGGCTCTATTCGACGACGGTGACGCAACCGGCCTATTTCCGCGAATACCTGCTCGAGCAATTGCGGCCGCTGGTCGACGAGTTCGGTGCCCGCCTCGACGTCGTCGCGAGCGGCCAGGAAATTCCCTATCCATTCGTCACGGAAGAGGGCGACGAGTTCATCCACGGCGAGCTGTCGGTTGCCGAGCTGGCCCGCCATTTCCCGACGCCGGTGCTCGCCAATGTCGGCGATGAGATCGCCGACGGAACATGGGTGTTCGAGGACCGGCGGTCGCGGCCGCTCGCGCTGTTCGATGCCGTGCGGGTCGATTTCTCGCTGCGCCGTCTCGTGCACTACACCGGCACGGACTGGCGCACCATCCAGCCGTGGATCCTCTTCACCAACTATCAGCGCTACGTCGAGCATTTCGTCACCTGGGCGATCGAGGAGCTGGGCAGGCCGGGCAGCCCCTACACCCAGCTCGTGCTGCCGGGTGGCGCCGTGATGCGGCGCGGCGATGTGCTGCCGGCGGCCGATGCCGCCGTCGCCGCGACGTCGTGGCATCGCTTCCAGATGCCGGCCTACAGCCTCCTGCGTTCCGACCGGCTGGGCGGGGTGACGATCGTAAACATCGGCGTCGGGCCTTCCAATGCCAAGAACGCAACCGACCATCTGGCGGTGCTGCGCCCCCATTGCTGGCTGATGATCGGCCATTGCGGCGGCCTGCGGCAGTCGCAGACCATCGGCGACTACGTGCTGGCGCACGCCTACATGCGGCGCGATCGAATCCTCGACGAGCTGGTGCCGCCGGAGGTTCCGGTGCCCGCCCTGGCGGAAGTCCAGGTGGCGCTGCAGCAGGCCGCCGAACGGGTTACCGGCGAGCGCGGCGACGCGCTGAAGCGCCGGCTGCGCACCGGAACCGTGGTGAGCTACGACGATCGCAATTGGGAGCTGCGCTGGTCGCAGGAGCGGCGTCGCATCAATCACGGGCGCGCCATCGCCGTCGACATGGAAAGCTCGGCGCTGGCGACCCAGGGCTATCGCCTGCGCGTGCCCTACGGGACCTTGCTCTGCGTATCCGACAAGCCCCTGCACGGCGAGATCAAGCTGCCGGGGGCGGCGACGCGCTTCTACCAGCGCGCGGTCGGCGAGCACCTGCGCATCGGTCTGGAGACCCTGGACCTGCTGCGCAGCGAGCTGGGTTCGCTGCACTCGCGCAAGCTCCGCAGCTTCGACGAGCCGCCGTTCAGGTGACTCATACTCCTCCCCAGCGAAGCTGGGGAGGAGGAGGAAGTCAGATCGGCCACAGCCAGGCGGCCCCGCGCACGCCGCTCGAGTCGCCGTGGACGGGCGGCTCGAGCCTGGTGGCGATGCTGTCCGCCTCGGAGAAGATGTAGCGCTTCCAAAGCTCCGGGACGCGCCGGTAGATCGGTTGCATCTTCGACAGGCCGCCGCCCAGCACGATGACGTGCGGGTCGATCAGGTTGACGACATTGGCGAGCGAGCGCGCCAAGCGGTCACAATACTGCTCCAGGCAATCAAGCGCCTCGCGATCCCCCGACTCGGCTGCGGCCGCAATGTCGGTGGCGATCATCTGCCGGCCCGTGCGTTTGGCGTATTGCGCCTGGAAGGCAGGCCCGCTCAGCCACGCCTCGACGCAGCCCCGGCGGCCGCAATAGCATGGCGGGCCAGGCCGCTCGTCGTCTCGCGGCAGGGGGAGCGCGTTGTGGCCCCATTCCCCGGCGATCGCCTGCGCACCGAGCAGGGGTCGCCCGTCGATGACGACCCCGCCGCCTACGCCGGTGCCGAGAATGACGCCGAAGACGATGGGGGCCAGCCGCGCGGCGCCATCGGCGGCCTCCGAGACGGCGAAGCAGTTCGCGTCGTTGGACAGCTTGACCTCCTCGCGCGCCAGCGCCAAGCGCAGGTCGCGGTCGAGCGGATGGCCGTTGAGGTGCGTGGAGTTGGCATTCTTGACGAGGCCGGTCGCCGGCGAGAGGGCGCCGGGATGGCCGACGCCCACCCGGCAGCGCACGCCGACGCGTGCCTCGAGCGCGTGGACGACGTCCGCCACGGCGCGCACGGTTTCCTCGTAGCTGCCTGGCGGGGTTTTCACGCGCATGCGCGCCCGTTCCTCGCCGGCGTCGTCGAGCACGATGCCCTCGATCTTGGTACCGCCGAGATCGATGCCTATTCTCATGATCCTCCTACTTCACAGAAAGCGCGCCCGAATGTCGAGGCTGCTGATGACGCCGACGGACTCGAACGTCGAAGCGAGCCATGAGGTTGCGGCCTTGCGTCCGAGGCCGAACAGATGCTCAAGGAAATCGGGCTCGATGTTGAACTTGCTGACGGAGCCGAGCGGCGCCAGGGAGGCCGGGTCGGCGATCGAATGGACCAGGACGTTCTTGAGCCGCCTGCCGAAGTCGACGCTGACGGCGTCCTTGGCGATCAGCTCCTGGACGAAGGCGATGGCCCGCATCTCCGCCATCAGTGCGCCGCCGAAGGTGATCTCGTTCAGCCGGTCGGCGATCTCGGCGTTGGATGTCGGGATACCGGGACGCTCGGGCGGATCGACCTCGACCACGACGACGTCGGCGCTGCCGCAATGGTAGATGAACGGCCAGATCGGCGGATTGCCGCGAAAGCCGCCATCCCAGTAGGGCACGCCGTCGATCACCACGGCATCGTGGACGTTGGGCAGGCAGGCCGAGGCGAGCAAGGCATCGATCGACAGCTCGTCGCGGGTGAAGATCCGCACCTTGCCGGTCTGCACGTTGGTCGCGGCGATGAAGGCCTTGATGTTGTGGCAGGCGCGCACGGCCTTCTCGTCGAAGTGACGGACCAGGAGGTCGCGCAGGGGATCGAATTTCAGCGGGTTGCGCTGCCACGGCGAGAGCGTGCGCTGGACGAGGTCTGCCCACAGCGCACCTGGCGAATCGTCGAGGTTCCAGTTGCCCCGGAGCCGGTCGAACGGCGTGCGGCGGATCGGGCTGGCGATCGACATCGCGCCGAGCTCGCGCCAGAAGCGGCGCAGCGCCTCGCGCGCGCCCGGGCCGCCGCCCTGCGACCAACCCTGCAGCAGGATCGCGGCATTCATGGCGCCCGCGCTGGTGCCGCTGACCGCCTCGATTTCCAGCCGCCCATCCTCGATCAGTGCATCGAGGACGCCCCAGGTGAACGCGCCGTGCGAGCCGCCACCCTGCAGGGCGAGATTGATCCGCTTGGTCGAACTCATGCTGCTGGGCTCCCGGCCGGCGCGACGCTACTGTCACCGTTCTGTAACGAGGGCATGGCGGCGCCATTATGGCCAAGGATGCGGCGGCGGGACCGTGGCGAAAACGCCCTGTGACGATCCTGTGGATGCTGTCGTTCGGCCAGCTCATCTCCTGGGGCCTCATCTACTACACCTTTCCGCTGTTCGTGGGACCGATGGGCGAGGAGCTCGGCTGGTCGCGCAGCGGCATGTTCGGCGCGCTCTCGGCCGGACTCATGGTGGCCGGTCTCAGCTCGATCGCGGTCGGCGCCTGGATCGACCGCGGGCACGGCCGCAAGCTGATGACCGGCGGCTCGCTGCTGGCAGCCGGCCTCCTGCTCTGGTGGCCGCGCATCGAATCGCTGCCGCTGTTCTATGTGCTGTGGCTGGGCCTGGGCGCCTGCCAGGCCGTCCTGCTCTACGAGCCGGCCTTCGCCATCATCACGCGGGTCTATGGCCCGCGCTACCGGCAGGCGATCCTGCTGATGACCTTCGTCGGCGGCCTCGCCAGCACCTTCGGCATTCCCTTCACGCAGTTCCTGATCGAGCGCGTCGGCTGGCAGTCGAGCCTGGAGGTGCTGGCCGCCATCAATGGTGCGCTCGCCGTGATCCACTGGCTGTTCATTCCCGGCCCGAAAGAAAAGCCGGTGCCGATCGCCGAGACCAGGCCGCCGACCGATGGAGCGCAGAAGAAGAGCCCGCTCGCCGCGGCGGTGCGCGTGCCGGCCTTCTGGGGACTGGTCGTGGCCTTCGCAGGCTACGGGCTCGCCTTCTCGGCGATGAGCTTCCACCTGATCCCGCTGCTCGACGATCGCGGCGTGCCGACCGGGGTGGTGATGGCCATCATCGCCCTGATCGGTCCCATGCAGGTTGTGGGCCGCGTGCTGCTGATGGTCGGCCAGCAGCACATCACCACCATCCAGCTCGGCGCCGGCATCTACTTCGCCTTCCCCATCTCGATGGCGATGCTCGCGCTCGGCGTCAGCGACGTCTACGGCCTGATCCTGTTTGCCATCGTCTATGGCGTGGCCAATGGGCTGATCACCATCCTGCGCGGCATGGCCGTGCCGGAATTCATCGGTCCGGAAGGCTATGGCGTGGTCTCCGGCGCACTCACCATGCCGACCAATATCATGCGCGCCGCGGGACCCATCCTGGCCTCGCTCGCCTGGGGTGCCTTCGGCGGCTACACGCCCGTGCTGTGGGGGCTCGCCGGCATCATGCTGGTTGCCGCGTGCGGCTTCGCAGCGGCGGCGCTGCTGTCGAAGCGGTCGGCTTGACGAGGCCGCGCCACCTACCCATGCTGTTCACACGTGTCATTTGCCGGGTGAATTGACAATGCGTCGACCTCTTTTCGATCCGTCTGCCAGGAAAAAGACCGTCAGCCTTACCTTGAACGGCGATCTTTACGCCAAGGCCAAAGCTCGCGGCATCAACGCCTCGCAGGTTGCCGAAGCCGCCCTTGCAGCAGCGTTGGCAGCGCGGGAGGCCGACGAGATTCGGGCCGACATCGAAATGGACCTCGCGGCCTACAACGCCTACGTAGACAAACACGGTTCCCCGGCTGAGATGTTGCGCGACCATCTCGCCGACCGCGACGATGCAGCTTGACGTCTACCCCAATCCTCTGGCGCGGGCGCGCCGTGCGTTCCCATACGTCGTTGTCCTGCAGGCTGACCTGGCGGCCTCAGGACGCGAACGCGTCATTGCTTTTCTGGCTGGAAGGACGCAAATCGGACCGGTAGGTGGAAAGCTCATGCCGGTCGTCGAGATTGGAGGACGGGAATTCGTCCTGCTTATGCCATCGATTACCAATGTACCGGCCAGCGAACTACGTGTCCCGGTCGCAAACTTGGCGGCATCTCGCGACCGGATCATTGCTGCGATTGATTGGATGTTCCTCGGCGTCTGAGGGACGTCAAGGTCGCTGGAAATAGACGATCTCAGCTTCGATGCCGCCGTTTGCAACGATCAATCTCGCGAAGCTTGCCGGAGCTCCCTTGCTGGGCAATGTGACGCTGCCTGGGTTGATGTGCAGGCGTCCCACGGCGCGTTCGAGCGAGGGCGTGTGCGTAGACGCCCAGAGCAGGGCATCCAGCTGAGAGCCGAACAAGCTCTCCAGGGTTTGCGAGGAAGCGCAGACCAGCGGGTCGACCTGAAGGGCGACGTCGGCCTCTATCGGGTCGAACACGCAGCCCAGGCGTAGTCCTGCCGCCTCGAGCACGCGCAGACGCGGCGCCGTGCGGGGGTCGTCCTCGTCGTCGCGACCCCGTACGCCGATGACCGGGGCGAGCCTGGCCAGGGCATCGAGGCCGGCTCTTTCACCCATGTCGCCCAGGGTCACGAACAGATCGGCGCCGTCGAAGGAATCGAGTGCCGCTCGTGGCCAGTCGATGCCTTGCGCCGGATGGATGTGGCAGTCGGCGAGCACGATGAACGAGCGCGCCTGGACAATATCGACCATGGGCCGACCTTAGGCACGAAGCGGGATCGCCTACTTCTCCGATCTTGCGATTCTGCGCCAGGCTCCCGGGGAAGCGCCGAACGACCGCCGGAAGCGGGTCGAGAAGCTGCCGAGGCTCTCGAACCCGGTCGACAGGCAGATGTCGGTGATCGGCGCATCCGTCGCCGCGATCCGCCGCGCCGCGCGCTCGAGGCGCAGGTCCGTCACGTAGGCGGCGGGGCTTGCCCGGAAGGCGGTCGTGAACAATCGATGGAAATGGTGAGGCGAGAGGCACGCGACGTCGGCGATGTCTGCAAGGACGAGCCGCCGGTGGGCCTCGTCATGGATGAAATCGCGGGCGCGATTCAATCGCCGTGTGAGCTCCGCACGCGTCGAGGCGCGACGGCTGCGGCCGCCATGTTCCGTACGCCAACCCGCAGTCGCACGCGCCAGAGCCAGCGCGAGATTGAAGAAGGCGTCATCCCAGTTCAGGTCGGCGGGCTCCGTGGTGCGCGCAAGACGGCGCAACGTGCGCAGTGGCACGGCCAGGATGGGCTCGAGCGGCCGCACATGCGGCGTCACGGCGAGCTCGCTCGCTGTCACGGTCGGGCTATCGAGCAGCGCTTCGTCGCTCGCAACGAGGGCTCTCAAGGCGTCGTCCACGAAACCGTTAGCGAAGAATGGACAGAATGTCTCGACCGGCTCGGCGGCTTCGAAAGCCAGCGAATAGCTTTCGCCCCGATTGAGCACGAGACAGCGACCGGCGTCGACCGTGTATCGCCGCGCTCCCGTGCGCCAGACTCCCTGGCCCTGCAGGACGACCTTGAGCGACAGCGGCCCTTCGAAATCCACCGCCTGATGCAACGGGCGGCGCCTGGAGGAATAGGGGTACAGGCCACCCATCACTGCGTTGAGGCGACCCAACGCAGTGGCGGGAGGATTGATCCGGGGCCGAAGCGCGGGCAGGTTACTCCGCCGCGAGCTTGGCCTTGGTCGGCTTGAGATGCTGCACCTTGGGCAGGACCTCCTTGGCGAGTAGCTCCAGCGAGTGGCGCCACGCCTTGGGGTTGTCGACATAGTCGAAGCCGAACACCAGAAGCTGACCGAAGCCGCCGACGTCGTGGTAGATCTTCTCGATCTTCTCGGCGACGGTCCTGGGCGAGCCGATGATCCAGTTGTGGCGGGCGCAGTAGTCCGGCGTGACGTCGGAGTCGGGGACGCTCTGATCGTGCTTGAGGTACTCGAGGAAGCCGAACTGGCCGAGCAACGGCAGGAAATACTCGCGCATCATGCGGCCCATGGAGGAGCCGGCCGAGAGCCGCATCGCCTCCTCGTCGGTGTCGGCCACGAACACCTCGCGGACCATGCGCCATTCGCCGCGGTCGGGGGTGCGGCCGGCCTTGGCTGCGCCGATCTCGACCGCTTCCCAATGGCTGGCGACATAGGCCGGGTTGAGGTTGAGGCTCATCGGCAGGTAACCCTTCTCGCCGGCGAGCTTCAGGGTGTCGGAGCCCTTGCTGAGGCCGGCCACGCCGATCGGCGGATGCGGGCTCTGCAACGGCTTGAGATGGGGGCGCAGCACGCCGAACATCTCGCCCGGCCGATTGACGTGCCAGAACTTGCCCTTGTACTCGAACGGCTCCGTGGCGCTCCACAGCTTCAGGATGATGTCGAGCGCCTCACGGGTCATGTCGCGATTGACACCCGACATGCCATCGACGTTGAACATCGCCCAGTCACTCGGCAGGCCGGACGCCGCGACGCCGAAATTGAGCCGGCCGCCCGACATGTGGTCGAGCATGGCGACCCGGTTGGCGAGCTCCGCGGGATGGTGATAGGGCAGCAGGAAGCCGCCCGGACCGAGCCGGATGTTCTTGGTCTGCATCAGCGCCTGCGCCACCAGCAGGTCGGGCGAGGGATGCGGCTCCCACGGCGCCGTGTGGTGCTCGCCGATCCACGCCTCGGTGTAGCCCAGCTCGTCGAGCCAGCGCAGCACCGTTCGGGCGGATGCGACGGCATTGCGAAATATCCGAGCTGCATCGTTTCCTCCTGAGTTGTCGGCCGAAGTCGACTACCATTAGGCCGGCGGCGCAAGGGGGCGGGCATGCATGCCTGCCGGAACGCGAGACGCTGCCATCGCGTGAAGGAACTCGAGCCATGGCGAGATCGCGGCGAGTGGTGTTCGTGTGTTGCGACGGACTCGGTCGCGACTGGGTGCGCGCGGACACGACGCCCGTATTGCACGACCTTGCGCGCGCCAGCCTGTGGTGCGCCGAGCATAGTGCGGTGTTCCCGTCGGTCACCCGTGTGTCGGCGGCGTCGGTGACGACCGGCTGCTTCCCCGCGCGCCATGGCCTGCATGGCAACCGGATGGGCCTGCTCGAGCAGGGCCGGATCGTCGTGCGCGATGTCGGCAGCCCGGACTTTCGCCACCACATGCGCAGCGCTACCGGGGGCACGCTGCTGGTTCCGGCGCTGGCCGAGCGGGTTGCCGGCCACGGCGGCTGCATCGCCTTCTACCCCGAGCATTTCGGCCACGTCTATCATCGGGCAGGCTCGTTCGCCCCGGGAGGCCGGCGCCTGGAGGGCAGCGATGCCCTCGAGGTCAGCCACGATGCGGCGGGCGACTGGGCCATGACGCAGCGCTTCTGCGCCGCGGTGTTGTGCGAGCGCCAGCCGGCGGTCGCGCTGCTCTGGCTTTGCGATCCCGACCACACCCTGCATGGCGTGCCGCTCGGCTCGCCGGCGCATGCCGACGCCTTGCGCGGCGCCGAGCGCTGCGTCGCCGAGGTCGTGCGCACCGTCGAGCGGCTGCGTGGCGAGGGCGACGAGATCCTCCTGCTGATCGGGTCCGACCATGGCCAGGAAACCATCGGCGAGGGCGTGGCGATCGAGGGGTGGCTGGTGGCCAACGGTCTCGAGGAGCTGCTGGCGAAGGGCGACGTGGCGGTCGCAGGCCAGGGGACGGCGGCGCTGCTCTATGCGACGGACCGCGGACGCGGCGCGTTGCTCGGCGTCCTCGACGACATGCGCCGCATGCCATGGGCGAGCGACGTGCTGGCCGGCGACGGCCTCGCCAGACAGCGCTTCGAGCCGAGGGGCGGGGTCGTCGCCGCGGTGAACATGGCACGCCGGGGCGAAGCCAACCCCTACGGCGTTCCGGGCCGGCGCTGGGTGGCCCTGGAAGGGGGCAAGCCGGCGCCGATCGGCAGTGGCCAGCATGGCGGCTGGGGACCGGACGAGACGCGGCCATTCCTGATGATCAACGATGCCGGGCGTTCGGTGGGATCGGAGTCGCGCCCGACCAGCCTGGTGGACATCGCGCCCACCATCGTCGATTTCCTCGGGCTGCCGACCGGTGGGTTCGACGGATCGCCCCTGCCCCGTCGGTGAGAGGGCTTTCGCGCAGTCGGAGGATAGCGAGGCGGTCATGGAAATCAGGCCTTTGAGCACGCATACCGGCGCCGAGGTATTGGGCGCCGACCTCACGCGACCGGTGGCGGACGCCGACCGCGACGCGATGTACCGTGCCTTTGTCGCGCGCGGCGTTCTGGTCGTGCGCGACCAGGCGCTGAAGCCGCCGCAGCTGGCCCAGGCGATCGAGCTGTTCGGAACCACCCTGGTTCAGCACAATTCGCGGTTCGCGATCGCCGACTGCCCGCAGATCCACTACGTGTCCAACCAGGACAGCTATCCCGACGGCCGTCGCTATATTCCCGGCGAGGGTTGGCACACCGACCATTCCAATGCCGCGAGTCCGCCCAAGGCGACGGCCTTGCATGCCGTTCAATTGCCGGACAAGGGCGGCGACACGCAATACGCCAACATGGCGGCGGCCTACGAGGCTCTGCCGGGAGCCGTGAAGGAACGCATCGCGCCGCTGATGGGCATCCACGTCTATCAAAGCAGCCACAGCGCGCGGAAGCTGATGGGATTGAGCGACACCGACAAGGAGCGCGTTCCCAACGCCGCGCTGCACCCGCTGGTCCGCACCCATCCGGAAAGCGGCGCGAGGTCGATCTACATCAACCCGATCCGCATCGAGGGCATCCTCGGCCTCGATCACAGGGAGGCGCTGCCGCTGCTCGACGGCCTGCTCACCCACGCGACGGCCGAGCGCTTCCAGTATCGCCACGCCTGGAAGCCGGGCGATCTCGTGATGTGGGACAATCGCTGCCTGCTGCACAAGGCCAACGGCGACTACGACATGGCCCAGACGCGCTATCTCTACCGCGTCATGCTGGAGGGCGATGTGCCGCGGTAGAGCCTTGCTCGACATCGGCTCGCCGGGGTGAGAACCCCGGTTCACGGGGCAGGAAAATCACGTTGAACGAGGCGTCGACCGACGAAAGCTCATCGTCGCCCAAGGGCCGGCCCAGGCCGGTGGCAGCAAGCTCATGCGGTCGATAGCCGAGCTCGCGCAACAGCTGGACATAGGCCGCTGCGGGGACCTGCGAGACGAGGCGCAGGACCGGTCCATTGATCTCCGTGAGGACTACTGGCCGACAGCGCCGGATGGTGTCGCGCGCGCCCTGCAGCGCCAGGTATTCGGCGCCCTCGATGTCGAGCTTCAGCAGATCGCACCGGCCGATCGCCATGTCGTCGAGGCGCACGACATCGACGTCGAAAAGCTGGTGCCCGACCGAGGTCCGCTGCAGCAGGCTCTCGGTCGTGAGCAACCAGGTGCCGCCGGTGTTGTGTCCGGCGATGAGCGCCCCCACCTTCATGCGACCCGGCGCGGCACCGGTCGCGACCCGGTGGACGGCAATTTGCGAGAGCCCGTTCTCCGCGGCAGACATGGCAAGCCGGCTCGCCGAGTCCGGGCGCGGCTCGATCGCGATCACGCGACCTGTCGGACCGACACGCTGCGCGGCGATCAACGAGAACCAGCCGATGTTTGCCCCGACGTCGACGAACGACATGCCGGGGCGCAGATAACCTTCGACGAATGCAGTCTCGTGCGGTTCGTAGGTATTGGTCATGCACGGCCGCGACACGCCGTAGTCACCGAGATCGACCCACAGTCGCAGCCCGGGCCGCGGTTCCGCCAGCACCCAGCTCGACAGCGGGTCCCTGGGCGCAAAGCCTGGGGGCAGGCAGGACTCTGGATCACTCAAATGTCGGCTCTCCCAGGATACCAATGCCCAGCTTGCGGGAATCCTTGCTGAGCCCGTCCTCGCTTGGTGAAAGATGGGCTAGCCGAGCTGGATCCAGGTCGTCTTGACCTGGGTGAACTTGTCGAAGGCGTGCAGCGACTTGTCGCGACCGATGCCGGACTGCTTGTAGCCGCCGAACGGGGTCGTGATGTCGCCGCCGTCGTAGGTGTTGACCCATACCGAGCCGGTGCGGAGGCCCTTGGCGAACCTGAAGGCCTTGTTGATGTCGGCGGTGAAGATCGCCGAGGCGAGGCCGTAGATCGTGTCGTTGGCGACGGCCAGCGCCTGGTCGGCATCCTTGACCGGGATGACCGACAGCACCGGGCCGAAAATCTCCTCCTGGGCGATCTTCATCTTGTTGTCGACCTGGTCGAACACCGTCGGCTCGATGAAGGAGCCGGCATTGTCGACATGGACCTGCTTGCCGCCCATCTTGAGCCTGGCGCCTTCCTTCTGGCCGGCCTCGATGTAGCCCATGACGCGCCTGGTCTGGACCTCGTCGACCATGGCGCCCATCTGGGTCGCGGGGTCGAGCGGATCGCCCGGCATCATCTTCTGGCCGATCGCCATGACCTTCTCGAGGAACTGGTCCTTGATCTTGTCCTCGACGATTAGGCGGCTACCGGCAGTGCAGACCTCGCCCTGGTTGAACCAGATGCCGAAGGCGGTGCGCTGGGCCGCGACGTCGAGATCGGGCGCGTCGCCCAGCACGATGTTGGGCGACTTGCCGCCGCACTCGAGCCAGACCTGCTTCATGTTGGACTCGCCCGAGTACTTCAGGAAGTACTTGCCGACCTCGGTCGAGCCGGTGAAGGCCAGGACGTCGACGTCCATGTGGCGGCCGAGCGCCTGGCCGGCGGTCTCGCCGAAGCCCGGTAGCACGCTGAACACGCCCTCGTGGATTCCGGCCTCGGCGGCCAGCTCGGCCAGGCGGATGGCGGTGAGGGGCGACTGCTCGGCCGGCTTCAGGATCACCGAGTTGCCGGCTGCGAGCGCCGGCGAAATCTTCCAGCACGCCATCAGAAGCGGAAAGTTCCACGGCACGACGGCGGCCACGACGCCGGCCGGCTCGCGCGTGATCATGGCGACGACGTTGCCCGGCGTCGGCGCGACCTCGTCGTAGATCTTGTCGATCGCCTCGCCGAACCACTGCACGGTGTTGGCCGAGCCCGGGATGTCGACGCGGGTCGAGTAGGCGATCGGCTTGCCCATATCGAGGGTCTCGAGCAGCGCCAGCTCGTCGCGGTTCTTCATCATCAGCTCGGCGAGCTTCAGCATGATGCGCTTGCGATTGGCCGGTGGCATGTTGGCCCACGTGCCTTTGTCGAAGGCGGCGCGCGCGGCCTTGACGGCGGCGTCGACGTCGGCCTGCTCGCAAGCCGCGACCTTGGTCAGCACCTGGCCGGTCGCCGGATTGACGCAGTCGAAGGTCTTGCCGGTGAGCGAGGGCGTGAACTTGCCGGCGATGAAGGCCTGGTTGCGGTAGCTGAGACCGCCGGCGCGGCTTCTCCAATCGTCGCGCGAAAGCTGGGCGCTCATGTCTTGTTCTCCGGGTTGGCGGGTTGCGGCGGACACTAGCCCGGAAGGCTTGACGAAGTCATCGGGCGAGCCCCCTTCGTGCTCGTGGCCGGGGCCACCTCGAGGGAGCGACCGCACTCGTGCCCCTCGTCCGGGACGCAGTCACGCCAGGATCGTCGTCAGGCCGCCATCGACGACCAGCGTATGGCCGGTCATGTAGGCACCGGCGTCGGAGGAAAGCAGCAGCAGGGGGCCGCGCAGGTCTTCCGGCTTGCCCCAGCGATGGGCCGCGGTGCGCTGCTCGAGCATGGCGTTGAAGGCGGCATTCTGCTGCAGCGGCACGTTGAGCTCGGTGCGGATGTAGCCCGGCGCTATGGCGTTGGCGGTGACGTGCGGGCCGAACTCGGCGGCGAGGTTCTTGGTGAGCCCCACCAGCCCGTGCTTGGCCGCGACATAGCCAGCCACCGAGGCGCGGCCGAGGATCGCCATCACCGAGGAAATGTTGACGATGCGGCCGTACTTGCGCGCCAGCATGTGGCGCCCGACCTCGCGCGCCATCACGAACTGGCCAGTCAGGTCGGTCTCGATCGCCTTGCGGAAGGTGTCGGTCGGCGTGTCGACGATCGCCTCGCGGTAGATGATGCCGGCATTGTTGACCAGCACGTCGATCCGGCGGTGGCGGCGCACGACTGCCTCGACCTGCTCGCGCACCTGGGCCTCGTCGGTGATGTCGATCGGCACCACCTGCGCCTTGCCGCCCTTGCGGGCGATCGCCCGGGCTGTCGACTCCAGCTCTTTCACCGTGCGGCCGGCGCACAGCACGGTAGCGCCGGCAGCGGCCAGGGTGAGCGCCATGTCGCGCCCCAGCCCGCGCGAGGCGCCGGTCAGCAGCACCACGCGGTTCTTCATCGAAAACAGATCGGCCATGTCGCGTTCGCTTTGCCTCCCGGGACGATCCTAGCCTATGAGAGACCTGACGGAACCCCGGGGGGAGAAGCATGGCGAAATCAGGCAAGGTGGCGATCGTGACCGGCTCGGCCACCGGGTTGGGAGCGACCTGTGCCATCGATCTGGCCGATAAGGGCTGGAACGTTGCGATCAACTACACCAAGAGCCGGAAGGAAGCCGACGAGACCTACGCGGCCGTGACAGCCAAGGGCGTCGAGGCAATCCTGGTGCAGGCCAACATGGGCGAGGATGCCGACTGCCGCCGGCTGGCCGCCGAGACGCTGAAGAAGTGGGGTCGCATCGACGGCCTGATCAACAACGCCGGCACCACCAAGTTCCAGGCCCAGGGCGATCTCGAGGGCGTGACGCCCGAGGACTTCGACAACATTTTCCGGATCAACGTCACCGGCCCCTACATGATGAGCCGCGCCGTCTATCCGGCGATGAAAAAGCAGTGGGAGGGAAAGCAGGAGCGCGGCTCGATCGTGCACGTCTCGTCGATCGCCGGCGTCATGGGAATCGGCAGCTCGATTCCCTATGGCTGCTCCAAGGGCGCGCTGAACACGCTGACCTTGGCGCTGGCCCGCCAGCTGGCGCCGGCGGTGCGCGTCAACACGATCTGCCCCGGCTTCATCCAGACGCGCTGGCTGCTGGGGGGGCTGGGCGAGGAGAACTACAACAAGCTCAAGCAATCGCAGGAGCAGAGTGCGCCGCTGCGCCAGGCCGGCACCACCGAGCAGATGGCGGAGGCGGCGCTGTTCTTCCTGACCAGCGCCTCCAACATCACCGGCGAGTTCCTGATCGTCGATGCCGGCACCCATCTCGGCATGCTGCCGATGAAGCCGCGCTGACCTGTGCGCCGGGAGCGCGCCACGAGTGGCGCTCTTCTCGCTGATCACGCAGAGTCCTCATCCAGTGGCGCGCTTCCGGTGGCTTCCTACTGGCCAGTGGCGCGCTCCCGGCGAAGACGCTCCCCGGCAAAGAACCTATTTCGGCAGCTCGTGGCCGCGGCCGATGTTGCGGATGATCTCGCTCAGGTGCGGCTTGGCCTGCAGCAGCGCCCGCCGGTAGGCGACGAGGCCGCTCAGCAGCGCGCCGTTGCGCCCCATCAGCTGGTCGGCGAACTCGACCATGCGGGTATTCGGCCAGCCGTGCTTGCGCAGCCCCAGGAGCTTGAGGAAGGCCTCCTCCTCGCGACCGGGCGCGTGCTGGCACATCAGGATCGCCGCTGCTGCCGTCGAGCGCGACACGCCGGCGTGGCAATGCACCAGCACGTGGCTGCCGGCCCTGGCGTGCGCGCGTTCGCCGAACCGCAGGACCGTCTCGATGTGCGCCGGCGTGCAGGCTTCGAAGCCGGGATACTCGGCGACGATGTCGTCGAAACGGATCAGCTCGTGGTCGATCTCGACGTAGTCGTCGAGCGCGGGCGGCCGCGGCTCGTGGGTGTCGATGATCGACAGGACGTGGCTCACGCCGACCGCGCAATGCTGCGCCAGCTCGGGGATGCCGCAGATCGTGACCTTGTGACTCGGGAGGGGCATGGAGGAAGCTTCTACAGGAGGCTGGAGGCCATTTGGAGGCCGATGGCGAACATGCCGATCAGGAAGATGCGCCGGAACGTCTCCGGCGTTACCGAATTGCGGGTTTTCTGGCCGATCCAGACGCCGGCCATGGTCGGTGCGATCACGAGGATGGCGCCGATCAGGTTGGTCGTGTCGAACGCTCCCTTGATCGCCAGCGCGAGGGTGAGGGCACCGATGATGAAGATGAACATGACGCCGAGTGCCTGAACCAGCTCGTGCCGGCTCATCTCGAGCGACTGCATGTAGGGCAGGAATGGCACCGCTGCGACACCGGTCGCGCCGGCCACTGCGCCGCTCGCCAGCCCGACCAGGGGATTCGCCCAGCGCTCCGCCGAGCGCGGCACGCGCGGCCGCCAGGCAGTCAGGGCGAGGGCTGAATAGACTACCAGGATCACGCCCACCCACGCCGTGGCGCCGTGCGAGCCCAGGCTGCCGAAGGCCAGGGCGACGACCATCAACCCGACGATCGAGGTGGCGGCCATCGTCCAGAACCGGCCCAGCAGCACCGCGAAGCCGCGACCATAGATTGCCTGCCACACGTTGGTCACCATGGTCGGCACGACCATCAGGGCGAGCGCGCTTTCCATGGGCACTGCGAAGCTCATGATGCCGAGCGCGATCGGCGGCAGTCCCATGCCGATCGCACCCTTGGCGATGCCGGCGATGACGAAGGCGGCGGCAATCACCAGGATCTGGGTCAGCGTCATCAGCCGAGCACGCCGCGGGTCAGCCGGTCGAAGCCCTCCCAGAACAGCGCGCGCAGGTCGTCCGTCTCCATCATGATCTCGTGGCGCGCGCTGGCGACCGTGAAATGCTCGCCGCGGCGCAGCCGTGCCGCGACTGGCCCATGCGTGCGCGGGTCGACCAGGCGGTCCTCGCCCGCGGTCATCAGGAGAAGCGGCAGGTCGATGCGCTCCAGATAGCCGGGGGCCAGGGCGGCCGTCATCGATCGCGCCGCCTGCCGGCCCCAGCCGAGGGTCGGCCCTCCCAGGATGAGGCGCGGGTCGGCAGCGAACCAGTCGTCGGTGAAGCGGTAGCGGCGCTCGTCGTGGGTCACGAAGTTGGAATGGAACTCGCGCGCCAGCAGGATGAACGGCCCGGTGCCGAACAGATAGCGCTCCTCGACGGCCGGCACCTCGGGCATCAGCATCAGGACCGAGCGCAGCATCGCCTCGCGCCTGAGGCCGGTCATTGGGGAAACGAAGACGCCGGCGGAGAAGGGGGCCGATCCGTTCTCGGCGACCTCTCGCATCACGATGTGCGCCCCCATCGAATGGCAGAGCGCCACGATCGGCCGCGGCGCTGCCGGAACCACCACCTCGTCGAGGAACGCCCGCAGGTCGGCCATGTAGGTCGTGAAATTGTCGATATGGCCTTTGCCGCGATCGGCCAGCGGCCGATCCGACAGTCCTTGGCCGCGCCAGTCGATCGCCATGACCGCCCAGCCGCGGGCGCGCAGCTCGCCCACGACTTCCGTGGCGTACTTCTCGATGAACTCGCCGCGACCGGTAAGCAGCACGACGGTGCCGCGAGCCGGGCTGGGCGCCTGCCAGGTGGCGAAGCGCAGCCGGGCGCCGTCACGCATCAGGAAGCCATACCGATCGGCCTCGACATAGGTCTCGGTCCCGGTTGCAGGCTTGGCGGCCGGCGCCGCGGACAGGTCTTCAACGATCATCCAGGGCGGCGTTTTGACGAAGGCGGTGGCGTAACACCAGTGCAGATTTGGGCATTTTAGCGAAGTTGCCTGCGGTCCCTTTACCACTTGTACCCGCGAGGCTATATCTCGCGTCGGTCGCCGCACCCCCTGCGACGGGTCGCAGGGGAGGAAAAACGGGCGCAAGGAAACCTCACAGAGGTCAGCCGCACTGCGTGGTAATCGGCTCGTCGGTTGAGTCGGTCCTGCACGGTCCTTGCGCCGAGTTTCTCGTCCGCAGGAGACATGCGACCGCGCACCCGACGACAGCAAGTGCCGCTGGCGCCTTCGTTGGAGCGATCGCCTGTTCATGATCCGCCAGGCCTTGGTTCTTCTCACTGTTGCAGCGGCGACGCTGGCGGGCTGGCGACTGCTCGATTCCCGGATCGACGCGGCGAACATCGAAGGTCCCCTGCATGGCGTCACCTATGCGCCATGGGCAAAGGACCAGGACCCCATCGAGGCCAAGTCGAGCGGGGTCGTGAGCTTCCTGCGCACCGCCTTCACCGATACGCCGCCACCGCCGGTCAAGCCGCGCAAGGAGCAGATCGAGCGTGACTTCCGCATGCTCTCGGGCAAGGTCAACAACGTCCGAACCTATCGTGCGTCGGATGGCGGCGACGTCATGCCGGAGATCGCTGCGAGAAACGGCCTGAAGCTGGTGCCCGGCGCCTGGATCTACAGCGCCCCCGAAGCCAAGCAGCAATTTGGCCGGGAGGCCGGCGAGGTCAATGCCGAGGAGACTCGCGCGCTGATTCGCATGGCCAACCAGAACCCCAGCATCGAGCGCGTGCTGGTCGGCAACGAGAACATCCTGCGCTGGGATGGCCAGAAGCATCTGCGCGATCCCAACGCCACCAGCCCGGCCCAGCTGATCCGCGAGATCCGCAACGTCAAGCGCAACGTCAAGGTGCCGGTCAGCACGGCCGAGCCGTGGCACGTCTGGCTGCACTATCCCGAGCTGGCGCGCGAGGTCGACTACCTCGCCGTCCACATCCTGCCCTACTGGGACGAGAAGTCCGACGAGACTCCGCTCGAGTACCTCAAGAGCCGGATCGGCATGTTGAAGCAGGCCTATCCCAACAAGAACATCATCGTCACCGAGGTCGGCTGGCCGTCGAACGGCGCGGCGCGGCGCAGCCCCGGCAGCGGCCTGGTGAAGTATGCGACGCCGGCCGAGCAGGCCAAGAACATCCGCGATGCCGTAGCCTGGTTGCGCTCGCAGAACATCGATCACTTCGTCGTCGAGGCGGTCGACCAGCCCTGGAAGTCGTACGATCTCGAAGGCAAGGCCGGCGGCTACTGGGGACTTTGGAATGCCGACCGCCAGCCCAAGTTCGCCTGGACCGGCAGCATTGATCGCTTCCCGCAGTGGAGCGCTGCGGCCGCCTGGTCGCTGGTGCTCGCCCTTCCGGTGATCCTGTTGTTCCTGTGGCGCTGGCCAGGCATCGGCATGATGGGGCAGGTGGGCTTCGCCGGGTTGGTGGCCCTGTCGACGAGCGCGCTGGTGTACGGCGCTTCGGTGGCGGCCGGCACTTACATGCTGGTCGGCGAGATGGTCGGCTGGGCGGTGCTCGCCTTCTTCCTGGTGCTGAGCCTCGCCATGGCCCTGGTTCAGGCGCTCGAGATGGCGGAGACGATCTGGCGCGGGCGGTGGCGGCGCGAGGCGCTCCCGGCGTCCGACATGATCGCCCGCCAGCCGGCGGATCGTGTCTGGCCGAAAGTGTCGCTGCATCTGGCGATCTGCAACGAGCCGCCGGCGATGGTGATCCAGACGCTCGATTCGCTGGCGGCGCTCGATTATCCGGACTACGAGGTCATCGTCATCGACAACAACACCAAGGACCCGGCGGTGTGGCGCCCGGTGCAGGAACACTGCGCCCAGCTCGGCGAGCGCTTCCGCTTCTTCCATTTCGACGTCATGAAGGGCTTCAAGGCCGGCGCGCTCAATTACGTGCTGAGCCAGACCGCGCCGGATGCGCGCGTCATCGGCGTCATCGACAGCGACTACGTGGTGCGCCCCGACTGGCTGAAGGCGCTGATCCCCTATTTCGACGACGACAAGATCAGCTACGTGCAGGGGCCGCAGGACCATCGCGACTGGAAGGGCGACCGCTTCAAGGAGATGCTGAACTGGGAGTATGCCGGCTTCTTCGACATCGGCATGTGCCTGCGCAACGAGTACGACGCGATCATCCAGCATGGCACCATGACCCTGGTGCGCCGCGACCGCATGGAGGAGATGGGCGGCTGGGCGACCTGGTGCATCACCGAGGACACCGAGCTCGGCCTGCGCCTCATGGAGAAGGGCTACGGCGCGATGTACAGCCGCGAGCGTTTCGGCCACGGCCTGACGCCCGACCATTTCGCCGGCTACAAGAAGCAGCGCTTCCGCTGGGCCTACGGCGCCATGCAGATCATGAAGGCGCATGCCGGCAAGATGCTCGGCAACAGCACCAAGCTCACCTTCTGGCAGAAGTATCATTTCGTCGCCGGCTGGATGCCGTGGTTTGCCGACGCGCTGAACCTGATCTTCACCTGGGCGGGCCTCGCCTGGCTGCTCGCGGTGCTCGTGCCGCCGCTGTTCGGCATCAAGCCGGTCGGCCTGCCGCCTGCGGAGTTCATCCTGCCGACCATCGGCATCTTCGTCTTCAAGCTGCTCTATTCGTTCGGGCTCTACTTCGATCGCGTGCGTTGCACGTTCCGCCAGAGCATCGGTGCGTCGTTGGCCGGCCTGGCGCTGACCTACACGGTCGGGCGCGCCGTCATCTACGGCCTGGCGACCAGCCGCCTGCCCTTCATGCGCACCCCCAAGATGGACGAGCGTGCCACGCTCGGCATGGCCCTCGGCATGGCGCGCGGCGAGGCTGTGCTGGCGGTGTTGCTGTGGCTGGGTGCAGCCGTGCTGTGGTTCACCAATGGCCAGATCGACCCCGAGGCGCGCCTGTGGGCGGCGTTCATGATCGTGCAGTCGCTGCCCTTCGCCGCCGCCGTCTACGTCTCGATGGTGAATGCGCTCGAGCAGATGCGTCACGCGCGGGCTCTCTTCGAGCCGGCACCCGAGGGCATCTCGAGGCCGGCGCCGGCAATGCAGCCGGCGCAGTAGGGCCACGCGGTTTTCCCCGTCGACTCGACGTCACGGTCTGATAGCGTTCGACCATGCCCCAGCCCGCGCACGCCGGCACGACCCTCTTCCTCAAGCGCTGGCTGCGTCGTCCCTTCGCCATGGGCGCGGTGGTGCCGAGCGGCCGCCTGCTGGCCGAGGAGATGGCCCGCGCCACGCTGGCCGCGCTCGGCACGCGCTCGGGAACTGTCGTCGAGCTCGGGGCCGGCACCGGCGAGGTGACCAAGGCCCTGCTGGCGGCCGGCATTCCGCCGCGCCGCCTGGCCCTGGTGGAGCGGGATCCGGAGCTGGCGATCTTCCTGCGCCGCCATTTTCCCGGCCTGCAGATCGTCGAGGGCGACGCGGCTCGATTGCCGCGCCTGGTCGGCGATCACGGCCTTGCTCCCGTTGCCGCCGTCGTGTCGAGCCTCCCATTGCTGTCCTTGCCGGCCGAGGTGGTGAACGGGATCGTCGGCGGCGTGTTCGAGGTCTTGCCGAGTGGCAGTCCCCTCGTGCAGTTCACGTATGGGCCGAAGCCGCCGGTGCCGCGCGGCCTGCGCGAGCGGCTTCGCTTGGTCGGCACCCACGGCAAGCGGGTGTGGCGCAACGTGCCGCCTGCGATCGTTTGGACGTTCCGGAGGTCGCCGGCCGCGTGAATGCCTTTCGCTTCGACGACGCGCTGCGAGCGGAGATCACGAGTCATCTCGGTCGCTTCTCGCTGCGCCGCAATCCCAATCCGGCGGGTCTCAAGCGAGCGGCGGTCGCCGTCGTCGTGGTCGAAGCCGATCGCACGGGGCAAGCCGCGTTCCTTCTTACCAAGCGCACGCCGCGGCTCAGGGCGCATGGCGGCCAGTGGGCTTTGCCGGGAGGACGGGTCGATCCCGGCGAGACCATCGAGCAGACGGCTTTGCGCGAGTTGCACGAGGAACTGGGCGTGCTGGCCTCGACCGACGATATCCTGGGCACGCTCGACGACTATCCGACCCGGTCCGGCTACATGATCGCGCCGGTCGTGGTGTGGGCGCCGGGCGTGACGGTGACCCCCAATCCCGGAGAGGTCGCGGCCGCCTATCGCATCGAATGCGCCGAGCTGTTCCGGGACGGCTCGCCAGAGATTGTCGCCATCGAGGAATCGGATCGACCGATCATCCGCCTGCCATTGTCGGTGTCGACGGTGAATGCGCCAACCGCGGCCGTCCTCTTCCAGTTCCGCGAGGTCGCCTTGGCCGGCCGCGACACCCGCGTCGACCACTACGAGCAGCCGGTCTTCGCCTGGCGTTGAGAATCTCCTTGCCTCCCCCGATTACGGGGGAGGCGAGAAAACTCGGCGTCGCTTCAGAAACACCGCCGTGTCCTGCTCCATCACCGGTTCGTCGCGCTGATTGAAAGTCACCTGCCTGATCTTGGCGAGGCCGCGATCCGGCTTCGAGGCCGACGGGCGCAGCTCGACGATCTCCGTCGTGACGTGCAGGGTGTCACCGGGTCGGACTGGCCGTGCAAAGGTCACCGGGCCGAGACCGCCCGCGCCCAGGCAGCAGGCCTTGAACACGCCCTGGTCGAGCCACAGCCGGAGCGTGGCAGACATCGTGTGCAGGCCCGACGCAATGAGGCCGCCGAAATGCCATGTCCTGGCGAACTCGACATCGATGTGAAAGGGCTGCGGATCCCACTGCCGCGCAAAATCGAGGATGGCCGATTCGGTGATCGTCATGCCGCCGCTCTCGAAGCGGTCGCCGACCTTGAAATCCTCGAAGTACCGACCGCTCAAAGCGTCAGTTCCATGTAGGCGGTGTCGGCCAACGGGCTGGCGTAGTAGGGTGGAATGGAGACGAAACCCATCGAGCGATAGAGGCTCATCGCCACCCCCATCTTGCTCGCGATCGTGTCCAGCCTGACCCGCCGATAGCCTTGGCTGCGGGCCCTGGCGACGATGCCCTCGGCCAGCGCGCGGCCGATCGAGACGCCATCGGCAGTTCGCTGGCCGCGAAACGACGGTCGCACATAGAGGCGCTTCATCTCGCAGATTTCCGGCGCGACCTTGCGCAGCGCCACGGCGCCGGCCGGCGTGCCGTCATCGCTGCGGGCGAGCAGCAACGCTCCGCCTGGCGAGGAGTACTTGCCGGCAAGATCGGCGAGCTCGGCATCCAACTCCTCGTGGGCGAGCGAAACGCCCAGCGAATCGACGTACTCGATGACCAATGCCTTGATGGCCTCGAAGTCGGCCGGCTTGCTGGGCGGCCCAATCGCGATGCTGGAGGTGGTTTTCATGCGGTTCGATTGCCTGAGGGGTGTGGTAACCTGTCATGCAAAGGTGATGGGAGGCAAGCAATGACGGGCGATCTGAAGCGGCGCCAGGCGCTCGGCCTCGCCGCCACGGCGATGGCTGCGCCATCGATAATCCGGCCGGCAACGGCGCAGGCAGCGTGGCCGGCCAAGCCGGTGCGCTTCATCGTGCCGTTCCCGCCGGGCCAGGCGGCCGACATCTTCGCCCGGTTGATGGCGGAGAAGCTGACGGACGTCTGGAAGCAGCAGGTCATCGTCGAGAACAAGGCGGGCGGCAGCGGCATTCCGGCGACCGAGCATGCAAAGAACGCGCCGCCCGACGGCTACACGCTGATGGTCGTGTCGAGCGGCACGTTCGGCGTCAATCCCAGCCTCTTTCCGGACTTGCCCTATCGGCCGCTCGTCGATTTCCTGCCGATCTCCAACATATTCCTCGTCCCGCTGGTGATCGTGGCGCATCCGAGCTTTCCGGCCAATACGCTTGCGGAGCTGATCGCGCTCGCCCGCAAGGAGCCCGGCAAGTACTCCTACGCATCGGCCGGGCCCGGCACCTCGCAGCATCTTTCGATGGAGCTGTTCAAGCTCAAGGCGGGTCTCGATATCGTTCATGTCCCGTACAAGGGCAGCGGTCCGGCGATGGCCGACCTGCTGGGCGGCCACGTAAAGCTGATGATGGACAGCACAGCGGCGGCGCTTGGCCCGATCAGCGGCGGCCGCATCAAGGCGCTGGCCCTCACCACGGCGCGCCGTGCTGCGCCGCCGCTCGACAAGATCCCACCGATCGCCGACACGCTGCCTGGTTTCGACGCCGCCGGATGGTCGGGCCTCGCCGCGCCGGCGCGCACGCCGCTGGAGATCGTCGCCAAGGTCAGTCGCGACCTTCAGGCCTTGCTCAACGACCCCGAGATCATCCGGCAGATCGAGCAGAGGGCGGCCATGCCGGCGCCCGGCTCGCCGATCCAGTTCGCCGAGTTCATCAAGAAGGAAATCGACACCTGGGGCGAGGTAGTTCGGGCGACCGGCACCAAGCCGGGCACCTAGGCGCTAGACATCCAGGACGGCGACGAGTTGCCCTTCGCCGATCGTCTCGCCCTCGCTGACCTTGATCTCCTTGATGACGCCCGCCCTGGGGGCGAGCACGGGGATTTCCATTTTCATCGATTCGAGGATCATGATCTCACCCTCGAACTCGACCCGGTCACCGGGCTTGGTCTGGATCTTCCAGACGTTGCCCGCGATCTCAGACTTCACGTTGACGACCGCCATACCCCGCTCATTCCTCCGATCCAGACGCCAGCGAGCCTTTTTCTGCCACGGCGAGGGCCAGCGCAAGGGCGGAGCCTCCGATGCGTGCGCCGAGCCGGTATGCGGTCTGATTTACTTCCGAGAGGAAGCCGTCGACCAGGGTGGAGCGGCCATCGCCGATGCGTGCCGACATGGTCGACACGGCGGCCCCCGCGATGCCGGCCCTGTCGAGAATGGCCAAGCCTGCCACGCCGGCATGCTCCATCCCGAAACCCGCATCGTTGAAGAGCGCCAGTTTCGGCGCGAAGGCGGCGGCAGTTTCCCCTGCCGGGACGCCGCCATGGCTGCCGCTGGCGACGACCCGTCCACGATCCCGTCCATCGGCCAGGGAAATTGAATCGACACAAACGACCCGGCCGGCGATCGAGCGACCTTCGGTCAACGGCGCCGCCTCACCATGTGGCCGCGGCGCCGACTTCAACCGCTCGACCGCTTCCCTGGCCGACAGGCCCGGTGCAACGCCACAGGCCCGGGCGATGGCATTGGCGCGACTGATGATGCCTCGACGCACCATGTCCTCGCCGTCGCCGATACGCGCACTGCTGCTCGACACCGCGGCCATGGCCATGCCGAGCGCCTCCGCCCAGGCCAACCCGCTCACGCCGGCCTCGTCGCGGCCAATGCCGGCGTCGTTGTGGATCGCGGCTCGCGCCCCGGCCTTGGCCGAGAGGTAGGCTGCATAGACGGCGCCGTGCGAGCCGCCGACGACCACGGCGCCATCGGTTTCGGGAGGCAGCTTGGTGACGCTGGGAAGGACGATGACGGCAACGGTCATGGCGCAGGATCGGTGTTTCCAACCTGCATGTTCGCCCATGGCGAAGGCGCCGCCAAGGGGGACGACAGGGGCGACAACAGGATCGCCATCCTGATTCCGCGGCAGCAGGACCGGCGCCCGGGACTGCCGGGCTGATCGCGGGCATGCGGGCCGGTGCGCGCGTCGTCGTCGGCCTGTGGTGCCGCAACCTCGGCCATGCGCTGGCTGCGCCGGCGCAACCGCGCGATTGAGGCTTGCTTCGCCACCTGTAACGGGCCTCGCCCGTGGTCGGCGCTCGGGCCACCATGCCATGGGATCCAACTCGATCGTGATCAACCAGGAGTGGCGCACCCTGGCGCGGTGCGGTTACATCCCGGCGGGAAGCATCGCGCTCGTCGGCGATGACCCCTTCCATCCGGCTACCTGCCGTGGCAGCCTCGCCCTGACTAACCGTCAGTTGCAGCACGGCTCGGGCCACGATCGAGAGGTTGCATGATCTTCAGGCGAATGCTGGTCGGTACACCTCGCGTAGCGTCACAGGAAATTCGGGAGCGCCTCATCGGCGGCCCCATCGTCCGGACGATGCTGTCGCTCTCCTTGCCGCCGACGGCGTCGACGCTGGTGCAGCTGTTCGTCACTCTCGCGCAGGTGCACTATGTCGGTCTTCTCGGCATCGAGCCGTTGGCCGCTCTGACCCTCGTGGCTCCCCTCGTGCTGGCGATGCAGTTGCTGTCGGCCGCCGATGTCGGAGGGGCGATAAGCGCTGCGACGGCCCGTGCGAGAGGCGCGAACGAAACCGAGGATCTTCGGCGACTGGTGCTCTACGCTGTCGTCTGCAGCCTGTTCCTCGGACTGCTGTTCGCGACCATCGAGTATCTTGGAGGACCCGCTCTCTATCGCTTTCTCGGAGGAAATGGTCGGGTCCTCGAGGAAGCCATCTCCTATGGGCGAATCGTGTTTTGCGGTGGAGCGCTCATGTGGATGACCAATCTCCTGGCCGCCACCTTGCGGGGCAGGGGTGAGACATTCGCACCGTCGGTCATCATCATGGCGAGCTCGCTCGGGAGCTTTCCGCTTTATCCGATGCTGACACTCGGCGCGTTCGGCGAACCGGGCCTTGGCCTCGCAGGTGCCGCGATCGCCTTCGTCGCCGGCTATGCGGCATCGACGATCGCATTGCTCTACTACATGCAGAGAATGGGAAAGGGCACTCGAATTGCTCTCGTCGATCGCTGGTGGTGCCGGAAGCTGGTCCGCGAGACCGCCCGCGTGGCGCTTCTGTCGTCGACCCGAACAGTCCTGTCGATAGGGGCGAGCCTGGCGGCCACGTACTGCGTTGGCCGGCTCGGAGATGTCGCGATTGCCGGCTACGGCATCGCGTCCCGCCTGGATCTGACCTTCATCTCTCTGCTTTATGGCCTGGGGATATCGATCCTGGCGATGGTCGGCGCCAACCTTGGTGCGCGGAATACCGAGCGGTCTTACCGGGTGGCCGTTGCCGGGACGCTGTTGGCGACCGCGATCGGCGGTGCGCTCGGGCTCCTGGTGGCAATCCGGCCGGACCTTTGGCTGGTCCACTTCAGCGACGATGCCGCCGTCCTCCTCGAGGGAGAGCGCTATCTGCGCATCGTGGGGCTGGCCTATGCCCTGGGGGCAGGTGGATCTGCCTTGCTCTTCGTCGGGCAGGCAAGAGGTCAAATGCGATGGACCTTCTGGGGGACGGCAGGACGCTTTGCGATAGTCGCGATCTGTGCGACGGGGCTCTTCGGATTTCCCGACACAATGGGCGCGATAGCCCTGATGATGGCCAGCGCCTATGCCGTGCAGGGCATTATTGCCGCCGCGATCCTGAATCCTGCGAATTGGCGCGTCGCGGCCAAGGAGCAAATGGCGTAGTCTTGCAGCTTTTAGGCTCGCCAATGCCCGATGCGCCGCCAAGGGTCGACAACAAGATCGCCATCCTGATCCTGCAGCATCCGCAGGAGCGGGACCGGGTGCTCGGGACAGCCCGGCTTGTCGCGGATACGCTGTCCAGTGCGCGCGTCGTCGTCGGCCTGTCCTGGCGCAATCTCGGCCATGCGCTGGCTGCGCCTGCGCAGCCGCGCGACTGGGGCGTGCTCTATCTCGGGTCGTCTCGCGTGCTCGACCTGCCGAAGGGTAGCGGCTCCCTGATCGCCGTCGACGAGAAGGGTGCGCCGCTGGCCGACCAGCCGGCCGAGCGCGCCGGCCTTGTCGGGCTGGTGGCGCTCGACGGCAACTGGGCCCAGGCCAAGGCCCTGTGGTGGCGCAACGCGTGGTTGACCAGGCTTCGCCGCTTCGTGGTCGTTCCCTCCGGCCCGTCGCTCTACGGGGATTTGCGGCGGGAGGCGAGGGCCGGTGCCGTCTCGACCCTCGAAGCCGTCGCCCAGGCGCTTTGCGTCCTGGAGGACGACCCGGCGATCGGCGAGAAGATGCTGCAACCGTTCCGCGAGATGGTCGTTGCGGCGCGCAAGGCCGGCATCCGCGATTCCAAGCGCGACCGCCGGGCGCGGCGCTAGGGAAGCCCCGGCTCATCGATCTCGCCAGCGCGCGCTGCGTCGGGGTAACGTCGGGCCATGAGCAGCGCCCCGTCGTCCGCCGAAGCGGCCACAACGCCCTTTCTCAGTCGCCACGAGGTCACCGTCGAGTGGGGCGACTGCGATCCTGCCGGCATCGTCTACTATCCTTCCTATTTCCGCTGGATCGATCAGGCGACGCACCGGCTGTTTCACAATGCCGGTGCGATGCGCGAGGGCACGACGGGCGGGCGATGGACCGAGGGAATTCCGCTGGTCGCCGCGGAGTGCTCCTTCAGGCGGGCCTCCCAGCCTGGCGAGAAGCTGGTCGTCGAGAGCCACATCTCGCGGTTCGGTCGCAGTTCCTTCACCATCAGCCACGTCTTCCGCGACGGCGCTGGCGGAATCGCCGCGGAAGGAACGGAGACGCGCATCTGGGCGCGCAAGGAAGGCGATGCGAGCTCGCTGCGATCGCTGCCCATCCCGGCCGACGTGAGACGCCGGCTGGGCGGTTGACCGCCCGGCGCAGGCAGCCTTTGCCGGGCTACGCCGCCTCAGTGTCGTTTGAAGGGTGCGAGAGGGAGAACCACTCGCGCTCGTCCTGGCGGAACTGGTCGCGGATGTAGTCGATCACGGCGCGAATGCGTGCGCCCTTGTTCGTCTCCTCGTGCGAGACCAGCCAGATGTCGCGCGAGATGTCGAGGTCGATGGGCGCCTCGACGATGTTCGCCGTCTTGCTGCTGTAGCTCGGGAAGATCGACAGGCCCCAGGCCGCCTTGACGGCCTCCATCGCCGAATGCGACGAGTTGGTCCGCAGCACCACGCGCGTGCTGCGTTCGACGATCTCGCTCCACGGCCTCATCGCCGGCAGATTGTGCAGGGTCGTGTGGTCGACGATGTGGTGCTCGTGCAGATCGTCGAGCTGCCGGGGCATGCCGAACTGCTCGATGTAGGCTGGCGCGGCGAAAACCGACTGCCTGAACTGACCGACACGCGCCGCCACGAGCTGGCTCGAGGTCGGCCGGAAGAAGCGGATGGCCAGATCGGTCTGGCGTGTCGCCAGGTCGAGGACCTGATCGCCGACGATCACCTGCACGAGAATGTCGGCATGCCGGCGCCGCAGCTCGGTCAGGCGCGGCACCAGCCACTGCGCGGCCAGACCCTCGGTCACGGCAACGCGCACGACGCCGGCCATCTCGCGGTCCAGCCCCGCGAGGTGTCGCTCGATCGACGAAGCATTCGACTGCATCGATTCCGCCTGGGCGAGGACACCGCGCGCCGCGGGCGTCACCTCCATCCCGTGGCGATGGCGGTCGAACAGCTTGGCGCCGAGGCGGCGCTCGAGCGCCTGGATGCGACGGCCGACCGTCGTCTGCTTGGTGTTGAGCTGCGTCGCGGCGGCGCTGAAGCTGCCGGTCTTTGCAACCGCAAGGAAAAACCGGACGTCATCCCAGTCGCCCAGGATGTTCGGAATCTTGCTCTTGCCGTCAGAGGTCGTATTCATCGTGACATGCAATAATGTAAAGGTGCGGCTTGAAGCTTGAATGACAGGTAGCAGTGCAACATCCTACAGCATTATCGGCAAGATGTCGGCTACGTCGTCTTCTTTGTGGCTTTGTGATTTCCCTCACTGACGGTGGGGTATCGCCCAGTCCTCAATGTAAAGTACGAATTTCTCTTTTTTTCCAGAGGCTTGACGAAACCTCTTGAGCAGTGAGGCCAATCCTTTGTTGGGTAGGTGATCCGGTGGCAGCCATCGATTCCGAGCGCAGATCTCCCAATTTCCCCCTTCTGATGCGGAAAATTGGCCAGTACTTTCGCAGCCCGTCGACCCGGTTGGGGGTCGTGGTCGCCCTGGTTTCGTACCTGAGTTATGCGTACGCGCATATCAGTTGGACTAACCCCGCACTGATAAGCGTGTCAGTGTTCACGGGGGCATTCCTTCCAAGCTACGCCACGCTCAGCAACAAAGCCGAACTGTGGGCCAACAACCGCTTCGGTTTCGTAACAGCCGGTCGGCTTGGGCGCTTCGTCCCACAGTATGCGTTCAACCTGGCGGTGTTCTGGATCATGTATGCAGGGGGCGCCCTCAACCGCGATGGCATTGCAACGGTCGGCGGCTTCGCCGCCGCGGCGCTGCTCGTCTCGCTCGCCTCCCAGGGCGTCCAGTACATTGGCCTGTACCTCTTTCAACGCGGTCTCGGCGACGCGAACCGCAACGTCCTGATCGGGCTGTCGGCGACCACCGTGCTGGGCGCGCTCGGCACGGCTGGCCTGCCGTTTGCCAGGGAGGCTTTCCTGGTCGTGGGTCTCGGCTTCGGCGTGCTGGTTTTCGGCATTGGCCTGCTGTCCGACATCCGCTCGAAGGTCGCGCCAAAGGGCGGAATCGGCGTCTTCTTCGGAACCTTCAATCCATTTCACAACACCCATCTCACGATCGTCCAGCGCGCCATCGAGGAGCGCGGCCTCGACAAGGTGATCATTCACCCGACCTTGATCCCGCGGCTGCATGCCGACGCCCTCCGCAAGGGCCAGATCCGGGTTGCCCGGCTCGAGAATGGATTTCAGATCTACGAAACGACCGACAAGGCCGACCTGAACGTCGATTACTTTCCCGCCGGCAAGCAGTTCCTGCCGCCGGAGACCCGGCGTGCCTTGATCGAGCTCGCCGTTGCCGAAGCCGGGCTCAGCGAGAAGGTCGAGGTCGTCTTTTACCGGGAGATTTACAACGTCAAGGGCTTCCAGGGCGTGATTGCCGAGGTCAGGCGGCGTCACCCGGGAGCACGGCTGCACGGAATCCACGGCACCGATGCCGGCGGCATGACGGTGCGCGGCATCTACGACGAGTGCGGCTGGATCTACCCGTGGCGCATCCTGCGCCGCGACAAGGTTTCGGCGACCGCCATCCGGCGCGGCGCCAAGGGCATGACATCGACCGTCGTGACCGACGTGCTGGGACAATTGACGGCGAATCTGCCGGTGGTGACGGCCGGCGGCCGCCGCTTCCGGAACGACAACGGTGTGCTGATCGAAGGGGAGTGACATGACTATGCAATCGACGCTGGCGCCGCCTGACCTGACGCCGGTCGTCACCATCAAGATCGCCGCGACGTCGGACGAGATGCTGCAGTGCTACGCGCTGCGGGCCGCCGTGTTCATGGGCGAGCAGGCATGTCCGTACGACGAGGAGTTCGACGGCAACGACTACACCGCGACGCATGTCATCATGTACGTCGACGGCGAGCCGGCGGGCTCGATGCGGCTGCGCTGGTTCCAGTCGTTCTGCAAGTTCGAGCGCTGCGTGGTCTTGCGCCGCTATCGCGGCCTCGGCATCCACCACGCGCTCAACGCGTGGTGCAAGGATTTCGCCCGCCGCAAAGGCTACACCAGGGCCTATATCCACCTGCAGAAGCGGCACATGCCGATGATGGAGAAGGAGGGCTTCCGCCGCGTCGACGACACCGTGTTCAAGTTCTCCGACCACGAGTACTACGCCATCTACTGCGACCTGGCGCCGTCGGCGGACGCCATCACCCTCGAATCGGCGCCGATGGTCGTCAACCGGCCGGAGGATCGCCTCGACGAGGAAGGCGTTCTCGAGCTGTCGGTGGAGCGTGGCGCGAGCAACCCGCACGCGCCCCACGCGCCGCGTCCGGAACGCCACGCCAACTGAGGGGAATGACCATGACGACGATCTCGGCTTCGATCGACGGCGTGCCCGTCACCACCCGGACCGCCATGAAGATGGAGGACTCGCTGCAGGCCTTCGCCGTGCGCGCGGCCTGCTTCATCGGCGAGCTCGACGTGCCGTACACCGAGGAGTTCGACGGCCACGATTTCGGCGCTACCCACGTCGTGGCCTACCTGGGCGAGGAGCCGGTAGGCACCGTGCGCATGCGCTGGTTCCAGGCCTTCGCCATGCCCGAGCGGCTGTGCGTCATCCAGCGCTTTCGCGGTCATGACGTGGGGCGCCTGCTGATCGAGCGTTGCCGCAACCTGGCCGAAAGCCGCGGCTGCACCATGCTCTACGTCCACGTCCTGCCGAACGACACGGCCTACTGGGAGAAGCAGGGCTGGCGCCGGCTCGATCCCGAGGCGCCGCCGGCCCTGAACGGCACCGTTGCGTTGTTCCGGCCGGTGGCCGAAGGCAAGGTCGCCACTGTCGATCAGGCGCCGGAAGTCGTCACGATTCGCCAGGACGCGCCGACAGCAGGAGCCGCCCGCGGCTGAGAAGGTTCGAGCGGCGTCCCGCTTCTAAGCCGGGTCGGGCAGGCACACCGCCTGGGCCCAGCCGTCGACGCTGGCGTTGCTCGTCCATGCCCAGACGCAGATGAACTGCCATGTGCCGTTGGCATCGCGCTCGGGGCCGAAGTTCTGCAGCCAGCCGGTTCCCGACTTGACGACGCAGCTCCCGCCGATCGCCCGCGTCCTCGGCGGGCAGGCCGAGGCGAAAACCGAGCCGGGGCCGCGCCTGACCGACGGCGAGCCGGACTGTGTGACCGCGGTGGGGCCCGCGGCGCGCTCGGGCTCGCCCGGCTTGCCGATCTCGACCTGCACGCCGGCGCCGCCGATCTTGACCGGCGTCTTGTCGAACACCACGGCGATGACAACGGCGATCGTGAGGGCCAGCCACAGGAGGCTGCGCACCCAAGGCTCGGGGTTGAAATCCTTCATGGCGCACCTCATCGCTCCGCCACGATCGCCGCCCCACCGCCCCGAGCACGATCGCGGGTGCAAGGAAACACGACGTACAACCGCTGTCCACCGGAGCGAGCCTGCGCCAGTGCATGTCACTCGACCCGAGCGCGCCAACGGGCGGCGCCGTTGCTGCCATCACGCGAAGGCTATCGCTGCAAGCTTGCCACCGGCGGCGGAGCTCACTCCGCCGGCGGTGGCGTTCCTCTCGTGGATTGCACATCCCATGAGCGCCGTCGGGGGAGCGCTCCCGGCCAGGGGGCGAGGTCTACCTGTGCCGCGGGTCGAGCGCGTCGCGCAGGCCGTCGCCCAGAAGGTTGAAGGAGAGCACGGCGAAGAAGATGGCGAAGCCAGGCCAGAACGCCATCCATGGCGCGTTGGCGAGAAAGCGCTGGGCGGAGTTCAGCATGCTGCCCCAGGAGGGCGCCGGCGGCTGCTGGCCCAGCCCGAGGAAAGAGAGCGCCGCCTCCGCGATGATCGCGCCGGCGATGGCGAGCGAGGCCTGCACCAGAAGTGGCGGCACGATGTTGGGCAGCACGTGGCGCAGCGCGATCCGCCAGTGCGGATTGCCGACGGCGCGCGCCGCCTCGACATAGTCCTCGACCTTGGCGGCGATGGTCTGGCCGCGCGTCAGCCGCACGAAGATCGGCGTCGCGGTGACGCCGATGGCGATCATGGCGTTGGTCAGGCTGGGGCCGAGGAAGGCCGCCAGCGCGATCGCCAGGATGAGGAACGGCACGGCCAGCATGGCATCGACGATGCGCGACAGCACGGAGTCGATCCAGCCGCCGGCGTAGCCCGCCAGCAGCCCCAGGGGCACGCCGATGCCGAGCGCGATGCCGACCGAGACCAGCCCGGCGCTGAGCGACGCGCGCGCGCCGTACAGCACGCGGCTCAGCACGTCGCGGCCGACCTCGTCGGTGCCCATCCAGTGCGCCCAGCTCGGCGCCTTGCGCACCGCGCTCCAGCTCGTCGCCGTCGGATCGTAGGGGGCCACCAGCGGCGCAAAGACGGCGAGCAGCACGAACAGCGCCACCACCGCGAGCCCCACCATCGCCCCTTTGCGGCGACGCAAGCGGCGCCAGGCGCGCGCCCACGGGTTCTCCTCCTGGCTCTCGGCAGGCACGGCGGTGGGAAGGGTCGCGGCGGTCATCCGCGCAGCCGCGGGTTGACCAGCACGTAGGCGATGTCGGCCAGGAGGTTGAGCACGATGTAGGTCGTGGCGGTCACCAGGACGACGCCCTGCACCACGGCGTAGTCGCGGTTGAACACCGCATCGACGATCAGCTTGCCGAAGCCCGGGATGGTGAAGATCTGCTCGGTCAGCACCGCACCCGAGAGCAGGGTGCCGAACTCGAGCGCTCCCAGGGTGATCACCGGCGTCATGGCATTGCGCAGCGCGTGCTTCAGCACCACGCGCCGCTCGTAGAGGCCCTTGGCACGGGCGGTGCGCACGTAATCCGCGCTCATCGCCTGCAGCATGGCGCTGCGCGTGTGGCGCATCAGGATGGCGGCGATGGCGTTGCCCAGCACGAAGGCCGGCATCACCGTCGTGGCGAGGCTCGCGCGCCAGTCCTCGCCGAGGCGCACGTAGCCCGAGGCCGGCAGCCATCCCAGGGTCACCGAGAACAGGAATATCATCAGGATGCCGAGCCAGAAGTTGGGCGTGCTGATGCCCCACAGCGCGAAGATGTTGGCGCCGTAGTCCCAGGCGGTGTCCTTCTTCACCGCCGAGACGATCCCCGCGGGGATGCCGATCCCCAGCGCCACCAGGATCGCCATGCCGGCGAGCTGCAGGGTCACCGGCAGCTTCTCGGCGACCAGCGAGGCAACCGAGCTCTTGAGCCGCATCGATTCGCCCAGGTTCCCGGACAGCACGCCCTTCATCCAGTAGAGGTACTGGATCGGGATCGGCTCGTTCAGCCGGTACTGCTCGCGGATCTCCTCCAGCACCTGGGGATCGCGCTCCTCGCCCGCCATGATCAGCGCCGGATCGCCCGGCAGCAGCTGCTGCAGCCCGAAGATCAGCATCGACACCAGGATCAGGGTCGGGATGATCTGCAGCACCCGCTGGGTGAGGAAAGCGAGCATCGGCTCAAGGTGTCATGGGCTGGGGGCGCGCGACTCCGGTCGCGCGTCTTTGCCCGCTCCAAAAGAGGATCGCGCCACTTGAGTGGCGCGCCCCCAGCAGGCGAGCTGACCTCTCACTTCAGCTTCACGCCGACCACGCGGATCAGGCCGTCGGGCATCTGCTTGTAGCCGTCGACCTTGTCGGACAAGGCGACCAGGACGCGACGATGATAGAGGTAGACGACCGTGCCGTTGGGCAGGAACCTGGCGGCCACGGTCTCGTAGGCCTTCTTGCGATCCGCGAGGTTGCTCTTGGCGCGCGCCTCGGCATGTGCGGCGTCGACCTCCTTGTCGCAGAACTTGCCGTTGTTTTGCGGCGCGCCGCAGGTCTGGAACGCAAAGGAGTTTCCGTCCGGGTCGCTGCGCCCGCTCCAGCCGATGAGAAAGAGCTGGAACTCGCCATCCTCGGCTTGCTTCAACGAGGTCGCGAACTCGGTGACCCTGATCTTGAGATCGAATCCCGCCTCGGCGGCCATCGACTGGACGACCTCGGCGACGGCCCGGGTCTCCGGGCCGTTAGGCACCATGAAATCGAGGGTGAGCGGGCCGCTGACGCCGGCCTCCTTCAGGAGTGCCTTGGCCTTGGCGATGTCGCGCTTGGGAATCGGGAAGGCCTGCTGGTAGTAGGGGTTCGTCGGGTTGATCCACTGGTTGCCCGGCACGAACTCGCCGTTGAAGACCACCTGATTGATGGCGTCGCGATCGAGGCTGAGCTCGAAGGCCCGCCGCACCCGGGCGTCCTTGCCGAACGGCGTGTTCGCCTTGGGGCCGTTGTTCAGGTTCATGGTGATGCCGAAATAACCCAGCTCCACCGCACTGATCAGCTTGAGCTTCGGGCTGTCGCGCACCGTCTTGATGTCGGTCGCCAGCACGCGCTCGATCATGTCGAGCCCGCCCGACCTCAGGTTGGCCAGCCGCACCGTGCTGTCGACGATCGGCAGGAACGTGACCTTGTCGACGAAGACGTTGTCCTTGTTCCAGTAGTCGGCGAACTTCTCGACCACGATGCGATCCTGCTGGACCCGTTCGACGAACTTGAAAGGACCGGCACAGACCGGCTTCAGGCCGAACTTGTCGCCCGCTGCCTCGGCTGCCTTGGGCGACACCATCATGCCGGCACGGTCGGTGAGCTGGGCCAGCAGCGGCGAGAACGGGGCCTTGAGATTGAGCTTGATGGTCAGCGGATCGACCACCTCGACGCTGTCGACCGAGGCGATCTCGGGCCTGCGAAACGAGCCCTTCATGGTGAGGTGGCGATCGAGGCTGTACTTGGCTGCCTCGGCGGTGAGCGCCTCGCCGTCGTGGAACTTGACGTTGGGGCGGAGCTTGATCGTCACCGTCCTGCCGTCGGCCGAGGTCTCGTGGCCCAAGGCGAGCTGCGGCACGATCGAAAGCTTCTCGTCGATGTCGAACAGCTTGTCGCAGATCGACGAGAAGACGATGCGCCCGACATAGGTGCGGGCCAGCGTCGGGTCGAGCACATCGGGATCCTCTGCGAGGCCGATGCGCAGATGCGATTGTGCCGACGCACCGCAGGCCAGGCCGGCGGTGAGCGCCAGGGCGAGTGCGGCCACTCCTATCGTCTTTCTCATGTTGCCTCCCTCTGAGCCGATACGAACGCCGCCTGGAGCCGCTCGAGCCGGGCGCGATCCCGATCGGGACCGCGCGCGGCGGCAAGCGTCGGCGCCGGCGGAAACTCGCGCCACCACGGGCAGGCGGTAGCATGACCCGTGCCGTCGTCGGCGAGGGCCGGCACGTCGCTGCGGCAGCCATCGCGCAAGAACGGGCAGCGCGTATGGAAGCGGCAGCCCGGCGGCGGCGCCATGGCGCTCGGCAGGTCGCCTTCGAGCAGCGCGCGCTCGCGCTGCACCGTCGGGTCGGGCACCGGCACGGCGGCGAGCAGGGCGCGCGTATAGGGATGGCGAGGCTGCCGGAACAGTTCCTCGGTCGTCGCCGTCTCCACGATCTTGCCGAGATACATTACGGCGATGCGATCGGCGATGTGCTTCACAACCGCGAGATCGTGGCTGATGAAGATGTAGGCGAGCCCGAAGCGCCGCTGCAGGGCGCGCATCAGGTTGATCACCTGGGCCTGGATCGACACGTCGAGGGCAGACACCGGCTCGTCGGCCACGATCAGCCGGGGCTCGACCGCGAGGGCGCGGGCGATCGCCAGGCGCTGGCGCTGGCCGCCGGAGAACTCGTGCGGGTAGCGGCGGGCGTGGTCGGGACGCAGGCCGACCAGGTCGAGCAGCTCGGCGGTGCGGGCGCGGCGCGCCGCCTCGCCCTTGGCGAGGCCGTGCAGCATCAACGGCTCGCCCAGCATGGCGCCCACCGTCATGCGCGGATTGAGCGAGGCGTAGGGGTCCTGGAAGATCACCTGCATGTGCTGGCGGCGCGCCCGCATGTCGCCGTCGCTCAGCGCCAGGAGATCCTCGCCCTCGAAGCGCACCGAGCCGACCGAGGGCTCGATCAGTCGCAGCACCAGCCGGCCGACCGTCGACTTGCCACAGCCCGACTCGCCCACGATGGCGAGCGTCTCGCCGGCGGCGAGGTCGAAGTCGACGCCATCGACGGCCCGCACGTGTCCCGACACCAGCCCGAACGCGCCGCGCCGCACCGGGAAGTGCTTGGCGAGATCGCGGACGGCGAGTAGGGCGGTCATGCGGGGCCTCCCGCCGCCAGCCCGAGCGCGCCTCTTGTCTCGAGCTCTCCGCTTGTTTTGACCCCTCCGCTTGTCTCGAACTCTCTCCTTATCTCGAGCCGTCCCGTTGTCATCCTGAGCGGAGCGAAGGATCTCATCGCCAGTGCAATCACCAGGGCTGTTCGTCCTCGCGAAGAGATCCTTCGCTTGCGCTCAGGATGACAGGAGGAGCGCTCACGGCGACAGGAGGAGCGGGAGGGATGACAAGAACGGCAGAGCACCAACATCGCACCGTGTCCGGCGGCGCGCGGCGACACAACAAGCTCATCATGAGGAGCGAGCTCAGCGAGCGTCTCGAAGGATGGGCAACGGGCACCATGGCTGATCCGCAAACTTCGAGACGCGCCTTTCGGGCGCTCCTCAGGGTGAGGTGTTGTTGTTGCGTGGCTCAAGTGCACCATCATCGCACCGAATCCAGCGGCGCGCGGCGGCAGCGGGAGAGGTGGCTGGGCGCCACCTCGACGAGTGCCGGCGCGGTCTCGCGGCAGGCCGGCTCGACGAAGGGACAGCGCGGCGCGAAGCGGCAGCCGACCGGAGGCTTCGACATGTCGGGTACGCGGCCCTCGATCGATGGCAGGTGCTCTCGCTTCTCGTCCAGGCGCGGGATCGAGCCCAGCAGGCCGACCGTGTAGGGGTGCTCGGGCCGGGCGAACAGCGTTTGCACCGGGGCGCGCTCGACGATCTGGCCGGCGTACATCACCGCGACGTCGTCGGCCATCTCGGCCACCACGCCGAGATCGTGCGTGATCAGGATGATCGCCGTGCCGGTGTCGCGCCGTAGCCCGCGCAGCAGGTCGAGGATCTGCGCCTGGATGGTGACGTCGAGCGCGGTCGTGGGCTCGTCGGCGATCAGCAGCTCGGGGCCGCAGGCGAGCGCCATGGCGATCATGGCGCGCTGGCGCATGCCGCCGCTGAGCTTGTGCGGATACTCGTCGACCCGCTTCTCCGGCGAGGGGATGCGCACGGTACGCAGCATCTCGATGGCACGCGACCGCGCCTGGGCGGCCGGCAGGCCCTGATGGCGCTGGATCGCCTCGATGATCTGGTCACCTACCGTGTAGGCCGGATTGAGCGAGGTCATCGGTTCCTGGAAGATCATCGCCAGCCTGGCGCCGCGCAGATCGCGCAGGGCGCCGGCATCGAGCGTCAGCAGATCACGCCCCTGGAAGCGCACCTCGCCACGCACCTTGGAATTCTCCAGCGGCAACAGGCCCATGATGGCGAGCGACGTGACGCTCTTGCCGCAGCCCGATTCGCCCACCAACCCCAGCGTGCGGCTGCGCGCCAGCAGCAGATCGATGCCGTCCACGGCCTGCACCGTGCCGTCGTCGGTGGCGAAGGAGACGGCAAGCTGTCGCAGATCGAGCAGGGGCGCGTCGGCCACGCCGGTCATGAAGGTTCCGCCGCCAGGCTCCTGTCGATGCCGGCCTCCAGCTCGGCGCGATCGAAGGTGCCGGCCGGATTGTCGCGCGTCGCGAGGAAGGAGCGGAAATGGGTCCAGTGCTCGCGGCTCACCCGCTCCAGGCGCGACAGCTCGATCAGCGGCTCGACGTGGTCGTCGACCCGCAGGTCGAGCTCGGAGTAATCCTGGCCGCCGTAGATCAACAGCGCCGCCGACTGCTTGCCGCGCTTGTCGCCGCCCGCTCTCTCGCCGGCCCGCATCGCCTCGATGAGGCGGCGCGGCAGCGCCAGGCCGGCACGCTCGCGCATCGTGCGCACCGTCTCGGAGATCACCTGCGGCCCGGCCAGCATGTTGCCGGCGACGGACATGTCTTCGCCGATCCAGTGGCCGCACCACGGCACGCACTCGGACCCCGTATGCGCGGCGAACGCGCCGTCGGCACCCAGGACGTGGAGCTGACGGCTGGCGCGGCCGGGATCGGACTCGGTCAGCAGGCGCACGATGTCGGCGGCGCCGACGCCTTCGCAGATTAGCCGGAGGCCGCGCGGGCCGTAGAGGGGGTTGAACAGTGCCTGGCTGCACACCGCGCCCCTGGTCGGCGCGATGCTGGGCACGCGCGCACCGACGGCGAAAAACTTCGTCGCGACCGCGATGGCGATGCGGCCGGTGTCGCGCTCGTGGAAGATGATCGACCAGGTCATCGGCCGATCAGCGTCCCGCGGCGTAGCCCTGCATGCCGCGCGGGTTGGCGGCCGCCTTGCGCCACGGATCCTCGCGCGACGCGGCGGTGAGGCGGCCTTCCGACCACGCATCGCCGACCTCGACCTCGTGGCCGCGCTTGCGCAGCTCGGTCACCGTCTCGGCCGGCACGCGGCCTTCCAGGACGAGCACGCCGGGGCGCGCGGTGCGCGGCCAGAAGGAGGAGGGGAAGTGCTCGCTGTGCCAGGCCGGCGCGTCGATCGCTTCCTGCAGGTTCATGCCGCAATGGACATGGCGCAGGAACATCTGGGTCACCCACTGGTCCTGCTGGTCGCCGCCCGGCGAGCCCCAGACCATGTATGGCTCGCCGTCGCGATGCGCGAGGGTGGGCGTCAATGTGCTGCGCGGTCGCTTGCCCGGCGCCAGCGAGCCCGGCAGGCCTTCCTCGAGCCAGAACATCTGGCCGCGTGTGCCGAGGGGGAAGCCGAGCTCGGGAATCACGGGCGAGCTCTGCAGCCAGCCGCCGGAGGGCGTGGCCGAGATCATGTTGCCGTCGCGATCGACGATGTCGAAATGCACCGTGTCGCCGGACGTCTGGCCGACCCGGCCAACGGTGGGTTCGCCGGCGCCGCTCGCCGCCACGCCGAGGCGCGCGGCATCGGCGCGGCGCAGCTTGACCACGCCGCCATAGCCTTCGACCTTGCCCGGCCGCTGCTCGAGCGACGCCTGTCGCGGATCGACCAGCTTGCGGCGGTCGGCGTTGTAGGCGTCGGACAGCAGGGTCTTCATTGGCACATCGACGTGGGCTGGGTCGCCATAGAACGCCTCGCGATCGGCATAGGCGAGCTTCAGGCACTCTGCCTGCAGGTGGATGAAGTCGGCGCTGGTCGGGTCGATGCCGTCGAGGTCGTAGCCCTTGAGCAGGGCGAGTTGCTGCAGGACTACCGGGCCCTGCGTCCAGGTGTGCGCCTTGCAGACCGTGTACCGGCCGTAGTCGTAGGCGAGCGGTGCCTCGACGGTTGCCTGCCATCCCGCCATGTCGTCGCCGTTCAGCACGCCGCGATTGCGCTTGCCCGAGACATCCATGACCTCCTGGGTGCGGCAAAACTGGTCGATAGCCTCGGCGACGAAGCCCTGGCGCCAGCTCTTGCGTGCGCGCTCGATCTCGGCCTCGCGACCGCCGCTGCCCGCTTCGGCTTCGGCGAGGATGCGGGCATAGGTATTGCCGAACGTCGGGTTGCTGAACAGCACGCCCGGCTTGGGCACCGCATTGCCGGGCATGAACACGGCGGCCGAGGTCGGCCAGTGGGTACGGAACTGCTGCGCCACGGTGGCGATCGTCGCCGAGGCGCGCTCGACCAGAGGGAAGCCCATCTGCAGGTAGCCGATGGCCGGGCTGATGACGTCGCGCAGACGCATCGTGCCGTAGTCGCGCAGCACCAGCATGTAGGCGTCGAACGTGCCCGGGATGCAGGCCGGCAACAGGCCAGTGCCGGGAATAAGGTCGAGACCGAGGCCGCGATAGTGCGCAATGGTGGCCCCGGCCGGCATCGGGCCCTGACCGCAGATCACCTCCGTCTTGCCGCGGCGCGTGTCGTGCAGGATCAGCGGCGCATCGCCGCCAGGGCCGCAGAGATGCGGCTCGACGACCTGCAGTGTGAAGGCGGTGGCGACGGCGGCATCGAAGGCGTTGCCGCCGCGCTCGAGGATGCCCATGCCGACCGCGGTGGCAATCCAATGGGTCGAGGCGACCACGCCGAACGTGCCGACGATCTCGGGCCGGGTGGTGAAGGGATTGGGATTGATCAGGCTCACGGGCCTCTGCTCCTGCGCTTGTCCTTGGGGGCGCTGCAAAGGCCGGACCTTAGGCCCGTGTGGCGGCAGAGGCTAGGGGTTGGCGGGTTCCGCCAGTCGCATCCAGGCGGGCTTCTCGGGCACGAGGCGGGCTGCGCCGGCGGTGAGCGTGTGGCCAAGCCTGACAGCGTCGAGGCGCAGCATGGCGAGCGCGCGGCCATCGACGCCCGATCGCACCTCGCCAACCTCGTCGCTGCCATCGAGGATCATGGTGCCGGGCGCGGGCAGCGTGCCTTCGACCCGCACCGGGAACAGACGCTTGCGGATCAGCGCCCGGTACTTGGTGCGCGCCGTCAGCTCCTGGCCCATGTAGCAGCCCTTCTTCCAATCGACGCCGTTCAGCTCGTCGAAGCCGTTCTCGAGCAGCAGAGCCTTCTCGACGACGAGATCGCGGCTGCCGTCGGGCACGCCGAGAGAGAGGCGCAGCGCATCGTAATCGGCGAGGGACCGCTCGGTGCAGCCATGAGCCGAGAGTGACGCCCCGACCTTTCCAGCCGGGCCGAGCACGCGCGCGCCGAGCTCGGTCAAGCGCGGATCGGCGAAGGCCACCAGCCCGTCCCGCGAGAGCTCAGCCACATCGATCCCGGCGCCGAACACGGCGGCGACTTCCATTGTCGCGTTGCGGTCCTCGACCTTCACCTGGGAGCGAAGCTTGTAGATCGAGAGCTTGCGCGCCAGCGCCGCCGCGCGCTCGCGTTCGGTCTCGAGCAACAGCGTCTCGCCGTCGGCGGCGACGAACATGTCGTTGAGGAAGCGGCCCTGTGGCGTCAGCAGCGCGGCCCACACCGCGTGGCCGGGCGCGACCTTGGTGGTGTCGTTGGAAATCAGGCCTTGCAGGAACTCGACGCGGTCGGCGCCGGAAACGGCAATGACCCCACGATGAGAAAGGACGCTGAAGGAACAATCGGACATGGCCAAGATTTGGGTTCTCTTTTCCCACTTGGCAAGTTGGTTTTTCCCGCTCTATGCCGCGCGATAGAACGGCTTGTTGCCGCACACCGTGACGCGATGGCCGTAACGACGGTGCGGGAAATAGTCGAACAGAGCATGATGCTGGGTGGCGCGGTTGTCCCAGAACGCCACCGAGTTGGCCTGCCATTTGAAGCGGCAGTGGAACTCCGGCGTCTCGATGTGGCGATAGAGCATCTCGAGCATCGCGTCGCTCTCGAAGCGCTTGAGCTGCGGGATGCGCAGGGTGAAGCCGCGATTGACGAACAGCGCCTGCCTGCCGGTCACCGGATGGGTACGCACGATCGGATGCTCGGCGTTGGGGAACTTGATGTCGTCGCGGTCGGTCGCCTTGACGCGATAGTAGTGGGCCTTGGAACTGTCGTGCAGGGCGGTGAGGCCGGTCAGCAGCTTCCTGATCGGCTCGGAGAGCGTCTCGTAGGCGCGGTACATGTTGGCGAACATCGTGTCGCCGCCGCCGTCGGGCGGCACCTCGGTGAGGTAGAGGATCGAGCCCATCGGCGGCTCGAGGTCGCAGCTCACGTCGGAATGCCATTCCTCGCCGGCGACGTGCTTCGACTTCTCGTCGGCCTTGATGACCAGGATCTCGGGATGCTCGGGAAAGGCGATCGGGGCGTTGGGATGGGTGTGCAGCGGGCCGAAGCGGCGGCCGAAATCCTTGTGCTGGTCGATCGACATCTTCTGGTCGCGGAAGAAGATCACCAGATTGTCCATCAGCGCGTCGTGCACCTCCTGGAACTGCTGGTTGCCGAGCGGTTGGGCGAGATCGACCCCGAAAATCTCGGCGCCGATGGTGGGCGTCAGCTTGCGCACCTCGATCGTCTGATAGGCCATTGGCGTTTCCTCCTTGGCGCGGAGTGTACGCCGACCGCTGCGGCAGGCGTGGGCAAAGTCGACATAGTCCGTAATACGGACTAGCATTCAAGGCGTGGCAGAGACCGTGATCGAGCCGGTACGGAGAAGCTTCGCGGTTCTGGAGGCGCTGAGCCGCCGGCGCGCGTCGACCGTGTCGGTGCTCGTCTCCGAGACCGGCCTGCCGCGACCCACCGTGATCCGCTTGCTGCATACGCTCGCGGCACTGGGCTATGCGCAGAGGATGTCGCGCGAGCAGGGTTGGCGGCTGACCGACCGCGTGCTGGGCCTGTCGGAGTCGATCCGCTTCGTCGATCACCTGGTCGACGCCGCCATGCCGCACATGAGCCGCTTCACCGCCGATCACGGCTGGCCGCTCTATCTCGCCACCTTGAGCAGCGGCGCCATCACCATCCGCCATTCGACGGCGCCGGAAAGCCCGATGGCCTTCGAGGCGGCTGCGCTCAATACCAGGCGGTCGGTGCTGCCGAGTGCGCTCGGCCGGGTCTGGCTCGCCTTTTCCAGCCCGGAAGAACGGGGCGCCATCTTGCGCGACAGCGAAAGCACCGGTCTTGGTGGACGGGCGACGGCCGGGCTCGACGTGATGCTGGCGCGTATCCGGCGCGACGGCTGGGCCTTCACCGCGCGCACGCGCTCGCGCATCCACGGCATGGCCGTCCCCATACGCAGCGATGGCCGCATGCTGGGCAGCCTCTCCATGCGCTTCCCGCACTCGGCGTTGAGCGAGGTCGAGGCGGCGCGCCGCTTCGGCCGCCTGCTGGTGCAGGTCGCGCGCGCGATCGCCAGCGATGTCGTCGCCGCACGCGACCCGTCGGTGGCCGCGATTGTTCACCCTCCGTCAGGGTAGGCTCTTTGCATCGGGCACAAAGGCCGTTGGCCGCTGCTGCTACCCGCGCCGCGCCACAAGTGTCCGTGCCGCCGCGGCGCCGGCCGCGAGGATGCGATCCGACAGCGGCGTGCCCTTCGCGGCGCGGGCGAGCTGGAGCGCGCCGATCAGCGTCGCATAGATGCCGAGAGCCGCAGCATCCCGATCGCCGGCCCCCGGTGGAAGAGCCTCGGCCAGGGTACGCACCGTCGCTTCCAGGCGGTCGGCGCAGACGCGGCGTGTCTTGATCGGCTCGCGGGCCAGCTCGGGCAGCAGCGCCGCCGCGGCGCAGCCGTTCGCCGGATCGTCACGATGCTTCGGCGACAGGTAGGCCTCGATCACGGCCTCGAGGCCGCCCGCGTCCAGACGCTCGCGCAGCTGGTCCGACTGGGCGGCGATCGTCCCGCCAACGCTTTCGCGGACAAGCTCGCCCTTCGACTTGAAGTGCGGATAGAACGCGCCGTTGGTCAGCCCGGCCTCACCCATGATGCCAGCGAGGCCGGACGCCGCGATGCCGTCGCTGCGGAACCGTTCGGCCGCCACTTCGAGGATGCGGCGGCGCGAAGCATCCTTGCGGCCCTTTTCGTAGCGCATGGCTTATCCCGTCTCGAATATTGCATTATGACCATAATATCACTATGTGAGCATAGTGCAATGCGCCGTGGGGCATTCATGAGCATCCGTTCGGAATGCCCTCCGCCGCTCTACGAGCAGATGTGCCTGTCCACCTGACACCCCGACAAAAGCGAGCCCGCACCATGACCCAACCCGGTATCCAGGACGTTGCCCTCATCGTCGGCGGCGGCCCCGGCATCAGCGCGAGCTGTGCCAGGCTCTTTTCGAAAGAGGGCATGCGCGTCGCCGTCGCCGCCCGGACGCCGGACAAGCCGGTCCTGCAGGCGCTGGAGGAGAAGCACGGCGTGCGCCGCTACGCCTGCGATGCCGCGGACCCGGCGTCGGTGGCGCAGCTGTTCCAGGCCGTGCGACGCGATCTCGGCGCACCGACGCTGGTCGTGCACAATATCGACGGCCGCGTGCCCGGCATCTTCCGCAAGGGCATCACCGAGGCCCAGCCGGACGACGCCTTCGCGACGCTGCGCAACGCGGCGTTCAGCGCGTTCCTGGTCGGGCAACAGGCTGCGCTGGCGATGCGCGAGAACAAGCCCAACGCCAACGGCGCTCGGGGAACCATCATCTTCACCAACGCCAGCGCGGCGCTGAAGGGCTTCCCGGCCAGCGGCGCCTTCGCCATGGCCTGTCACGCCAAGTCGGGCCTCGCCCAGAGCATGGCGCGCGAGCTGATGCCGCAGGGCATCCACGTCGCCAACGTGCCGATCGACGCCGCGATCGGCTTCGCGCAGGAGGACGGCAGCCGCGCGCATCGGCGGGCGGGCACCGCCGTCGACGACAACATGGCCGACCCCGAGCATATCGCGGAGACCTACCTGCAGCTCCATCGCCAGCACCGCTCGACCTGGGCGTCCGAGATCGTGCTGCGTCCGTGGCTGGAGAAATGGTGAGCAGGGCCTTCAAGTTCAGGCGATAGCGCGGGGCCTTACGCGAGGGGCGACGAAGGACGATCCAGCACGCCGTGGTCGCGCAGGATGTCGAGCACCAGGTCGACCTCGGCCTCGACGTCGGCCTCGGCGGTGCGCAGGTGGAGGTCGGGGTGTTCCGGCGGCTCGTAGGGTGAATCGAGGCCGGTGAAGTTCTGCAGGTTGCCGGCGCGTGCCTTGCGGTAGAGCCCCTTGGGGTCGCGCCGCTCGCATTCGTCGAACGGGGCATCGACGAAGATCTCGGCGAAGAAGAAGCTGGCGGCGAGACGCTCCCTGGCCCGCGCCCGTTCGGCGCGGAAGGGCGAGATGAAGGAGACCAGGACGATCAGGCCGGCATCCGCCATGAGATGGGCCGTCTCGATCACGCGACGGATGTTCTCGACGCGGTCGGCGGCGGTGAAGCCGAGATCGCGGTTGAGGCCGTGCCGGACATTGTCGCCGTCGAGCGTATAGGTGTGGTGGCCGAGCGCGAGCAGTCGCTTCTCGACGCCGTCGGCGATGGTCGACTTGCCGGCGCCCGACAGGCCGGTGAACCACAGGACGGCCGGACGATGGCCCTTGATCGCCGAGCGCTGCACGCGATCGACGGTGAAATCGTGCCACCTGAGGTTGGCGGCGCGGCGCAGCGGGAAGCGGATCATGCCGGCGCCGACCGTCGCATTGGTCAGGCGATCGATCAGCACGAAGCCGCCCGTGTCGCGATTGTCGTCGTAGCGATCGAACGGCATCGGCCGGTCGAGCGCGAGGTTGGCGAAGCCTATCTCGTTGACCGCCAATTGCTTGGCCGCCTTGTACGTGCCGTCGTCGATATCGAGATGATGCTTGAGCTCGCTCACGGTGGCCGTCACCGTGGCCGGGCCGAGCTGCATCAGATAGGGCCGGCCGGGCAGCATCGGCGCCTCGTCCAGCCACAGCAGATGGGCGGCGATCTGATCGGCGACCTGCGGCGTAAGGTCGTTGGCGGCCGCGAGCAGATCGCCTCGGGAAACGTCCATCTCTTCGGCGAGGGTGAGCGTCACGGCCTGCCCGACGCTTGCCTCCACGAGGTCGCCGTCGGCAGTGACGATGCGCGCGATGCGGTTCCGCCTCCCCGAGGGCAGCACCACGATCTCCTCGCCGGCACGGACACTGCCGCCCAGCACTGTGCCGGCATAGCCCCGGAAGCGTGTTGCCTCGTCGCGCGTGATCCACTGCACGGCGAAACGGAACGGTCCGCCAAGGGACGGGGCGACATCGACCGATTCGAGGTGCTCGAGCAGAGCCGGGCCGTCGTACCACGGCATGTGCTTCCCGAGGTCGATGACATTGTCGCCGAGATGCGCCGACATCGGGATCGGCGTGACGGCGGGCAGAGCGAGCGGCTCGGTCAGCGCGCGGTAGGTGGCAGCGATCGCCGAAAACGCCTCCTGTCGCCAGCCCACGAGATCCATCTTGTTGACGGCGAGGACCACTTGGCGGATGCCCATCAGCGCCACGATAGCGCTGTGCCGGTAGGTCTGGCGCCGGACGCCCTTGGTGGCGTCCACGAGGATGACCGCCAGGTCGGCGGTCGAGGCGCCGGTCGCCATGTTGCGCGTGTACTGCTCGTGCCCCGGCGTGTCGGCGATCACGAAGCGCCGTCGCGCGGTCGTGAAATAGCGATAGCCAACGTCGATCGTGATGCCCTGCGCGCGTTCGGCGTGTAGCCCGTCGACGAGCTGGGCGAGATCGCCGTTGGCGGCCTGCCGGTGGTCGTCCGGAACGGCATCGGCATCCACCAGCAGGCGGCCGATCAGAGTGCTCTTGCCGTCGTCGACGCTACCGCAGGTAATGAAGCGCAGCAAATCGCCGGCGCCGGCCCTGACGCGCAGCATCAGAAGTAGCCTTCGAGCTTCTTGCGCTCCATCGAATCGCCGTCATGGTCGATTGCACGCCCTTGGCGCTCGGAGGTGCGTGCCACGGCCAGCTCGTCGAGGATCGCTTCGACACTCTCGGCACGCGAATCGATGGCTCCGGTCAGGGGATAGCAGCCCAGGGTGCGGAAGCGCACCCGGCGCTGCTCCGGCACTTCCCCGGGCAAAAGGGGCAGCCGTTCGTCGTCGACCATGATCAGCATGCCGTTGCGCTCGACCACCGGCCGGACGGCCGCAAAGTAGAGCGGCACCACCGGGATCTTCTCGCGCGCGATGTAGGCCCACACGTCGCGCTCTGTCCAGTTCGACAGCGGGAACACCCGCATGCTCTCGCCTTGGCCCAGGCGGCCGTTGTAGATTCGCCATAGCTCGGGCCGCTGATGGCGCGGGTCCCAGCGATGATGGGCGCTGCGCAGGGAGAAGATGCGCTCCTTGGCGCGCGACAGCTCCTCGTCGCGCCGTGCGCCGCCGATCGCCGCATCGAACTGGTGCAGCGCCAGCGCCTGCTTCAGCGCCTCGGTCTTCATGATGTCCGTGTGAATCGCTGCACCGTGCACGATGGGATTGATGCCGCGTGCGAGCCCATCCGGGTTGATGTGCACATGTAGGGGCAGGCCGAGCTCGCGCATGCGCCGGTCGCGAAACTCGATCATGTCGCGAAACTTCCAGGTCGTGTCGACGTGGAGCAGGGCGAAGGGCGGGCGCGCTGGATGGAATGCCTTCAGCGCCAGATGCAGCAGGACCGACGAATCCTTGCCGATCGAATAGAGCATCACCGGTCGGCGAAAGCTCGCCGCCGTCTCGCGCAGCACATGGATGCTTTCGGCTTCGAGACGGTCGAGCCAGGGGCAGGCTGCTGGCACGTCAGGCGGCGCTTGCGACGGCGGGTACGGCGGCCGCTGGCCAATCGAGCAGCCCGGTCTGCACACCCAGGCGCTCGAGCATGGTCAACGCCTCGCGCCTGAGCTGGAGGTCGCCGCGGCCCTCGGCCTTGGTGGGATCGCGCCGGATGTGGCTGCCGCCGTCTCGGCGCGTGCCGTCGAGCGAGCGACCGAGATCGCTCTCGATCGCCTTCATATGCTCGCGGCGGGCCAGCCAGACGGCATCGGCCAGGTGCGCCCAGTCGCGTCGCTTGCCCGCGAAGTGATCGAGCAGGGCGGCCACCGCCTCGACGGGATGCACGACCAGACGCTCATAGGGCATCAGCTTAACATGGGCGGGATGGCGTGCCGCCATCTCCTGGAAGGAGATGAACTGTCGTGCGTAAGAAGGCAGCCCGAGCTCGAACAGATAATCGCGAAACGGCATGCCTGAAAGTGGACGGCCGGCCACCATGCTGTAGGCGGTATCCCGGTGCTCCTGGCAGTAGCGGTAGTAGGACGCCGCCTGGTCGACTGGATTGCGATAGACGAGGGCGATCCGTCCGCCACGGCCGCGACCGGCGGCGCGTTCCATCGCCGACACCCGCACCGGCGTGTAGCGCCGGGGCGCCAGGTCGACCGGGGTGTAGCGAAAATTCGCGGCCTCGTGGAAGTAGTCGTACCCCGGGACGTGGAACTTGCCCTGTGCCCACCATTCGAGTTTGCGACCGAGCGCGCCGAACCCGGGACACACGGTGTGGCCGATGAACAGGTTATCCACCGGCAGGGTGCCGCGGATACGGAACAACGGACCGCCGCGGAAGTGCCGGAAATCGAACGGAGGACCCGACTCGGCACCGAAGACCCGACCTGTCAGCCGGTCCTCTATTCGACCGCCACGGTCGAGATGGCAGAGGAAGGAGATCGAATAGCGAAGGAACCAAGTCCCGGAGCGCGGAACGGTCGACAGGACTGGCGTAGGGCTGGAGTCGAACATCACACACAATACGTAGCGAGACTTGTTTGTCTCCCCATGCGAAAACTATCGCATATCAGGCGACAATCGAGTGTGATTGCGTTCACATGGCAGAAATGTGATTCGAATCACAATTCGGGAACGGATTTTGAAATGACTCTGACTGCACTAGTTCTCAATCAAGGGGCGGATCGCAAGGTCAGTGGCGCGATCGAGACGCTGGAGGATGATCGGTTGCCGGCCGGCGACGTTACGGTCGGGGTCGACTATTCGACCTTGAACTACAAGGACGGATTGGTGCTGACCACGGGCGGCGGGCTGGTGCGGACGTGGCCCCATGTCGGCGGCATCGACTTGGCCGGCGTCGTCGAGTCGTCGGACAGCTCCGCCTTCCGCCCCGGTGACCGGGTGGTGCTGAACGGCTGGCGCGTCGGCGAGTTGCGTTGGGGCGGTTATGCCACCAAGGCGCGCGTCAAGGGTGACTGGCTGGTCAAGTTGCCGCCATCGATCTCGACCCGCCGGGCCATGGCCATCGGGACGGCCGGCTACACCTCGATGCTGTGCGTGCTTGCATTGGAGAAGCACGGCGTGCTCCCCGCGACTGGCGAGGTCCTGGTGACCGGGGCGGCGGGAGGAGTGGGTTCCGTCGCGGTCGCGATCCTTGCCAAGCTCGGCTACACGGTCGTCGCCGCCACCGGCCGGCCGGAGGAAGGCGACTATCTCAAGTCGCTCGGCGCCGCCATCGTCATGCCGCGCAAGGAGCTTGCCGAAGCTCCCGACCGCCCCCTTCTCTCTGAAAGGTTCGCGGGCGTCGTCGACACGGTCTCCGGCGTCATGCTCGCCAAGGCGCTCGCCCAGCTGAGATACGGCGGTGCCGCCGCCGTCTGTGGCCTGGCTGGCGGGGCTGCGTTCCCCGGCTCGATCCTGCCTTTTATCCTGCGCGGCGTGACGATGTACGGCATCGATTCGGTGATGCTGCCCAAGGCGCCTCGCGAGGAGGCCTGGCGTCGGCTCGCCACCGACCTGCCGCTCGACAGGCTCGACGCCACGGTGAGCGAGGCCGGATTGTCCGACCTGATGGCGCTCGCTCCCAGAATTCTCAAGGGCGAGATCCGCGGCCGCATGGTGATCGACGTGAAGAGATGAATATTCCTCAATGCAGGATGAAGTGGTCGCGTGGCCGTGCACGGCCGGTGCTGCTAGTCTAGGTCGCCGCTTACGCCCAAGCACATAGGTCCGCCATGTCGACTTCCGCCATTCCATCCGCCAACAATCTCGACGCCTTCCTGATGCCGTTCACCGCGAATCGGCAGTTCAAGAAGAACCCGAGGCTCCTGGCCAAGGCCAAGGGCGTGCACTACTGGACACCCGAGGGACGCCGCATCATCGACGGCACGGCCGGCCTGTGGTGCGTCAACGCCGGCCACGGCCGCGAGGAGATCAAGGCGGCGATCGCTGCCCAGCTCGAGGAGATGGATTACGCGCCGTCGTTCCAGATGGGCCATCCCAAGGCGTTCGAGCTTGCCGCCCGCCACGCCGCCCTGCTGCCCGGCGACCTCAATCACGCCTTCTACTGCAACTCCGGCTCCGAGGCCGTCGACTCCGCCCTCAAGATCGCGCTCGCCTACCAGCGTGCCCGCGGCCAGGGCACGCGGACCCGCTTCGTCGGCCGCGAGCGCGGCTATCATGGCGTCGGCTTCGGCGGCATCTCGGTCGGCGGCATGGTCAACAACCGCAAATGGTTCGGCGCCATGCTGCCCGGCGTCGATCACCTGCCGCACACCCACCTGCCGGAGAACGCCTTTTCCAGGGGCGAGCCGGAGCATGGCGGCATCGCCCTCGCCGACGAGCTGGAGCGCATCGTTGGCCTGCATGACGCGTCGAACATCGCCGCGGTCATCGTGGAGCCTTGTGCCGGCTCGACCGGCTACCTGCCGCCGCCCAAGGGCTACCTGAAGCGCCTGCGCGAGATCTGCGACAAGCACGGCATCTTGCTGATCTTCGACGAGGTCATCACCGGCTTCGGCCGGCTGGGCACCGGCTTCGCCGCCGAAAGGTTCGGCGTGCTGCCCGACCTGATGACCGTCGCCAAGGGCATCAGCAACGCCACCGTGCCGATGGGCGGCGTGTTCGTGCGCAAGCATGTGTTCGACGGACTGATGAGCGGGTCGGAGAACGCCATCGACCTGTTCCATGGCTACACCTACTCGGCCCATCCGCTGGCCTGTGCCGCCGCCTCGGCAGTGCTCGACATCTACCGCGACGAAGCGCTGTTCCAGCGCTCGGCGGAGCTGTCGCCCTACTGGGAGGACGGCGTGCACTCGCTGAAGGGCCTGCCCAACGTCGTCGACATCCGCAATCTCGGCCTGGCCGCCGGCATCGATCTCGCTCCCAAGGGCGCGGTCGGCACACGCGGCTACGAGGCCTTCGTCAAGGCATTCGAGCTCGGTCTGATGGTGCGCCAGTCGGGCGATGCCATCGCCATGTCGCCCCCGCTGGTCATCGAGAAGGCCCAGATCGACGAGATCATCGACATCACGGCCAGGACCATCAAAGCCGTCGCCTGACGCGCGGCTGAAAGTTAAAGACAAGGTCCCTCGCTGCGCCAAGGGGATGACACCTCCTTTGTCATCCCCAGCGCAGCGAGGGGCCTTTTTGCTGGTTGCCATCCTTCGTTCTCATTAGGGAGGGCGCGTGACTGGATCGGACTCCAATCTCGCCGTCTTCCTCGGGGAGCTGGCGGCACTGGCGCATATCGCCATCGCACTCGCCGTCACCTTCCATGTGCTGCTCTACAAGCGCGATGTGGGTTCCGCGGTGGCCTGGATCGGCATCGCCTGGCTGTCGCCTTTCTTGGGCGGCATGCTCTACGCCACGATGGGCATCAACCGCGTCAAGCGGCGCGCCCAACGCCTGCGACGCGAGCGCCTGGTCGCCAGCGACGAAGCGACTACCCAGGTGATCGCCGCGTCGGCCGCCACCGATCCGTACTCACCGCTCGAGTTCGCCGTCGGTCGCCTGACCGGGTTGCCGTGCCAGGACGGCAACCGGATCGAGATGCTGCACAACGGCGATCAGGCTTATCCGCGCATGCTGGCCGCCATCGAGGGCGCCCGGCACAGCGTCGGCCTGGTAAGCTACATTTTCCGGGACGACAAGGCGGGCCGGGCCTTCCACGAGGCCCTGATCGCCGCCCGGCAGCGCGGCGTCGACGTGCGCGTCCTGATCGACGGCGTCGGCGGCGGCTATTTCTGGTCGGGTACCTTCCAGGTGCTGGCGAAGGCGGGCGTCCCTGTCGCACGGTTCCTCCACTCGTACCTGCCTTGGCGGATGCCGTTCGTGAACTTGCGCAACCATCGCAAGGTGCTGGTGGTCGACGGCCGGCTCGCCTTCACCGGAGGGCTCAACATCGGAGCCGAGAACATCCGGGCCGACAATCCGCCTGCGATCGTGCTGGACACGCACTTCCAGCTCGAAGGCCCGATCGTCGAGCAACTCACCGACGCCTTCGCCGACGACTGGTTTTACACGACCGGCGAGCGGCTCCTGACCGATCGCTGGTTCCCGCCTCTAGAAAAGGTTGGGCCGGTCAAGGCGCGCGTCGTCACCTCGGGACCGGACGAGGACATGGAGCAGATCGAGTTCGTCGCCCTGCATGCGATTTCCTGTGCACAGAGGTCGATCCGCGTGGTGACGCCGTACTTCCTGCCGCCCGACCCGCTGACCATGGCGCTGGGCCTTGCGGCGCTGCGCGGCGTCAAGGTCGACATCGTGCTGCCCGAGCACTCCAACTATGCCATCCTCGACTGGGCGCGGCGCGTGCCGCTTCGGTCCCTGATCGTTTCGGGCTGCAACGTCTGGCTCAGGCCCGCGCCCTTCGATCATTCCAAGCTGATGGTGATCGACGATCGGTGGTCGCTGATCGGCAGCGCCAACTGGGACACGCGCAGCTTCCGGCTCAACTTCGAGCTCAATGTCGAGCTGCACGATCCGGCCTTCGCCCAGCAGATCGTCGCGGCGACGGCCGCGACTCAGCATCTGCGGCTCGCCGATCTCGACAACGAGCCGCTGCCCCTGCGCCTGCGCAACGGCGCGGCCCGCCTGCTGCAGCCCTACCTGTAGAGCCGGCGCAAGCGGTCGCGACGTTGCGGCCGGTGCTCGGGCCGGGCGCGCAGGCCGGTCGGGTCGATCTTCCAGTGGTCGCCGATCGCCAGCTCGAGGCGGATAGGACGATGATCCGACGGGCCGAAGGCGAGCGCCGACGAGGACCGGCACTCGAGATAGTGCACCAGGCAACGATCGAGCCGGAACGGGACGACGTTGCTGGCGAAGTGGGTCGGCTCGAGTGGCCCGACATCCCTGAAGTCGGGCAACTCGACAGGGCCCACCATGTTGTAGTCGCCGATGATGGCCGAGGGCCGGCCGCGCAGCGCGGCCGCGCAGCGCTCGAGCTGCCGCCGGTTCAGGAGCTGGCCGTGCGAAAGATGGACATTGGCAAACTGGACGTCGCCGATCTGCACCAGCTGAGCCCGCCGCCGCGGCAGCCGCCCGGGCAGGCGCGAGGCGGGAAGCGAGAGCGCTCGCGGTGCGGCGAAGCGATGCGGGCTCCACACCGCCAAGCCATGGATGCGGCCGAGCCACGACAGGCGATGGAAATGGCCGCCCACCATGTGGGGCAGGGCCTCGATATGCTGGGTCGCCTCCTGCATCAGCATGACGTCCGGCTTTTCGCGCCCGATCAGCGCCGCGACGTCCTCGACTGCAGCTCCGGTGATACGCAACAAATTCCAGCTGATGACCTTCACTGGCCAAACATAGACTGGCGCTGCCGATCTGTGCACACTTTCCACCGACACGGGCCACGAATCGGGATGGAGACGACATGAGGGTGGTGATAACCGGCGGGGCGGGTTTCCTGGGCAAGAAGCTGGCGCGCCGGATCCTGCAGCAGGGCGCGCTCGCCGATGCCGACGGTCAGGCTCGCCCGGTGAGCGAGCTGATGCTGTTCGACGTCGGCGAGGCGAAGGGGCCTGGGCTCGACGACCCGCGGGTCAAGGCGCTGGCCGGTGACATCGCCAATTTCGCCACGGTGCAAAGCATCGTGCAGGGTGCCGACACGGTGTTCCATTTCGCCGCCGTGGTCAGCGCCGGCGCCGAGGCCGACTTCGATCTCGGCTACAAGGTGAACCTCGACGGCACCCGCAACGTGCTGGAGGCGTGCCGCGCGCTCGGCACCAATCCGCGGGTCGTCTTCACCAGTTCGCTGGCCGCCTTCGGCGGCGATCTGCCGCCCGCGGTCACCGACGACACGCCGCTGACGCCGCAGACCTCCTATGGCGCGCAGAAATCGATCGGCGAGTTCCTGGTCCGCGACTATACCCGCAAGGGCTATTTGCGTGGCACGGCGGTGAGGCTGCCCACGATCTGCGTGCGCACCGGCCTCCCGAACAAGGCCGCCTCGACGTGGGCAAGCTCGGTGGTGCGCGAGCCGCTGACCGGTGTCGACGTCGTCTGCCCGGTGACGCCCGAGACCGTGATGGTGGTGCTGAGCCCGCGCAAGACGGTCGAAGCCTTCCTGCGCCTGCACGACCTGCCGGTCGACGCCTTCGGTCCCGGCAGGACGCTGTTGCTGAACGGCATCAACGTCACCGCCAGGGAGCTCGAGCAGGCCGTCGCCCGCCATGCCGGCAACCGCCGCGTCGGCAAGGTGACGTGGCAGCACGATCCGGCGATCCAGAAGATCTGCGACGGCTGGCCCCAGGGAATCGATTCGACGCGCGCCCGGGCGCTGGGCTTCGAGATCGACAAGGATCTGGACGAGGTCGTGCGCAATTTCATTGCCGACGACCTCGAAGATCAGATGAAGATCGCCCGGCCGGGGTGATTTTCCTCCCCGGCGAGAGCCGCTACGGAGTGGATGTATTGCGAATCGCTCCCCGACTATGGGGGAGATTCGAAGGATGTCCACTTCTTAGCGGCTTCGCTGGGAATACCCCCAGCACGCCAGCGCGCACCCCGATCTTCATAGGAGTTCCCCACCGGCCCGAGGGCCGACCTGCCGTGTCAAGAAACTGGCAGCAAGCCGCCAGTTTCTTACTAGGACCTCACCGCCCGCGCAGCATGCGCCAGCCGTTCTGCAGGTGGCGCAGCGGCCCCCACACGTGCCGGCTGCGGATCATCTGCCAGCGCTGCGGCTCGTTGTCCGGCCCGGCGATCGGGCCGGCGTCGTCGACATAGTCGGTGATGCCGACCGCGTCGGTGTCCCACGGGCCGGTGGTCTTGAAGATGGTCGTGCGCGCGCCGTAGCCGGCGAGGCTGCGGCTCATGCCTGCCGCCATGAAATCCATGTAGCGCGGGAGCGCTTCGCCGGAAATGGAAGGGGTTCTTCTCCAGATAGCGCAGCGCCTCCGTCGTGTTGGCGGGATAGCGCGGCGAGAAGAAATCGTCGATCACGACGATGCCTTCGGCATTGACGATGCGATTGGCGAATTCCAGCTCGCGGTAGACCGCCGTGCCGGTGTGCTCGCCGTCGATGTGAAACCACCGCACGGTCTGGTGCATCGCCTGCAGGTCGAGCTTGGCCGGAAGGTCGGCCGACGGGCCCGACAGCGGGACGATGTTCCCCGGCTCGACGCCCACGGAGCGGATGGCGCGATGAACCGCTTGCTCGTCCAGCCGCAGGTCGCAGAGATAGAGCTTCTCGGCGCCCTTGCGGTAGGAGGCCAGCACCGACGCCGACCGGCCGCGCCATACGCCGATCTCGAGCAGGTCGCCCGTGATCTTTGCCTGCTGGTCGAGCAGCACGCGCCACACGCAGTAGGACTGGAACATGAACCAGCCCGGGATGGCGTCGATCTTCTCCCAGCTCAACATCGCCCAGCCCAGCCCTCGGTCGCC
>LNFM01001295.1_pt1 | contig 62871 bp, 68 predicted proteins | sample 596031 | NCBI WGS metagenome assembly LNFM01 (sample SAMN04254537, study PRJNA301005) | activated carbon metagenome | isolation source: dual media filters at the Ann Arbor, Michigan drinking water treatment plant | place: USA: Ann Arbor
TTGCCCCCGCGCTGCCGCTCGACTTGCATGTGTAAAGCATGCCGCCAGCGTTCAATCTGAGCCAGGATCAAACTCTTCAGTTCAATCCTTCCAAAGCTTCAAACTCGCTTGACGTATTTCTACCTCTTGCGAGCACTCTATCTATTACCTTCGCAGCATCACACATCCGCCCAGAGTCTCCCCCAAGCAAACGTGCAACACCCGCCAGAGTGCCCACATCTATCGGCTGTTCAAACTGTTAAAGAGCGACGCCGCTGACCGGCGAAAGGCGCGCATTATACGGACCGAGAATCGAGGGTCAACCCCTGCGACGAAGAATTCGCGATGCGCGTCGCGAATTCCGCATCGAATCCGCGCTACTGCAGGGTCACCCGCGCAAATTTCCGCTTGCCCACCTGCAGCACCATGGGCTCTCCGCGCGGCAAGGTCGCCGCACGATCAGATACCTTCTCCCCGTTCAGGCGCACGCCGCCCTGATCGATCATGCGCAGCGCCTCGGAGGTGCTCGACGTGAGTCCCGCCTGCTTCAGCACCTGCGCGAGAGAGATCGCGTCAGCACCAGTCCCGAACGAGAACTCCGGCATTTCTTCGGGGATCTCGCCTTGCTTGAATCGCGCCTCGAATTCGACCAGGGCCGTCTGCCCCGCACCCGCCCCGTGGAATCGGCTGACGATCTCCTGCGCGAACAGCACCTTCACGTCGCGCGGATTGCGCCCCGCTTCGACCTCGGCCTTCCAGCGCCGGATCGTCTCGAGCGATTCGAAGGACAGCAGCTCGATATAGCGCCACATCAACTCGTCCGAAACGGACATCAGCTTACCGAAGATCTCGTTCGGTGCTTCGTTGATACCGACGTAGTTGCCCAGCGACTTCGACATCTTCTGGACGCCGTCGAGCCCTTCTAGCAGCGGCATGGTCAGGATGCATTGCGGCGGCTGGCCGTGATGCTTCTGCAGCTCGCGCCCCATCAGCAGGTTGAATTTCTGGTCGGTGCCGCCCAGCTCGATGTCGGCCCGCAGCGCGACGGAGTCGTAGCCCTGCACCAGGGGATAGAGGAACTCATGGATCGCGATCGGCCGGTTTTCCCGATAGCGCTTGCCGAAATCGTCGCGCTCCAGCATGCGCGCTACCGTGTGGGTCGCGGCGAGCTTGATCATGTCGGCCGCCGACATCTTGCCCATCCAGGTGGAATTGAAGCAGACCTCGGTCCGTTCGGCGTCGAGAATCTTGAAGACCTGCTCCTTGTAGGTCGTCGCATTCTGCGCAATCTGGTCGGTGCTGAGCGGCGGCCTCGTGGCGTTCTTGCCCGTGGGGTCGCCGATCATGCCGGTGAAGTCCCCGATCAGGAACAGCACGTGGTGCCCCAGCTCCTGGAACTGGCGCAGCTTGGATATCAGCACCGTGTGGCCCAGGTGCAGGTCGGGCGCGGTCGGGTCGAAGCCCGCCTTCACGCGCAACGGACGACCGAGGCGAAGCTTGTCGACGAGTTCCTGTTCGATCAGCAACTCGTCGCAGCCGCGCTTGATGACTTCGAGCTGTGTCTCGACGGAAGGCATGGGATGGAGTGGCGGAATCGGGATGGCGGCTCAGGCCCCGCCCGCTCGAGGGCCCATGTTGCACTGCGGCCAGGGGCGCCGGCATCTGCTACCATCTCCCCGTTTGGAGACCTGATTGGCTGGGCCGATGACCGCAAAAAACGAGGCCGCGATTGTAGCCGAAAAGCCTGCCGCAGCCCTGTCTGCGAGCGGGCTGCGCGTGCTGCTCGTGCTCTCCTCACTGCCCCTCCTCGGGGTTGTGGGGGCATTCGGCATCGCCCCCCAGACGGCCACCGACTCGATCGAGCGCAGGCAAGTGACGGTCGACATCGCCCTGGCGCCGACCACCCTCGTGCCGGATCGAGAGGCCATGCAATACCGGCGAGAGGAGCGGATTCAGCGCGGCGACACGGTCGGCGCCTTGCTTGCCCGCCTGCAGGTGGACGATCCGGAAGCGCTGGCATTCCTGGCGCGCGATCGGAGCACACGGGTCTTTCATCAGCTCGTCCCCGGCCGGTCCGTCAAGGCGGTGGTCGATGAGTCGGGCCGGCTGCTCGAGTTGTTCTACCGGGGTGACTCGACCGCGCTCAAGCTCGAACGCGCCGCGACCGGATTCACCATCGCCGGCGATACGCCCGACCTGGAAACCCGGACGGAGATGAAGTCCGGGGTCATCGAAAGCTCTCTCTTCGCCGCGACCGATGCCGCCGGCGTTCCCGACGCCATCGCCATGCAACTGGCCGATGTCTTTTCGAGCGACGTGGATTTCCATCGCGACCTGCGCAAGGGCGATCGCTTCGCCGTCGTGTTCGAGATGCGCCATGCCAACGGCGAGCTGACAGGTGCCGGCCGCATCCTGGCCGCTGAGTTCATCAACCAGGGTCGGGTGCTGCAGGCCATCTACTTCGAGGATGGCACCGGTCGTGCCGGCTACTACACGCCGGACGGCCGCAACATGCGCAAGGCGTTCCTGCGCTCACCGCTCGAGTTCTCCCGGGTGACGTCGGGCTTCTCGACTGCGCGCTTTCATCCGGTGCTGCAGACCTGGCGAGCCCACAAGGGTATCGACTACGGCGCGCCGACCGGCACTCGGATCCGGGCTACGGCAGACGGTTTCGTCGATTTCGCCGGCCGTCGCAACGGCTACGGCAACACGATCATGCTGCGTCACGCGAACGGCGTGACCACGCTGTATGGCCACCTTTCCGCCTTCGCTCCGGGCATGCGTGCCGGCACCCGGATTGCCCAGGGCGACATCATCGGCTATGTGGGCATGACGGGCCTCGCCACAGGCCCGCACGTGCACTACGAATTCCTGGTCCACGGCATCCACGTCGACCCGCTGCGCCGCGCACCTCAGCCCGGGCCAGCGTTCACGGCAAGTGCCCGCTCGAGATTCGACGAGGTTGCGCGTGAGCGGATTTCGACGGTCGAATTGCTGCGCGAGGTGGATCTCGCCGCTCTGGAGTAGAACTGCACCGGCAGCAGACCAATGCAAACGGGGCCCGCGGGCCCCGTTTCTACTTCGTCGCCGCCAATCGGCCGGTCAGGCCGAGAACGACGAACCGCAACCGCAGGTGGAAGTCGCGTTCGGATTCTTGATCACGAACTGCGCACCTTCGACGTTCTCCTGGTAGTCGATCTCGGCACCAACGAGGTACTGGTAGCTCATCGGATCGATCAGCAGCGTGACGCCATTCTTGTGCATGGCGGTGTCGTCTTCCTGGCGGTCTTCCTCGAAGCTGAATCCGTACTGGAAGCCCGAACACCCGCCACCGGACACGAATACCCTCAACTTGAGATCGGGATTCCCTTCCTCGTCGATCAACTGGCGGACCTTGTCGGCCGCGTTGTCGGTGAAGACGAGCGGTACTGGCATTTCAGTGACGGCGTTCACGGGTTACCCCCAAAGACTCTCTGACACCTCATTATCCGGCCGCGTTCGACCGAGGGTCAATCACCGGTCGATGCGGATGGCGCAGGAGTAGATAGCGTCGGCTGCGCCGATTTCAAGGCCACGACCTTGGGCTGAACGTCACCTTCCTGGTGCACGAGGCGGCCCTGGACCACGGCCCCGAGCTGGATCTCGAGGGTACGGTACAGGACATCCCCGGTGACCTTGGCCTTCGATTGCAGTTCCACGTACTCGGTGCCCTGGACCGGCCCGACCACGGTGCCGTTGATCACGGCGTGCGAAACACGAATTTCGCCATCGATCTGGGCTTGCTCCGAGAGCACCAGCGTGCTCGACTCGTCGCCCGTGGCAATGACGTTGCCGCGCACGCGACCGTCGACCCGCAGGCCGCCGGAGAACGTGATGTTGCCTTCGACCACCGTACCGGCACCGACCAGGCTGTCAATGCGTGTCTGCGGCTTGGATACCTTGTTTCCGAACATGATGCTGGATCCTCCCGTGGCTTCAGAGGTTGAAGGTCTCCGACGACTTGGGTGTCGTGGACCCATGTTCGATCACGCGCGCATGCACGCGTTTCACGATTGCGCCGCCGGTCACCGTGAAGCTGCCTTCGACGCGCTGGAAGAACTTGAAGTTGAGGCGGACGCCGCCGCTCTCTGCACTATCGGCTGGCACGGTCATCACTGAAGGGCGGCCATCTTGCTCCAGGTCCACGACGAGCTGCAAGCGCCCCTGAAACTCCCGCCGCTGTCGCGACTGAACGACAAGCAGCCGATAGCGGTACTCCCCGGGCAAGGCATCGGGCTCGACGCGAAAGCGGTTGATCGTGATCGTCCCGGGCTCGCCGTTGGCCATGAGCGACTGGAAGAAGGCGAGGTCCTCCTTGAGAGTCGAGTTCTCGGCCGTGGTCGCCTCCATCTGCTGCGCGACGCTCTCATGCGTGGCGACCTCGATCTGCAGTTGCCGTTCCGCCGCGGCCAGAGTCCGTCGCAGCGCCTCGTTCTCCGCCTTGAGGCCCTCCACCTGACGCGACAGCCGGTCCTGCTCCTTGTCCGATTCCATCCGGTGGAATCCCGCGAGCCGACGGCCGAAGTCGAAAGTACCCCACGCGATGATCATCACCAGACCGAGCAGCACGCCGGTCAGCAGTACGCGCCAGTACCACGGGACGTGGGTACGAATGGCGACCCGTGGAGCGGCGATCCCGAAGCGCCGCTTGATGTTCTTCAGAACAGCCACGTCGTTTCCGTCTCGCCGAGGAGGGGGAACGTCACCCGATCACGACAGGTCTGGCGCCAACAAAAAAGCCGCCCAGGGGCGGCTTTTCGTTGAACCAGGTCGCATCCGACGAACATCAGCGCTTCGAGAATTGCTTCCGGCGACGCGCCTTGTGCAGGCCGACCTTCTTGCGTTCGACTTCGCGGGCGTCGCGAGTGACCAGTCCAGCCTTCTTGAGAGCGGGCTTGAGCGCCGCGTCGTATTCGATCAGCGCGCGCGCAATGCCATGACGAACAGCACCCGCCTGACCGGATTCACCGCCGCCCGTGACGTTCACGGTGATGTCGAAAGTGCCCAGATGGCTGGTCACTTCCAGCGCCTGGCGCACGACCATGCGGCCGGTTTCGCGCGAGAAGAACACGTCCAGTGGCTTGCCGTTCACCTGGATGTCGCCCTTGCCGGGCTTGATGAACACCCGGGCTACCGCGCTCTTGCGGCGACCCGTACCGTAGTTGTACTGAACAGCCATCGGTCGAAAGTCCTCTTATCAGATGGCCAGCGCTTTGGGCTGCTGCGCCGAGTGGGGGTGCTGGGCGCCGGCATACACCTTGAGCTTCTTCAGCATGGCATACCCGAGCGGTCCCTTGGGCAACATGCCCTTCACCGCAGTCTCCAGCACCCGGCCGGGGAACCGCGCGTGCAGCTTCTCGTAAGTGGTGCTGTAGATACCACCCGGATAGCCGCTATGGCGATGGTAGGTCTTCTGGGTCGCCTTGTTGCCGGTCACCTTGATGCGATCGACGTTGACGACGACGATGAAGTCGCCCGTGTCCACGTCTTGCCGCGCAGGCGACGAGCCACTTCCACCGCCACGCGGCCGAGCACCTTGTCGGTGGCGTCGATCACGTACCAGTCGTGCTGGACTTCCTGGGGCTTGGCGGAAAAGGTCTTCATCACGGAAGCGTTGGAGCGATGCCTGAAACGGAAAGCGGCGGAGTATAGGCGACCCGCAGAATGCGTGTCAAACCGGCCAAATGGTGCCTACAACCCCGGGGGTGCTACCCCTCTGGGCCTTTTCCACCCTGCATGACCCTGTGATAATTCAAGCCTCTAGCCCCCAACGGCTGGCCGCGTTCTAGGGACCGCGCCGCCTTCTTCATGCGCAAGCTCTGGCTCATTTTCGCCCAGGCCGCCACGGTTTCCCTGGCGGTGCTGTTTGTCGTCTCGACCTTGCGGCCGGACCTGCTGAGCTTCGGCGGGCGCAATGGCGGCATCGTCACAGTCCGGGAGACCCAGCGCCCCGCGGCCGACGCCGACATCGGCTCGTACAGCACGGCCGCCAAGAAATCCATGGGTGCGGTGGTGAACATATTCACGAGCAAGGACGTCAAGACCCCGCGCCACCCGTTCATGGACGACCCCGTGTTCCGGCGCTTCTTCGGCGACCAGTTCGACGGGGAACCACAGCGCTCGGCGAGCCTGGGCTCGGGGGTGATCGTGGGAGCCGAGGGCTTCATCCTCACCAACCACCACGTCATCGATGCCGCCGACGGAATCGAGGTCGCGCTGGCCGACGGGCGCAAGCTCCCGGCGCGCGTCGTCGGTACCGATCCCGACACTGACCTCGCCGTGCTCAAGGTCGAAGGCAAGGACCTGCCCGCCATCACCTTCGGGCAATCGGACAACCTGCAGGTGGGCGACGTCGTGCTCGCCATCGGCAATCCTTTCGGCGTCGGGCAGACCGTGACCATGGGTATCGTGAGCGCGCTTGGCCGCAGCCATCTTGGCATCAATACCTTCGAGAACTTCATCCAGACCGATGCGGCGATCAATCCTGGAAACTCCGGCGGTGCGCTGGTAGATGCGTCAGGCAGCCTGGTGGGCGTGAACAGCGCCATCTACTCCCGCAGCGGCGGCAGCATGGGAATCGGCTTCGCGATCCCGGTCAGCATCGCGCGCCAGGTGTTCGACCAGATCATCACGACCGGTTCGGTGACCCGCGGCTGGATCGGCGTCGAAGTGCAGGACCTGACTTCGGAACTGGCGGAGTCCTTCAAGCTGCCCAGCACCGAAGGCACCCTCATTGCCGGGGTCCTCAAGAACGGTCCGGCAGACCGAGGCGGCATCAAACCCGGCGACATCCTGGTCGGCGTCGAAGGCAAGCCGGTGACGGATTCGTCGTCGATGCTGAATCTCGTGGCTGCCCTGCAACCAGGCAAGCAGGCGACCTTGCGCCTGATACGCGGCGGCAATGAAGTGAAGCTCAAGATCACGGTGGGCAAGCGCCCGCGGCCGCAGCGTCGCGAAGAATAGGGGGTCGGCAACGCGACTGGCCCCGCGGCCAGCGAAGCTGGGGCGCACGGGCCCCCTGTCGCGTTGGAGTCGGTGGGTGGCCGGTCAGGCGCCCGTGCCCGATTCCTCCGCGGGCTTCTTCTGCGCGACGAACGACGCCACGATGATGCCGGCCTCGTACAGAAACCAGATGGGGATCGCAAGCATCACCTGCGACAGCACGTCGGGCGGAGTCACGACCGCCGCGAGCACGAAGGCCCCCACGATCACGTAGGGCCGGATCTCGCGCAGCTTGGCCACGGTCACCATGTTGAGCTTCACCAGCAATACCACCGCAATCGGGACCTCGAAGGTCACTCCGAACGCGGCGAACATGCCGAGCACGAAGTTGAAGTAGTTCTCGATGTCCGGGGCGACCGTGATGCTCTGCGGGGCGATCGAATACACGAACTTGAACACCACGCCGAACACGAAGAAATAGCAGAACCCGACGCCAAGGAAGAACAGCACCGTGCTCGCGAACACCATCGGCAGGACGAAGCGCTTCTCGTGGGTGTAGAGGCCCGGCGCCACGAACGCCCATGCCTGGTACAGCACGTAGGGCAACGCCACGGCGAACGCGACCATCAACGCCACCTTCACCGGGATGAGGAACGGAGTCACGACGCCGGTCGCGAGCATCTTCGTGCCCTCCGGCAACGCCAGCATCAGCGGGTGCGCGAGCAGATCGAACAGGTTCGATGCCCAGGGGAACACGCAGACGAACACAATGAGGACGGCAATCAACGCGCGCACGAGGCGATCGCGCAGTTCGATGAGATGCGAGAGGAACGAATCCGGTTCGTTCACGATTGCGTGTGCCGGGCAGTGCCGCGGCGCGTTACTCCTGACGTCACGCGCGCTGCTTCAGGATTGGACGGCGGTGTGCGCCGGCGAAGCCGGCGCGGCTACCGGGTCACGGCCGCTCGAGGCCGCGGAACCCAATCCGAGCTCGAGCTGTGGCGACGGATCGGCGTCGTCGGGATTCGCTGGCGCCGGTTCGCCCGCCGCCGTCGCGGCAGCACCACCCGCCAGACCGAAGTGCATCATCGGGTTCGACAGACGGTTGAATTCCTCCTCCGTCTTGCGGACTTCGGTCTGGATATCCTCGGCGTGGGACTTGACCGACTGCTCGAAGCTCTGTGCGGCGTCGGTCATGGTCTTCTTCAAGTCCTTCAACTCCGACGCATCGATCTCGCGATTGATGTCCGCCTTCACGTCGGCGACATAGCGCTGCATGCGCCCGAACAAGGCCCCGGCGGTACGCGCCACCTTGGGCAGACGCTCCGGTCCGATGACGACGAGTGCGACCACGCCGATCACCATCAGTTCGGAGAAGCCGATGTCGAACATGGTACGCGCTCCGGCGGTACTCGGGCGCTACGCCTTGCTCTTGTCCTTCACTTCGCCGTCGATGGTCTGGCCGGTGCCGGCACCCTCGAGCTTGGCGGCGTTCGGCGCCTTGTCCTCTTCGGTCTTCATGCCTTCCTTGAAGCCCTTCACGGCTCCGCCGAGGTCCTGCCCGATGTTGCGCAGCTTCTTGGTGCCGAAGATGAGCAACACCACCACGAGGACGATCAGCCAGTGCCAGATGCTAAAGCTACCCATGTTTGCTTCTCCTTGAGCGTTGCGGTTTGCGCGCTACGTCGAGCGCGCGATCATGCCCGGCAGCGGGTTGGGGCCGCCGAGAACGTGAAGATGCAGGTGATAGACATCCTGCCGGCCGATTCGTCCTGCGTTGCAGATGACGCGAAACCCGTCTGGGGAACCCTGGTCGGCCGCGAGGCGCTGCACCAGCACCATCAGCCGCCCCATCACGCCGGCGTGCCGAGCCTCGAGCGTGGCCATGGAATCGATGTGTTCCTTCGGGACCGCAAGCAAGTGCACGGGCGTCAGCGGATTGATGTCGTGGAACGCGAGAATCTCTTCGTCCTCGTACACCTTGCGGCTCGGAATCTCGCCTCGCACGATCTTGCAGAAGATGCAGTTGTCGGTACTCATGGATGGAGGGGGTTGGATCAGACCTGCCGTGCCGCCTTCTCGTCGAGGCCGGAAATGCCCTCGCGGCGCCGCAATTCGGCCAGCACGTCGTCGGGCCCGAGACCCGCGTGGGCGAGCATGACGAGGCAGTGGAACCACAGGTCGGCTGTCTCGCGAACGAGGGCCAGTTTATCACCACCCTTCGCAGCGAGGACCGTCTCGGTCGCCTCCTCGCCGACCTTCTTCAGGATCGCATCCAGACCCTTCGCGTACAGGGAGGCCACGTAGGAGCTCCCGGGTTCAGCGCCCTTGCGCGCTTCCAGAGTCTCGGCGATGCGCGCGAGCACGTTCGGATCGATCACGGCATCTCTCCCTTGATTGGTCGCTAGCGCCCGTAGATCTGATCGGGGTCCTTCAGCACGGGTTCGACCTCGACCCAGTGCCCCCCTTCCAGCCGACGGAAAAAGCAGCTCGGCCGACCCGTGTGGCAAGCGATGCCCCCCGTTTGTTCCACTTCGAGCAACACGACGTCGCCGTCACAATCGAGCCCGATGCCCTGGACGCGCTGGATGTGCCCGGACTCCTCTCCCTTGTGCCACAGGCGATTCCGGGAGCGCGACCAATAATGGGCCTCACCCGTGTCCACCGTGCGTTGCAGCGACTCACGGTTCATGTGGGCAACCATCAGGACTCGGCCGGTGGCAGCATCCTGGGCGATCGCGGGCACCAGGCCGCGATCGTCCCACAGCACTTCGTCGAGCCAATCAGCCATCGGTCTGCCGGGTTTCGATGCCCTGGGCGCTCATGTACGCCTTGGCCTCGCCCACGGTGAACTCGCCGTAGTGGAAGATGCTGGCTGCGAGCACGGCATCGGCACGTCCCACTTTCACCCCGTCCACCAGATGCTGCAGGCTGCCCACCCCGCCGCTCGCGATCACCGGAATGTCGAGGGCTTCGGAAAACGCGCGCGTGAGTTCGACATCGAAGCCCTGCTTCGTGCCGTCGCGGTCCATGCTCGTGAGGAGAATCTCGCCGGCGCCAGCGGCCTGCATGCGCTTGCCCCATGCGACGGCGTCGAGGCCGGTCGCGTTGCGACCGCCGTGGGTGAAGACTTCCCATCGCAGCGGATCCGACCCCGGCACGCGTCGCGCGTCGATCGCGACAACGATGCATTGCGAACCGAAGCGGCGTGCCGATTCCTCGACCAGTGCCGGGTTCTGCACTGCCGCCGTGTTGATGCTGACCTTGTCCGCACCGGCGTTGAGCAGCCGGCGAATGTCGGCCACCGATCGCACACCACCGCCCACGGTGAGCGGGATGAACACCTGCTCGGCCACGGCCTCCACCACCGACACGATGGTGTCGCGCCCGTCGGAACTCGCGGTGATGTCGAGAAAGGTCAGTTCGTCCGCGCCCTGGTCGTCGTAACGCTTCGCGATCTCGACCGGATCCCCGGCGTCGCGCAGACCGACGAAATTGACGCCCTTCACCACGCGACCGGCGTTGACGTCGAGACAGGGAATGATGCGTTTGGCGAGGCCCATGGCAGATCCAGCGCGCGGCAGCCGCTCAGCCCTCGCCGGGCCGCCCCAAGAGGGCTGGCCCCCCGGGGGGCAGGGCCGCAGGCCCATCGGCGGGAAACGTCACCTCAAGCCTTCTCGGCGAGTTCGTCGGCGAGCTTCTGCGCCTGGGCGAAGTCGAGCTTGCCCTCGTAGATAGCCCGCCCGGTGATCGCGGCCGGAATGCCCTCGGCCTCCACCGCACAGAGCTTGCGCACATCGTCCAGGTTGGAAATCCCGCCGCTCGCGATCACCGGCACCGTCAGTGCGCGCGCGAGCTCGAGTGTGGCCTCGACGTTGACGCCGGTCATCATGCCGTCGCGACCGATGTCGGTATGGATGATCGCTTCGACGCCATAGTCCTGGAACTTGAGCGCCAGGTCGAGCACGTCGTGCCCCGTCATCTTGGACCAGCCGTCCACCGCCACCTTGCCCTCGCGTGCGTCGAGCCCGACCATGATGTGCCCGGGGAAGGCGTAACAGGCGTCGTGCAGAAAGCCCGGCGTCTTCACCGCCGCGGTGCCGATGATGACGAAGCTGATGCCGTCGTCGAGATAACGCTCGATCGTGTCGAGATCACGGATGCCACCGCCCAACTGCACCGGCACATCCTCGCCGACTGCCTTCACGATGGCCTTGATGGCCTCTTCGTTCTTCGGTTTGCCGGCGATCGCGCCGTTCAAGTCGACCAGATGCAGGCGGCGTGCGCCCTGATCGCGCCAGTGCTTGGCCATGGCGCCGGGGTCTTCGGAGAAGACGGTGGCCTGGTCCATGGCACCTTGCTTCAGGCGCACACAGTGGCCGTCCTTCAGATCGATCGCGGGAATGATGAGCATGATGTTGCTGCGACCGCTGTCGGAAGCAGCGGCCGGGCGCGGACAATCGGCAGTTGGAGGCTCTAGGGCGTTCCCGTGAGGGCTGCTTGGGGCGTTTGCACGGCTGCGGGGGTCCGGCCGTCCCAGGCAACGAAATTCGACAGCAGTCTCAGCCCGGCGTGATGGCTCTTTTCCGGGTGAAACTGTACGGCAAACAGTCTAGACCCGGCGACCGCACTGGTAAACGGGGCCGGATAGTGGGTTTCGCCCGCGATCAGGCCCGGGTCGGCCGGTTCGACGAAATAGCTGTGCACGAAATAGAAGCGCGCGCTCTGGGGGATACCCGCCCATAACGGATGGACGCGGGTTTGGCGTACCTCGTTCCACCCCATGTGGGGGACTTTCAGTTTCGACCCGTCGGAGCCGACCATACGCTCCGCCGGAAAGCGACGGACGCGGCCGGGCAGCAGCCCGAGGCCCGGTGTGTCGCCCTCCTCGCTGCGTTCGAACAGCATCTGCAGGCCGATGCAGATTCCGAGGAACGGCTTGGTCCGTGCCGCCTCGATCACCGCCGGCCGCAGGCCGCGAGCATCGAGTTCGCGCATGCAGTCCGGCATCGCGCCCTGGCCCGGGAACACCACCCGCTCGGCGGAGGCGACCCGGTCCGGGTCACCGGTGACGACGACCTGCCGGCCCGGCGCCACGTGCTCGACCGCCTTGGCAACCGAGCGCAGGTTGCCCATCCCGTAATCCACGACTGCGATGTGCATGGGAAAGCTCGAGCTACAGGACACCCTTGGTGGACGGCATCACACCCGCGGCGCGCGGATCGAACTCCACGGCCATCCGCAGCGCGCGCCCGAAGGCCTTGAACATCGTCTCGGCCTGGTGGTGGGCGTTCTCACCCTTGAGGTTGTCGATGTGCAAGGTGACGCCGGCGTGATTCACGAAACCCTGGAAGAACTCATGGATGAGCTGTGTCTCGAGCTCACCGATGGTGGCCCGCGTGAACTCGGCATTGAGGACGAGCCCGGGGCGGCCGGACAGGTCGATGACCACCCGTGACAGCGCTTCGTCGAGCGGCACATAGGCATGTCCATAGCGGCGCACGCCCAACTTGCCGCCGATCGCCTTGGCGAAGGCCTGCCCCAGGGTGATGCCGACATCCTCCACAGTGTGGTGGCCATCGATGTGCAGATCGCCCTCGGCCTGGATCTCCAGATCGAACAGACCGTGACGCGCGATCTGGTCGAGCATGTGATCGAAGAAACCCACGCCGGTGGCGAGCTTCGAGGCACCGGTGCCGTCGAGATCGACGCGCACGCGGATCTTCGTCTCGAGCGTATTGCGCGTCACTTCGGCGACGCGGGCAGTCATGGCAGGGGGCTTCGGTTCGTTCGGCATAGGTTCAGCGCACGGCGCGGAGGGCGTCAAGGAACACGCGGTTTTCCTCCGGCGAGCTCACCGTCACCCGGAGGCAGTCGGCGAGCAGCGGATGGGCGCCGGACAGATTCTTGATGAGCACACCCCGTGCCTTCAAGCCCTGGAACACCGCCGGCGCGTTCGCGCTACGGAACAGCAGGAAATTCGCCGCACTCGGGAACACCGTGACGCCCTGGATGGACGCGAGTGCCGCCGCCAGTTCGCCCCGTGCCTGAACCAGTGACCTGGCCTGGGCGTCGAGGACGTCCGGGTGGGCGAGCACCGCTTCGCAGACCAGTTGCGACAGCACGTTCACGTTGTAGGGCAACCGCAGCTTGTCGAATTCGTTCAGCCATGCCGGCGGGCCGGCGAGGAAACCGAGGCGCAGTCCCGCGAGACCCAGCTTGGAAAGTGTGCGCATGACCAGCACGTTCGGGCGGCGTCCGAGCTCCGGCAGGAAGCTCGCGCCCGCAAACGCATGATAGGCCTCGTCCAGGACGACCACACCCGGCGCCGCATCCAGCACGCGCTCGAGCGCCGAGCGGTCGAACAGGTTGCCCGTGGGGTTGTTCGGGTATGCAAGCCATAGCAGCGCGGGTCGATGCCGCTCGATGGCCGCCACCAGTGCGTCGCCATCGAGTGTGAAATCCGGCCGTAGCGGCACACCCTCGTACTCGAGGCCGGCCGCGACCGCGAGCATGCGGTACATCACGAACGTCGGCTCGACGCTCATCACGACCGCCCCGGGCTTGGCCACGGCCAGCGTGAGCACCTGGATGATCTCGTCGGAGCCGTTGCCGAGCATGAGCGCCATGCCCTCGGGCACGCCCATGACACGCTGCAGGCGCCGCTTGAGCTCTGCGCCGCCCGGATCGGGATAGCGGTTGAGCGCCGCTTCCGCCGCGAGCTTCGCCACTTCCGCCCGCAGGCTCTCCGGCAAGCGGTACGGGTTCTCCATGGCGTCGAGCTTGACCATGCCGCGAGCGTCGGCCACCTGATAGGCGGCCATGGCGAGCACTTCGGGACGGATGAGCGCCTCCGGACTCACGGCCGGTTGCGTTTCCCGTTTGGTCGCGGGTTTCATCAGGCGTGCATACGGTAGCGGGCGGATGCAGCATGGGCCGGCAGGCCCTCACCGTCGGCGAGTTCGCCGGCCACGATGCCCAGCGTTGCGGCACCCGCGCGCGACACCTGGATCAAACTGGTGCGCTTCTGGAAGTCGTACACGCCGAGCGGCGAAGAGAAGCGCGCGGTGCGCGCCGTCGGCAGCACGTGGTTCGGACCGGCGCAGTAGTCGCCGAGCGCCTCGGAGGCATACCGGCCCATGAAGATAGCTCCGGCGTGGCGCAGCTTGCCGACCCACGCGTCCGGATCGGCCACCGACAACTCGAGGTGCTCCGGTGCAATGCGGTTGGCGATCGCACAGGCTTCGTCGAGATCGCGCACTTTGATCAGCGCACCACGATCGGCCAGGGATTTCCCGATGACGTCCTTGCGCGGCATCGACGGAAGCTGGCGCGTCATGCTCGCAGCCACCGCATCGGCGAAAGCCGCTTCCGGCGTCAGCAGGATTGCCTGCGCCATTTCGTCGTGTTCGGCTTGGGAAAAAAGGTCCATGGCGATCCAGTCCGCACTGGTCAGGCCGTCGCAGATCACCAGGATCTCCGAGGGGCCCGCAACCATGTCGATCCCGACCACGCCGAAGACCCGGCGCTTCGCAGCGGCCACGTACGCATTGCCCGGACCGACGATCTTGTCCACGGCCGGCACCGTGGCCGTGCCGTAAGCGAGCGCACCCACCGCCTGCGCACCACCGATCGCGAACACGCGGTCGACGCCGGCCACGGCTGCCGCAGCCAGCACCAATGTGTTGCGCGCGCCGCCAGGGGTGGGCACCACCATGATGACTTCGGGCACACCTGCCACTTTCGCCGGCAGCGTGTTCATCAGTACGGTCGAGGGATAGGCCGCCTTGCCGCCCGGCACGTAGACCCCGACCCGGTCGAGCGGCGTCACCTGCTGGCCCAGCACGGTACCGTCGGATTCGGTATACCGCCACGACGCCAGCGGCTGGCGCTCGTGATAGGCCCGGATGCGCGCTGCAGCCTGTTCGAGCGCGCGACGCTGCGGCGTGGTGAGTCGGTCGAGGGCCGCTCGCAGGTCCTGCTGCGGAATCTCGAGGGCCGCCATGGACGGTGCGTCGACGCGATCGAAGCGGCACGTGTACTCGAGCACGGCCGCATCACCGCGGCGCCGAACATCGTCGAGAATACCGGCCACGGCGGCGTCGATCGATGCATCCTGGGTGTTCTCGAATGCCAACAGAGCCTCGAGGCGCACATCGAAATCGGCACTCGACGAATCGAGCCGCGCAACGTTCATGCCGCGGCCCGCTCGGATTTGAGCGCCCCCGCGAACGCGTCGATCACGGGTTGCAGCATTGCGCGCTTCAGCTTGAGTGCCGCCTGGTTCACCACCAGCCGCGCCGAGATCGGCATGATCTCCTCGACTGCCACCAGGTTGTTGGCGCGCAGCGTATTGCCGCTCGAGACGAGATCGACGATCGCGTCGGCGAGACCGACCAGTGGCGCCAACTCCATGGACCCGTAGAGCTTGATCAGGTCCACATGCACCCCCTTGGACGCGAAATGGGTCCGCGCCACCTGCAGATACTTGGTCGCCACCTTGAGCCGCGCGCCTTGCTTCACGGCCAGTGCGTAGTCGAAGCCGGCGCACACCGCGACCATCATCCGGCATTTCGCGATATCGAGATCGAGGGGCTGGTAGAGCCCTGCACCGCCGTGCTCGAGCAGGACATCCTTCCCGGCGATGCCCAGATCGGCGCCCCCGTACTGGACGTAGGTCGGGACATCGGAGGCACGGACCACGATGATGCGCACGTCGGCCCGACTGGTGCCGATGATGAGCTTGCGCGAGGTTTCCGGGTCCTCGGCCGCCACGATGCCCGCGGCGGTCAGCAGCGGCGTGGTTTCCTCGAAGATGCGCCCCTTCGAGAGGGCGATGGTGATGCCGTTCACGGCAGGCAAAGCGGAAAGCGGGCGAAGATTGTACCCGACTAACCGGGACTTACGGTGCGTTCCCCACGCGCTGCACCCGGGCGCCGAGTTGCGACAGCTTCTCCTCGATGCGCTCGTAGCCGCGGTCGAGGTGATAGATCCGATCGACCGTGGTGGTTCCTCGGGCGACCAGCCCGGCCAGCACCAGGCTCGCCGACGCGCGCAGATCGGTCGCCATCACCGTGGCGCCCTCCAGGTTGGCCACACCCCGGATCACGGCCGTGTTGCCTTCGACTTCGATGTCGGCACCGAGCCGCCGCAGTTCCTGCACGTGCATGAAACGGTTCTCGAAGATCGTTTCGGTGACCAGGGCGGTACCACGCGCGACGCAATCGAGCGTCATGAATTGGGCCTGCATGTCGGTCGGGAACGCCGGATACGGCGCGGTACGCAGGCTCACGGATTTCGGCGGCCCGTCCATCGCAACACGGATCCAGTCCGCACCCGAGTCGATCCGGGCACCGGCATCGCCCAGCTTGGCGATGACGGCATCGAGGATGTCCGGCCGGGTGTTCTTCAGCGTGACATCGCCGCCCGTGGTTGCAACGGCCGCGAGGAACGTCCCGGTCTCGATGCGATCCGGCATCACGGTCCAGGTGGCGCCGTGCAGCGTCTCGACACCCTCGACCGTGATCACGTCGGTACCGGCACCGGTGATCCGTGCTCCCATCGCAACGAGGCACTGCGCGAGGTCGATGATCTCGGGTTCGCGCGCGGCGTTCTCGATGACCGTCGTACCCTCGGCGAGACAGGCGGCCATCATCAGGTTCTCGGTGCCGGTGACGGTGACCATGTCCATCACCAGCCGTGCCCCCTTGAGGCGCTTCGCGCTCGCATGGACGTACCCGTGCTCGATCGTGATGTCGGCACCGAGGGCCTGCAATCCCTTGATGTGCTGATCCACCGGGCGCATGCCGATGGCGCAGCCGCCGGGCAGCGACACTCGCGCCTCGCCGAAGCGCGCCACCAGCGGCCCCAGCACGAGGATCGATGCGCGCATGGTCTTCACGAGCTCGTAGGGCGCGATGAAGTTGTTCATGCGCGCACCGGACAGGCTGACGCCAAGCTTCTCGTCCAGCGACAGCTCCATGCCCATCTGCGCCAGCAGGTTGAGTGCGGTCGTCACGTCGCGCAGATGCGGGACGTTCTGCACCCGCAAAGTCCCCGGCGTGAGAATCGCGGCACACAGGATCGGCAGCGCTGCGTTCTTCGCGCCGGAGATGCGAATCTCGCCGGCCAGCGGCGCTCCGCCTTCGATGCGCAGCTTGTCCATGGGATCGGGCGGCCCGGGTCAGCCCGCGCCGGGCCGGCACAGGACGGCTGGCCCCCTCGAGGGGAAAGGCCGGAGGCCTGTCGGGGGGGGCATGTCAGTGTCGCCGGGCCGCCCCAAGACAGTGACGCGCCCCCTCGGGGGGAAAGGCCGCAGGCCTGTCGGGGGGGTCATGTCAGTGTCGCCGGGCCGCCCCAAGACAGTGACGCGCCCCCCTCGGGGGACAGCGATCGCAGGGAGCGCAAAGGCAGTTTCAGCCTGGGTCAGCGGGCAGCCCATTCTTCCGGCGTGTAGGTCTTCATGGACAGCGCGTGGATCTCCTCGCGCATGCGGTCGCCAAGTGCTCGATAGACCACCTGGTGCTGCTGGATGCGCGTCTTGCCGCGAAAATCCGGGCTCACGATCACCGCTTCGAAATGCGCACCGTCGCCGTCCACGGCGACGTGTTCGCAATGCAGATTTTCCAGGATGTAACTGCGGACTTTCTCGGGCGTGACCATCTCAAATTCTCGAGCAAACCGTGTTGGTAGGCAGTCCTCGCCGGGGCGCCCCATGAGGGGCACCCAGGGAAAGTGGCCGGTGGGTTATCGCGGGATCGTCCGCTTCAGTGGCGCAGTTTCCAGCCGCGCTTGATCATCTGCAGAGCGATGAATGATAAGGCCGCGAAGCAGATCGCCACAACGACGAGGCTCGTCGTGGGTGGCACGTCGGACGCGTTGAAGAAACCGAAACGAAACCCGTCGATCATGTAGAAGAACGGGTTCAAGTGCGAGACCGCCTGCCAGAAAGGCGGTAGCGAGTGGATCGAATAGAACACCCCGGCAAGAAAGGTCAGGGGGACGATGATGAAATTCTGGAAAGTCGCGAGCTGGTCGAACTTGTCGGCCCAGATGCCGGCGATCAAGCCCAGGGCACCCAGGATCCCCCCGCCCAGCAGGGCGAACACCAGTGCCCAGAACGGATGAGGCACGGGCACGGCGACGGTCACGAGCGTGACCGAGAAGACGCCGAGGCCGACCATCAGGCCGCGCACGACCGCCGCAACGATGTACGCCCAATAGAACTCCGCGTGCGACAGCGGCGGCAGCAGGACGAAGATGATGTTGCCCGTCACCTTCGACTGGATCATCGACGACGAGCTGTTGGCGAACGCGTTCTGCAGCAGCGACATCATGGCCAGGCCCGGAATGAGAAACGCCGTATAGGAAACGCCCGGATACACCTCGACCCGGCCTTCCAGTACGTGCGAGAACACCAGCAGATACAGCAACGCGGTGATGATCGGAGCCGCCACAGTCTGGAAGCTCACTTTCCAGAACCGCAGCATCTCCTTGTACAGCAGCGTGCGAAAACCGGTCATCGCCGCCCCATGATCTGCACGAAGGCCTCCTCCAGGTCGGGCTGCAGCAGTTCCAGTTCCTGCACCGCGATGCCGCCCTGCCGCAGCGCGATCATCAGATCGGGAATGTCGGCGTGCTTCTGGATCGCGAGCACGCGATAGCCCTCGGGGCCGGGCACGGACTGCTCCGCGAGCCCGGGCGGCAAGCGGTCGGGATCGAGCCTCAGCTTGAGATGGATGCCCGAGACGCCGGCGAGCAGGTTGCGTGTCGTGTCGAGTGCGACGACGCGGCCGTTCTTCAACATCGCCACCCGGCTGCAGAGAGTTTCAGCCTCCTCCAGGTAGTGGGTCGTGAGCACGATCGTGTGCCCGGCTGCGTTCAACTGCCGCACGAACCCCCACAGACCCTGACGCAACTCCACGTCGACCCCTGCCGTCGGCTCGTCGAGAATGATGACCGGAGGCTTGTGCACCAGTGCCTGTGCGACGAGGACGCGCCGCTTCATGCCGCCCGAGAGCGCGCGCATGTTGGCGTCGGCCTTCGCGGCGAGGTCGAGACGCTCGATCACTTCGTCGATCCACGTCTCGTTGTGGCGCAGCCCGAAGTAGCCGGACTGAATGCGCAAGGTCTCGCGCACGGTAAAAAAGGGGTCGAAGACCAGTTCCTGAGGCACCACACCCAGCGCCCGGCGCGCTTCGCGATAGTTCTCGCGAACGTCGAATCCCATCACCCGGACCGTGCCGCGATCAGCCCGCGCGAGCCCGGCGAGCACGCTGATCAGCGTCGTCTTGCCGGCGCCGTTGGGTCCGAGCAGCGCGAAGAACTCGCCCGGCGCGACCGTGAGGTCGACCCCGTCCAGCGCCTGGACGTCGCCGTAGCGCTTGTACACCTGCCGGACCTCGATGGCGGCGGCCATCACTTGCCGGTGAGGGGCAGCAGTTCGGTGACGCCGTACAGATCGACGAGACTCTTCAGACTGTTGTCCAGATTGAGGTAGACGATCCGTCCGCCGGCACGCTGTGCCGCTCGCAACCACTCCAGCAAGAGCGCGACTGCCGCAGAGTCTGCCGCGGTCACTCCGGCCAGATCGATCCGGGTCTCATCGCGCTCCAGCAGGGCGAGCCCCTGGGCAAGCAGCTCCGGCACCTCCTCGATGGTGACCGCGCCTTCCAGGACCAGGCGATCGCCGTCGCGGCGAATCATTTCTTTGGCGGCGCGAGTGCTCTTGCGTTGCGCTCCTTGAGGTTCTTGATGAGCCCTTCGATGCCGGCAGTCTGGATCTGTGCGGAGAAATCGTTTCGGTAGGTAGTCACGAGGCTTGCCCCGTCGACGGTGACGTTGTAGACCTTCCAGCCGTCCGGGTTGAGGCGCATGGCGTAGTCCACACCGACGGGCGGTGCGCCACCGGGCAGCAGGATCCTGGTCTTCACGGTCACGTCATTGTCGTTGGCGGCGAGTTGCAGAGGGGTCACCTCGACCTTGACCAGCCGATAGGCCGAGTATGCCGCCGCGTACGATCGCACCAGCAGGGTGCGAAACTCGTCGACCAGGACCTTCTGCTGCTCGGGCGTGGCGTCGTTCCAGTACTTGCCCACCGCCAGGCGGGTGACGCGGGTCATGTCGAAGTGCGGAACGATCTTGGTTTCGATCAAGTCGACCAGCTTGTTGGGTGCCCCGTTGCGCAGGTCCTTGTCGTCGGCGACCAGGCGGAGCACGTCTTCGCTCGTGGTCTTCACCACCGTGTCGGGCGGCGGGAAATCGGCCGCCATGGCGGCGGCAGCCAGCAGGACGGCGGCCAGCGGAAACCATCGTGACATCGCTTGTTTCGTCTTCATCGCGTTTCTCGCTCTCCGGTGGATCTCTCGTTCAGCTACTTCTCGGCGGCCTGCGGACCTTCGGCCGCCTTGCCGTACAGGAAGCGGCTGATCATGCGCTCCAGCACCATTGCCGATTGGGTCAGCTTCATTCGATCGCCATCCTTCAGCATGACGTCGTCACCGCCACCGTCGAGCCCGACGTACTGCTCGCCGAGCAAGCCCGAGGTCAGGATCGAAGCGGTGGTGTCGGTCGGAAACTGGTAGGCCTTGTCGATGCGCAGCGTGACCCGTGCCAGAAACTTCTTGTTGTCGAATCCGATGGATTCGACGCGTCCCACGACGACTCCGGCGCTCTTGACGGGTGCGCGCGGCTTGAGCCCGCCGATGTTGTCGAACTCCGCAGTCACGTGGTAGCCCTGCGAAGCACTGACTGTGGTGGCGTTGCCCACCTTGAGTGCGAGCACCAGCAATGCAACCAGCCCGCCCATGACGAACAGTCCGACCCATAGATCGATCGTGGTTCTTTTCATTTCATACCCCAGCGAACATGAACGACGTCAACACGAAGTCGAGTGCCAGCACCACCAGTGCGGAGGTCACGACCGTGCGCGTCACTGCATAGGAGACTCCCGCGGCGGTGGGTGGTGCGTCGAATCCCTCGAAGAGGGCGATCAAGGTAACCGCCACACCGAAGACGACGCTCTTGATGACCCCGTTCAGCACGTCTTCGCGCAGATCGACCGCGGCCTGCATCTGCGACCAGAACGCGCCGGAGTCCACGCCGATGATGACGACACCGATCAGATAGCCGCCGAAGATGCCGAGCGCGCTGAAGATCGCGGCAAGCAAGGGCATGGAGATGACGCCACCCCAGAATATCGGCGCCATGACCCGCCCGTACGGATCCACCGCCATCATCTCCATGGCGGAGAGTTGCTCGGTCGATTTCATGATGCCGATCTTCGCGGTGATCGCGGACCCGGCGCGGCTCGCGAACAGCAGTGCCGAGACCACCGGGCCGAGCTCGCGCGTGAGCGACAAGGCGACCAGCGTTCCGAGCGCTTCGGCCGAACCATAACGCTTCAACGTCTCGTAACCTTGCAATCCCAGCACCAGGCCGACGAACAGGCCCGACACGATGATGATGATGAGCGACAGCACGCCGGTGAAGTAGATCTCGTTCAGCGTGAGCTGCGGGCGCCGGAAGCTCGCCCCGGAGCGGGCGATCAACGTCGCGGTGAAGCGGGTGGCGCACCCCAGCTTCCAGACGCCATCGACCACGCGCGCGCCGATATGGCGCAGGCCGCCATCCAGCACCGCGATCATGGATGCCCTCCGAGGTCGAGATCCTGCGCGTAGGATCGCCCGGGATAATGAAAAGCGACCGGGCCGTCGGCTTCTCCGTGGATGAACTGCCGGACCAGCGGTTCGCCGGATGCACGGATTTCGTCCGGAGTGCCTTCGGCCACCATGCGCCCGTCGGCGACGATGTAGACGTAGTCGACGATGCCGAGCGAGGCACCGACGTCGTGGGTGACCAGGATCGAGGTCGCGCCCAGCGCGTCGTTCAGGCGCCGGATCAGGTTGGCAATCACGCCTAGCGAGATCGGGTCGAGCCCCGTGAAGGGTTCGTCGTACATCATCAGCATGGGGTCGAGCGCGATGGCTCGGGCCAGCGCGACACGGCGCGCCATGCCGCCCGAGAGCTCACCGGTCGACAGCTGCGCGGCACCGCGCAAGCCCACCGCATTCAGCTTGAGCAGCACCAGATCGCGAATCAGCGCCTCGTCGAGACGGGTGTGCTCCCGCAGCGGAAACGCGACGTTCTCGAAGACGGTGAGGTCGGTGAACAGTGCGCCGAACTGGAACAGCATCCCCATCCGTCGCCGCAATCGGTACAGCCCATCGTGATCGAGCTCATGCACCGCCGCGCCGTCCACCGCGACCCGGCCCCCGGTGGGCTTCAACTGCCCCCCGATCAGGCGCAGGATGGTGGTCTTGCCACTGCCGCTGCCACCCATGATGGCCACCACCTTGCCGCGCGGCACGCGCATGCGGATACCGGTGAGGATCGGGCGGAGATCGTAGGCGAACTGGACGTCCGTGAGTTCGACGAGAGGTTCGGGGGACACGTCTGACTCGGATGGGTAGCGGCGGATTGTAACTGGAGACGCGATCGGCAGTGCGGCAGCCGATGCTTGCTTGTGACCAGGTTTGGATTGCGTTATGTTGGCCCGGTTCCTGCGCATGGACGGTACAACCGGTCTTTTCCGGCGCGTCCTCGAAGTCGTGGAGCCGGCACCCGCGCGAACCCCGAACCCGATCCATGGAGCCTCCAGCCCTCGCGTTTCGCCACGTCTCGAAGGCGTTCGGCACTGCCGCCGCGCTGAGCGAGGTGGAGCTTCTGGTGAACGCCGGGGAGTTGTTCGGACTCGTCGGGATGAACGGCGCCGGCAAGACGACGCTCATCAAATGCCTGCTCGACGCGAGTCGTGCCGATTCCGGCAGCATCGAAGTGTTTGGCGTGACCAGCCTGCTGCCGGCCGCCCGCAGCCGGCTCGCCTTCCTGCCTGAGCGCTTCAATGCGCCCTTCTACGTCACCGGGCGTGACTTTCTGCGGCTCATGTTGCGGCTCTACGGCCGCAGCTACGACGAAGGCGCCGCGCGCGCGATGCTCGCCGCGCTCGACCTCGATCTTTCGGCGCTCGACAAGCCGGTGCGAGCCTACTCCAAGGGCATGACCCAGAAGCTAGGCCTCGCCTGTTGCCTGCTGTCGGACCGGGCGCTGCTGCTGCTCGATGAGCCCACCAGTGGGCTCGACCCCAAGGCCAGGGCGCTGCTCAAGGCTGCGCTGCGGGAGCGACACGCTCGTGGTTCGACCATCTTCTTCACGTCGCACTCGCTGGCCGATGTCGAGGAGATGTGCGATCGCATGGCGGTTCTGCACCAGGGCAGTATCCGGTACGTAGGCGCCCCGGCCGGGCTGCGCGAGCGCTACGGTGCGCCAACGCTGGAGCGTGCGTTCCTCGCCTGCCTCGCAACGCCGGAGCCGCTGGCGGCTTGACCCCCATCTCTTGAATTCGACCCTGCAGCCGCGCCCGGATCTGCTGATCGTCGATGACGATCCGCTGATCACCGACACGCTCAATTTCGTGCTTGGCAAGTCATTCAACGTCTACGCCGCCGACTCCCGGGCGCAGGTGAAGAGTCTGCTCGCGCAGCTCGAACGCGCGCCGGAACTGGCGCTGGTGGACCTCGGCTTGCCCCCAACGCCACACCGGCCCGACGAAGGGTTTCGCTTGATCAACGAACTCCTCGCGGCGTCGCCCGACATCAAGATCCTCGTGCTGTCCGGTCAGAACGACGAGGCCAATGCCCGGCATGCGCGTGCGCTCGGCGCGGTCGATTTCGTCGCCAAGCCGTGCGAGCCCAAGGAACTGGAAGCACTGCTGATGCGCGCGCGCAGCTTCGGTGCGGCCGAGCGGCGTGCCGCTGCCGCTGACAGCGGTATCGTCGGTTCGAGCCTCGCCATCAGCAAGCTCCGGCAACAGATCGGCCAGTACGCCGCAGCGCCGTTCCCGGTGCTGATCGAGGGCGAGTCGGGCAGTGGCAAGGAACTCGTGGCGCAGGCGCTCCATGCAGGGAGCCCCCGAGCCGCCCGCCCCTACCTGGCGCTCAATTGCGCAGCGATCTCGCCCACTTTGGTGGAGCCGACGCTGTTCGGGTATTCGAAGGGGGCGTTCACCGGCGCCAACGCCGCGCGCGCCGGCTACTTCGAGGATGCGAGCGACGGCACCTTGTTCCTGGACGAGATCGGCGAGCTGCCGCTCGAACTTCAATCGAAGCTGCTGCGGGTGCTGGAGAACGGTGAGTTCCAGCGCGTCGGGGAAACCCAGAGCCGGACCAGCAATGCGCGCGTGATCGCGGCGACCAATCGCGATCTGCGCCAGGAGATCAAGGCCGGACGGTTCCGGGTGGATCTCTACCATCGACTCTCCGTGTTTACGGTCCAGGTGCCGGCCCTGCGCGAGCTCGGTGACGACAAGCGCCTGCTGCTGTCGCACTTCGCCGCCCTGTATGCATCCCAGGGCGGGGTGCCGCCGTTCCGCCTCGATGAGGATGCGACGGCACTCTGGATGTCCTATCCGTTTCCCGGCAACGTCCGCGAGCTGCGCAACATTGTCATCCGCCTCACGACCAAGCATGCCGGCCGGCTGGTCGATCGCGATCAGCTGGTCGCCGAACTCGACTACGAAACGGGTACTCCCGGCGGCCCTGCCGGTGTCGATCCGGGTGCCGACTTCGGCGGGACCGTGGCATGGGCCAGACGCATTCTCGAGACGCGGCGCAGCTTCGACCTCGATTCGGACCTGCGCCACTGGGAAAAGTGCTTCGTCGAGGCCGCCCTGGAGATCACCCACGGCAATCTGAGCCAGGCGGCGAAGCTGCTCGGCATGCACCGCACCACGCTCTACAGCCGCATGCAGTCCTACGGCGACAACCTCGACGGCGCAACGCGCGGCAAGATCGTCCCGTAACCGGCCATGTACTACACCTTCTTCGGATTGCAGCAGCCGCCGTTTCGTATCACCCCCGACACCGAGTTCTTCTTCGAGGGCGCCAATCGCGGCTCGGTACTGGAAGCTCTGATGTACGCGATCGGTGAGGGCGAGGGCATCGTCAAGGTCACCGGCGAAGTGGGCAGCGGCAAGACCATGCTGTGCCGCGTCCTGCAGCAGCGGCTGGCCGACAGCGTCGACATCGTCTACCTCGCCAATCCGAATGTGTCGCCGGAAGACATCCTGCACGCCATCGCCTTCGAGCTGCAGCTGCCGGTCAAGCGCGAGGCAACGCGCCTCGAGGTCATGCACGCCCTGCAACAGTATCTGGTGCAACGTCATGCCGAGCGCCGGCAGGTGGTGGTGTTCGTCGAGGAATCCCAGGGGATGCCGCTGGCGACGCTCGAGGAGATCCGCCTGCTCTCCAACCTGGAGACCGACCGGAGCAAGTTGCTGCAGATCGTGCTGTTCGGGCAGCCGGAACTGGACGAGAACCTGCGCCAGACCAGCATCCGGCAACTGCGCGAGCGCATCACCCACAGCTTCTATCTGTCGCCGCTCTCGGCGGAAGAGGTGGGGGCATACCTGGCCTTTCGCCTACATGCTGCAGGGTACCGCGGCCCAGCCCTGTTCTCTAAGAGAGTGATCACTTACATAGCGAAGGCGAGCGGTGGGCTTACGCGGCGCGTCAACATCGTTGCCGACAAGGCCCTGCTCGCGGCGTTCGCAGAAAGTACGCACACCATTTCCCTGAAACATGTCCGCACCGCCGTGCAGGACAGCGAGTTCAGCCAGGGCAAGGCACCACCCACCGCCCCGGCCTGGCTTGCATGGTCTCTTCTCGGCGCAGGCATCGTGGCGATCGCCGCCGTGGCGTGGTGGTACGTCGCAGGAAGTACCGGCCCATCGGCGGCAATGCCCACAAGCGCTATGCCGCCGGCATCAGCCCCCGCAACTGCGGTGGCACCTCCTGCCGCACCGGCACCGGCCACACCTGCCCCCGCCGAACCGGTAGTAGCGTCTCAACCCGTGAGCAACGGCACCGCGGAAGCCCCCGGTTCCAGACCGGAAGCAGTGTTGCAGACCGCAACGACGGAGCACGCGCCAGCGGCACCAGGTTTGCGCATCGCGTCAGAGATCAGCCAGCCGGAGTCGGCGCCCGCTACCAGCCCACCCAAGGTCGCAAGCCAGCCGCTGCCGGACGACTTCCTGGAACGACGCTTGCGAGCAACGGAGTCCTGGCTGTCCACCCAAGCGGAGAAGACGTACACCATTCAGTTGATGGGCTCGGCAGATGCCGAATACCTCAAGGAATATTTCAAGTCCCTCTCCAAATCTATTGAAGTAGATGATATTTTTGTGTACCGTACCGTCGCTAACATGAAGCCGTCCTTGACCGTCGTGTACGGTGCATACCCCACGATGCGCACGGTCAACGAGGCCATCGAGCAGTTGCCTCCGGAGCTTCAACGGTACCGGCCGTATCAGCGCACCATCCGCGGCATCCGCGCGGAGATCGAAGAAGCGCGCAACACCCCGACTGCCCGGTAGATCCCGTCGTGAACTACCCGGCTCCCCGTACCCGAGAACTCCCGGCCCAGCCGCCAAGGTGATGACCCCCGTCGGCTCTGCAAACTGATGATCCATCTGCCCGATTCCAGCCTCCTGCGCCCCGCCGGCCGCCTCGCATCCGCGAGTCGCGTCATTTCCTGCCGGCACGCGGCAGGGCTGCTCCTGCTGGCGGCGATGCTGGGGGGCTGCAGCTACAAAGCGCCGGTCCTGCCGGTCTCGGACACCCACCTCACCGACGACAAGCTCAGCAAGACTGACCGCGAGGACATCCTCCCGCCGGTTTCCATCCCGACGCCGCCGCCCCCGAAACCCCAGCCGCGCCTGCCCACCTACAGCGTGGTCGTGAACGAAGTCCCGGTGAAGGAGCTGCTGTTCGCCCTGGCGCGGGACACCAAGCAGAACATCGACGTGCATCCCGGGCTGCAGGGGCTCGTCAGCCTCAACGCCATCGACGAGACCCTGCCCGCGATCCTCGATCGCATCGCCAAGCAAGGCAACGTACGCTGGCGCCAGGAGGGTCGCACGATCCTCGTGACGCCTGACACGCCCTACGTCAAGACCTACAAGGTCAACTACGTGAACGTGAGCCGGGAGACCACCTCCACGGTGGGCGTGTCCGGCCTCGTGGGCACTGGCGCCACCGCAACCGGTGGTGCCGGCGGCGGTGGTGGTGGTGGTGGTGGCGCGGGGGGCGGCGCGGGGGCGAATTCTTCCAGCACCACCGTGAACACGACTTCGAAGAACGAGTTCTGGAAAGTCCTCGAAGAGAACGTGAAGGGAATGCTCTCGGCCACGCGCGCGCAGGCGCTCTCGGCGGACGAGCGGGCGGCCCGCGCCGAGGCCTCCAAGGCTCAGCGCGAAGAGCGCATCGCCCAGGCCGAGGCTGTCGCGCGCGCCGGCGCGAACGCGACCGATCTCATGTCGAAGGCGTTCGACGGCCAGACGGCACCCCTGCCGGGTGACGTGGCGAACGAAGTGGTGGTGAACGCGGTCGCCGGCACGGTGACCATCCTTGCGACCGATCGCCAGCATGCCCTCGTGCAACAGTATCTCGATGCAGTGATGGCGGCGGCACAACGGCAGGTGTTGATCGAGGCCACCATCGTCGAAGTGGAGTTGTCACGCACCTACCAGGCCGGCGTCGACTGGGGCCGCATCGCTGCGTCCACTGGGGCGGGGCTCTCGTTCCAGCAGAACTTCGTGAGCGGCGTGCTCAACAATCCGCCGAACTTCCAGATCCGCTACGCCGACGCCAATCGCCCGGGGGGCGGGGTGTTCGCGGCGATCAAGATGCTCGAGCAATTCGGCAACACGCGCGTGCTGTCGAGCCCGAAGCTGATGGCGATCAACAACCAGACCGCACTGCTCAAGGTAGTACGCAACCAGGTCTACTTCCAGATCTCGTCCTCGATCTCCCAGGGAACCGTCGGTGTCGGCGCGCTCCAGTCGGTGCAGACCACGGCGCGCACCGTTCCGATCGGCCTGGTGATGAGCATGACTCCGCAGATCAACGAAACCGGTCAGATCACCATCACCGTGCGGCCCACGGTGACGAGCCAGGTCGACACGGTAGAGGATCCGAACCCGGTGCTCGCTGCCCAGAACCTGCGCAATCTGGTTCCGATCGTGGAGGTTCGCGAAATCGAATCGGTGCTGCAGGTGGTGAGCGGTCAGACCGCGATCCTGGGCGGGCTCATCAAGGACGAGGTCATCCGCAATCGCTCACAGATTCCGGGCGTCGGCAACACCCGGGCCGGCGACTTGTTCGCCTATCGCGACGAGTCGGCCCGCAAGACCGAGCTCGTGATCTTCCTGCGTCCGACCGTGGTGACCAATCCGTCGCTCGATTCCGACGACCTGCGCTTCCTGCGCCCGCTGCTGCCCAAGGCCGAACAGTTGGGCGCGCTGCCGGACGCGCCAGCTCCGGCAAAGTGAGCCATGAGCCTCCTGCTCCAGGCCTTGCAGAAGGCCGCGAAGAACCGCGAGACCGCGCAGCAGCCTGTTGAGCCGGTCACCGGTTTCGCGACCAACGCCGGCTCGACGCTGGAGTTGGAGCCCGGCGAGATCGAGCCCGCGCCGCTCAGCCGGGAGTTTGAGAACGCGGCCGAATCGCCGGTGCCCGCGCCGGCACGCCCGGCCCGGGACGAGTTCCCCGAACCCACCGCCCAGCAGGCTGCCATCGTGGTCAATGCTGCAGCGGTCCCGAAGGAGCCCGGCTTCAGCATCATGGATTGGGCCCGGGACCACCCGGTGCACATCTTCGCGGTCATCGCCGGCATCTTTCTGGCGTTCTACTTCGTCTACGTCGCGGTCGAGATCAAGTATCCCGGCTTCTGGTCGCGCTCCGGATCGATCGGCGGACCAGCCACGAACAATGGCCCGTTGGCACGCAGTTCTTCGCCGCGGCCGACGGCCCCCGAAGGCGGGCAGGCCCCCACGCAGGCTGCAGCACCGATGCCCGATCTGGTTGCGCCGCCCGCTCCCGGCGAGCCCATGCCTGCAGCAAGCCCGGCCGGTGCGCCTCAGGGCTCGGCAGCGCCATCCGCCCCGCCGCCGGCGCCTAGTGCCGCGGACGCGACGCCCGTCGCCTCGGCACCACCCAGCAGTGCCGGCGCGGCGGCGAAACCGGCCGTCACGCCAACGGCCGATCGCCCTCCAGCTGCGACCTCGGGCGTGATCGTTCGCGCCGACACTGGCGAAGCCATGCCGCGCAAATCACGGTCCCGGCCTGCGCCCAACCCCGCCCAGCCGGACTCGGAAATTTCGTTCAAGACCTCCGACCAAGGCTCGGCCATCAACACCTGGTTGAACACGGCCTACGAGCAACTGCAGAAGGGCCAGCTCGAAGCCGCGCAGTCCACCTACGAACGCGTGCTGGCATCCGACACCCGCAACGTGGACGCACTGCTGGGCCTCGCGTCCATCGCCTGGCAGCAGGGCCAGACCGAGAAGGCCTCCGAACTCTACTACCGTGTGCTGCAACTCGATCCCCAGAACGCCTCCGCGCAGAGCGGCCTGATCGGCATGATGGGGCGCGTGGATCCGACGGCCAGCGAGACCCGGTTGAAACAGCTGATCGCCCGCGAACCCTCCGCCGGGCTCTACTTCACTCTGGGAAATCTGTACGCGGGCGAGCGTCTGTGGGCCCAGGCTCAACAGGCCTACTTCCAGGCCTTCCAGCTCGAGCCGACCAATCCTGACTACGCATTCAACCTCGCAGTCGGTCTGGAGCATCTTAACCAGAGCAAGGCTGCACTGGCGTACTATCGCAAAGCCCTGGATCTTTCGTTTGCGCGCGGGCGTGCCGGCTTCGACCAGAAGCAGGTCATCACGCGCATCGGCGAACTGTCGGCCGCCACGACCGAATGATGAACGATATGGCCTCTCCCAAGACGGCAGCGGTGAAAGCCTCCGTGCCGGAACAGCGCAAGAAGATGCGCCTGGGCGAGCTGCTGGTGCAGCAGGGCCTCATCACGTCGGACCAGTTGCGCATCGCGCTCACCGAACAGAAGAGCCAGAAGATGCCCATCGGGCGTCTGCTGGTGCGCCTCGGGTTCGTCACCGAGGCTGTCATCCGCGACATCATGGCGCGGACCATCGGGCAGGAGGCCATCGACCTCGCCCAGGTGGTGGTCGACGCCGAAGCGCTGAAACTGGTCCCGCAGGAATTCGCGCGGCGCCAACGGGTTCTGCCGATCGCGTTCGACTCGCAGGAACGGGCCCTGGTCGTCGCCGTCACCGAGCTCTACAACGTGGTCGCGATCGACCAGTTGCGGGCTTCGCTGCCGCCGGACATCCAGCTGCGCACCGTCCTCGCCGGCGAAGCGCAGCTCGAAGACTACATCGATCATTTCTACGGCTACGAGCTGTCGGTCGACGGCATCCTGCGCGAGATCGAAACCGGTGAGCTCGACTGGCAAAGCCTGCAGACTGCCGGCGATGAGTACACCCAACCGATCGTACGGTTGGTGGGTGCGCTGCTGATCGACGCGGTCAAGCGCGGCTCGTCGGACATCCACTTCGAACCAGAACACGCGTTCCTGCGTGTGCGGTATCGCATCGACGGCGTCCTCGAACAGGTCCGCAGCCTGCACAAGACGTACTGGCCCGGCATCGCCGTGCGCCTCAAGGTCATCAGCGGCATGAATATCGCCGAGACGCGCGCGCCGCAGGATGGCCGCCTCTCGCTCAACTTGAACGGCCGCCCGGTCGATTTCCGCGTCTCGAGCCATCCCACGATCTACGGCGAGAACATCGTCCTGCGCGTACTGGACCGCGAGAAATCCATCATCAGCCTGGACCAGATGAAGCTGCCCAAGCCGATCATGGCCAAGCTGAACCTCATGCTGGCGCGGCCCGAGGGCATCCTGGTCATCACCGGCCCGACCGGGAGCGGCAAGACCACCACCCTGTACTCGCTGCTGTCCCAGGTCAACGTCGAGGGCGTCAACATCATGACCCTCGAGGATCCTGTGGAGTATCCGGTGGCGCTGATGCGCCAGACGTCGGTGAGCGAAACCTCCAAGCTCGATTTCGCCAACGGCATCCGTTCGATCATGCGGCAGGACCCGGACATCATCCTGGTGGGTGAGGTGCGCGACAAGGAAACGGCCGAGATGGCCTTCCGCGCAGCGATGACCGGTCACCAGGTGTTCACGACGCTGCACACCAATTCGGCGATCGGCGCGTTCCCACGACTTTTCGACATCGGGATCATGCCCGACATCATCTCGGGCAACATCATCGGCGTGATCGCACAGCGGCTGGTGCGGACCCTGTGTCAGCAGTGCAAGGTGGAATACAAGCCATCGCTCGAGGAAAAGCACATCCTCGGTCTGCCGCCGGAAAGCGGCGCCACCATCTTCCGTCACCGCGACGGCGGCTGCCGCCACTGCAACAACCGCGGGTACAAGGGCCGCGTGCCGATCCTGGAGATCCTGCACATGGACGGCGATCTGGACGAACTGGTGGCGCGACGCGCCACCGGCCGCGAACTGCGGCGCGCCGCGGCGGAAAAGGGCTTCCGCACCCTCGCCGACGAGGGTGTGGCCCGCGTGCTCGATGGCTCCACCAGCATCGCGGAAGTCTCGCGCTCGGTGGACCTCACCGGCCGCATCGTGTGACACGCGGGCGCGCACCGCGCCCGCAGCGCTAGCACCGACCCTTACCATGCCTTCCTTCTCCTACAAGGCCGTTGACCGGGTCGGCCAGCAAGCTCGCGGCAAGCTCGACGCACAGAACGAGGTCGACCTCGAACTGCGCCTGCGGCGCATGGGGCTCGACCTCATCACTTTCCGCCAGGTGCAGACCGGTACCACCGCGCCCAAGGGTGCGGTGACCCGCAAGGACCTCATCAACTTCTGCTTCGACATGGAGCAGATGACCCGCGCCGGCATCCCGCTGCTGGAGGGTCTGCGCGACCTGCGCGACAGCGTCGAGAGCCCGCGCTTCAAGGCCATCGTGTCGTCCATGCTGGAGGACATCGAGGGCGGCAAGATGCTGTCCCAGGCCATGGCACCGTTCCCGCAGGTGTTCGATTCGGTCTTCACGAGCCTGGTACGGGCCGGCGAACAGACCGGCCGGCTCACCGACGTGTTCGAGAGCCTGTCGAATGCGCTCAAGTGGCAGGACGAACTGGCGGCGCAGACCAAGAAGCTGCTGATCTACCCGGCCATGGTGTTCATCGTCGTGCTGGGTGTGCTCTTCTTCCTGCTCGCATACCTGGTCCCGCAGGTGGTGAGCGTGCTGAAGACCATGCGCGTGGACCTGCCGATCCAGACCCGGGTCCTGATCGCCATGTCCGATTTCGTCGTGAGCTATTGGTGGATCGTGCTCGGATTGCCGGTGCTCGTGGTGGTCTCGCTGATGGCGATCGTCAAGAGCAACGCCCGGGCCGCGTATCTCTTCGACTACGCCAAGCTGCACATCCCGGTCATCGGGCCGATCATCCAGAAGATCATCCTGGCCCGTTTCGCCAACTTCTTCGCGCTCATGTATCAGTCCGGCATCACGATCCTCGATGCGATCCGCACGAGCGAGGGGATCGTCGGCAACAAGGTCCTGGCGGAGGGCATGGGGCGCGCCTGGCAGCAGATCAACTCCGGCGAGGCCCTGTCCGAAACCTTTCAAAACCTTGGCATATTTCCTGCGCTGGTGATCCGGATGCTGCGCGTGGGCGAGAACACCGGGGCCCTGGACACGGCGCTGCTCAACATCAGCTACTTCTACAACCGGGACGTGAAGGACGCGGTCGACAAGGCGCTCAAGATGATCGAACCCACGTTGACGCTCGTGCTCGGCTTCATGCTCGCGCTGATCCTCTTTTCCGTGCTGTCGCCGATCTACGAGATGATCGGCAACCTCAAGATCTGATGCCGGCATCCGCGCCATGAGCTCCCGCATCCTCGTCTGCATTTCCGCCGCCGGCGCTTCGGTGGCCCGCTGGAACGGCAAGATCACGCGCTGCCAGCGGTTCGAGAATTCCGACGCCGGCCTTGCGGAGTTCGAAACGTTCCTCCGTTCAGTGGACGGCTCTCCGATCCACGTTGCCGTCGACACCGTCGACGAGGACTATCGCTTCGAAACGCTGCCGCACACCTCGGGCAGCGACCGCAGGCAACTGGTCGAGCGCAAGCTGAAGCAGCTCTACCGCACGACCCAGTACTACTCTGCGACCCTCCAGGAACGCGACAAGAGCAAGCGCAAGGACGATCGCTTCCTGTTCTGCGCGCTGACCGACGTCGAGATGCTCACCCCCTGGATGAAGCTGATCGAAGCGCGCGGCCTGCCGCTCGCCGGCCTGTACCCGCTGCCGACGGTGACGGTCGCCGCGGCGACCAAGTTGAAGCTGAAGAGCCCGAACCTGCTCATCATCTCGAAGCACGCCGCGGGATTGCGCCAGACCTTCCTCAAGAACGGCCGCTTTCGCATCACCCGCCTGACGCCACTGCGCGGAACCGGCGACCGCACCATCGACCGCTCCTTCGCCGAGGAGGTAAGCAACACGCGCATGTACCTCGACGCGCTGTCGGTCACGACGGCCGACGAAGTGGTGCAGGTCGTGATCCTCGATCAGGACAACTCGCTCGCCACCCTGCGCGAGGCGCTCAACAACGCGCGCGGCAATCTGCAATGCCAGCGCGTGCCGCGTGAGGAGCTGGTACTCAAGCTGCGGGTGTCGGACACGACGCTGGCGGCCACCCCGGATGCCTTGCACCTGCACCTGCTTGGCGAGCACGTGCCCGAGGAGAATCTCGCGCCCGCGACGATGCGGCGCGGCTTCAACCTGTATCGCAATGCGCGCTTGCTGTATGCCACGGCCGGCGGCTGTGCGCTGCTGGGAGCACTCTGGTTCGGATTCGATCTGTACCGCGTGAACCAGATCGAGGATCAGGCCAAGGAAGCCGCATCCAGGGCAGCGAAATTCCAGTCCATGTACCAGGAGCTCACGCGCCAGTTCCCGGCTGCTCCGGTTTCGTCGTCGACGCTCCAGCAGACGGTGGACGTGGCGCTGCGCCTGCGTGACACCGCCCGGACGCCTGACACGCTCTTCGGCGTCGTGAGCGACGCGCTGGAGGCGTTTCCGACGGTCACCCTGTCTACCCTCGCATGGAAACATGGGAAGTATGCCGACGCGACGGCCGCATTCTCCTCGTCCTCCGGCGGCACCGAGGGCCCTTTGCACGAGGTCGGACTGATCGTCGGTGAGATCCAGCCGTTCAACGGCGACTACCGCACGGCAGTCGCCACCATCCGCGACTTCGCCGATCGGCTGCGCAAGAATCCCGCGATCGCGGACGTGAAGATCGTCAAGCTGCCGCTCGACGAGAACTCGCGCCAGACCCTGTCCGGCAGCACTGCCACGCGGACCGAACAGCAGACTTCGGCCCAGTTCGAAATCAATGTGACCCTGCGCGAGGGCGCGAGGACGGCCTCATGAACGCCGAGCGCAAGGGCCTGCCGCCGCTCGCCGTGCCGGCCATCGTACTGGGCGTGGTGCTGATCGCCGCGATCCTGCTCGTGCGCTATGCCGATCGCCTTGTCACCCAGGCCAAGACCACTCTCGCGGCCCAGGAGCAGGCACTGTCCGATGCGCGCCTCAAGTACTCGAATGCCGGCACCGAGAAAGACATCATCACGCGCTACCTGGGGACCTACCGTGCGCTGCAGGAACTCGGGTTCGTCGGCGGTGAGCAACGCATCAACTGGGTGGACAGCCTGCGCAAGGCGAACCGTGAGGCGGGCATGTTCGGCGTGGAGTATCAGGTCGCCCAGCAGGCCCCCTACCCGCTGGCGAGCGAGATCGGCGGCGGCAACCTGCCGATGAAGCACTCGGTGATGAAGCTCACGGTACCGCTGTTGCACGAAGGCGATCTGATGCGATTTTTCCGACTGCTCGCGACACAGCGCTCGGGCGTGTTCACGTTGAACGCCTGCCAATTGCGGCGCAACAGCGGCGGCGACCCCAGCACCCTGCAACCCAGGCTTGGCGCCGAATGCGAAGTGTCGTGGATCACGGTGAACGAAGACGAGAAGAAGGAGAGCACGCCGTGAGCATGCGCGCATGGGTGCTTGCCGTCTCAATCACTGCCGGCTCCGGGACCGTACTCGCCGAGGAGGCGAAGCTGGGCCGGTTGTTCTTCACGCCAGCCGAACGTGCGGCGCTCGACACGCAGCGCAAGCTGGCGGGTGAAATGGCGAATCGTCCGGTCCGGAAGGACTCCGACACGCCCAAGGCAGCGCCACCGAAGATGCTGACCCTGAACGGCGTCCTGCGACGCAGCGATGGCGAGACTACGATCTGGGTCAACGGCCAGGCCGTGCACGAGCGTTTCCGCGACGTGGACGTCATGCCAGGCTCCATCTCGCGCGAAGCGGTTGCGGTCCAGTTGCCGGGCTCGGGGCGACGGGTGAAGCTCAAGGTCGGGCAGAGCGTGGACTCTGCGACCGGCCAGGTGGAGGAAAACTACCGCCGCGCTCCCGAAGCAGAGGAGCCGGCACCGTCGGCCGATACTGATGCCACTCCGCCGGCTCCCGTGCGCGAAAGCGCTTCGCGGCGCCGTTCTCGAGAGCGCGACGACTACATGCCGCCACCCCAGGCGCCAGCCGCCCCTCCCACCAAGACCGGGAGCGACACCGATGCCTCGATGTCGGACTATCGCTGACCGCCCTTGGGCGCCGCGCCTGCGCCAGCGGGGCGTGGGACTGCTGGTCATCCTGATCATCGCCGGGGTGCTCGGAGTGGTTTTCGTGACCACGGTCGTAGGCAGCGCGCCCGACGACGCGGACCGCGACATTGCGACCCAGGCTGCCTTGGCGCGGGCCAAGGAAGCGCTGATCGCGTACGCCGTCACGTACATGGATTCGCACCCGAACGATGTCCCCGGCTATCTGCCCTGCCCCGACCTCGGCACACCCTCGTCCCTGCGGGAAGGCGCGGCAAGCGGCACCTGCGGCGCAGCCTATACCGGTCCGGTCATCGGCGACAATTCGCTGGGGCGCCTGCCGTGGTACACACTGGACATAGAACCATTGCGCGACGGGTACGGGGAATGTCTCTGGTACGCGGTGGCGTCAACCTACAAGAACAGTCCGCAGCCGGCCATCCTCAACTGGGATTCGGAGGGCCGCTTCCAGATCATGGGGCCCAACGGCTCGACCGTGCTGGCGGGCGCAACCGCGGCCGATCTCGTGGTCGCCGTCGTCATCGCTCCAGGAGCGGCCTTCGGCAGTCAGGTGCGCGGGGCGGATGCGACGAGCGCGCCGAGTTGCGGCGGCAACTACACCGCGTCGAACTACCTCGACACCGGCCCGGGCCCGATCGACAACGCGGCGCCCACGATCGCGGGGCAGGCGCAGTTCGTCCAGGGCGCCCGCACCAACACCTTCAACGATCGGCTGATCTACATCACCGCGCGCGACATCTGGAACGCCGTCGCCCGACGCACCGATCTGCAGGCGCGCTTCACGACTCTCACGCGCCAGGTGGCCGTCTGCATCGCATCCTATACGCCAGCCGGCTCGTCGACCGACAAGCGGCTGCCGTGGGCCGTGGACCTGCCGCAACCCGGCTACACGCTGGCCACGCAATATGAGGATGTGACCAACAACGAGTTCGGGCGAGTGCCCTACGACATCGACAAGTCGAATGACGTCACCGGCTTCAGCAACGACACGCTGATGGCGAGCTCTGCGGCCGGCGGACGCTGCTCCCTGTGGGGCACTTGGGAAGACGCCTGGTGGAAGAACTGGAAGGACCATCTGTTCTACGGCGTGTCGAGCCGGTTCGAGCCGAACGATGCACCCCCGAATTCGTGCTCGAGCAACTGCCTGCGTGTGAACGGCAGCGGCAACTACGCGGGCATCGTCCTGTTCGCCGGGCGCGGCGCCACGATGCGGACCAGCAGCAGCCAGAAGGGCAATGCGACGAACTATCTGAGCAACGAGAACACGGACGCCGACGACGACTACACGAGTCCCGCCGCAGGCGCGTTCAGCTCGATCTACTGCATCAATCCCAGCTCTGCCGGAGGAGCCACCTTGGTACCGCCGTCCGGTATCACCAAGTTCTGGGTGCACGCATGCTGACGGACCGGTGCCTCAACCGGCGCAGCGAGAGCGGCTTCTCGCTGATCGAGCTCGCGATCGGCCTGGTCATCGTGGCGGTGCTGCTCTCGAGCCTGCTGGTGCCACTCGTGACGCAGGTCGACCAGCGCCGCACGGCGGAAACCCAGCGCCTGCTCGACGAAGCGCGCAGCGCACTCATCGGATTCGCCGCGGCGAACCGGCGCTTGCCATGCCCTGCGTCGGGCGCCAGCGGCGGGATCGAGAGTCCGGCGGGAGGCGGCAATTGCACGCACCCGGTCGGATTCCTGCCCGCGGTGACTCTGGGCCTCACGCCGATCGATGCGCAGGGGTTCCAGGCCGACCCCTTCGGCAATCAATCCAATCGCATCCGCTACGCCGTCGCCGACGTGGCCATCGGCGGCGCCGACACCTTCACCACCACCAATGGCATGACCACCGCCACCATGCCTGCAATCGCGGCCAGCACGGCGCTGCTAAGGGTGTGCTCCACCGCCTCGACCAGCAGCACGAGTTGCTCCGCCGGAATCCCGCTTGCCAACGGCACAGCCGTCGCCGTGATCTACTCCGTCGGCAAGAACGGTGTTCTGTATACGGGCGATTGCGTGACGCCCGATGTGACCTGCACGGGCATCTCGGCGGACGAAACCGAGAACGTCGATCTCGATCCGGTGTTCGTCAACCGGCCACCGTCCTCAGCTGCCGGCGCCGAGTTCGACGACATGCTGGTGTGGATCTCTCCCAGCATGCTCTTCGGGCGCCTCATCGCGGCCGGACAGCAACCCTAGGGGGCTTGCCTTCTGGAGCTCTGGAGGCGAGGCCGCAGGCGCTAGTTCACGCAGCGGTCTCGAGCGCGCTGGTCGACTCGAGCACGAAACGCACCGCACCCTGGGAATTCGTATCGAGTCGCAGGGCGAACCCGAGTTCGGCGGCGTGCCGCGCACTCTGATAGAGCCCCACGCCGAGACCGCTGTCGGACGGCACCGGGGCGGTGAAGAACTGGCGCGCCATCGTCTCCGGAATCGGGGCACCAGCGTCGCTGATCGCCAGCCGGCAACCGGATGCGTCGCACTTCAAGGCTGCTTCGATACGATTGGTTTCGCCGCGTCGGCGCTTCTCCAGCGCGTTCTGGAGGAGGTTGTCGGCGACACTGTCGAACAACTCGCCGGGTACCTGCGCCGCCGGCGGCAGCCGCACTGTGGCGAACTCGACGCCCTCGTGGGCATAGCGCTGCGCCAGTGCGCGCCACCAGTCCGCGGCTGCGACGCGCTCGACCCGGGCTGGCCGGCGCGCATCGAGCTTGTCGAGGGTCGACTGAAGTCGCTGGGTGATCTGCGGCAGTTGCCGCTGGATCAGTCGGCGCAGCGCTTCGGCATCCGAGCTGCCGCTCGATTCCGCCGCGGAGCACAGGGAGCGCAGCGACTGGAGCAGGTTCTTGACGTCGTGCGTGAGGCGCGAGCCGGTCTCGTAGATCGCCTGCAGATACGCGGTACGGCGCTGGACCTCTTCACGTACCTTGGCCTCGTGGTAGTCGGCCAGCAACCGCGCCAGCAGCCGCATGTGCAGAGTGAGCGCCGGGCTCGGCCGCCACTTCGTGTACAGGCGCAGAGTGAGGGCGCCGAACGTGAATGCCGTGCCGGTGCCGCTCGCCACCCCGGCAGAGCCTTCCCGGCTGCCGGTCGACCACTCGATGCCCGACAACCAAGGCAGCTCGACCATCTCGGCGACCGCCTGCGCGAGAAAGCGGTCCGGATCCGATTCCTGCTCGGCAAGGTTGGCGAGGCTGTGCATCCAGCGCTCGAACGGCATCCCCAGGCTCAGGAAGTAGCGCGACAGCAGTTGGCCGATGCCCGCGAATCCACCGCGCGGATCCCACAACCACGACAGGATCAGCATCAGGGCCGCGATCGCGGTCAGCGTCTTGGCGAGCGCGATCGGATAGTCGCCATGGCTCACCTGCTGCACGAAGAACGCTCCGAGCACGAGCACGACCACCAGCAGGAACAGCAGGACGCTGTAGACCAGGTCGATCGCGTAGCGGGGCCGATCGCGACGGACCTCGGCGTGCAGGAACGGGATCGCGACGAGCGGCAGCACCAGCCCGTAGCGGATCGTCGCAACGGCGAGGTTCGAGAACTCGGCCGCCGCGAACAGCTTTGGCACGACCCACACCAGCAGCATGGCGAGCAGATACAGAGCGGCCAGGAGCGACGCGAAGCGCTCCCGCCCCGTGCGCATGGCCGGCACGTTGCCGCCGATCAACGAGAACAGCACGGCGAGCCACAGAGCGATCAACCACCAGCTGTTCCACCACACGAGCACGGCACCGCCGGCCACCAGCAACGTGGCCCGGCCCGGCTCGAGCCGCTGCGTCCCCTGCCAGACCGGTTGCCACAGCAGGAACAGGCCAAGATGTGTCAACAGCAGCGCGCGCGAGGCCCCGCTGCCGAGGTCGAGCATCAGGGCGAAGTGCAGGCCGAGCAGCATCAGCGCGAGCGTGATGTTCTGCCGCGTCCACAGCGCTTGCGGATCGATGCGCAGTCCGAAGCTCACGGCAGCCACCCCACTTGGCAGGGCCCCGATCGCTGCGGACGGTCACCCGTGGCGCGCTCGGGCGCTCCAGGTTGCATGCTGGGATTGCGTACGGGCCTTGTGTAGGATGCCGGCCCATCGAGCAAGTACAAACCGGGCACCTTGACCAATCCGTCCCTGCAGTTCGGTCGCATCCGCGTGATCGCGGCATTCACCTGGCTCGAAGCGATCCGGACGCGCTTGCCGTGGGTCGTGATCGCCATGGCGCTGGTGCTGTTCGTCGCCAGCCTGTTCGTACGCTCGCTCGCGTTGACCGAAAGCACTCGCATCCAGCTGGGCTTCCTGTCCGCGACCCTGCGATTCGCGACCGTTTTCGTGGTCTGCCTGCACGTCCTGGGCAGCATGTTGCGCGAGGCGCAGGATCGCGGTACCGAACTGCTGCTCTCGATCGACATCACCCGCTTCGAATATCTCGCCGGCAAGGTTATCGGATACACCGTCGTCGCCGCAGGCTTGAGCCTGCTCTTCGCGCTGCCGGTGCTGTTGATCGCACCAATGCCTGCGAGTCTCGCCTGGCTCGTGTCGCTGGCGCTGGAAGCCTGGATCATCGTCGCTGCTGCCCTGTTCTGCGTAATCACGTTCAACCAGTTGATGCTTGCAGCAAGCTTCGTACTCGCATTCTACTTGCTGTCGCGGGCCATGGCCTCGGTGGTGCTCGTGAGCAGCGCCAGCATCCTCGCCGACGACACGGTTGCCCACGCCGTCCTCGCCTGGGGCGTGAAGGCGCTCGCGCTGCTGCTGCCCGGATTGCACGACTTCACCCGCACGGAGTGGCTGCTGGAGGCGCCGGTGCAATGGCCCACGCTTGGCCTCCTGACGCTCGAGGCGTTCGTGTACTCGCTGCTGCTGTTCGCGGCGGCACTGTTCGACCTGTACCGGAAGAACCATTGAAGACCCTGCGGCTGCGGCGCTGGAACGAACGGCGCCTGACCGAGATGCCGCTCTGGGTAATGGTGCTGTTCGTGGTGGCGATCGGCTGCCAGCTCGGAACGGCGCTGCTGCGGGCACCGCCGCGCGCGGCTGCGGTGGACCTGCCGATGCCACCTTCCACAGCGACCCTCAGGGTGTTGGCGCTCGGTGATCCGGTACCGCTCGGTCAGGCCATGGCGCTGTACCTCCAGGCGTTCGACAACCAGCCCGGTGTGAGCATCCCCTTCGCAGCGCTCGACTACGACCGGGTGCAGGCATGGCTCGGCAGCGTGCTCGCGCTCGACCCCGTCGGTCAGTATCCACTGCTGATGGCGTCCCACCTGTATGCCCAGGTGCTGCTGCACCCGGAAAAGCAGCGGCAAATGTCGGAGTTCATCTACCGCGAGTTCTTCGCAGATCCGAACCGCCGCTGGCCTTCGCTTGCCCACATGTCGATCATGGCCAAACACCGGTTGAAGGATCTGCCGCTCGCACTCCGATATGCCGACGCCATTCGCGCCCATGCCCAGGGACCGGGCGTGCCGAGCTGGGCGCGGCAGATGCACATCTTCCTGCGAGAGGACATGGGCGAGGTGGAGACGGCCAAGATCCTGCTCGGCGGGCTGCTGGCGAGCGGTACCGTGACCGACATTCACGAACTCCGTTTCCTCACGCAGCGCCTCAAGGAAATGGAAACCGCCGAGAAGTCGTCGGAATCGTCGAGATAGCGACTGCGGGACGACGAGGGATCGGCAGCCCTGGCGGACCGGTCCGGACGGCAGGTTTGTCTCCGATCGCCGACAAATCAACAGGTTAAAACCTATCGAAACGGTAACATTCAGCGCGTTTCCGCGATGTTGGGTGATTCATCGCGAACCGACCTGGAAGCGACGTCTACGTAACATATTGAAAATACGACAACTCTTGGAGTAGAACTGGTTTGGCACGGAACTGGCAGTGAGAAGAGCGTCAAACTCATCCTCAAGGAGGCGCTCCAAATGGCCACGCAACGCAAGCAACAAGGCTTCACCCTGATCGAAATCGCGATCGTGCTCGTGATCATCGGCCTGCTCCTCGGGGGCATCCTCAAGGGCCAGGAACTCATCACCAGCGCCCGTGTGCGCAACCTGATCTCGCAGCAGGACGGCATCAAGGCCGCCTTCTACGGCTTCCAGGACCGCTACCGCGCGCTGCCCGGCGACTACGCCGGCGCCACCCTCAACATCCAGGGGCTGGGGGCGAACCAGAACGGCAACAACAACGGGCGCGTCGAAGTTACCGCCACGCCGGCAGGCGGCAGCGTGGTGCAGGAGCACATCCTGGCCTGGGCGCACCTGTCGCGCTCCGGCTTCATCAACGGCAACTACATCTTCGCCACCGCCGAGTCGGACACCACCACGCCGAAGAACCCCTACGGCCGCCCGGTGCGCCTTGCCTACGACTCGACCTACGGCGACCCGGCCGCCACCAATCCGGCGCGCCACAACCTGAAGAGCGGCAACCAGATCCCGGTCGAGATCACCGCCGAAGTGGATCGCAAGATCGACGACGGCAACCCCATGACCGGCTCCTTCGTGTTCAGCAACTACATCGACGGTACGGCCACCCTCACCGCCCCCGGTGCAGCCCCGGCCTGCGTCACCGCCACGCCGTTCAACTGGCAGCTGACCGGCGGCACCACCTCGGTCGACTGCGGTGGAACGAGCCTGATGTAAGAGCAAGGGGAACGCTTGCCCACAAGCGTGAATGCAACTGCGCGCGCACGGCCCGGTGGCCGGCGCGCGTTGTCCTTTCAAGCGGCGCGGCTTTGCTCAGCGGCATCGCGTTCGCAGCGCGGCCTCACGATCGTCGAGTCCGCGCTCGTGCTGCTCGTCATCGGCCTGCTGCTCGCCGGTGCCGTGCTCGGTCAGAACCTCATCTCCAACGGCCAGGCGCGCGAGGTCATCGCGTCGCACGACGGTCGGCGCGCAGCGATCCTGGCTTTTCAGGACCGCTTTCGCAGCCTGCCCGGCGACTACCCCGAAGCCGTCGCCAACATTCCGCATGTCCAGCACAGCGGCAACGGTAACGGCCGCGTGGAGAGCAACGCTGCGCCGCTTGCGCCGACCGGGGTCGCCGCCGAGGACATCCTCGCGTGGGACCACCTGTCCAAGGCGCATTTCATCCAGGGCGCCTACGAGTTCAATGCGATTCCCAGCGCTGCCACGCTGCCGCGCAACCGCTACGGCGGTTTCGTCGATCTCGCGTACGACACAGCCTACGCAACGGCGTCGGGCACTGCGCATCAGCACCACACGCTCAAGACGGGTAACCAGATTCCGGTGGAATTGCTGGCGCAGGTGGACCAGAAGATCGACGACGGCGCTGCATTCACCGGCAGCTTCCGGTTCTCCGAGTATGCGCGCAGCGGCAGCGCACCCCTCGCCGCCGGTTCCGGCGGTGCCTGCGTGAACGGGACCGGACGCTGGGACACGACGGCCCCGGCCTTGTCGATGAACTGCGGTGCCGCCAGTTTGCTCTAGGGGATTCCAAATGCCTCGACCCGATCTTCCGGTTCGATCCAATCTGCTCGCGGCGGCGCGGCAGCGCGGCATTTCCGTCGTGGAGATCGCGCTGATGCTGCTGATCCTGGCACTGACCCTGGGCGTGGTGTTCAAGGGCCAGGAGATGATCTTCGGTGCCCGCTCGAAGGCGATGATCTCCCAGACCGAACAGGTCAAGGTCGCCTACCTGGGATTCCAGGACCGGTTTCGTGCTCTGCCCGGAGACTACCGCGAAGCTCCCACCGTGATTCCGGGGGTCGTCTACCACGGCGACGGTAGCGGGCGCATCGATCTCTTCGGAACCGCGACCGGCCCCAACGGCGTGGCCGAGGAGGACATGCTGGTGTGGGATCACCTCTCGAAAGCAGGCTTCTACCCAGGTTCGTTTCCTTACCAGACATCGAATCCGCAAGGTGCCATCCCCAAGAACATCTTCGGCGGGTACGTTGCCTTGGCCTTCGACCTGGATTACGGGAACCCGGCCGCGCCCCAGCCCAAACGCCACCTAGTCAAGACCGGCAACCAGGTCCCCGTCCAGTTTCTCGCGGAGATGGACCTCAAGATCGATGACGGCAACGCATTGCGCGGCAGCTTCCAGTTCTCGACGCACGCCTATTGGGGCGCCAACCCTGTAGGCCCGCCCTCAGCTGCGGGCTGCGCGGATACCGCGGGCAACTGGAGGACGGCGGCTGCGGCGCCACCCACCAACTGTGGTGCGGCATCGCTGATGTAGTGCAGTGCCCGAGCCCTGGTCCGACGACGGCCTAAATTCTAACAATTTGACAGGTTTCGTCGGGCGGCCTGACGGCGGCAGCTACCTAAGCCAATGAACCACAAGGCAGCCCGGGTATGGCTTTCGCGCCAAGTCTCTGTTGTGACGCCTGAACTGGCCACCGCCCCGAAAATGAGCCAAAATCTAACGCTTTTGGCACATTTGGTGCATCCCAGCACCGAAGAGACCGCCCGCAACCAACACCGGGGATACCGGGATGTACCGCCACAACAAGCTGTCCGGCTTCACGCTGGTCGAGACCGCCATCGTGCTCGTCATCATTGGCCTGCTCATCGCCGGCATCATGGTGGGCGGCCAGTTGCTGGGCTCCGCGCGCGCCCGCACGCTCATCACGGAAATCGATGGCCTTAAGGGCGCCTACTTCGGCTTCGTCGACCGGTACCACGGCTTTCCCGGCGACTATCTGCGCGCCACCGTCGACATTCCCAACACCGGCGTCAACGGCAATGGCAACGGGCGCATCGAACCGACGGCCTCCGGCGGTGCCATCGACGAACATATCGCCGTCTGGGAGCACTTGTCCGGCGCCGGTTTCATCAGCGGCCGCTACCGTTACTCGGCGGGAGCCGAGAGCGCCACGTCGGCACCCAAGACCGCATTCGGAGCCTATCCGCGCATCCTGGCCGGCCAGCAGTACGCCGGCTTCGCGGCCGTGCGGAACAACCTCAACACCGGCAACCTGATTCCCGCGAACGTGCTCGCAGAAGTGGACCGCAAGATCGACGACGGGACGGCGATCGACGGGGCGTTCCGCTTCTCGTCGATCGACACGACCGGCACCCCTCCCGTGGAAGCGCAGTGCGTGCGCAGTTCGGCACCCGAGCTGGGCGCGTGGCGCATCGACAGCGTCGCCGAGACGAACTGCGGCGGCACCTGGCTGCTGCAGTAGGTAAGGCGCCGCCCGCTCACCCCTGCAGCAGCCGCATTTCGGCCATGGCGAGGTCGGAGTCGCGGCCGCGCAGGACGACCACGTCGCCCTCCGCCAGGACCGTATCGCCCGTGGGCGCGAGGCTGCGGATGTTGCGCCGGCGAATCGCCGTGATTTCCACGCGATCCGCCGGCAAAGCCAGTTGCGCGAGACTGCGACCGATCGCACGCGCACCCAGCGGGAGCAGTACCGAGTGCAGTCGCAGCGGTTCGTCGTCCTGCGGTCCCTCGTCGGTCACGCCACGGAAGAAGCCGCGGAACACGCTGTAGCGCTGCTCACGCGTCTGGCGGATGCGCTTCAGCACCCGGTCGAAAGGCATGCCGAGCAGGATCAGCGTATGGGAGGCGAGCATGAGGCTGCCTTCCATGATCTCGGCCACCACTTCGGCAGCGCCCGCCTCCTTGAGCCGGTCGATGTCACTATCGTCGCGGGTCCGCACGATCACCGGCAGACCGGGACGCGCCTCGTGGACCACGGCGATGATCCGCAGCGCGGAATTGGTGTCTTCGTACGACACCACCACCGCGGCAGCGCGCATCAATCCGGCGGCCACGAGCACGTCGCGGCGGGCCGCATCACCGAACACCACCGACTCGCCCGCGATCGCGGCTTCGCGAATGCGCTGCGGATCCAGATCGAGTGCGATGAAGCGGATGTCCTCCTGTTCGAACAGGCGCGCGAGATTCTGCCCGCTGCGTCCGTAGCCGCACACAATGACGTGCTCGGTTGCCCCCATCGACTGCACCGCGATGTTGTGGAGCGCCATCGCCTGCTGCATCCACGCCGAGCCGATCCAGCGCCGCACCATGTGCTCGCTCTCCTCGACGATGAAGGGCGAGGCGACCATGGACAGCAACATCGCGGCGAGCACCGGCTGCATGACCTCCGGCGTCAGCACCCCAAGGACCCCGGCGCGCGACAGGAGCACGAACCCGAACTCGCCGGCGCCGGCAAGCGCGAGACCCGTGCGCAGAGCCGTGGCGGTATCGATGCGCATCAGGCGCGCGATCAGTACAACCAACGCCGCCTTGCCCGCCAGAATGCCGACCAGAAGCCCCACTACGACGGGCGCGCTCTCCAGCACCACGTGTACGTCGAGCAGCATGCCGACGGTCACGAAGAACAGGCCGAGCAGCACGTCGCGGAACGGCTTGATGTCCTCTTCCACCTGGAGCCGGTACTCGGTCTCCGAGATCAGCATGCCGGCTATGAATGCGCCGAGTGCGAGCGACAACCCGGCCAACTCCGTCAACCACGCGAGCAGCAGCGTGATGAGGAGCACGTTCAGGACGAACAACTCGGAAGACTTGCGAGATGCCACCAGATGGAACCATGGCCGCATCAGGCGCTGACCGATCCCGAGCAGCAGGACGAGCACCACGGCGGCCTTCGCGATGGCCACACCGATGGCCTGGGCCATCTCCGCACCGGACGCTGTGAGTGTGGGCAGCACGATCAGGAGCGGGACCACCGCCAGGTCCTGGAACAGCAGCACCCCCATGATCTGCCGTCCATGCGGCGCGTTGAGTTCCAGCCGCTCGGCCAGCAGCTTGCCCAGGATCGCCGTGGACGACATCGCGAGGGCACCGCCCAGCGCGAAACCGCTCTTCCAGTCGAGGCCCGCCAGCAGGGCACCACCGAGCACCACCAACAGGGTCGCAGTCACCTGGGCGGCGCCCAACCCGAACACCAGGCTGCGCATGGTGGCGAGCTTGGACAGGCTGAACTCGAGCCCGATGGAGAACATCAGGAACACGACACCGAACTCGGCGAGGTGCCGGGTACCTTCGTCATCGGCGAGCCAGCCCAGCGCATGGGGCCCGATCGCGATGCCGACCAGCAGGTAGCCGAGCAGCGGCGGCAGCTTGAGCTGACGGCACACCACGACCACCAGGACGGCAGCCGCGAGCAGGATCAAGGTGATTTGGAGAGTATCGTGCATGCGAGGATGCCGCGCGAGCCGGCGGCACCGCCCGACGCCGGTCGCGTGGGCTCGGGCTGAACCGGACGACACGACGGGCCCGCGCGCGGGCACTCTCACGACGAACTTTTCGGTAGGCTAGCACACGCCTTTTCCGACGCTCGTGGCGGCCTTTCGGCGAGGAGGGCTGGCGTATACTTCGCGGCCATGCACGCGTCCCTCGGACAACTCACCGTCGATCAGGTCATCGCGCTCGGCAAGCGCGTGCTCGACATCGAATCGCGCGCCGTCGCGGCGCTCGCCGAACGCCTCGACGGCAGCTTCGCGGATGCGCTCGCGATCCTGCTAGCCTGCCGCGGCCGAGTGGTGGTGAGCGGCATCGGCAAATCCGGCCACGTCGCACACAAGATCGCGGCCACGCTCGCGAGCACCGGGACCCCGGCGTTCTTCGTGCATCCGGCCGAAGCAAGCCACGGCGATCTGGGCATGATCACCGCCGAGGACGTGATGATCGCGCTGTCGAATTCCGGCGAGAGCGCCGAGTTGGTGACCATCGTACCGCTCGCGAAGCGCCGCGGCGCGAAGCTCATAGCGATTACCGGCAATCCTGCATCGACTCTGGCACGGGAGGCCGACGTGCATCTCGACGGCGCCGTCGCGGAAGAGGCGTGTCCGCTCGGCTTGGCACCCACCGCCAGCACGACCGCGGCGCTAGCGCTCGGTGACGCTCTGGCCGTGGCCGCCCTGGAGGCCCGCGGCTTCAGCTCGGAGGACTTCGCGCGTTCGCACCCGGGCGGCAGTCTGGGTCGCAAGTTGCTGACGCACGTGCGCGACATCATGCGTACCGGCGACGACGTGCCCGCGGTGCCCGACACCATCGCACTCGCCGACGCGCTGCTCGTGATCTCGGGCAAGGGCCTTGGCATGACCGCCGTGCTCGACTCGGCCGGCCGGGTCGCCGGCCTCATTACCGACGGCGATCTGCGCCGCGCGCTCGGCCGCGGTGTCGATCTGCGGCACGCCCGCGCGATAGACGTGATGACGCCCAACCCCCGCGTCATCGGCCCGGACCGGCTGGCGGTCGAAGCGGTCGAAGAAATGGAGCGTACTCGTATCAACGGCCTGCTGGTGGTCGATCAACACGGTGCGCTGGTGGGCGCCTTCAACATGCATGACGTGCTGCGGGCGGGCGTCGTTTAGATGTGTCCGCCGCGCTCTCTTCGTTCGCTGCCCCCAGGGGGCTCAGCGCCCTACGGGCGGCCGGGCGGGCGCTGATGATGAACTCCCCCCCTCCCTCTCTTCGTTCGCTGCCCCCAGGGGGCTCAGCGCCCTACGGGCGGCCGGGCGGGCGCTGAAGTGGCGAGCGAGACGGTCGACGAAAGGGCGCGCCGTGTGCGCATCGCCGTGTTCGACGTGGATGGCGTGATGACCGACGGCACGCTGTACCTCGACGACGACGGGCGCGAGCTGAAGGGCTTCAACTCGCTCGACGGCCACGGGCTCAAGATGCTCGCCGGGAGCGGCGTGATGCTTGCCATCATCACGGGCCGCACCTCGCGCTGTGTGGAACACCGTGCCGCGAACCTCGGCATGACGCTGGTGCGCCAGGGCGTCGAGGACAAGCTCGAAGCCTTTGCTGCCATGCTCGCGGATCTCGGGCTCGAGCCGGCGGAAGCCGCCTACATGGGCGACGACGTGGTCGACCTGCCGGTGTTGCGTCGTTGCGGCCTGGCGGTCACCGTCCCGGAAGGACACGAACTGGTGCGCCGCCACGCTCACTACATCACTCGCGCCGGCGCCGGCCGTGGCGCAGTTCGCGAAGCGTGCGAGCTGATCATGCGCGCCCAGGGCACCCTGGACGCCCGCATGGAAAAATATCTGGCATGAGAACGCCCCCCCCCACGCTCACTCACGTTCGCTGCCCCCCAGGGGGCGCGTCAGAGCCTTGGGGCGGCCCGGCGGCTCTGACATGAACGGCCGCCTGGTTCGCTGGTATCCGGTCGTGTTCCTGGCGCTGCTGGCGGCGCTCACGGTATGGATCGACCGCCGGGTTCAGCCGCCCCCCCCGGTGCGCGACGGCAGCACCCGCCACGATCCCGATTTCATCATCGACAATTTCTCAGCCACGCGCATGAATCCGGACGGCTCGCAGCGGTACTCTGTGCAGGGCACCAAGATGACCCATTACCCGGACGACAACAGCACCCACGTGGAGACCCCGCGTTTCATCCACTACGACTACGAGACCGCACCGGTACGCGTGCGGTCCAATCGCGCGCTGGTGTCGCGCAATGGCGAGAACGTCTACTTCATCGGCGATGTCCGAATCATCCGTGAGCCCTACGCCGACCAGAACGAGATGCGACTCGATACCGAGTTCCTCCACGTAATTCCGGACCTCGATCTCGCCCAGACCGACAAGCCGGTCCGAATGACCACGGGTGCGTCCCAGGTCGACGCCGTCGGACTCGAATTCGACAACCGGGCGCGGATCGTCAAACTGCGCTCCAACGTGAAGGTGACCTATGCTTCCCCGGTCGGCATCCCGCATCTCGGCCGCTAGTCTGGCCCTGGCCATCGCGCTGGCCGTCGCGCCGGCGCTGGCCGACAAATCCGATCGCGAGAAGCCGGTCAACGTGGAAGCCGACCGGATGCTCGTGGACGACGCCAAGAAGGAATCAGTGTTCGAGGGCAACGTCGTGGTCACCCAGGGGACGCTGCAACTGCGTGGCGACCGCGTGATCGTCCGCCAGGACGGCGAGGGCTTCAGCTACGGCATCGCCTATGGCAAACCGGCGACCTTCCGCCAGAAGCGCGAGGGCTACGACGAGTACATCGACGGCTTCGCCGACCGCCTCGAGTACGATGGCCGCAAGGATCTGCTCCAGATGTTTGCCGCCGCCAAGCTCACCAAGGGTACCGACGAAGTGCAGGGCGACTACATTTCCTATAACGCGAAGACCGAGTTCTTCCAGGTGCTGGGGCGGGGCAAGATCGCCGATTCGCCGGCCGATCCCAGCGCCCGCGTGCGCGCGGTGATCCAGCCCAAGGCGAAGACTCCACCCGGCCAGACGTCGCCGGGTGCAACCAGCGACGGAACCCCGCTCAAGTCCGCCACCGACCTCAACAAACCCCCGAAGCCGTGAACGCCCCCGCCACCGAGATCCCGCCTGTAGGCTCAGCTGCCGAGTTGAACGAGCTCCGCGCGACCTCGCTCAAGAAGCGCTACAAGTCGAGAACGGTGGTGAAAGACGTCTCATTGGACGTGAAAAGCGGCGAAGTCGTCGGGTTGCTGGGGCCCAACGGGGCCGGCAAGACCACCTGCTTCTACATGATCGTCGGGCTGGTGCCGCTCGACAGCGGCCAGATCGTGCTGGACCAGCAGGACGTGTCGCGCATGCCCATCCACAAGCGGGCGCGGCTGGGCCTGTCCTACCTGCCCCAGGAACCCTCGATCTTTCGCAAACTGACTGTCGCGGAAAACGTCCGTGCCGTCCTCGAACTGCGTGACCTGAAGGAAGCCGAGATCGCCGAGAAGCTCGATGCTCTCCTGCACGAGCTGCACGTGGTCCATCTCAAGAACAGCCCGGCGATCAGCCTGTCCGGAGGTGAACGGCGCCGGGTCGAGATAGCCCGCGCGCTGGCCGGTGACCCGCGCTTCATCCTGCTGGACGAACCCTTCGCCGGGGTCGACCCGATCGCCGTCATCGAGATCCAGCGCATCATCCGCTTCCTGAAGGAGCGCGGTATTGGCGTCCTCATCACCGATCACAATGTCCGCGAAACCCTGGGGATCTGCGACCGTGCTTATATAATTAATGACGGCTCGGTACTTGCTTGCGGTCACCCAGAGGAGATCGTCTATAATGAGGCTGTGCGTAAGGTCTATCTCGGCGAACACTTCAGGCTCTAAGGCCTGAGCCCCTCCAGTCCCAGCGGGTCCCAGGTCCTAGCCGCGGTTGCCATGAAGCACTCCCTGCAGCTCAAGCTTTCTCAGCACCTCACGCTGACCCCGCAGCTCCAGCAATCGATCCGGTTGCTGCAGCTTTCGACCCTGGAACTCAACCAGGAGCTCGAGCGGTTCCTCCAGGAAAATCCGCTCCTCGAACGCGAGGAGGAGGACGGCGAGGATGGTGCGCCGCCGGCCACACCGACCGCCGAGGCGGCCCCCGAGCCACCGCCTGATCTACCCAGCGAGATTCCGAGCGACATCCCGTCGGAGGTCTCCACCAGTTCCACCGCCGATGGCGACGGCGATGAAGTCCCCGACGCTCCGGAGGCCGCCGAGTCCACCGAGCGCGAGTCCATGGACGACTCCGACTGGCTCGACGAGGGCAGCTACGGCAACAGCGGCAGCCCGGAGGGCGAGGAATCCGACTACCCGCAGATGCCGGCCGGCACCACCAGCCTGCGCGAACACCTGTTGTGGCAGGTCAACCTCATGAACCTGCCCCATCGCGACAAGCAGATGGCGGCGATCATCGTCGACTCACTCGACGACAACGGTTACATGAAGCAGGACCTGGCCGAGCTGGCGGAGATGCTGCCGCCGGAGATCGAAGCCGACGAGGAGGATCTGCTGATCGCGCTGCGCCACGTCCAGAACCTCGATCCGCCCGGCGTCGCAGCCCGAGATCTGGGCGAGTGTCTCGCACTGCAACTGGAAGCGCTGCCCCAGGACACGCCGTGGCGTACCGAAGCGCTGAACGTGGTGCGGCTGCAGCTCGATGCGCTCGCCGGGCGCGACTACGCGAAGCTCAAGAAGGGTTTGAAGTGCGACGACAACGCACTGCGCGAAGTACAGAAGCTGATCACGAGTCTGAACCCGCGCCCGGGGGCGCGCTTCTCCACGGACGAACCGCGATACGTGGTCTCCGACGTGATCGTGCGCAAGCTGAAGGGCATGTGGGTCGCGGCACTCAACCCGGATGCGATGCCAAAATTGCGCATCAACCGCATGTACGCGGACATCCTGTCGCGCAACCGCGACGCGAGCCACCAGCAGCTCGCCGGCCAGTTGCAGGAAGCGAAGTGGCTCATCAAGAACGTCCAGCAACGCTTCGACACCATCCTGCGCGTCTCGCAGTGCATCGTCGATCGCCAGCGGCATTTCTTCGAGCATGGCGAAGTGGCGATGCGACCGCTGGTGCTGCGCGAGATCGCCGAGATCCTCGGCCTGCATGAGTCGACCGTCTCGCGCGTGACGACCCAGAAGTTCATGTTCACGCCGCGCGGCATCTTCGAGTTGAAGTATTTCTTCGGCAGCCACGTCACCACCGAGACCGGTGGAGCGTGTTCCGCCACCGCGATCCGCGCATTGATCAAGCAGCTGGTGGGCGAGGAAGACACCAAGCGCCCGCTGTCCGACAGCCAGATCTCCGAGATCCTCGGCAAGCAGGGCATCGTGGTGGCGCGCCGTACCATCGCGAAGTATCGCGAGTCCCTGCAGATCCTGCCGGTCAACCTGCGCAAGTCGATCTGACCTGATTCCCCGCGTCCGGCGCCCCAGCGCGGACGCGCAACCGACACCGCCATGAGCCTGATCACTCCGCTCCTGCCCGTCACCCGCGTATTGGCCGATCTCGACGTCTCCAGCAAGAAGCGCGTCTTCGAGCACGCCGGGCTGCTCTACGAAAACACCCTCGGCCTGTCGCGCGGTCAGGTGTACGACAGCCTGTTCGCGCGCGAACGCCTTGGCTCCACTGGACTCGGTCATGGGGTGGCCGTGCCGCACGGCCGGATGAAGGGGTTGAAAGAGGCCGCGGCCGCGTTCATCCGCACCCGGCAGCCGATCCCCTTCGAAGCGCCGGACGGCAATCCCGTGAGCCTGATCTTCATCCTGCTGGTACCGGAGAAGGCCACGGACATGCATCTGCAGATCCTGTCCGAGCTCGCGGAGATGTTCAGCGATCGCGACCTGCGCCGCAGCCTCGCCGAGCCGCTCGACGCCGCGACGCTCCAGCACACCATCACCGCCTGGCAACCCCATGCCCCAGGTCAGCATCGCGCAGCTGTTTGAGGAGAATCGCGGCGAGCTCAAGCTCACCTGGCTCCAGGGTGATCGCGACACCTGCCCGGACCTCGACTCGAAGCGCATCAACAGCTCGAGCAAGGGGCTGACCGGGCACCTCAACTTCATCCACCCGAACTGGGTGCAGATCTTCAGCCACACCGAGGCGGAGTACTTCCAGAGCCTCGACGAGAACGCGCGCCGACAGGTGCTCGACTATCTCGCCACGAGCGGCATGGCCTGCCTGATATTGTCCGATGGGGAGCATGCGCCCGAGGTGCTCGCCAGCCTGTCGAGCGCGCTCAACGTACCGATGCTGTCGAGCCCGCTGCCGAGCCTGCAGATCATCTGGGTGCTGCGCACCTACCTCGGTCGCGCGCTTGCCGAGTTCGTCACTCGCCACGGCGTCATGCTCGACGTGCTCGGCATGGGCGTGCTGATCGTGGGCGACAGCGGCGTGGGCAAGAGCGAACTGGCGCTCGAGCTCATCACGCGCGGCAGCGGCCTGGTGGCCGACGACGTGACCGAGCTCTATCACATCGCGCCGCAGACGCTCGAAGGGCGCTGCCCGGAAATGCTGAAGGATTTCCTCGAAGTGCGCGGCCTCGGGATGCTCAACATCCGCACCATCTTCGGCGAGACCGCGGTACGCCAGCGCAAGAACCTGAAGCTGATCGTCCAGCTCGAGCGACCCGTGGGCGGCAACATTCCGGGGCTCGAACGCCTGCCGCTCAATGCGAGTTCCGAGGAGATCATGGGCGTGTCGGTGCGCAAGGTGCAGTTGCCGGTGGCCGCAGGCCGCAACCTCGCGGTGCTGGTCGAGGCCGCGGTGCGCAACTACGTCCTGCAGTTGCGCGGCATCGACAGCACGCGCGAGTTCATCCAGCGCCAGGAGCAACATCTCGGCGACGACGAGGGCAATTGAGAACAGATACTCCATGCAACTCGTCCTGATCAGCGGATTGTCCGGCTCGGGCAAGAGCATCGCGTTGAACGTGCTCGAGGACAGTGGTTACTACGTGGTCGACAACCTGCCGGCGAAGCTGCTGGTGGAACTGGTGGATCACCTGTCCGAGGCGGGCATCGAACGCGTTGCCATCAGCGTCGACGTACGCAGCGGCCACGGGCTGGACGAAGTTCCGAAGGTCCGCGAGGCGCTGCGCCGGCGCGATCTCGACATCAAGATCCTGTTCCTCGACGCCAAGACCGAAACGCTGGTCAAGCGCTTCTCCGAGACGCGCCGCCGCCATCCGCTGTCGGACGCAGACCGGACCCTGACCGAATCGATCGAACGCGAGCGCGAATTGCTCGCACCGGTGATCTCCATCGGTCATCGCATCGACACCAGCGATCTCTCCGCCAACACCCTGCGGGCGTGGGTGAAGGAGTTCGTCGACGTCCGCGCCACTGCGGGCCTGACGGTGCTGTTCGAATCCTTCGGGTTCAAGCACGGCATCCCGCTCGACGCCGATTTCGTGTTCGACGTGCGTTGTCTTCCCAATCCGCACTACGACGAGAAGCTGCGACCGTTGACCGGGCGCGACGCCCCCGTGATCAAGTTTCTCGAGAGCGAATCCAGCGTCCACCAGATGCTGGGCGACATCCGTCGCTTTCTCGCACGCTGGCTGCCGACCTTCGCTGCGGACAACCGCAGCTACGTCACCATCGGCATTGGCTGCACCGGCGGGCGCCACCGGTCGGTCTATCTGGTGAACACGCTCGCCAACGAGTTCGCGAGCGAGTATCGGGTCCTGCAGCGGCATCGTGAGCTCGGCTCGGAGTCGTGAGCGCAGCGAACGAAAGCACTACGCCCACTCCGCGTCGCCGCCTTCGTGCCGGCGCGGTTTTGGTACTCGCCATGCCGATGCTTGCTGCTGCTGCCGATTGGCAGCGCGTCCCGTCCATAGGCAACGACCAGCACTTCTACGACCGCAGCAAGGTGAGCATCGCCGGCGACGAAGTCACCTACTGGCGCAAGGTGGTGTTCGCGAAGCCCGTTCGCGTGAAAGCGGGCACGGCCAAGCTCGCCTTGTATCGAGAACGGATGCACTGCCGCGATCACACGTTGCGCGCGCTGTCATGGCAGCTGCTCGCTGACGAAGGTGTCGCGATCGAGGCCTCCAGTGCGCCGGAACCGGACGCCACGCCCGTGGTACCTGAAACCGTCGGCGATCGATTCCAGTCCGTCATGTGCGTCTTCGTCGAATCGACCAAGCAGCGCGAGGCCGACATCGCTCGCGATGAAGCGCAGCTCACCGCGCGGCGCAAGGAGCTCGAAGCCCTGAAGGCCGAGGTGGAGCGCCTCGAGGCTCAGCTCGGCAAACTGCGCAACGACGCAGCGGCGTTGCTGCCGAAGGCCGAGACGGCACCGGAGGCGCCGACCAAGCCATGACCGACCGCACCATCGCCCTCGCCTTGACCGGTGCGTCGGGGATGCCCTACGGCCTGCGGCTGCTCGAATGCCTGATCGCAAGTGGCGCCAGAGTCTGGCTCATCTACTCGCAGGTCGCCCAGATCGTCGCGCGGCAGGAGCTCGACTTGAAGCTCCCGACCCAACCGCGCGAAGCCCAGCGGCACTTCTCGAAGCTCTACCGCGCCCGTGCCGGGCAACTGGAAGTCTTCGGCCGCGAAGACTGGTTCGCACCGATCGCCTCCGGATCGAGCCCGGCGGACGCGATGGCAATCTGTCCGTGTTCCATGGGCACCCTCGCCGCCGTCGCCGCCGGGCTCGCGAACTCGCTGATCGAGCGCGCCGCCGACGTGATGCTGAAGGAATCGCGCAAGCTGGTCCTGGTCCCGCGAGAAACACCGCTGTCGGCGATCCATCTCGAGAACATGCTGCGCCTGCAACGCGCCGGCGCCGTGATCCTGCCGGCCAATCCGGGTTTCTATCATCGTCCGCAATCGGCCGCCGACCTGGTCGACTTCGTGGTGGCGCGGGTGCTCGATCAGCTCGGCATCGAGAACGATCTCATGCAGCGTTGGGGGGCAGCGCCACCGGAGGGCGACTAGCCGCATGCCGAACGAACGCAAGATCGACATTCCGATCTTTCCGCTCAATACCGTGCTGTTTCCCGGGGGCATGCTGCCGCTCAAGATCTTCGAGCAGCGCTACCTCGAAATGACCAAGGCGTGCCTGCGCGACGGCACGCATTTCGGGGTCTGCCTCATCAACGACGGACAGGAAGTCGGTGCACCCGCCACGCCAGCCGAGGTAGGCACCATCGCGCACATCGAGCGCTGGGACATGCCGCAGCTCGGCATCTTCCATCTGGTGACCAAGGGCGCCGAACGGTTCCGTATCCTGTCGATGGAAACGACTGCGAGCGGGCTCATTCACGGTGAAGTTGCGACCCTCGATCCGGAACCGTCCGCATCGGTGGCCGAACGCCACGGCCAGTGCGTCGAAGTGCTGCGGCAACTGGTGGAGCGCTTCGGCGACGAACACTTCCCGCCACCGCATGACTACGGCGATGCGTCGTGGGTGAGCTATCGACTGGCGGAGATCCTGCCGATCGACCGGTTCGAGAAACAGCGGATGCTGGTGGCGAACGATGCGATCGCTCGGCTGGATCGGGTGCTGCATCTGTTGAAGCGAGGGTAGTAGCTGAGGTCTCGAAGAACCACCCATCGCGGCGGACGCGGCGGACACGGCGGAAATCGGTTGAGCGCATGACCAAGGGTTCCTCTTCTTGCTGCGGACTTTCGCTTTTCCGCCGCGTCCGCCGTGTCCGCCGCGTTCAGCGCTTCATGGCTTTCTATCGAACCCCTCAAGCGACCTGAGCAACTTCCGGATCGGCGCCGGCACCGCCGCGCCGATCGCATCGCTGACCGGCAGCCACAATCGTCCCGGCGCGTTCGCTTGCGGTGTGAGCGCAGTCACCGGTGCGAGCCACGGTTGCAGCCGCAGGCGGAAGTGCGTGAACCCGTGCTCGATCGGCTCCAGTGCCTCGATCGGAGCGATTGCTGCACCATAGCGTTGTTCGCTGACGCGCTGAGGGTCGTCGTCCAACGCGAGTTCCGGAAAGCTCCACAACCCGCCCCAGATACCCGTGGGCGGACGCTTCTCCAGCATCACTTCGCCGCCTCGCGCCAGTACGAGCAACACCGTCTCGCGCTGCGGCAGGGCCTTCGCCGGCCGTGCGGCCGGCAGGCGATCGGTCAGCCCTTCGCGCAGGGCAACGCAATCGGACGCCACCGGACACGCTTCGCAACGCGGGCTTGTCCGTGCGCACACTTGGCTGCCCAGGTCCATCAACCCTTGCGTGTAGGCCTCGATATCCTGATCCGGCAGCAACCGTTCTGCGGCCTCCCACAGCCCCGACTGGACCTTGCCATCGCCCGGCCAGCCGCCCACACCCAGCCAGCGGGCGAGCACGCGCTTCACATTTCCGTCGAGGATGGCCGCGCGCTCACCGAACGCGAACGCCGCGATTGCCGCCGCGGTCGATCGACCGACGCCGGGCAGCTCGGCGAGTGCAGCTGCCGACCGCGGAAACCTCCCGCCGTGCTGTTCTACGAGCACCTGCGCCGCGCGGTGCAGATTGCGAGCGCGCGCGTAATAGCCAAGGCCGCTCCAGTGCGCGAGCACGTCATCCTCGTGCGCTGCCGCGAGCGCGCCGACTTCGGGGAAGCTCGCCATGAACCGCGTGAAATACGGGATCACCGCCGTCACCTGTGTCTGCTGCAGCATGATCTCCGAGACCCAGAGTCGATACGGATCTTGCGTACGCTGCCACGGCAGGTCGTGGCGGCCGTGCCGGCGCTGCCAGTCGATCACGCGTTGAGCGAAGGGTAGATCACGACCTGGCGTCATGAAGCGGTTCCGGTCGTGTCGGTCTGCACCCAGAAACGGTACTGATTTCGTCCGGAGGTCTTCGCGAGGTACATCGCCTGGTCGGCACGACGGATCAGTTCCCCCGCGTCGCCGCCGTCGCGGGGGAACAGGCTTGCCCCGATGCTGCACGAGATGCACACCTCCTGCCCCGCGAGCAGGTAGGGACGTGCGATCACCTCGCGGACTCGCTTCAGAACCTGCGCGACGGACGCCTCCGATGCCTGCTCCGTGAGCACGAGGATGAACTCGTCGCCGCCGTGCCGTGCCACGGTGTCGCCGTCGCGCACGCATGCCTGCAGGCGCCGTGCGACGGCAATCAGCAGTTCGTCGCCGGCGGCGTGACCCAGCGTGTCGTTCACCGCCTTGAAGTGGTCGAGGTCGATGAAGGCCACTCCCAGCGACCGGTCGTAGCGCTGCGCCGACGCCAGCGCCATCGCGAGCCGGTCGTCGAGCAGGCTGCGATTGGCGAGCCCGGTCAGGATGTCGTGCGAGGCGCGATGCTCCAGCTCGTTCCGGTAGACGGTGAGTTCGGTGACGTCGTTCGACACGCCGAGGTAGTGAGTGATGGTGCCGTTGTCGTCGCGAACCGGCGAGATGGCGAGCTGGTTCCAGAACAACCGACCGTCCTTGCGGTAGTTGCGCAGCAGCGCATGACCTTCGGTCCCGGCACGCAGTGCGGCGCGCAGGTTCTCGAGATCGGCCTGGTCGCGATCGGCACCGTGCAGGAAACGGCAGTTGCGTCCGAGCACTTCGGTCGCTGCGTAACCGGTGATGCGCTCGAATGCCGGGTTGACATACTCGATCGGCTGCTCAGGATGACGGACGTTGACGATCACGATGCCGTTCTCCGCAGCCTCGACCGCACGGGTCCGCAGGCGCAAGGCCTGCTCGGCTCGCCGGCGCTCGGTGATGTCGCGCACGATCGCGACCACGATCGGCCGGCCATCGACCACCCGGGCGCTGCGAAAGACGTCGATCGGAAAAATGGTCCCGTCCGCGCGCCGTGCATAGCGGGTCGAATCCGGCGGCGCTGCCTGGGGTGCGAGCCCGATCGCCTCGTCGAGGTCGCGTTCGAGCCGGGCCCGCGTGAGATTGACGTTGATGTCGAGCGGCGTCATGCGCAGCAGCGCCTCCCGCGTCAGTCCGAGCATGCGGCAGGCGGTCTCGTTCACGTCGATGAAACTCAGGGTTTCGCGATCCACCAGGAAGATGGCGTCGGCAGCGACGTCCATGGCCGCGCGGAAACGCGCGAGTTCACTCTGCGCCCGCAGCGTCTCGGTGATGTCACGTGCCACCGCGACGACGATGTCGTGACCGCCAGACCGGACCAGCGAGCGCCGGATCTCCACGGGAAACACGGAACCGTCCTTGCGTCGCAGTTCGCGCCGTGCCGCCTCCTGCTGCGGCAATTGCTCGTGGATCGAGACGACGGCGTCGAACGTGCGGTGCATCTCCTCGGCATCGAAGCCGACAGTGACGCCCTCCGGACCCATGTGCATCAGTTCTTCGCGCGAATAGCCGAGCATGCGACATACGGCAGCATTCACGTCGACGTAGCGCAACGTATCCCGATCCACCAGGAAGATGGGATCGGGGGCCGTATCCATGGCGGCGCGCGCCCGCTCCAGGGCTTCCTGGGCTCGCAGCTGCTCGGTGACGTCGCGCACGAACACGAGCACCGCGGGCTTGCCCTGATAGGCGATGGGCATCGCCATCGCCTCGCCATACATCAGGCGGCCGTCGAGACGCAGATAGCGCTGGTGCACCTGCGGCGCGCGCCGGCCGGCGCGCATGTCGCGTACGCGAGCGATGGACTCGGCCTGGTCCTCGGGATGGATGAAGTCGAACCGCGAGCGGCCGACGATCTGGTCGGCTGAGGAAGCACCGAGCTGATCGAGTGCGGCGCGGTTCACGTAGACGATCCGATCCTCCGCATGGATGAAGATCGCATCGGGCGCACGCTCGACCAGGTCCCGGTAACGGGCTTCGCTGTCGCGCAGTTCCGCGTACGCGTGCCGTGTACCGGACAGCCATTCGCGAACGCGGTGAAACAGGGATCGGGGCATGGGCGAAACCGCTAGGCTGCTCTAGGGCCCGTTGACACATCGCCCGCCAGGTTCGACCCGCAACGCGCCCGTCGTGGCAGCCCGGGGGCACCCCATGCGCGCAGCGAGCGGCGGGATGGAGCGGGTGAACGGGATCGAACCGTCGTCTAAAGCTTGGGAAGCTTTCGTTCTACCATTGAACTACACCCGCTTGAAGCCGCAAGTTTACGACGGAATGCGGTCGGTCGCTCTTCCCGGGGTCGCCGCGCCCGGCGCGAGGCGTCCCTCCTCCATGGCGTGGCACGCAACCAGCACCCCGCTGTCGATCGCCTTCAGCAGCGGCCGTTCGACGCGGCAGCGCGCGTCCGCTTGGGGGCAGCGGGGATGAAATGCGCAGCCTGCCGGTGGCTCGAGCGGATTCGGCACCTCGCCGGCCACGGGCGTTCGCGGCCGCCCGGTCATGTCGAGATCGGGCAAGGCATCGAGCAGCATGCGCGCGTAGGGATGCGCCGGACGCGCCAGGACCGCGCCGACCGGCCCGAGTTCGACGAGGCGCCCGAGATACATGACGCCCACTTCGCTCGCGACATACTCGACCACGGCGAGGTTGTGCGAGATGAAGAGACACGTGAGCCCGAGCTGCGCCTGGAGGTCCTGCAACAGGTTGAGCACCTGCGCCTGCACCGAGACATCGAGCGCCGAAGTCGGCTCATCGCACACCAGAAACTCCGGATCGGAAGCGAGAGCGCGTGCGATCGAAATCCGCTGGCGCTGGCCTCCGGAGAACTCGTGCGGAAATTTGTCGCCGTCGCGGGACGCGAGGCCCACCTGGGTCAGCAGTTCCGCCACGCGATCCCGCAGTGCACCCCGCTCGTTGATCAGGCCATGGGCGCGCAGCGGTTCGGCCACGATGTCGCGCACGCGCCAGCGCGGATTGACGCTCGCATAGGGATCCTGGAAGACCATCTGCATGCGACGCCGGATGCCCAGCATCTCCGCCGGCGCGGCCTGCGACAGGTCGATGCCGCCGAACCGCACCCGGCCACGCGTGGGCTCATGCAGTCCGACCATGAGGCGCGCGACCGTGGATTTGCCGCACCCGGACTCGCCCACCAGAGCGAGCGTGCGGCCGCGCTCGATGCGAAACGAAACGTCATCGACCGCCCGCAACCATTGCCGCGGCAGGCGCCCGAGCTTGCGCTCGAGCCACGGCCGCGAGACCTCGAAGTCGCGGCCCAGCTCCTGCGCTTCGACGAGAGCCGGTTCAGCCATCGGCGGCATGCAGCCAGCAGGCAGCGAGACTGGTCGGCGTGACCATGGGCTCGGGGCGCTCCAGCCGGCAGCGCTCGAACGCACGCACGCAGCGCGGATGGAATGCGCAGCCGGATGGAATCGCATCGAGCCGCGGCATCGCGCCGTCGATCTGCACCAGGCGCTCGCCCAGCTTCCCCAGTCGCGGGATCGCACCCATCAGGCCCACGGTGTAGGGGTGCTTCGGCGCGTGGATCACCTCGCGCACCGGTCCGATCTCGACGATGCGGCCCGCGTACATGACGGCCACGCGATCCGCAGCCTCGGCGATCACGCCCATGTCGTGGGTGATCAGCATCACCGCGGTGCCGCGTTCGGTCGTCAACTGCTTCAAGACTCGGATGATCTGCGCCTGGGTCGACACGTCGAGTGCCGTGGTCGGCTCGTCGGCGATGACGAGCTGCGGCTCTGAGCACAGTGCCAGCGCGATCACGACCCGCTGGCGCAAGCCGCCCGAGAGCTGATGGGGGTATTGGTGGATCCTGCGCTCCGGCGCCGGAATGCCCACTTCGACCAGGAGTGCTATCGCACGTCGGCGTGCTTCCTCGGCACTCACCGGCAGGTGTGTCTGGATGGTCTCTTCGAGCTGGTTACCGATGGTGAACAGCGGGTTCAGCGCCGCCAGCGGATCCTGGAAGATGGCACCGATGCGGCGACCGCGGATCGCGCGCAGATCTCTGGGCGGCAGCCGATCGATGCGCCGTCCGTCGAGATGGATTTCGCCGGCCGCGATACGCGCCGGCGGATCAAGCAGACCCATCACCGCCGTGCCGGTGATGGACTTGCCGGCTCCGGATTCGCCCACCACCCCCAGCACTTCGCCGGGTGCGATGTCGAAGGACACGTCGTCCACCGCCACCAGCGTGCCGCGGCGCGTGACGAACTCCACGCGCAGATTGCACACCGCAAGCAGGGCGCTCAAAGGCGGATCATCTCAAGCGCGGATTGAGCGCGTCGCGCAGCCAGTCGCCCAGCAGATTGACGGAGAGCACCAAGGTCACCAGCGCCACACCGGGAAACACCGTGATCCACCATTCGCCGGAGAACAGGAAATCGTTGCCGATGCGGATCAGGGTCCCGAGCGAAGGCGTGGTCGGCGGCATGCCGACGCCGAGGAAGGAGAGCGTCGCCTCAGTCGTGATGGCCGTCGCGAGGTGGATGGTCGCGATCACCAGCACCGGTCCGGTCACGTTGGGCAGCACGTGCCGGAACATGATGGCGAGCGGATGCCTGCCGATCACGCGTGCCGCCTGCACGTACTCCTTGCGCGCTTCCACCAGCGTCGACCCGCGCACGGTCCGCGCGTATTGCACCCAGCCGGACAGACCGATCGACAGGACGATGACCCAGAACGCGATGCCGGCGTGGGCCGCATCGGGCCATGCGATCCGCGCGAGGCCGTTGATCAGCAGTGCGATCAGGATCGCGGGGAAGGAGAGCTGCACATCCGCCACCCGCATGATGATCGCGTCGAGCACGCCGCCGACGTATCCGGCCAGGAGCCCCAGCCCGGTCCCGAGCACCATGGACAGCACCACCGACGCCACGCCCACCGCCAGCGAGATGCGCGTGCCGTAGAGGATCGTCGAGAAGACGTCGCGTCCCTGGTCGTCGGTGCCCAACAGGAACATCGCCTTCCCCTGGTCGAACCAGGCCGGCGGGGCGAATGCATCCAGCAGGTCGAGCTTCGCAAGGTCGAAGGGATCGTGCGGGGCGAACAAAGGCGCTCCGATGGCACCGACGATGCTGACGACCGCCACGATCGCCGCAACGACGGTCACCGGCGAATGGCGGAAGGACCAGGCGAGATCGGAGTCGAGGAAGGCGGCGAGGCGGGTCATCGGATGCTGTTTGCGCTGTTGCCCCCATCCCGACCTTCCCCCGCTTGCGCGGGGGAAGGGGTGTACTGCTCACTCCCCCGAGATTTTCATCTGTGTGGTTCTTTCAAGCCATGCGCGCCAACCGCTCAGTCAGCTGGATGCGGGCGG